>Ga0265338_10008465_pt1 | contig 12486 bp, 10 predicted proteins | sample 42126metaG_FD_193579 | JGI IMG/M metagenome (GOLD analysis project Ga0265338, IMG submission 193579) | Rhizosphere microbial communities from Carex aquatilis grown in University of Washington, Seatle, WA, United States - 4-21-26 metaG | ecosystem: Host-associated > Plants > Roots > Rhizosphere... | reverse complement strand
AGGAAAGCCGGCTTCCATGAGACGTTTTGTGCCTTGTTCCAAGCGGCGAGTGACTTCCGCATGCGTCGGACAATCAAATTCAAGGTAATTATGATGGCAGCCGTGCTGAACGATGTGGTAACCCGGATTTGCCAATAAATAGGCCACCAACGCCTGGTTTGAAGCGATGGGGGCCAAGGGATCTTTCGAGCCGTTCTTTGCCACCAAAAAACCTTCGCGCTTCCCGTTAGCCATGGTGGCGTCAGTTGAGACCTCGGGGATGGTCGCCAGATTTACCGGCAGGCCGCGATCGAGGAAAGGCCGGTACAGCCGTTCGAGACACTCGATCGGCGTAAACGCGTTGGTATCATCGTCTCGCAGGATCACGTAGTGCATGATCTTTGCTCGATAAGTTCTTGATAGAGGGCCTTCAGCTTTGCGGCCAGCGCGTTGACGCTGTACTGCTCGCTCACCGCAGTTCCACGGGATGCCATTTCTTTGGCTACGCCAGGCTCCTCGAGAACACACCCTAAGGCCTGTTGAAATGTACTGGGCTGGTCCAGATCAAAGAGCCATCCATTATGACCATTTTGAATCAAGGCGGCCGGACCCGACGTGCGAGCCGACAAAACGGGCGTGCCGGCAGCCCACGCCTCGAGGATGACTAACCCGAACGTCTCGGAAAGCGACGCCAACACCAGTGCCGCCGACAATTGCAGCAAGCCAACCACGCGCGGGTCATTGGGCGGCAAACCGCCCGTTAATAGAACACGTCCTTGGAGGTCCGGCTCGAGGATCCTTTTTTGAATCTGCTCTCCATAAGGCTCATTCGTGCAAGGTCCAGCCAGCACCAGCATTGCGCGCGGATACCTCTTAAAAGCGATCGCCGCCTGGGAGAGAAGCCAGCTCTGGTTTTTGATCGGATCAATCCGTCCCAGGCATAGGAGCACCTGGCGGTCGCGGATCTGCGGAAAAGCCGTCAAGGCGGCCTGGCGTTGATCCAGTTGGTAAACCTCAAAGGGAACCCCGTGCGGCTGGACTACCACGCGCTTTTTCGGGAATTGTTCCTGGAGCAATGCTGCTTCTTTGGCATTGCAGGTTAGGATGGCGTCCGCATCGCAAAACAAACGGTGCGATTGGAAGAGCACTCCGAAGAGCTTTCCCCATTCCCATCCCCGATCCATGGGGGTGTTGAAGCTTTTTTTGATTTTATCAGGCAAGTCCAACACGCCTCCGTGAATCGTGACAACGAACGGGACCTGACGCTGTTTTGCGATGGTCAACGCGATGCCGCCGATTCGCCCGAGGGTGTGGGCATGCATCACCGCAAGATTGCGCTCTCGCCACAAAGACGAAATGAGATCGAAGGACATCAAGTTTCCGCCCACTGACAGCAGCTGACGCCTGCGCTGGCCGGAGAGTCCCAGAACCGGAACAAAGGCCTTGTAGCGCTGCACTTCAAATCCGGAACTCGCCAATGGATCTTTCCCATTTCCTTGCGCCAGCTTGGGACAATACACCACGGGATCGACGCCATTGCAGCGAAGACCATCAAACAATCGTTGAATGGCCATTTCGGTGCCGCTCCACTCCGAAGGATCGAGTTTTCTGAGTAAGTGCGCGACTCGCATCGTCAGCCCCCCTCCCCTGCCCAGGCCGCGAGCGGCGGCCTTGGATGATCGGCGCGACGAGACGCCGGGGCTTGCAGCCCATTGGACCAGATCGATACCTCTGGACCGTTTTCGTAAGAGTCGTTTTCGGCTGCGGCGAGAGCGTCCCGGGATGCTTTTCGTTTCAAGAAATAGAGACTCATCAAGACGCCCAACATGACGTGAAAGGTGTAATACAGAGGCAGGTGCCGAAACACCCATTCGGTCAGGCATTGCAAGAACATGCCGCAGAACCCGAAGAAGATGCCAATTGGTATGCGTCGCATCGGGTCGGGATCGCGCCTCCACAGAAAGCTCCCTCCCATCTGAAACCACCTCAGCCATAGTAGAGCAAACAACACCAGTCCGGGAGTGCCCAATTCGCCGATCGTCAAAGCCCCGAGGTTATGAGCCGGAGCAGCCTGGGCCTCGTCGACATTACTGTCTGAGGGGACAACGTCGCTGGGCTCGCGATCCGTTCCTTTATAAGGGACAAATTTATATCCATGCTGTGGGCCGATCTTATTACTGACCCAATAGGACCAATTGTTCAAGCCGACCCCGAAAAAGTCTTCCTTGGCGATAGCTTTGGCCATGCGGATGTAATAGCCACGTCCCATATTCTTCTTGTTCCCATATTCCTGCTCCATGGTCGATTCTCCGAAGCGTTCGGAGAGGGTTTTCCAGGATTTGATTGCGAGCCCTGTGACACCCAGGATCACAACTGCGGTCATGGCAACCGTGCGGGGATTGATACGAAACTGGATGGTGCTAACCGCAGCGCCAAACAGCACAATGGACATGATAATGACTCCGGCGCGAGAAATCGTCATGATCTCGGCCACCATCGCCAAGGGAATCGCGCAGGCACAGATGAACTTCAGGGGTTTTGGAAGGCGAGACGTCAGCGCAGTCACCATGAGCGGCGTGGTTGCGCAAAGCAACACCGAAAGGCTATTCGACTCGTCGACCGTTCCTGGAACACGATGAAGGCCCCCGAGATAGCGCTGCTTAACGGCCAACAAACCCTCGTAGCAAACCATCACAGCCAAGCCCAGAATGAACAATCGCAATTCCCTCTCACTTCGGACAAACAAGGCCACAGCCAATACCAGAACCAAACCCCGGAACATGCGAAATAACTCGAACATCCCGAAAAGCTTCGGATCCGAAATAGCGACGTTAAAACAGGCGTAGATGAAGAACAGAAACATGAGCCCCAAGCTGGCGGGCCAATAGCCGCGCGACTCGCCTCGACGGGGCATGAGCACCGAGCTCACGAGAAGACTCAACGCGAGAATGTCGAGGACCGAGATCTCAAAGCCCCGGGACGTCCCACGGTACCACTCGCGGCTCACATAGTTGATGTCCAACCGCTCGATGAGCGGCGAAAGGAACACCAGCAACAGGAAAAAAAGATCCCGAATCCGGCTTGAAAGACACGCCGCCACGATCCCGCCCAGGAATGCCGCAGGAATTACAGTTAAGCCAAATAAGGTCTTGGTATCCATTTTCCGGATAACACCGTGTCCACCGTGTGCGAACGATGTCTTTTGGAACCGTTACTCAGAGCGTGTTTGAGAAACTTAGGTTTCCGAAACAGGCTCTTGGCAATTCGGTCAGTAAAAAAAGATATCTGTGCTGGTCACGCCCGGCCGGCAGGGTCCAACGCTTTGGAAGACTTGAAAGCGTTTGGCACGATGATTCTTGCGCAAGGTGGGATACCGCCAGGAATCATCCACGACAATGATTCCGCCGTCTTTTATCCGTCCTTCAGCCTTTTCAAAACAGATTGGCCGGATCTGGGTCCACTCCTCGCTGCCATCCACGACGATGACCTCGAATTTTTCATCCGGAATCGCGTGCAGATAAGCTGAACGCTCGAACCCAACCGGGTCCCTGAAGTTGAATTCGCTTAGGTTCAGATTCACATTCGATAAGCCTTGTTGTTCCACCCGCCGATTAACCCACTCAAACCATTTGGGGTTGTCCTCGACCGAAATTACGCGCTTGGCACGCCGCGCGAAGAAGATCGTCGACCCGCCCGATCCATATTCGAAAACATTCATGTGCGGTTGCACAAAACGTTGGAGAAAATCGATGGCAGCGTAAGAAAACCACGGAATCTCCAAGTCCAGCGGTGTCTTGCCATTGATCACATTGTGAGCCAGGCATCGCGAAATGTACTGCGGATGCAGGATGAGGTTGCCGAGGACCCGGCCGATCTTTTTAGAGACTGTTCCGTGCATAGTGTTTTTCCCTCACTGGTGCTGCGTTGTACGGACAGGTTCTGCTAGCGATACGGTCGCTTTTCCGGTGCAAGGTCCACGCAGCACATTTGTTTTATGATTTCGTTTCAGTCTATCCCTCCATTCCACTCAGGCCGACTGGGCCCGGCGAATCTCCCGCGACTGCTCCCAGGCCGGTCACCGGACCAAGACCCATCCGAAGGGCTTTCGGCCAATAGTCGGTGCACCCCTTCTTGAGCGACCGATACGCCAGGAAACTAGCGGCCAGAGTTGCACCGGCACCTGCCAGCGCAGCGGGAAAACAACGGACCCGGGAGATCGGACTGAGCCTGCGAAGATGCCGGAAGCGATTCCCTACCAGACCGGGATGCAGGCGCCAAAAGAAACGGGTTCGCCGCAGGTGATCGCTAATCAAACGTTTGAGCCAGCTTGGATCCGTAGCATCCCTTGCTCGTAAAAATTGCGCCAAATCCCCGCGCGCGGCCAGTGACAGCCTGCGCAGGTAACCGTCCACCAAAACATGAACCATCGTCTGGCCCATGACCTGCCGCTTTTGATTCTTCAGGATGGACGCCGGCGAGGTGTACGCCTCAAAGGTGTGCTCGGCATTCGGTGCCAGGCGAATTCTGCCAGGCTCCGGCGCGTGCGAAAGAAAATCCGTGCACACGAGAGCCTTGATGAAACCATCTTCACAGGCGGCCAGGTCCTTCGGCAGGTAAATCCGCCGCGCAGCCTCGGCTCGGATGCAGTAAAGCTGGCCGCATAATTGGCCCGTCGCCGCCTGCGTCACGCTCGAGGCAGCGAGGGACAGCCGCTCCCTCATTGACCGGCGGTTCTTGAACTCGATATCCTTGCACGGACGATCCACAGCCACGATCGGCCACGGCTCCTTCTCCAAAACATTGAGCATGTTCCAAAGGGTCTCTTTGCGATGAATCAAAATGTCGGCGTCCATCATGAACAGAAAGCGCGCCCCTCGAGCCGAGCGGTGATGGACGAATTGATTCCAGGCATTGACCTTGCCACGCGGTGACAGGTTGGCGACTGTCGCAATCAGGGAATCCCGATCAGGATGCTGGAGCAGCACTTCGCGGAGGAAGTTACCGGCCACGGCGGGAGTTTGGTCGGTGCAGCCATTGGCGACGCAAATGATTTCGCAACGCAAATGGCGGTGGCGCAAGCGTCCAAATAGCGATTGCTCGAACAAGGATTGGAGCGTAGCCACGATGGCGCGCTCTTCATTCCATGCAAAAATAGCGATGGAAACGTAGGGCCCGCCACCATTCGATCCGTTAGATTCGCTCGATGTCATCTCAAATTGGCTTAGAACTGCCTGAATTCTAGGATATCGCAACGATCGGATTAAGTGGGCGAATACCTCATAACTCTGGGCTGATAACCCTATTCATGCCATGGGCAGTTCTGGCCGAATGTCCTCTTTGTGAGAACAAAGCGGCAGCATCGTCGAATTAGGTGCGAGGAAATTGTCGCGCAACCTCGTAGGAACCTGCTCGAGAGAATCAGACTCCCCCTGGTTCTAAGCTCAGCTCTGCTCTACAGCCAACCTATAACCCTTGCGCAGGATGTTCCAGCAAAGGCAACGGCTTCGTGGTACGGCGAGAGGCACAGGGGGAGGCTGATGGCCAATGGAAAGAAGTTTAATCCGGACCGGCTTACCGCCGCCTCGTGGTTTTATCCACTCGGAACTAAGGTACGGATTACCTCCTCGAGAACACATCGTCGAAGCGTGGTGGTAACTATTACGGACCGTGGTCCGGCGCTCGAGCTTGTTCGCGCTGGACGCGCAATTGATTTAAGCCATGCGGCTTTCCGGAAACTGTCCAGTCCACATCACGGCCTGGTTGGGGTGAGGATTGAAGCGGTGAGGTGAAGAACGAATGACCGAGGCGCTGGAAAGCGCCTCTCACCGGCAGCCTGGAAAGGCTGCCCTACGAGGCTCAGGCAACGTTGCGGCGGTACCAATCCATCGACGATGCCAGGCCCTCATCAATCCGATACACCGGGGCGAAGCCCAGCAGCCGCATAGCTTTGCCGATATCGGCCACCGAATGCCGGACATCGCCGGGCCGAAATTCCCGGTAAATTGGCTTCTCTTGGGGAGCGTGCTTTCCACGGATCGTGGTTTGGAGGATTTGGAACAGTTCGTTCAGCGTGGTTCGCTGTCCCAAAGCTACGTTGTATACCTGATTCAAGGCTTCCGGACGAGTCGCGGTCGCCGCCAGGACATTCGCTTGCGCCACGTCGGCAACATGACAGAAATCACGCGTTGTCTCGCCGTCACCATTGATATAGACCGGTTCGTGGCTCAGAAGCGCAGCAATCCATTTGGGTATGACCGCCGCATAGCTTCCCGCGGGATCCTGACGCGATCCAAACACATTGAAATAGCGCAGCCCGATGGAATGAAATCCATAAGCGCGTCCAAAAACATCCGCATACACCTCGTTCATGAGTTTGGTTGCCGCGTAGGGGGACAGCAGATTTCCGATTTTTTCCTCGGTCTTGGGCAATTGCGGATCATCTCCATAAACAGCACTGCTCGAGGCGTAAACGAACCTCCGGACCTTGGCGTCGCGGGCTGCAATCAGCATATTCAGAAATCCCGTCACGTTATTTCGATGGGCGCCGGCCGGGTCCTCCATGGATGCCGGCACCGAGCCTAAGGCGGCGTGGTGAAGCACGAAATCGACGTCGGCGCAGACCCGCCGGCACACGTCCAAATCACTGATATCACCTTCGGTCAGTTTGAATTGCTCCCACTGCGCGGCCGCGACCGCTTGCCGAACTTCTTCCAGGTTTTTGAGGTGACCGGTGGAAAAGTTGTCCACCCCAGTCACACGCTGGTTCAAGCGGAGCAGAGTTTCCAGCAGATTAGAGCCGATGAACCCACCCACGCCGGTAATCAGCCATTTCCGCGGCGTGCCTTTCAGTTCGGCTTGGACCCGATCGTAAAGTGTCGTTGCCATTGAGAGTATTGTTTAGCCGTTCCGGGATTTCGAGTTTTGCGCCCCGCAGAATGCACCAAAGCGCCCATCACTCAAAGAGGTTTCTATAGGATAGGCCACTGCTCACAAGAGGTTTGCAATAAGTGGGGAAAATTCGCCCACCTCGTTGACTTGGTAACTATATTTTCAAATGAGCTCTCAGGTCTTCAAATTGCCAGGCATGGGGGTAAACGCCCCACTCCAAACCCTGGACCGATTAGAGGGCGAGCACCTCATAGCATTCAGACCATTCCTCGGTAACTTTCATTTGTGGAAATTTGCGCCAAGTTATGGAGTTCGAATGAACAGAAGGACCTATTTCAAAATTATTTTGATTCCTTGCCGGTTACCTGCCCCGTCTGCGCTCGGGAAGTTGCCTTTCGGATGATTTATACCAACGAAGCGGTGATACTTTCGGCCCGATGCGAAAACTGCCGCAACATGGCGCTCCTCCTGTTTAGCGGATTAATCGGCCTGCCAGGGGAGCCTATCGGCGAACAGAAGGGGATTTGAATCAAAGATTCTCGGTTCAGATTATTCTTTGTTAATCTACTCTAGCTACCGAGGCACCTCCTACCAGTCGGCCTCCACGGGTTGGGCGGGCCTCTTCGCGAAGCCGATCCCCAGTTTCACACACAACGTAAAAGCCCGATGACAGTCTTGTTCGTTCTTAATCCACAATTCAACGTCTTTGGACGCGCCACGCTTGCCTGAACCGGCGCGCACCTCGCTTGCGATGCCCGCCTGGGCGAACTCTCGGCTTACACTTTCGACTTCCGACTTGTCGGCTGAAAAAAACAGCATTTTCATAAACTGCGCTCAACGGACCATCCACCGCGACGGTGCGCTGCGCAATCCCGGGAAAGCCTGGAAATTGTCCCGGGAGTTCCCCGGGACTGTCCAACTTTGTCAAAGGGAAAGAGACAAGGAAAGGTTGGCGGCTTGCAAATCCAATCCGGGACGGTTCCCTCTCCTTTTGAGATCCTTTTGAGAGGAGGGATTCCCGGCCCTGCTCGACGATCAACAAATCCGGGGCAGTTGTTCGCCGCTGGCCATATCGAGAATGCGTTGTGCGCCAATCCTGCTCTTCAGGATCACTTTGGGTTGCTGCTCGGCGGTGACTATTCCGATTTGACAGGCGCCGCCGGCGGTTCCTGCTGCATTTAGAATGTTCAATGCCGTGGAAGCCTGGTCCGCCGGCACGAATGCGGCGAACCTACCCTCGCACGCCACCTGGAACGGATCCAATCCGAGAATCTCGCACGCCGCTCGGACGTCTTCGCGAACAGGAATTAGTTTTTCATCCACGTGAATAGTCAGCCCGGAACTCTCGGCAATTTCATTAAGTACGGCGGTGAGTCCACCCCGAGTACAATCTCTTAGGCAGTGCACTGCAACCCCGGCCTGGATCACTGCGAGCACCGGCTCCGCAAGCGAAGCAGAGTCACTTTCGATATCACTCTCAAACTCAAGCCCCTCCCGCGCACTCATGATTGCCATCCCATGCCGGCCAAGATCGCCATTAACCAGGACTGCATCACCGGGCCGCACGCTGCGCGGCCCGATTGCAAGCGTATGCTCAACGACTCCTATACCAGCCGTGTTGATAAACAACCCGTCACCCTTGCCTTTATCAACCACCTTGGTATCACCGGTGATGACTTGGACCCGCGACTTCTGAGCCGCCTGCTGCATGGAGGTCAGGATTCTCCACAAGCTCTCCATTGGCAGCCCCTCTTCAATGATAAGACCGGCACTCAGATAAAGCGGCCGCGCGCCGGCCATGGCCAAATCATTTATCGTTCCATGGACGGCCAAAGAACCGACATCCCCACCGGGAAAGAACATGGGCTTCACAACGTATGAATCGGTGGTGAAAGCGAGCTTTTGGTCGCCAAGCGTAAACACACTTGCATCATGTTGTGCTTCGAGCAAGGGATTCTGGAACGCCGGGAGAATCATCTTTCCAATGAGCTGATGCATCAGCTTTCCGCCGCCGCCGTGTGCCATGAGCACGTTGGGGTAATGCTGGATCGGGAAAGGACAGGAAAGCGAAAGAGGAGAGGGGGAGGACATGGTTTTCCTTAAACCCTAAACCCGAAGGCCGAAATCCGAAAGAAGGCCGAAGGCCGAAATCCGAATTGAGACAAGGTTGTGGGGAGATAAAGAGCGTGGCTTCTACCGCTTTTCGAAAAGATCTCGGCTTTCATTCTCATCGCACACATTCGATTCTTTTTTGGTCTTCGGGTTTCGGCCTTCCGCCTTCGGGTTTATCTTTCACACCTTTGCGCCTCACGCCGGTACCGATAGTATGCCGCGCAAGCACCTTCGGACGACACCATGGTGGCACCCAATGGATGCTCGGGAGTACAACTGCGGCCGAAAGCCGGGCACTCAACGGGTTTGAGTTTTCCTTGCAGCACCAACCCGCTTTGACATTCGGCAGATTCTTCGACGTGCATCTCAGTCAGGCCGAACTTATGTTCCGCGTCGAATTTGGCGTAGCTATCGCTCAGGCCCAAGCCGCTGCGTGGAATCTCGCCAACGCCGCGCCATTTGCGCGGAACGACCCGAAATACTTTCGCCATGAGCTGCTGCGCCGGTAAGTTGCCTTCCCTGCGGACCGCTCGGCTATATTGGTTCTCCACGCTCGCTCGGCCTTGTTCCAACTGTGAAATGCACATCAGCACTCCTTGTAAAATGTCGAGCGGTTCAAAGCCCGTCACCACGATGGGCACATGGTACTTCGCCGCAATTGGGAAATACTCTTCATACCCCATGACGGCGCAGACGTGTCCCGCGGCAAGAAAGGCCTGAACGCGGCAATCCGCCGAGCTAAGAATCGCCTCGATTGCAGGAGGGACCAGCACGTGTGAAACCAGCAACGAAAAATTTTCAAGACCCTTCTGTGCCGCATGATAAACAGCCATGGCGGTCGCCGGCGCCGTTGTTTCAAAGCCCACCGCGAAAAACACTACCTCCTTGCCTGGGTTCTGTTCCGCAACTTTTACAGCGTCGAGCGGGGAGTACACCATCCGAACATCACCGCCGGCTGCTTTGACCGAGAGCAAATCCTGTTTGCTTCCGGGTACGCGCAACATGTCACCGAACGAACAAAAAACCACTCCAGGTTTTGCGGCAATCTCGAGCGCTTTGTCAATCAACTCGATGGGTGTTACGCAAACTGGGCAGCCTGGACCATGGATTAACTCGATTGTTTTCGGCAGCAATTCATCGATGCCAAACTTCACAATCGCGTGGGTCTGACCACCACAGACCTCCATAAGCGTCCACTGCCGTGTAGTCATCCCGGCGATTTGCCGCGCATATTGCTGCGCCTTCTCCCCATCACGATATTCGTCGAGATATTTCACGACGAACCCGCTCTTGGGCGCCCTTCGTCCAACTCGCTTAGTTCCTCCATTTCCCGTAAGTATTCGAAAACTTTGGCGGCTTCTTCTTCATCCAGACGGCTGAGGGCAAAACCTGCATGAACGATGACATAATCCCCCACTGCGACTTCCGGCACAAAAGCGAGGCTTGCTTCCTTAAAGACACCGCCAAAATCAATTTTGCCCATGCGCATCAGCGGGTCTTGTCCTTGAATGCTCGTCACTTTTCCTGGAATAGCTAAGCACATCAACCAAGAGCCTACACCTTCCACCAGCGCGCGGCAACGACTTGTCCCAGGCAAACTCCGCCGTCGTTTGGCGGGATGCGCTGATGCCAGTAAGGTCGAAATCCTTCCTCGCTCAACCGGCGCACCGCCTGTTCCGTTAGATATCGGTTCTGAAAACAACCACCGGAAAGCGCCACGCGCTCCAAACCCGTCCGGCGCGCTACCGCGACAATAGACTCGACCAACATGTTATGAAAGCGGGCCGAGATGGTGCCCAGGCCAACCCCGGATTTCAGATCTGTCAGCGCCGACTCGATGCCAGGCCGCCAATCGAGAACGACGGGGAACGAGGTTTCGTCCAGAGCCAAGTTGTAGGCTTCCGGGTCCGAGCGGTCGTTGATCAAAAACTCCAGCTCCATTGCCGCTTGGCCCTCGAAGCCAGCCCGCTGACGCACATTCATCAGCGAAGCCATTGCATCAAACAAGCGTCCGACGCTCGAGGTCAAGGGAGAGCTTAGATTTTGAGTGAGCATTTTTCTGAGGACCGCTAACTCGGCTGAAGAAAATGCAGCTAGGCTGACCAGGTCCGGCCGGTCAAACGCAACTTCACCGAAAGCGCCAAAGAGCAAGCCCAGGGCACAGCGGCGTGGCTCCTTGACCGCCTGTTCGCCGCCAGGCAATCGGAACTGCCGCAAATGTGCGACTCGTTGCGCACCTTCTGTTCGAATTTGAAAAAACTCCCCGCCCCAGATTGTGCCGTCCAAACCGTAACCGGTCCCATCCCAGGCGACGCCCAGCGCAGGCGGGGCAATTTCATTTTCAGCCATGCAGGAGAGGACGTGAGCAACGTGATGCTGTACGGACGTGAATGGCAGACCCGCCGCCTGCGCGAATTTGGTAGAAAGATAATCCGGATGAGCATCGCCCGCTATGCACGCCGCGGGTGACTCGTAAAGTCTCTGGAAATCCGAAATGACTCGTTGAAAAGCATCATATGCCTGAGCAGTCTCGAGGTCGCCGATATGCTGGCTGATAAACACTTGCGACCCGGTCGCGAGCGCAATCGCATTTTTAAGATGCGCTCCCACCGCGAGAACCGTCTCAAGCGCGGAATGCGCAGTGTCCCGCGACTTCCCCTTCAAAATCCCCCCCATCCGCACTCCGCACTCCGCACTCCCCTCCAAGATTCCCTCATTCCGCATTCCGCACTCCGCACTCCGCACTTGTATGGGCAGCGGCGCGTACCCCCGCGCCCGGCGCAAAACCAGTTCCCGTCCTGCCATCACACGGACAATTGAATCATCGACGTGGCGGACAATCGGGCGATTGTGAACCAGGAAAAGGTCGGCAATTCCTTTCAATCGCTCGACCGCCTCAAGATCATCGATGCAGATCGGCTCGTCACTGAGATTCCCGCTGGTCGCGACAACAGGAAATCCCAACGCACCCAACAGCAGATGGTGCAACGGCGTGTAAGGCAGCAGGACCCCCAGGTTCGGGTTGCCGGGAGCAATCGCAGGAGAAATAGAACTCTTCGTTACGAAGGGTATTCGGTGCAACAGAACGATAGGAGCTTCCGGGGATAGGAGCACCCGCTCCTCCAACCGCGAAACGAGGCACACCTTGCGTATAGACTCAAGCGAAGGGAACATAAGCGCGAAGGGCTTTTCCTCACGGTGCTTCCGATCACGAAGCCTGCGCACCGCCTCATCATCGCTTGCGTCCGCAATCAGGTGGAATCCACCGAGTCCCTTCACTGCCAGGATTGCCCCTGCCCTGACGGCTTCCGCCGCCGAGCTAATCGCGCCTCCTTTTGTTCCGTGCGAAATCCCCGCTACTAACGTCCCTTCGGCATCCCGCAACTCTAGTTGCGGCCCGCAAACCGGACACGCATTAGGCTGCGCGTGAAAACGTCGATCCTCGGGATTCTCGTATTCGGCCTGACACTGTGGGCACATCTCGAACCTCTTCATCGATGTGTTCGC
>Ga0265338_10008464_pt1 | contig 12487 bp, 13 predicted proteins | sample 42126metaG_FD_193579 | JGI IMG/M metagenome (GOLD analysis project Ga0265338, IMG submission 193579) | Rhizosphere microbial communities from Carex aquatilis grown in University of Washington, Seatle, WA, United States - 4-21-26 metaG | ecosystem: Host-associated > Plants > Roots > Rhizosphere... | reverse complement strand
GGGCGGCTACCGCGGCCGCGACGCCAGCCGCGACGGCGAACGCGGCCGCGGGGGCGGCCACCGCGGGGACAGTGCCCGGCGCCGAGGCGCGGGCGGCGGAGGCGGTGGCGCGGGGACTGGGCGGCCTCAGCTACCGCGGTTCCGCTGGCCGCGGCGTCGCTGGCGGCGGATCGCCGTTCGGCGGGTCGGCCGGGATCACCCGGCTGTTCTCGGCCAGCTACGGCGGTCAGGCCGGCTGGCTGATCCCGGCCGCGCTGATCGCGATCGCGGCGCTGCTGTGGGTGTCACGCCGGGCGCCGCGGACCGACCGGACCCGCGCCGCGGCGCTGCTTTGGGGCGGCTGGCTGCTGATCGCCGGGGTGGTGCTCAGCTTCATGTCCGGCATCAGCCACACCTACTACGTGGTGGTGCTGGCGCCGGCGACCGGGGCCCTCGTCGGCATCGGCGCGGTCACCCTGTGGCGCGTCCGCGCCACCTGGTTCGCACGCGGCGCGCTGGCGGTGACGCTGCTGGTGACCGGCTGGTGGGCATGGGTGCTGCTCGGCCGCGACGGCGGCTGGCTGCCCTGGCTGCGGGTGGTGATCCTGGTCGCGGCGATCGGGGCGGCCGGCCTGGTGCTGAGCGGCGTCACCGCCCGTGCGGGCAGCGGCGGCAGGCGGCCAGCGCCCGGTACCGTGGCCGTGACGGTGGCCCTTGCCGTCGTCGCCGGGCTGGCCGGCCCGCTGGCCTACAGCATCGACACCGCCGCCACCGTCCAGGGCGGGGCCAGCCCGTCGGCCGGCCCGGCGGTCAGGGCGGCCGCCTCCACCGCCGGCGGACGGGGCGCGCTGGCCGGCGCCGGCGGGCGTGGCGGCGCCGGCGGGCGTGGCGGCGCCGCCAGCACCACCAACCCGGCGCTGACCCAGCTGCTGGCGGCAGGCGCGGCCGGCTACACCTGGACCGCCGCCATCGTCAGCTCCGACAGCGCGGCCGAGATCGAGCTCGGCACCGGCGGCTACCCGGTCATGGCGCTCGGCGGCTTCAGCGGGAGTGACCCCGTGCCCACCCTGGCCCGGTTCCAGCAACTGGTCGCCGCCCACCAGGTGCACTACTTCCTGGCGCTCAGCGCGGGCGGCAGCGGCCCGGTCGCTTCTGCCGCCGCCCCCGCCCGCAGCGACACCGCGGTATCCGATACCCCAGCTTCCGGCACCCCGGCGCGCGGCGACGCCGCGTTCGCCGGCCGGGGTGCGGCCGGCCGCGGGGCCGGCAGTGACTCGGCGCAGGTCGCGGCCTGGGTCGAGGCGACCTTCACCCCCGAGCAGGTCGGCCGGGTGACGGTCTACGACCTGACCGCGCCCCGCTCCGGGTGACCAGGACCGTTGACGCGGCGAGCCGGAACAGCAGCCGCGGGCCGGCCGCCGAGTAGTAGTCGTCACCCCGGGTGAGCAGGTCGGTTGCGCCGCTGTCGCACCCGCGTGCAGCCGGGCAGCAACACGCGAGCCCGGGACTCCCGGCGCCAGCCCCGCCGGATCCGTCACTTGGGCCGGCGGTGAAGGCTACGCTCGCCCCGTGATCGTCGCCTGGGAGCCCGGGACGGCGGGCGTGCTGCGGCTGCCCTCGGGACTGCTGGTCCGCGGCCGCGGACTGCGGCGCCCGCTGCCCGCAGGGCCGCAGCCGACCTTCGCGCTGTACCTTCTGGGCCGCGATCCGGCTGCCGTCCCCTGGGAGGCTCGCTGGCTTCGCTGGCCGGACTTCGGGCTGCCGTCTGACCCCGCTGGCGCCGCCGATGCGCTGCGCGAGGCATGGGCGCGCGCCAGGACCGAACGCGTCGAGATCGCCTGCGCAGGCGGATACGGGCGAACTGGAACGGCGCTGGCCTGCCTGGCCGTCCTGGACGGACTGACAGGCAGACAGGCGATCGCTTACGTCCGGGACCACTACGCCTCACGCGCGGTGGAGACACCGTGGCAGCGCCGCTTCGTTACCCGCTTCCGATAGCGGGCCCGCCCTACCGCGCCGGGCAGCGAATCCGCGGTTACGCGCCCGGACCGGGTCCCGGCCGACCGTCCAGGCCTACCGCGCGGACGACAGGCCAGCCGGGCGGGTAAATCCGGGGTCACGCCGAGGGAGAAGGCCGCGGTGGCGATGGTGCCGGCCCCGTTGCCGCGGTCGATGGTGAACTGGTCGGCGATCTGGCCGACCACCCACAGGCCGTGCCCGTGCTCGGACCGCCACGCGGCCGGGCCGCCGCCGTTGGCGTCCGCGCCGGGGACAGCGTCACCGGAGGCGCTGTCACCAGGGGCAGTGTCACCAGGGGCAGTGTCACCAGGGGCGGGCCGGCCCGCGTCGCTGACCTCGCAGTGCAGGATGCCGTCGAGCACCCACAAGCGCAAGTGGCCCCGGCCGGCGCCGTGCCTGACCGCGTTGGCGGCCAGCTCGTGCGCGGCCGTCACCACGTCATAGAGCCGGTTCGTGACCATCCCGACGTCGGCGGCGTGGGCCGACACCGCCGAGCGCAGCGCGTACAGCGAGCTGGAGTCAAAGTCCTGCTCAAGGATCACCGCGCCGGGCGGCAGCCCGTGCGCGGCCGGCGCCGGCTTGGCTGACTCGCCGGCGGACTGGCCGGCGGTCGCGGGCTCCAGTCCGGGCGCGGTCGCCCTGGGGGCCAGGTCGTCACCCATCGGCGGTCACCAGCCTGATGCCGCGCACGTCCCCGATGCCGAGCCGGGCGAAGCCCGCCGCGATCTCCGGCCCGCAGCGCAGCAGCACCGTCCGGTTAGTGGCGATCGCCCGCACGGCGTCGGCGATCAGCAGCGTGCACTGGGCGTCGATGAAGGCCAGGTCGGTCATGTTGACGGTGATGTCGTCTTCCAGCCGGACGATCTCCGCCAGGGCCAGCGCGAGGCTGTCGGCCGCCTGGTAGTCGATCTCGCCCGCGATCCGCACCCCGGCCGGGGCGTACTGGCGGCAGATCCGCAGCACCGGGTCGGCGTGGTAGGTCGCGGCGGCCACCGAGCGGGTGTGGAACCCGGCCACCGACGCCAGCGTGACCGGGTCGAACCGGTCCCGGTCGTACTGGCAGAGCACCGAGGCGGTGGTCCCGTCGAGTACGGCCGCGATCTCCTCCTCGAACCGGGGAAGCTGCTCGATGCCGGTCACCGGGCGCAGCGCCCAGCTCATGTCGACCGCCACCCGCAACCCGGGAAAGCCCTCGTCCCGGGCCGAGTCAAGCTGCCCGCTCAGCCAGCGCACCGCGGTGTCCGCCCGGAACGCCTGCCCGTACAGCAGCCGGTCCTGGTAACCGGTGGCGATCATCTGGCCGGCGTCCATCGCCGACTGCACGGCGACGCCGCGACGCGCCAGCTCGCCGGCCGCCTGCCCGGGGCCGGCGTCGCTCAGCCAGACCACCTTCAGCCCGGCCGCGAGCCCGTCCCTGACGAACGCGGCGGTCAGGTCGAAAAGCTCCTCCCGCTCGCCGAAGGTCAGGCACGCATGATCATCCACCGTCAAGTCGGTGATCTGCGCGCTCGTCTCTGCTGTCACTCAGCCACCTCCGAACGCCCGCAACCAGCCCGCCACACGGGCAACCGTACCGCGTTCGCGCCGATCGGTCGTTATTCCCGCTTCCGCTACCCGCGCCAGGTCAGGGCATGCCGATAACGCGCTGCCGGTAAGCGGCGGCGAGCGGCGCCAGGTCGGGCTCGCCCAGCTCCGCGCGCATCGCCGCGAACACGGCCACCTTATCCGGGCCGAACCGCCGCACCCTGGCGGCGTACGCGTCGGCGGTGAGGAACGCCGGCGGCGACGCCTTGGTATGGAACTTGTCCGCGTACATGACCACGGTTTCCTCGCTGGTCTCGGCCAGGTAGTCGGCCGGCGGCAGCGGCAGCTCCTGCCGCAGCACGTCGCTAGCGGTCAGTCCGACCCCGGTGTGATGGGAGGCGAACCGGCAGATCTCCTCGGGATACCCCGCTTCCCGCAGCAGCGCGTGGCCGAGCACCCCGTGCCTGATGTACCCGGCCTGGTCGAGCCGGCCGTCCTGGTCGTACAGCGAGTACACGCCGACGTCGTGCAGCAGGCAGCCGGCCCGCACCAGGACGGCGTCGGCCCGGAAGCCCGAGTCCGCCAGCAGCTGCCCGGCGATGTCGGCGACGATCTGGCAGTGCGTGTACACCAGGTCGAGCGCCTCCGGGCCGGGCGCGAGCCGCCGGTGCAGCGCCAGGATCTCCTGGCCGGCCGGAATCCGCATGGCGGTAGCTTAGGCGCCCTGCTTCCACGACCGCCCTGCTTCCACGACCGCCCTGCTTCCACGACCGCCCTGCTCACTCCTGCGCCGCGCTCACCAGCCGCTGCACCCGGCGGGGGTCGGTGATGCCGTCGACCGCGGTGATGCGGCCGCCGGCGACGGTGAACGCCATCAGCGCGGCCGGACGGCCGCGCAGCGAGATCAGCAGCCCGGCGGCGCCGTTGATGACGACCGGGCGCAGCTCAGCCAGCGGGCTGGCGTTGCCGGCGGCGGCCCGCGCCACCGCCTCCGCGCCGCGCAGCACGGCCGGCCCGGCGGCGAACCCGTCGGTGCGCAGCACCACGTCGGGGTCGAGCAGCTCCGCCAGCACGGCCAGGTCGCCTGCCCGCGCGGCGGCGAAGAACGCGTCGACCACCGCCCGCTGCCCGGCCAGCCCGGCGTCGGGCGCGTGCGGCCCGGCTGCCCGCACCCGGTGCCTGGCCCGGCTGGCCAGTTGCCTGGCGGCCTCGGGGGTGCGGCCGAGCATCGGCGCGATCTCACCGAACGGCACGTCGAACACGTCGTGCAGCACCAGGGCGACCCGTTCGGCCGGGCTCAGCGTGTCCAGCACCACCAGCAGCGCGAGGCCGACCGAGTCGGCCAGCAGCGCCTCCTGCTCCGGCGTCGGCCCCTCGGCCGGGCTGAGCACCGGGTCGGGTACGCGCGGGCCGGCCAGGGTTTCCGGCCGGGCGGCGCGGGCGCGCAGCGCGTTCAGGCACACCCGGGTCACGATGGTGGTCAGCCAGCCGCCCAGGTTCTGCACGCGGTCGGCGCCGGCCGCGCTGAACCGGACCCAGGAGTCCTGCACGGCGTCGTCCGCCTCCTCGAGCGAGCCGAGCATCCGGTAGGCCACCGCCCGCAGCCGCCCGCGGTGCTCCTCGAACCGCTCCGCCAGCCAGGCTCCGCCGTCTCGGTCGGCGCCGTCTCGGTCGGCGCCGTCCCGGTCGGTGCCGTCTTGGTCGGTGTGGGCGCCGGTCACGTTCGCTCCCTCGTCGGTGTCAGTAAGGGTGACACGGACAGGCCGCCCGGCGTGACAGCCGGGCGGCCGCAATGAAGGGAAATCATCATGCGCGTGCTCTTGGTCGGGGCCGGCGGCGCCATCGGCAGCCGCCTCGTTCCCCGTCTGTCCGAGCGCGGCCACCAGGTGACCGGCACCTCACGGTCGGCCGCCCGGGCCGGGTACCTCAGGTCGCTCGGGGCCGAGCCGGCCGTGCTCGACGTGCTCGACGCCGCCGCGGTCCGCGCCACGGTGGCCGCCATGCGACCGGACGCGATCATCTACCAGGCGACCGACCTCACCGGGCAGGGTTTCTCGCGCAACATGGACCGCGGGTTCGCGGGCACCAACCGGCTGCGCACGGCCGGCACCGACATCCTGCTGGCCGCCGCCCGCGAGGCGGGCGTGCCCCGGTTCATCGGGCAGAGCTTCGCGCCGTTCCGGTACACCCACGACGGCGGGCCGGCCAAGGACGAGGGTGACCCGCTGCTGGCCGACCCGCCGCCCGCGGCCCGGCAGAGCTTCGCCGCCATGGCGCACAACGAACAGGCGGTCACCGCGGCGGGCGGGATCGCGCTGCGCTACGGCGGCTTCTACGGGATCGAGGACTCGATGGTGCGGGCGGTCCGCAAGCGCCAGTTCCCGCTGATCGGCGACGGCGGCGGCATCATGTCCTTCATCCACCTGGACGACGCGGCCGCCGCCACCGTGCTCGCGCTGGACGTCGCGGGCCCGGCCGTCTACAACGTCACTGACGACGAGCCTGCCCCGATGCGCGAGTGGCTGCCGGCCCTGGCCGATGCCCTCGGCGCCCGGCCGCCGCTGCGGCTGCCTGGCTGGGCGGGCCGCCTGCTGATGGGCGCCACCCTGAGCATGCTGACCGAGGCCAGCGGCGCGGCCAACGCCCGGGCGAAGAAGGAGCTGGACTGGACGCCCCGCTACCCGAGCTGGCGGGAAGGGTTCCCGGCCGCTTTCGCGAGCCAGCGGTGAGCGGGGCCGGGCCGGAGTAAGCCGCCCCCGTTCGGGATGAAAGGGCTTTGATCTTATGTAGTAGGGCTGGGCGGCATCGACTTCGAGGTCCGCACCGGGGAGGTCGTCGCGCTGCTCGGGCCGAACGGCGCGGGCAAGACGACCACGATCGAGATCCTTGAGGGGTTCCGCGCCCGGTCGGCCGGGCAGGTGACGGTGCTCGGCACCGACCCCGCCCACGGCGGCGAGCAGTGGCGGGCGCGCCTCGGGGTGGTGCTGCTGAGAGGCGACCTTGACGGCGGGGGTGCTAGCCGGTGAGCACCGAGACGGTCTACAACCGGATCGCGATGCTGCGGGCGGAGCGGGGAATCTCCCGGCGCACGCTGGCGGACGCGCTCGGCGTGCACTACCAGACGGTTGGTTACCTGGAGCGCGGCGAGTACAGCCCCAGCCTCTACCTGGCGCTGCGGATCGCCGGGTACTTCGAGGTGCCGGTTGAGGTGATCTTCTCGGCCGAGCCGTTCCCGCGGCTGGGCTCGGCGTCGGCCTCGGCCTCGGCGCCGGCCGAGAACGCCGGATAGCTGGCCGCGGCGAACTCACTGGTCCACGGCCTGTGGTAATTTCCGGCTATCGACGAACGCACGGCCAAGCCCGCCCCCGTACGGCGAGTCGGAGCCGAGACATCGGCCACGCGCCACCAGCTCCTCGACGCGGTTGAGCAGCTGATGATCGAGAAGGGCCACGCGGCCGTCACGTACCGCACGCTGGCCGCCCGCGCCGGCGTGACCCCCGCACTCGTGCAGTACTACTTCCCGACGCTCGACACGCTCCTGCTGGCCACCATCCGCCGCCAGGTCGAGGGGCACGTCGAGCGGCTGGTCGACGCCCTCGCCCAGCGTCCGGCCGAGCCGCTGCACGTGATCTGGGAGTTCAGCACGGCCGGGTCGACCGCCGCGCTGCTGGTCGAGTTCACCGCCCTTGGCAGCCACCGTGAATCGGTCCGGGCCGAGATCGCGAAGGTCTCCGAGCGGCTCCGGCAGGTTCAGATCGACGCCGTTCGCAACAGCCCCCGACGGCCGCGCGAGGCCGGCCAGCTCCCGGAGCTGGCGCTGGCGTTCCTGGCCGACGGCGTGCCGAAGTTGCTCGGCCTGGAGGACAAGCTCGGCGTGACCGCCGAGCACGCTCGGCTCCGGGCGGCGTTCGAGCGCTGGATTGACGCGGTCGAGCCGCCCCAACCGCGGCCCTGACGCGCTTCCGCCAGCCCATTGCCACTCGCGCTGCACCCCCGTATGCTGCTGCTGTACGGTCGTACAGCGTGAGCCGCTTCACGCTGGCCGCGGCCGTAGGCACCGGGCGTACCGCGGCCGGCGCGTGCTCAGGAGGGGCTGCCAATGAGGGCAACCGCAGCGAACGGGCGGGTCGCCGTGGTGACCGGCGGGAGCCGGGGCGCGGGGCGAGGCATCGCGATCGCGCTGGGGTCGCACGGGTACACCGTGTACGTCACCGGCCGCACGCACGCTCCCGGTCAGGCGTCGCTCGACGGGACCATTCACGAGACCGCCGAAACGGTCAGCGCAGCCGGCGGCCACGGCATCGCGGTGCGCGTCGACCATCGCGACGACGAGGACGCGCGGGGCCTGTTCGAGCAGGTGCGGGCGGAGTCGGGGCGGCTCGACGTGCTCGTCAACAACGCCGCCCAGGTGCGCGACGAGCTGCAGCAGGAGGTCCCGTTCTGGGAGAAGCCGCTGCGGGCCAGCACCGACCTAGTCGAGGTCGGTATCCGCAGCAGCCTGGTGTCCAGCTACTACGCCGCGCCGTTGCTTATCGAGGGCGGGGGCCTGGTCGCCTTCACCTCGGCCCCGGGCGCGGTCCACTATCAGTACGGCGCCGCCTACGGTGCCCACAAGGCGAGCCTGGACAAGTTCGCGGCCGACATGGGGGTCGACTTCCAGCCGTTCAACGTGGCGGTGGTGTCGATCTGGATGGGCGCGGTGCTGACCCAGCGGGTGCGGCAGATCATGGACAGCGGGCCCGAGTACGCCTTCCTGGCCGACATCGGCGAGTCGCCCGAGTTCACCGGGCATGTCATCGCCGCGCTGGCGGACGACCCCGCGGTCATGGCGAAGAGCGGCCGGACCCTGATCGGGGCCGAGGAGGCGATCGCCTACGGCATCAGCGACACCGGCGGACGGCAGCCGCCGTCTTTCCGCGACCTTATGAACGTCGAACCAGCCAACTACCGAGGAAGGGTCACCCGATGACGACCGACGCCGGAATCCAGGAACTGGTCAACGAGGTCAAGCGCCTCAGGGACGAGGTCACGTACCTCAGGGACCGCCAGGCGATCCTCGACGTGCTCAGCCGGCAGTCGCGCGGCCACGACCGGCACGACGCCCCGCTGCAGAACTCCTGCTTCTGGGAGGACGGCTTCGACGAGCACGGCCCGTGGGTGACGCCCGGCTCGCGCTACGGCGAATGGGCCAACGAGACGCACTCGGGCAGCTACAGCGCCCACCTGCACAACCTGACCACTCACACCTGCGAGATCGACGGCGACACCGCGCACGCCGAGAGCTACGTGGTCGGGCTGTTCCAGCCGCGCAACAAGCCCGGCCGCGCTCAGTTCATGACCGCCCGGTACGTCGACCGCCTGGAGAAGCGCGACGGCGAGTGGCGGATCCTCGCTCGCCGGACGGTGATCGAGATCGTCCTCGAGGGTGACTCGGAGTGGGCCGGCGGGCCTTACAGCGGGGCCTTCCCCAGGGGCACCTGGGACGAGAGCGACCTGTCCTACACCCGTCCGCTGAAGATCGACTCGGTGGCGCCGTTCTGGGACGGCACCACCCGATGACACCCGCGGGCGACCGGTTCTCGCTGGACGGCCAGGTCGCGATCGTCACCGGGGGCGGCACCGGGATCGGCCGGGCCACCGCGCTGGTGCTCGCGCAGTACGGGGCGGACGTGGTGGTCGCGGGCCGGCGCCCCGATCCGCTCGAGGAGACCGTCGCGGCGGTCGAGGCCCTCGGGCGCAAGGCGATCGCGGCGCCCTTGGACGTGACCGAGCCGGAGCAGTGCAAGCGGCTGGTCGACGTCGCGGTCGACACCCTGGGGCACGTCGACGTGCTGGTCAACAACGCGGGCGGCGGCATCATGAAGCCGATCATGGACTGGGCCGACGGCGAGTGGGACCAGGTCATGGACGTGAACCTGAAGAGCGCCTGGTTCACGTCGCGCTACGCCGCGCAGCACATGCTCAGCCAGGGCCGGGGGGCCATCGTCAACATCTCCTCGGCCGCGGGCCTGCACCCGATGGCCGCGGCGGCGATCTACGGAGCCGCCAAGGCGGGCCTGAACAACCTGACCGGCTCGATGGCGCAGGCCTGGACCAGCCGGGGCATCCGCGTCAACTGCATCGCCTGCGGGGCGATCCGCACCCCGGGACTGGAGAACGTCGCCGAGACGGCCGGGTTCGACGTCGAGATGCTGGGGCAGTCCAACGCCCTCGGGCGCCTCGCGGACCCCGAGGAGATCGCCTTCGGGGTGCTGTTCTTCGCCAGCGAGGCAGCCAGCTTCTGCTCCGGCCAGACCCTTTACGTGGGCGGCGGCCCCAAGTAATCAGCCCGGTCCGTGACCTCTCCGCCAGAGCTCGCCCGCAGCCCGGAGGAACGCTATGACTGACTTCGACGCGCTCGACTTCTTCACCGACGAGTCCCTGCTGACCGACCCCGTCGCGTACTTCGAGCACCTGCGCGGTCAGTGCCCGGTGCAGCCGACCGGGCACCACGGCGTCGTCGCCGTCACCGGCTACGACGAGGCCGCCGAGGTCTACCGGGACAACGAGAACTTCTCCGCCATCAACACGGTCTTCGGCCCGTTCACCCCGTTTCCGGCCCCGTTCGAGGGCGACAACATCACCGGGATCCTCGAGGACTCGCGCGGTCAGCTGCTGTCCAGCGACATCCTGGCGACGATGGACCCGCCGCGGCACACCCGCGAGCGCGCCCTGCTGATGCGGCTGATGACGCCGAAGCGCCTGCGCGAGAACGAGGAGTTCATGTGGCGCCTGGCCGACGAGCGGCTTGACGACGCGCTGCCAGGCGGCCGGTGCGAGTTCGTCGGCGACTACGCCCGGCCCTACACCTTGCTCGTCATCGCCGACCTGCTCGGCGTGCCGCGCGAGCAGCACCAGGTCTTCCGCGAGGGCTTTCAGCAGGCCGCCGCCGGCAGCTCGCAGACGCTGGTCGAGCAGAACGCCCTCGCCTGGCTGTACGGCTACTTCGCTGAGTACGTCGAGGACCGTCGCCGGACCCCGCGGGACGACGTACTGACCCAGCTCGCGGAGGCGAAGTACCCAGACGGGTCCGCGCCCGAGGTCCTGGCGGTGGTGCACGTGGCCGTCTTCCTCTTCGCGGCCGGGCAGGACACCACCGCGCGGCTGCTCAGCTCGGCGCTCAAGTACCTGGCCGAGTATCCCGAACTGCAGGACGCACTCCGGGCGGACCGGGCGCGCATCCCCAGCTTCATCGAGGAATGCCTGCGGATGGACTCGCCGATCAAGAGCGACTTCCGGATGACCAAGCGGACCACCACGCTCGGCGGAGTGACGCTGCCGGCCGGGACGCCCCTGGCGATCTTCAACAGTGCCACCAACCGGGACCCCGGCCGGTTCACAGACCCCAGCGAGTTCCGCGTCGACCGGGCCAACGTCCGCGAGCACATCGCCTTCGGCCGGGGCATTCACTCCTGCCCGGGCGCCCCGCTGGCGCGTTCGGAGGGGCGGGTCACCGTGGACCGGATATTGTCGCGGACCCGGGACATCCGCTTCTCCGAGGAGCACCACGGTCCGGCTGGGCGCCGGCGGTTCGAGTACGAGCCGAACTGGCTGATCAGCGGGCTGCGCGGGCTGCACCTCGAGTTCACGCCAGTCGACTGCTGACGCCGCGCGCTCGCGGCTAGATCCTCGCCGGGTCGGGGCTGGGTGCTGGCCGGGCCGAGGCTGGGTGCTGGCCGGCCGCGCCCTGCGCCGCGTACCGCCGTTAGCGTGGCGGGCCGGTCCACCCGTCTCGTCTCACCCGCCCCGCGGGTAACGCCTTCCGCGTGCAGCAGGAGATCAAATGGAAACTAATGCGTGTCATAGCACCTAGGAGTTTCCAATCCGATAAAAGTTTCCATGCCAGCCCTTGTCTGCGGCCCAGCCGAACGGTTAGGGGCTTGCGCGCGGCCAGCCGCCAGTTAGTAGTCGGCCCAGTGCGGCGGCCGGTCCCGGTAGAGACGATCGTCGGCCGGCTCGGGATAATCGCCCCACGCGGCGTCGGTGTCCTCGCGGCTCTGCTCAGGCAGCACCGGCTCGCCGGCGCGGGCCCCGCCGGCCGCGGGACCAGCGGGACCCGCGGGGCCATCGGGGCCAGCGGGGCCATCGGGGCCAGCGGGCGCCGGGTGGTCATCCGCGGGTGACGGGTGGTCCTGGGAGGTAGCCGAGGCGCCGGCGTTGGCGGAGCGGTCGGGGTCGGGGTCGGGGTCGGGGTCGGCTGAGGCGTCTGGGGGTGATGCGGCTTCCGGTGGTTTCATGCTTCCTCCGTCCGCGGGCAAGGTGACAGGGAGACCTAGCGGGCGGGGGCCAAGTCTACCGGCGCACGGCGCCCGCACCGCGGCCTGGCACCGCGGCCTGGCACCGCGGTCCGGCACCGCGGCCTGGCACCGGCGGCCCGCCGCACCCGCTGCCGCCTCGCTATATGCACCCGGCCGCGGCCGCCGTCCGATCGGTACCGCGAAGTCTCGAACTGTTAACGATAACTTTTCGCGCACCGAACCCTAGCTTGACCCCACAAGTCGTCCTATCGTTCTCTTAATCACGTGAATAGTGTTCTGGGCCCAATGATGTGAACGTTAACATTCGCTACCGGAGTTCCCTCTTCAACGGCGACAGCTGGAGGTCCGCGATGAAGAAAATCGACCCCAAGGTCGACGAGGCGATACAGACACTGAACATGAAGGACGGGCCGTCACGGCGCAAGCTGCTGGCTGGCACCGGACTGGTGAGCGCCACCGCGGCGGCCTCGGCCCTCCTCGCGGCGTGCAGCTCGAACAGCACCGCGTCGGCCGGGACGAAGGACGCGATAGGGAGCTTCCCCAAGACCCCGGCGTGGAAGTTCTACTTCGTCAACCACGTCACCACGAACTCGTTCTTCACCCCGACCCAGTACGGCATGGCCGACGCGGCGTCCCTGCTCGGGTTGCCCAACCCGGTCTGGGGCGGC
>Ga0265338_10008463_pt1 | contig 12487 bp, 11 predicted proteins | sample 42126metaG_FD_193579 | JGI IMG/M metagenome (GOLD analysis project Ga0265338, IMG submission 193579) | Rhizosphere microbial communities from Carex aquatilis grown in University of Washington, Seatle, WA, United States - 4-21-26 metaG | ecosystem: Host-associated > Plants > Roots > Rhizosphere... | reverse complement strand
AGGGTTCACACATGAAGACAATTATCAAAACCGAGAAGGCGCCTGCCCCTATAGGCCCCTATAATCAAGCGGTCGCAGTTCAGGGACAACTCCTCTTCACAGCCGGTCAGATCGCATTGAATCCAACAACGGGCGCCGTCGTCGGAGCCACTGCTGCAGAACAAACCAAACAGATCTGCGAAAACCTCAACGCCATACTCACCGCAAGTCACTCGGATTTTGCCCATGTCGTGAAAACGACCGTCTTCCTGAAAAGCATGAACGACTTCGCCGCCATGAACGAGGTGTATGGCAAATACTTCAGCGAAGCTTCCCCGGCTCGGAGCACGATTGAAGTTGCCCGCTTGCCAAAAGATGTGTTAGTGGAAATTGAAGTTGTTGCCGTGATCTACTAGCGGGTATCGTCGGATCGGGAACTCACCTCTACAGACGGGTTATTTTTGAAACACGTTCTCTCTTACATTCTGCTCTGGATTTTTGCCCTTCCTGCGGCGCAGGCCCAGGTTTCAGGACGCTATCAGGAGCCGATCCCAACTCCTCTTCACATCGCAATGCTGTCCGATTCCCTCCATCGTACGTTCAACGAAGATTCCGCCATCGCAAAGACGATGTGGACTCCGGACACTTCCATCCGCCCCGGGAAGTCTACAACGACCGCACTCGTTGCGTCGATGATCGTTCCCGGCGCCGGACAAATATACAACGGGTCATATTGGAAAGCCCCGCTGATCTGGGGTTTGGAATACTATTTTGCCTCGGTGTACAGAACTCAGAATAATTTGTATAAACAAAACCGCGCACTTTATGTACCGCTTCGAGACAGCGCCGCCGCGACCGGCGATGAGACAACACTGAGCCTGGCCAATAATTACCTTAGGATCAGTAACTTCTACCGCGATCAACGCGACACGTTCGGCTGGTATATGGTTATTGCCTATGCGGTCAACCTTCTCGACGCTTATGTCGACGCAAGCCTGTTCAATTTTGAAGTGAGTCCAAATCTTCAACCGACGAATGAATTGCGCGCCACCATGCACGTTCACTTCTAAAGACCACATGATTAATCCGTACGAACACTGACCTTGCTGTACTAAGGAGAATCATCATGATACGAAAACAAGATGCGCTAGATTATCATTCGCAGGGAAGGCGCGGAAAAATCGAGGTTGTCTCCTCGAAGCCATGCGCTACCCAGCGGGACCTCTCACTCGCGTACACTCCGGGAGTTGCCGAACCGTGCCGCGAAATTGCTGCAAACCCGGATGACGCTTATCTCTATACCGCCAAAGGGAATCTCGTGGCCGTGGTTTCCAACGGTACCGCGGTCCTTGGCCTCGGCGACATCGGACCGCTCGCCGGCAAGCCAGTTATGGAAGGGAAAGGCGTTCTTTTCAAACGCTTCGCGGATATTGATGTGTTCGATATTGAACTCAATTCTCACAACCCCGATGATATCATCAAAGCGGTGCAGATGCTCGAACCGACGTTCGGCGGCATCAATCTCGAGGACATCAAAGCGCCGGAATGTTTCTACATCGAGACCGAATTGAAGAAGGTGATGAACATTCCAGTCTTCCACGATGACCAGCACGGAACCGCCATCATCAGCGGCGCCGCCCTCATCAATGCGCTGGAGGTCGTCGGTAAGAATCCTGCCAAGGTGAAGGTTGTCTTCAGCGGCGCAGGAGCGGCGGGAATTGCCTGCGCGCGTTTGTATGAAAAGCTGGGAGTGAAAAGGGAAAACGTTCATCTCGTCGACACGAAGGGAGTCGTCTTCAAAGGGAGAACGGAAGGGATGAACGAATACAAGGAGTATTTCGCATCCGATACGAAAGCGCGAACCCTGGCCGACGCCATGAAGGGTGCTGATGTTTTTTGCGGAGTATCGGTGAAGGGAATCCTCACCAAGGAGATGGTCAAGTCGATGGCCGATAACCCAATCGTCTTTGCGCTGGCAAACCCCGATCCCGAGATCACTTTCGAGGATGCGCTGAGCGTGCGGGATGATTTGATTATGGCGACGGGGCGCTCCGATTATCCGAACCAGGTCAACAACGTGCTCGGTTTTCCGTTCATCTTCAGGGGTGCGCTGGATGTTCGTGCCAAAGCGATTAACGACGAAATGAAGATCGCGGCTTCGCATGCGTTGGCCAAGCTGGCCCGAGAAGATGTTCCCGATTCGGTCATTCGAGCATACGGCGGGAAGCGCATTGAATTCGGGCGGGAGTATATTATTCCTAAACCGTTCGATCCGCGCGTCCTGCTCTGGGAGACAGTCGCCGTTGCAAAAGCGGCTATGGATACCGGTGTTGCGAGAAAACCGATAGCCGACATGGAAGCGTACAAGGACAGTCTGGAAGCGCGACTCGGCAAAACTCGGGAGATCGCGCGATTCTTCATCCACAAGGCTCAACGCAATCCGAAACGGATCGTTTTCCCGGAAGGGCAGGAGGAAAAAATTCTGCGGGCCGCCAATATCATTATCGAAGAGAAGATTGCAACGCCGATCCTGCTCGGAAGCAGAACGACCGTCCGCCAAGAGATTGCCCGCCTGGGCCTTGAGCTCGAGAACGTGGAGGTGATCAATCCGGGAAAATCGCCGAAGTACGAACAGTACGTCGGAGAATACCACGAGCTGAGGAAACGGAAAGGCGTCACGCGGGACGTTGCCGAACGGCACATGAAGACTGCGAACGAGTTCGGCTTGATGATGGTGAGGAATGGAGACGCTGACGGACTTATCTCCGGGTTGACCCAGCATTATCCGGACACGGTCCGTCCTGCGCTTCAGATCATCGGGACGAGGGACGGAGTCCGCAGGATTGCCGGATTGTACATGCTCGTGTTCAAGAATCAAACGCTCTTCATTGCCGATGCGACAGTGAACATCGATCCGTCGGCCGAGGATCTGGCCGAGATCGCGATCATGACCGCGGAACGAGTGAAGCGCATCGACATTGTTCCGCGGATTGCGATGCTTTCATTCAGCAATTTCGGGAGCACGCAGCACCCCCTCACCGAAAAGGTACGCAAGGCGACAGAGCTCATCCGGCAGCGCGCCCCGGAACTCATCGTCGACGGAGAAATGATGGCCGACACGGCCATGAGTTCTGAGATGCTGAACGAGCTTTACCCGTTCAGCACATTGAAGGAGCCGGCAAACGTCTTAATTTGCCCCGACCTCACCTCGGCAAACATCGCTTATAAGCTATTGTCGAGAGTCGGCGGCGCCTCTGCGATCGGCCCGATTCTTTTAGGGATTCGAAAACCGGTCTATCTTCTTACTCCGGGAGTTGATGTGAACGATATCGTGAATATCGCAGCGATGGCCGTCTTCGCGTCACAGCGCGATGTACCATAAGTTGATTTCGACGTCGTAACCTTTTGCGCCGTTTCTATGTTAGAATCCTAAGCCTGCCGGCAAGGTTCGCCGGCTCGGGGGGATTAAACTGCCTAACTAGTTATGTGTCAAATGAATACGACGATTTCTAAAACAACATCGGTGAGTGGAGAAAAATGAAAAAAAGGCTCGTTCTTATTGTGATTCTTGCGATTGTGGTTATTGGAGTCGGAGGATTCTTCCTTTTTAGCAGCGGCTCCGCTGCAGACGTGAACTTCAGGTTCGATAAGGTGTCGCGCGGCGACATCCAGGTGGTTGTTACTGCGACCGGTACGTTGAGCGCAGATACGACAGTTCAAGTCGGCACACAGGTTTCCGGCACAATCACTAAGCTGTATGTGGATTTCAACAGCAAGGTTAAGAAGAATCAGATTGTGGCCCTTATCGACCCCACGTTCTTGGCGTCGGCTGTGGAGGATGCTCAAGCGAATTTGCAGAGGGCGAAAGCGCAGACAAACCAGGCAAAGCGTGCGTTCGAGCGGACCAAAGTGCTGATGGCGAAGAGCCTAGCAGCCCAGTCCGACTACGACGTGGCGATCACGACGTATGAATCTGATGCTGCCGCTCAGAAACAAGCGCAGTCCGAACTCGACCGCGCAGTGATCAATCTAAAGTATGCCACGATCAGGTCGCCGATTGACGGAGTTGTTATCTCGCGCTCTGTCGACGTCGGACAAACGGTAGCAGCGAGTTTTTCGGCGCCGGTAATCTTTACGATCGCTAACGACTTGAGTAAGATGCAAGTACAAGCAGATGTGGATGAAGCGGACATTGGCAAAGTTCAGCTTGGCCAGGAAGTTACGTTTACCGTCGATGCGTACGCAGAGCAGACTTTTCATGGTACGGTGTCGCAGATTCGGTTGGCGCCCGTTACGGTTCAAAATGTCGTCAACTACGTCGTCATCATCGACGTCCCCAACGCTGATCTGAAACTCATGCCAGGGATGACAGCGACTGTGACAATTCTCGTCGCAAAAAGAGAAGGAGTATTGAAAGTCCCGACCATTGCGCTTCGATTTCAGCCGCCGCAGGAGATGATTGAAGTCCGAAAAGATTCGACAGGCGGTGCAGACGACTCTGCAAGGGCAGAGCGAAGGCGTCAATTCATGGCGCAGGCGGGAGGCGCAGGAGGTGCAACGCAGCGGCCAAACGGCGGACCAACGCGGCTATGGGTTCTCACGAAAGATAAAAAGCTCACCGCGATCTTTATCCGGCCTGGAATGGCTGACGGAACCTTTACTGAAATAGCGAGAGGCAAAGTTGAAGATGGCCAGGAAGTTGTTGTCGGAATACTCTCACAGAAACCCAACGGTGCAGCAACTCCGCTCGGCGGGGGTCAGAGGATGAGGTTCTAGTATGCCGCGCGACGGTGCCATCATAGAAATCAATCATGTCATCAAAACCTATGTGATGGGGGATGTGGAAGTGCACGCCCTTCGCGGTGTTTCGCTTTCAGTAGACCGGGGGGAGTTTGTCGCGATCATGGGCGCGTCCGGGTCGGGGAAATCCACTTTTATGAATATAGCAGGTTGCCTCGACGTTCCCACGAAGGGAGATTATTTTTTGGATGGCGTAAGCGTAGCGGGTCTCGACAGAGACAAGCTTGCGCGTATCCGGAACGAGAAAATAGGTTTCGTGTTCCAGGGATTCAACCTTCTTTCGCGCACGTCGGCGTTAGAAAACGTCGAACTCCCGATGTTTTACCGGTCGGTATCGAATAAAACCCGCAAAGAAAAAGCGATGGAAGCGCTGCGGATCGTCGGGCTCGGAGATCGGTATGAACACATGCCGAATCAACTTTCGGGCGGCCAGCAGCAACGTGTTGCGATTGCGCGAGCGTTGGTGAACGACCCTTCCATCATTCTTGCCGACGAGCCTACAGGCAATCTCGACAGCAGGACGAGTGTGGAAGTGATGGAGATCTTTCAGCAGCTGAACGAAAAGGGTATCACGGTCATGCTCGTTACTCACGAGTCGGACATCGCGGAGTACGCGAAACGCAATGTTGTGTTTAAGGATGGAAGAGTGAAGAAGGACTTTGCTGTTGCGAACCGGCGTGTGGCGAAAGAGCAGCTCGAACTCATGCCAGTCTCGGTAGATGACGATGAGGAACAAGCCGCATGAACGTACTCAATATTCTCAAAGTCTCCATGCGTTCGCTGGGACGGAACAAGCTCCGCTCGTTCCTCACGATGCTTGGAATTATAATCGGCGTCGGAGCGGTGATTGCAATGATGGCTGTCGGCGAGGGTGCGGAGTTCAGCATTAAGCAGCAGATCGCTTCACTCGGTACAAACGTTCTCTTGATCTTTCCGGGATCGCTGAATCAAGGGGGTGTCCGCACCGGAACGGGCTCTGTCACGACAATGAATGCAGACGATCTTACCGCCATCCAGACGCAATGTCCTTCCGTTCAGATGGCGGCTCCTGTGATCGGCACCGGAGGGCAATTAATCTATGGCCAGCAGAATTGGGGGACCCGCATCACCGGGTCCAATCCTGAATATTTCGATATCAGAAGCTGGCCGTTGTCGAACGGGCAGTATTTTACCGAGGCCGATGTAAGGAGCGCGACAAAAGTGTGCGTGCTGGGCCAGACCGTCGTCGACAATCTCTTCAAGGGCTCCGATCCTGTCGGTACGGTCATCCGGGTGAAGAGCATGCCGTTCAAGGTTGTCGGCGTGCTGTCGCCGAAAGGGCAATCGGCCCAGGGACAGGATCAGGATGACATCGTCGTGGCGCCGTACACGACCGTGCAAAAGAAAATGATGGGGGTGACGTACCTCGGCATTATCATGGCATCGGCCGTGAGCGAGGCGGCGATGGATGATGCACAGAATCAAATCACCCAACTGATCCGCGTGCGCCACAAGATCCAACCGTGGGAGGACAACGATTTTACTGTAAGGAGCCAGACTGAAATTGCCAACGCAGCCTCGGCGACGACGAAAGTGCTCACAATCCTTCTTGCCTCGATCGCTTCCATCTCGCTTCTTGTCGGCGGCATTGGCATCATGAACATCATGCTTGTCTCCGTTACCGAGCGCACGCGGGAGATAGGCATTCGCATGTCTATTGGCGCGCGCGGCAGAGATATTCTTTTTCAGTTCCTCGTCGAGGCGTTCGTTCTAAGCATGGCGGGAGGGTTGATCGGCGTTATCCTCGGAGTTGGGAGTTCAAATCTGATATCAAAGCTGGCTGGATGGCCAACCCTCGTTGCGCCGACGGCCGTCGGACTCGCCTTCCTCTTTGCCGCGGCAGTTGGGATCTTTTTCGGTTTCTATCCGGCGCGAAAAGCGGCCATGCTGAATCCAATAGACGCTCTGCGATACGAATAACACCAATTTGTCTTCTCGGGGGCCCCGCTTTGTTTCCCCCAAAAGGGATTCTTGCAGTCGTACACACCGTGTGTTTTTTGTCTCTTGACATCGTTGAGAAAAAGATTACATTGTGCGTGAACTCAGATGCCTCCTCCAAATACAAATACTCCGAACCAGAACGAATTGCTTCGCGCTTATGTGCTTGAGCGCGACCATCTTCGCTGCCAATGGCCTGGCTGCGGCGTGCACACCGCGCCGGAAGTCCTGTTCATTGTCGAGAACGGTTTGAACCAGGAGAACGGACAACGGTACCAGAACGGCGTGACCTTGTGCCGCAAGCATCTGGATATGGTCATGCTGCACGAAAAGACATTCGCTCCGTTGATCTTTGATCTCATCCAGCTCGTGGAATTTGAGAACGAGCTCAGCGTTACGGAGCGAACCGTCAAAGGGATATTGGGGGAGTAGCACGATCTTCATCTGCAATTCTATTCCCGCCTCTGACTCAAGCCGACGTTGTGCCCCGTCGAGGCCAAAACCGCCGCCGACGTAATCATTCTTCTTTACCCTGATCCGATTGCCGATTCAAGCCTGTCCAACGTATTCTTGAATAAGAATAACATATTGACTATAATAGCCCAGAGGCGACAGGCAAACTCAAATCAAAAAGGACACTGAATGCACATTTCGCAAGTGCTGCGTGAAAACCATCCTTCGCTGAGTTTTGAGTTCTTTCCGCCAAAGAACGAAGAAGCGGCGTCGAATCTTTTTAACACCATCAAGGATCTTACACCTCTCAAACCTTCCTATGTGAGCGTCACATACGGCGCGGGTGGATCAACGCGATCTCTGACGCATGACCTGGTTGTTAAGTTGCAGAAAGAAACGAACCTCACGATTGTCTCGCATCTCACATGCATCGGATCCACGCAGAGTGAGATCGACGAAATTCTCAAGAAATACCAGGCGAGCGGAATTGAAAACGTCATGGCTCTCCGGGGCGACCCAACGAGGGGAACCGAGAATTTTGTTCCCGTGAAAGACGGGTTTTCGAATGCGGGAGAGCTCGTCGCATTCATTAAGAAGCACTTCCCGGCGATGGGCATCGGTGTGGCGGGGTTTCCGGAGGGACATCCGGATACGCCGAACAGATTAAAAGAAATGGAATTCCTGAAAGCCAAAGTGGATGAGGGGGCCGATTTTATCTGCACACAGCTCTTTTTCGACAACAACGACTTCTATGATTTTTGTGAGCGCGCAGAACTTGCCGGAATCAGGGTCCCCATTATCGCCGGCATCATGCCAGTGACTTCTCGAAAGGGTCTTGCACGCATGGCCGAGCTTGCGTTGCGTGTACATTTTCCGGCAAAACTTCTGCGGGCGCTTTCACGCGCCGAGAACGACGAGTATGTTGAAAAGGTGGGAAGCCATTGGGCGACGGAACAGGTGAGGGACCTCATCGACCATAACGTACGGGGAGTGCACTTCTATACGCTCAATCGATCCACGTCAACACTCAAGATCTATGAGACACTCGGCGTCAGAAATTCAGAAGGGTTCAAGACGCCGATTACCGGATTGGGCGCATTCAAATGATACTGCGCCGAGGAATCGGGAGCAACGGGGCCCTGTCGCTATGAACAATGAAGATGTGATTCGGTTGGCTGATGTGATCGTTGAAGTCTGCCGCCGTGTCGATGCCAGGGGATTCGTATCGGCCAGCGACGGAAACATCACCGCGCGGCTCCCGAACGGGAATATCCTCACGACACCGACCGCAATCAATAAGGGGTTTGTGCGTGAGAACGATCTGGTTGAAGTCACGCCTTCCGGCGAGCGTGTCACGGGGAGCCGAAAACCCTCATCGGAGCTCGATATGCACCTCTGCATCTATGAGTCGCGCCCCGATGTGAAAGCGGTGGTTCATTGTCATCCTGTCTACGCCACCGCGTTTGCCACGGCTCGGATCCCTCTTTCGGAGTGCCTTTTTCCCGAAGTGATCGTGGGACTGGGCGCAGTTCCGCTTGCTCCCTACGCAACTCCATCTACAAAGGAAGTTCGCGATTCGATCGCTCCTTTTGTGAAATCCGCCGATGCGATTCTTCTCGCCAACCACGGGGTCGTTACGTACGGAAGCGACGTCTGGGATGCCTACTTCAAAATGGAAAAAATAGAGCATGCTGCACACATTCAATTCGCGGCGAGGATGCTGGGGGGAGAAAAACTTCTGACAACCGAAGAGGTGTCGAAGCTTCGCGCGGTTTCGCAATCGAGTTACGGCAAGGATTTTTCCGGCAGACCCGCGTGCGATACGGCGCCGTCCGAGGAGATAGAACTCAGCAGCGGAGAAATGAAAACAATAATCGATGAAGTGAAAAAACGGCTAAACGTCTCTACGAAATGAAGCGCTAGACAACCAATGAAGAAAAAAATTCGTGTCGGAGTATTGCTCGGCGGACGCTCGGTGGAGCATGAGGTTTCGCTGGTCTCTGCCACTTCCGTCATTAACGGACTGGACAAGGAAAAATACGAGATCTTCCCGATCGGCATCACGCCGGATGGGAGGTGGCTGAGCGCCAAAGATGCGATCGCCCTTCTGAAAACGAAATCACCTTCCCATGATTTGCCCGAGCACCTCATCCTGCCCGACCCGCGAAAACAGGGGTTAGTGGACATCAATGATTCGGAAACGCGAGCCGTTCAAAAAATCGATGTTATTTTTCCGGTGCTGCACGGCACATTTGGCGAAGATGGAACCGTGCAAGGTCTTCTCGAACTTGCCGATGTGCCGTATGTCGGTGCGGGCGTTCTGGGGTCGGCCGTCGGAATGGATAAGGTGATTCAAAAGCAAGTGCTGGAAAGCGCGAAGATCCGCGTTGCCCAGGGCATTTCGTTTACTGTCGCTGAATATGAGCAGGACGAAAAGAAGATCATTCAGAGAATAGAACAGGAATTGGAGTATCCCTGCTTTGTGAAGCCTTCGAACACCGGGTCCAGCATCGGCATCAGCAAGGCTCATAATCGCAAAGAACTAAAGGCTGCCATTGCGCTCGCGGCGGAGTACGACAGAAAATTGCTTGTCGAGAGGTCGATCGAAAAGGCGCGGGAAATCGAATGCGCGGTTATCGGCAACGACAAACCAGTCGCCTCGGTGCTGGGAGAAATTGTTCCTTCGAACGAATTTTACGACTACGACGCCAAGTATGTCGACGGCACGTCGAGGGCGATTATTCCGGCTGATTTCCCCAAGTGGGCCGTTCGAAAGATTCAGTACATCGCATGCAAGGCATTCAAAATACTCGACTGCGCCGGCATGGCACGCGTCGATTTTTTGGTGCAAAAGCACGGATCGAAGATCTTCCTGAATGAGATCAACACCATCCCGGGCTTTACCTCGATCAGCATGTTCCCGAAGTTGTGGGAGGCGTCAGGGGTACCGTATCCGGAACTTCTCGACAAGCTTATTCAACTCGCCATCGAGCGGCATGCGGCGACATCGAAACTGAAAAGGACATACCAGCCGAAATCAGACTGGTATAAAGGATAGCATGCGAGGACGCCGCACATCTCTCATCGTGCTTATAGCTGCTGTCTGGCTCTTCATTGGACTTTTCTTTTTCAGCCAGATGGCTTTGCTCCATCCGCGCACCAACCGCGCGTTTGACAGCGAAGGGGAGCTTGTGTGGGAGCTTTCGGCGGCGTTAATTTGGGCAGTTTCGACTCCTCTTATCGTATGGCTCTCCAAAAGATTCCGCATTGAGAAGAAGAATTGGGGGCGCCCCCTCACGATTCACTTCGTCATCGGAATCGTTCTTGCGTTTGTTCAGTGCGCAATCCACGGGCTCATCATCAAAGCGGTCTTCAATCGCGATACGCCGCTCCTCATCACTCAGCTGCTCCCATCGTTCTACTATAACATCGACAAGATGGTGATGGTCTACTGGGTGATCGTTCTCATCACTCATGCCTATGATTACTACCAGCGATTCAGGCAGAATGAACTGAGAGCTGCTCAACTTGAAGGCCAGCTGGCGCAGGCGCAACTCACCGCGCTCAAGATGCAGCTCCATCCGCATTTTCTGTTCAATACCCTCAACGCAATCTCATCTCTTATGCACACGGATGTCGAGGCCGCGGACAGGATGATCGTCCGACTGAGCGACTTACTGCGGCTCACGCTCGAGAGCTCCGGGAAACAGATGGTATCCCTCAAAGATGAGATAGATTTTTTAAAAAGGTATGTGGACATAGAGCAGATACGATTTCAGGACCGCCTAACCGTCGGTCTCAACATTGCCGCCGACACGCTCGACGCGCAGGTTCCCACGCTTCTTCTCCAGCCGCTCGTCGAAAATGCCATCAAACATGGAATTGCGCCGCGCGCTTCGGCGGGACATATCGAGGTTACGGCGCAACAGAACGACGGCAAGCTTTTGCTGCGTGTGGAAGACGACGGGGTTGGGATTGGACCGCAAGGAACTGCTCATCTGCATGAGGGACTTGGCCTCTCGAATACCCGCTCGAGGCTCGAGAAGCTCTACGGACCGTCGTATCATTTCGAGCTGGAGAAAGGCAGGCACGGGGGTGTTGCGGTGCTGGTTTCTTTTCCGTTTCAGCTGGCTTCCGAGCCGGCATCAGCCGCTTCGATGGGAACATGAAAATCCGGACCATCATTGTGGACGACGAGCCGCTCGCCCGCAACAAACTGAAGTTGTTCCTGGCCGATGAACCCGACTTTGAAATCGTCCACGAATGCTCGAACGGCAGGGACGCGATCGCACTGCTGGAGAAACAACGGGCCGATGTTCTCTTCCTGGATATCCAGATGCCCGAAGTTGACGGTTTCGGTGTCGTGGAGGCCTTACCTCCCGAACGCCTTCCGTTTGTCGTCTTTGTCACTGCCCACGATGCTTTTGCCTTGAAAGCGTTCGAAGTCCACGCTCTCGATTATTTGCTCAAACCGTTCGACAGGGAGCGCCTCAAGCAGACGCTTCTTCATATCCGGAAGGCCCTCCAGCACACCGCCATCGAACGCCATCAAAACCAGATCCTTTCGCTGCTGAACGACCTCAAATCCCACCAGAAACGCCCCGAGCGCATTCTTATTCGATCCGAGGGCCGGGTCTACTTTGTGAATGTTCAGGAGATTGACTGGGTTGAAGCGGAAGGTAATTATCTTCGCCTTCACGTGGGGAGTGAATCGCACCTGCTCCGGCAAACGATGAACTCGCTGGAACGTCAGCTCAGCCCGTCGAGATTCATCCGCATCCATCGCTCGACGATCGTGAATATAGAAAAGGTGAAGGAACTCCGCCCATGGTTTCAGGGAGAGTACCTGGCGATACTCCATGGAGGGAAGAAGTTGAATGTTGGCAAATCCTACCGAAAGAACCTTACCGACGCTTTTGCGAATCACCCGTAGATGAATCCGGCCCCTCGTTTCCGTTGCTCCGCAACAGTTGTTCATCACTCAGAGCAACCCGTTCGTCCCAAAGAGTTTTCTGCAACCAGATCTGGCTCGTATCTTTAAGACGGTAAGAATTCGCCATACACTTTACGCATCATCCAAGAGGGAGCCGCCATGAATCAAAGAGTACTCATTTCTGCGTTTGCAGCAATGGTCATATTCACCCATGCTTCTGCTCACGTCCTGCATGTTCCGGCTGGCTATGCAAAAATTCAACTTGCCGTGAATGCAGCGGTGAACGGTGATACTGTTGTTGTCTTCCCGGGAACCTATTTTGAAAACGTGATCTTGCGGGGCAAG
>Ga0265338_10008462_pt1 | contig 12489 bp, 12 predicted proteins | sample 42126metaG_FD_193579 | JGI IMG/M metagenome (GOLD analysis project Ga0265338, IMG submission 193579) | Rhizosphere microbial communities from Carex aquatilis grown in University of Washington, Seatle, WA, United States - 4-21-26 metaG | ecosystem: Host-associated > Plants > Roots > Rhizosphere... | reverse complement strand
GCGGCGACTATGTCGGCGTGGCCGAAATCAAAAGCCAGCTGAAAGCGGAGGGCTACGGCGTGCAGCAGCTCGAGGGGCCGTTGCTGATGCGCCAGCTGCGCGAGCTCTGCATCGCGTCCAAGAAGCCTGGCGACGCCGAGAAGCCGGATGTCGAGAAGACGGACGCCGAGAAGCCGTAGGCCTCGAGTCGCGGCGGACGGATCAGAAGAACCAGTTCGCGCCGAACACCAGCGCCGTCCGCTCCGGCGGGGTCACGGCCGGCGGAGCCGGCGTGGTGCTGGTGACCGAAGCCTGCAGCTCGAAGCTGCCGAACTGCCGCGCCACGCCGGCGCGCAGATCGTAGCGTTGATGCCGTCCCGGCGGGCCGCCGATCGGCGCGGTCGTGCCCGCGTGGGCGAACAGCCGCCAGTTTTCGGCCGGCTTCATCGATCCGTCGATGTCGGCGTAGAGGGCGTCGATTCCCGGCCTTATGTAGTTGGGCGAATAATAGACGTGGGCGCTCAGGTGGCGGCCGATCACGCCCACATAGAATTCCGAATAGTTCAGCGAATAGAACTTGCTGGCGTACTGCGTCAGGTTCTGGTTGTTCACCCCCACATCGAGCGACAGGTCGCGGCCCACGGGTCTGGCGTAGCCGGCGTATTCGATGAAACCCAGGGCCCTGAAGCCGTCCGCGTTCACGCCGATCGCCGAGCCGCCGGCATAGAAGCCGCTGGGGTGGTCATAGGCCAGGTCGAGGGTGACCACGGGCTGGCGGTCGGTCAGGGTGACGCCGCGGAAGCGGTAGTCGGACTGGACGCCGATCGCGGCGGAGATCTGCGCCTGGGCGGCGGTCGTCAGGCCCAGGCTCGCGCCGAGCGCCAGGCCCAGGCCCAGGCCCAGGCTCGCGCGGAGCGCTGAGTACGACGCCCGACAGAGCGATTTCGTCGTCAGGGCGCTGGCGGACTGCAGGAACCCCCTCAAGGCCGCGCTACTCGCGCGCGGCCGTGGAATAAGCCCCCGCGGAACGCGGACAGGCGGGGCCGGCGGCCCTGGACAGGCTGGCGCAGGTGTCGATCGCCCCTCCGCCGGGGCGCATCGTCACCAGGGCCACCGGGGTCGTGGCCCGGGCATTGCGCTCCTTGAGCAGGGCGAACAGGCCGCTCACGTGGGCCGCCGCATAGGAACTGCCGCTGACGAAGGCGAACCGTCCGCCCGGCTCGGTGGTGGGCGTATCGCGGCCGGGAGCGATGAACACGCCGGGCAGGGTGGTCGATGGGTCGTCCGACACGGCCACGACGCCGGGATGGGAGGCGGGAAAGCCGCCGTCGGGCGCATGCGGGTCCAGCGCCCCGACCACCACCACGCCGCGGGCCAGCGCCACGTCGATCAGACGGCCGAGCAGAGGGTCGGCCGGGCCGCTGAGACTGAGGTTGATCACCTGGGCGTTGTGGTCGATCGCGAAGTACAGCGCCTTGGCCAGGCTCAGGGTGTCGCACACCGCGCCTTCCGAGCCTTCCTGCCAGCAGGCGCGCAGGGCCATGATCCGGGCGTGCGGGGCCACCCCGGCGATGCCGATCCGGTTGTCGGCCACTCCGGCGATGATGCCCGCCACGCCGGTGCCGTGCTGTTCGGCCGTCGCCGGATGGCCGAGCACGAAGTCCTGGCTGGTCTGGATCTGGCCGGCGAGGTCGGGCTGGGAGGCGTCGACCATGCTGTCGATCACCGCGACCCTCACGTTGCGGCCGGTGGACACCGCATGCAGATCGGCCAGTCGCCACTCCCGGGCCGCGGGCTGGGCGAGATACAGCGGGTCGTTGTGGGTCGCCTCGATCGGCTGGCCCGCGTCCTTGGCTGCCTCGCCCCGGCCGGCCTTGGCGGGTTCCGCCCCGGCCTGGCCGCGATAGACGCGCATGGGTTCGGCGCTGGCGACATTGGGATCCTGGGCCAGGCTGGCCACCGCCGCCTCCGGCGATTGCCCCTCCGGCACGGCCATCACGAAGCAGTCGACCCCGACCAGGGGGATCGGCCAGCTGGTGACCAGTTTCAGCCCGTGGTCGGCGGCGATGCGCTGGGCCACGCGGCGGCGGGCGGCCGCGCCGGCCCCGTCGCCGTAGTTGTCGGCGTATTCGCTGCCGGAATGGAAATGCCCCGGCGGCAGGCGCAGCAGCACCAGCACCTGATGCGCGGAATCCGCCGCCGTCGAGGCGGGGTCGACCCGATGGGAGTCGGCCTTGGCGCCCGGCGCGATCGCCCCGAGCCCCAGGCCCACGGCCAGGACCAGTAGACCCAGCCGCAGGCGGCCCGCGGTCAAGGCGCCGCCAAGGGATCGACGGGCTCGGCCATCACCACGGTCTTCCTGGCGCGCAACTTGGCCAGGGCGTCCGACCTCTGCGCCGACGGCGTGGTCAGGACATAGGCGTCAGCGCCGGTCGGGCCATCGACGATGCGGGCCCCGGCCTCGTCCAGCGCCGTGCGGATGTCGCGCTCGCTGGTCTCGGGCCGGAAGATCACCACCATGTTGCCGGGCGTCGCGGTGCGCGGCGCGCCGAGCACGTGGTATGGGGCCGCGGGCGGGTGCGGCGTGACAACGCTCACGCCCACGGCCGCCAGGGCGCAGGCCGCCACGGCCCAGCCCCCCCATCCGATCCAGGCGGGAGCCTGTGGCCGCCGGCGCTGGGGCTCGGCCTTCAGCCGGCCCTCCATGCGTCGCCAGCTGACGTCCGCATCCAGCGGCAGGTCCTTGACGCTCCTGGCCAGGAGCCGCTCGAAGCCGAGCTCCTCCCGGCATTCCTCGCAGGCCGCCAGATGGGCTTCCATCCGCGCGTGCTCGGCGGGGTCCAGGCGGTCGGTGACATACCAGGGCAGCAGGCGCTGCAGCTCCCAGTGGTTCTCGTCATGTAGGCGGATGATGCGTGCCATGTATGGGTCCTAGAGCCAGTCCCCGAGCTGCCCGTTCAAGAGGTCTTTCAACTTCTGGCGCGCATGGAACATGCGCGTCTTCACCGTACCCACGGGGCAGTTCATGATCTCGGCGATCTCCCGATAGCCGAGATCATGATAGTAGGTCAGGTCGACCACTACCCGATGGTCCGAGGATAGCTTATCCATGGCGTTCAGCAGCAATTTTTGCACCTGACGGCCGCCGAGCGCCTGCTCGGGCCCCGCCTCGAGGCTCGGCCGCTGTTCGGCGCCCAGGTCTTCCACCGGTTCATCGAGCCGCGAGAGGGCCTTGAGGGCCGTGCGGTAGGCGATGGCGAAGATCCAGGTCGAGACCTTGCTCGCGCCCGTGAAGCTGTCGGGCCGCCGCCACACCACCATCATGGTGTCGTCCAGCGCCTCTTCCACCAGGTGCGGCCGCCTCAGGATGTTGATCAGGAACCGCGTCAGCCGGGGATGGTAGACGCGGTAGAGGTCCTCGAACGCGCGCGCGTCGCCAGCCGCAACGCGTCGAACCAGCAGCGCATCGTCCTGCGCGCCGGGTCTGCGGACTGCGGAATTCTGATCGCCGGCCTTGCCGCGCGGTACGAGCATCGGACTCCCTTGCTTGGAGTGTTGATTCCGCCGGACGAGCCAAAGGTTCAAAGGCGGTGCAAAATTTTTGGCCAGGCCCGCAGAGCGGTGATTTTACACCCTGTTCGTTCCGCGACTGAACCATTCCGCCGGCTTGCGGCATGAACCCACGGCATCGAGATCAGATTTGTCTCTGAACAGCCGGCATCGGCCCCTTGGGCTGGTCGGTCCGCGCCCCCGAAACCGTGCCCTCAGCGGGGTAGCGGGCCGTAGGCGCCGGAGGCTCCCCAAGGCTTCCGGCGCCGCTCTTTGAATATCAGCGCTACCGCCTCGCGGGTTGAGCGCAGTCGCGCGCTCACATCACCGGGATGACGTAGGGCCCCTCGGGAATGATGGCGACCGCCGCATCGCCGTGTCGCGCCACGCTGTCGGCCACGGCCTTGTCCAGCGAGGCGATCAGCTCGACGCCGGTGAAGGCCTGTTCCGCGGCGTCCAGCCCGCCGGTGTAGAGCTGGATCCGGCCCACCCGCATGGCCTTCAGCTGCATCTCGGTCTGCCATTCGTCGATCTCGGCCAGCGACTTGGCCGTGAGCGTGGCCAGGAACCGCTCGGGCCCCAGGTCAACCAGCCTGGCCTGGGCCTCGCGAAACTCGTCCGAGCCGAAACCTTCCGAACATTCCGAGGCGATGATCAGGGTGCCGCCCGGCTCCAGGATGTCCAGCGGCGTCACCATGCCCTTGATGGTCTGGTAGTAGGTCTTGTCCAGCGGATAGCCGGCCGAGGAGGTCACCACGGTCTTGAACCGGCGGCCGACCGGGATGCGCGTGGCCTGGGCGATGAACGCCACCGCGGCCAGGTGGCTTTCGATCACCTCGCCGAAGGTCACGGCCACCAGGTCGCGGTCCTCGTCGATCACCGTGTTGAGGGCGTAGATCTCCCCGATCTTGCCCATGATCTGCAGCTGTTCCTCGTGCAGCGGATTGCCCACCAGGTTGCACTGCACCGCCAGCGGGTCCTCCATGAACCGCGCCGAATGGAAGGTGCGGATGGTCTCGTGCCCGGCCACGCCCGGCGCCACCACCTTGCGCCCGCCCGACCAGCCGGCCATGAAATGCGGCTCGACCAGGCCGGTGGCGATGCGCAGCTGCGCCTCCACGAACAGGCGGTTGATCACCACGGGCGTGCCGCGGGTGTCGGTGGGGCCGAGGTCGACGTGATCTTCGCTGTTGCGGGCGTAGTGGTTCTCCACCCGCACGTTTTCCAGAACCCAGGGATCGCCCACCAGCTCGGCCAGTTCCTCGCCCAGGTTTGGCCGGTGCAGGCCCGTGGCCACCAGCACCACGATGTTTCCGATCGGCACGCCGCTGGCGGTCAGGGTCTCGATCATCGGCCGCAGGAACAGGCCGTTGGGCACTGGGCGGGTGATGTCGCAGATCAGGATGCAGGCGCTGCTTTTGCCGCGCGCCAGTTCGCTGAGGGGCGGCGCGCCGATCGGGCGGGCGAAGGCGTCCATCACGGCGGCGTGCTGGTCGGCGATCTTGGGCAGGGTGGCCTTGCGGATCACCGTGGCCTCGACGCCGCTGGGCAGTTTCACCGGGATGAAGCTGCGTCCATAGGCGATGGCCACGTCGTTCTCTTGCGTCATGACGTCCTCGCAACGCGTTTGATCGCTTGCATGCTGGGGTCGATGTCGAAAAACTCGTCATTCTGCAAGTAAGGTGCGTGGTCCCAGCCTGCCTTGACGTCGCTCGGGCCTGGCATACAGTTACAATTGATAAGCAAAACGGCGGACGCTCGCGTCACGCCGAACATAGGGAAGAAGGCACGTGACGACTCCGATCAAAGGCGCCCGCTGCGCCATGCTCTCAGCGACCGTCATGGCCTCGGCCCTGACCCTGGCCCTCGGCGGTCCCGCCCTGGCCCACCATTCCTTCGCCATGTTCGACAACGAACACCAGACCAAGATCGAGGGCACGGTCACCGACTTCGAGTGGACCAATCCCCACGTCTACATCCAGCTCACCATCGCCGATCCCGACGGCAAGGCCCGCAAATACACGGTCGAATGCGCCAACCCGGGCATCCTCAACCGCGTGGGCTGGAAGTTCAACGTGGTGAAGCCCGGCGACAAGCTGAAGCTGGTGGTGGCGCCCCTGCGTGAAAACCCAACAGGTGGCGGCCTGCTGCACGAGATGGTGCTGCCGGACGGTCGCGTGCTCAGCAACGGCGGTTTCGCCGGCGCGGCCACGGTCCACTTCTAGGGCGCGCCATGAAGCGGACCTGGTGTTTCTTGGGTGGCGGCGTCTTGCTGTGCGCCGCCTTGCCCGTCCTGTCCCTGGCGGCCGATCCGGCCAAGCCGACGGTGAAAGCCGCCTACCCCAGCGGCCCCGGATCGCTGGCCGGCATGTGGGAAAGCCCGTTTCCGCCCGACCAGATTCGCGCGCCCGGCGCGCCGCCGCCGCCGGTCGAGGTCGGCCCGGCGCCGCTGAAAGAGCCCTATGCCAGCGAACTGAAGGCCCAACGCAAGGCCGCCGCGGATTCCCTGGCGTCTGGCAAACCAGCCATCAACAACGGGGTGCGCTGCATCCCCGGCGGCTTCCCCGGCATGATGGGCCCGGTGTTCCCGCTCGAGGTGCTGGAGACGCCTCAGCAGATCAACATCACCAACGAGGCCTTCAGCCAGACCCGCCGCATCTACATGAACGAGACGCAGGTCGCGATCGACGACGCCGAGCCGGGGTTCTTCGGCCACTCGGTCGGCCGTTGGGTGAAGGGCGTGCTGGAGGTCGACACCATCGGCATGAAGGACAGCGTGCGCATGAGCGGCGCGCCGCATTCGCCCAACATGCGGATCGACGAGAAGATGCGCCGCACCGGCCCCGACACCATGGAGGACCAGATCACCATCACCGATCCGCAGTACCTGACCGGTCCTTGGACCTTCACCTACCACTACAAGAAGATGGCCGGGTACAAGCTCGGCGAGTTCGTCTGCGAGAACAACCGCGACTACGACGCCAAGTCGGATTCGCAGAAGCTCGATCTCCACTAGCGGACCACGTCTCTCTGGGAGACCATGGTTTGACAACAAGCGCCGGCTCGAACCGGCCGTCAGGGAGGATGACATGAACGCCACTCGCCTCGCCGCGATCTTGGCCCTCGGCGTCGGGTTGCCGGGCCTCGCCTTCGCCAAAACAGCTGATCACGGCTGGATCGACGGCCTCTGGGAAAGCCAATGGCCCGGCGACCAGTTGCCCAAACCCGGCGCGCCCAAGCGGCCGGTCGAGGTCGGCCCACCGCCGCTCAAGGCTCAATACCTGTCAGAATGGAAGGCGGCGCGCAAAGCCGTGGCCGACGCCACGGCCGCGGGCAAGCCGATCGCCGGCGAGAACGTCACCGAATGCCTGCCGCAGGGCTTCCCGGCGATGATGGCGCCGGGCTTCCCCATGGAGGTGGTCTCCAACGGCAAGCAGGTCAACATGACCCAGGAGGCCTACTCCCAGACCCGGCGCATCTACCTGAACCGCAAGCAGATGGCGTTGGATGACGCTGAACCGCAGTTCTACGGTCACTCCGTCGGCCGATGGGAAGGCAACGTCCTGGTGGTCAACACCATCGGGATCAAGGAGCGGGTGCGTATGAGCAACGCGCCCCACTCGCCGGCGATGCGCGTGGACGAGCGCATCTATTCCACCGGCAAGGACACCTTCGAGGACAAGATCACCGTCACCGATCCGGACTACCTGACCGGGCCCTGGACCTTCACCTACCACTACAAGCGCAAGCCCGGCTACGACCTGGGCGAATACGTCTGCGAGAACAACCAGGAGTACGCCGACCCCAAGACCGGCGCCCAGCGGCTCGACATTCAGAAGGTGTTCCCGGGGCGGTGACCAAGCTCGACCGGCGCGCTCTCGCCCACGTTGGGCTCGTGGCCGGTCATGTTGGCCTTGACGATCTGGAAGCCGAACGCCAGGGGATTGGTCTCCGACAGCCACACCTGGGCGTCGGCGGCGTCGAAGCGCAGCATGGTCAGCCGCGAGTCGTGCTGGCCCTCGGGGTACCAGGCCGCGACCACCGGGTTCCAGTATTCCGTCATGCGCTGGGCGTCGAAGGTCAGGGTCAGCCGCCCGCCGACGCAGGCCTGGAAGGCTTGGTCCTTGGCCTGGAGCACGAACATGGCGTCGGCGCCCCGCTCCACCTGCTGCGCCAGATGGGTGTCCGTGCGGCTGAAGAACCAGATCTGGCCGGCCTCGCGCTCGCAGAAGGCGGTCATGGGCTGGAAATGCCCCGCGGGCATGCGGCCCACCAGGCCCAGCATGCCGAAGCGGGCTTTCTCGATCTCCTTCCACAGGCGATCTTCGAGTTCGGCTTGGCTGTGGGCGCTCATGGCGGGCCTCCTTATGGTTCTGGCGTAAACCGATGCCGCCCCCAGGGGTTCCGACCACGAAAACGGGCGGCCCTTTCAGGCCGCCCCCATTTTCGAGTGAAGATTCGCCGCCGTTACTGAGCGGAAACCGGCGCGCTCTGCGCCGAACTGTTGTCGGTCGTAGCCGCCGGGGCGCTGGTGTCGGGCGCCGGGGTCTGGACCACGGGCGCGCTGGCCTGCGGCGCGGGGTCCTGGGTCACCGTGGGCTCCTGGACCGCCGGGGCCACGATCGGGGCCTGGACGGGCGCCGAGACGCTAGCCGCCGGGGCGGTCTCCACCGGCGCCGCGCTGGCCGGACGGGTGGTCACGCTGTCGCTGGGCGCGGCGCGGCGAGCCAGCCGCACGGGGGCCGGGGCCGAAGCGGTCGTCGCAGCCTTGACCGCGGCGCTCGCCGCCGGAGCCTGGTCGATCGCCGGAGCGGCGCTCGCGGCATCCACGGCCGGAGCCGGCGTGCTGTTGCTGGCCACCGCGGTCGCCGGAGCCGGCATCGGCGCGGCGCTGGCCACATCGTTGCCCGTCTCGCGCCGCGTGCTGGTGGCGGCGACCACGCCGACGATGGCCACCGCAGCGATCGGCAGGGCCACCCAGCCGAACCGCTCGATGCCAGTCTTCTTGGTCTGGCCTTGCAGACGTTCATAGAAAGCGCGGTTCACCGCAAAGACTTCGGATTCTGACTGGCGCGTACGACCTAGAGCCGGTTCGCGCTCACTGAAATCGATGGTAGACATCTAGTTTCTCCCACAGTCACTTCTGCCTGGTTGGTAAAACACGATGTCCTGGATATAGGTTCCAATTGACGAAACATAAGCGCAATGAGCGAAATATATTTGGGTATTATTGCCTATATCAGGCCACAATCTGCGCGATCTTGGCGCCAATTGTACTTCCAGCAGGCCGAAATGCGGCCAAATGGGTCCGTCGGCCCGCGCCGGAGCGCCCCCCGGAAAAGTGGGCCCGGTTTTCCGCCCGCAACCCGCTCCAAACCCAGGATTCTGGAGCACGATTCAGCGATTGGGCGATTCCGCCCGATTTCATCGTGCTCTAGGATGGAACCGCGCGGGGCGACGAAACCTTCTCGCCGCGGAGGTCCTCGATGGCGAACCGCAAGCTTTCCACCTACCAGGCCAAGCGCGATTTCTCGGTCACGGCCGAGCCCAGCGGCGAAACCGAGGTCAAGGCCTCCCATCGCCTGCGCTATGTGATCCAGAAGCACGACGCCACCCGCCTGCATTACGACCTGCGGCTCGAGGTGGATGGGGTGTTCAAGTCCTGGGCGGTGACCAAGGGCCCGTCGCTGGATCCCCACGACAAGCGCCTGGCGGTCGAGGTCGAGGACCACCCCCTCGACTACGGCGACTTCGAAGGGACCATTCCCGAGGGCCAGTATGGCGGCGGCTCGGTGATGCTGTGGGACCGCGGCTACTGGGCGCCCGAGGGCATGACCGCCGAGGCGGGACTCAACAAGGGCGACCTGAAGTTCACCCTGGAGGGCGAGCGCCTGCACGGCTCCTGGGTGCTGGTGCGCATGAAGAGCGACAAGTTCGGCGGCAAGCGCACCAACTGGCTGCTGATCAAGCACGACGACGCCTATGCCCATGAGGGCGACCACGACGCCCTGCTCGAAGACGCCCGTTCGGTGGCCTCGGGCCGGCCCATGGACGACATCGCCGAGGGGCGCGGCAAGGGCCCCAAGCCTTTCGTCACCCGGGCTGAGCGCGCTGCGCCTGGCGACGCCGTCTGGCAAACCAAGCCGCGCGAGGGCGAGGCCGAAGGCGCCAGACCCATCCGCAAGGCGCGCGCCGTCAAGGCCGCCGCCCTGCCCGGCTTCATCGCGCCCCAGCTCGCCAGGTCGGTCGACCGTCCGCCAGCCGGCGACGGCTGGGCGCACGAGATCAAATTCGACGGCTACCGCCTGCAACTGCGCGTCGAGGCAGGCCGAGCGCGCCTGCTGACCCGCAAGGGCCTGGACTGGACCGACCGCTTCTCCGCCATCGCCAAGGCGGGCGCCGCCCTGCCCGACGGCCTCTACGACGGCGAGGCCTGCGCCCTCAACGCGGCCGGCGCCCCCGATTTCCCGGCCCTGCAGGCGGCGCTGTCGGACGGAAACACCGACGATCTCGTCTACTTCGTGTTCGACGCCCTCTATGCCGAGGGCGAGGATTTGCGCCCCCTGCCCCTGTCGGAGCGCAAGGCGCGGCTGAAGACCCTGTGCGCCGCCTTGCCCAAGGCCTCGGCCCAGCGCATCCGCTACGTCGACCACTTCATCACCGCCGGCCAGGCGGTGCTCGACTCCGCCTGCCGCATGCACCTGGAAGGCGTCATCTCCAAGCGCCTGGACGCCGCCTACCGCTCGGGCCGCAGCGAGAGCTGGACCAAGGCAAAGTGCCGCGCCGGCCATGAGGTGGTGATTGGCGGCTGGAGCGGCGAAGGAACCCAGGTGCGCTCGCTGTTGGTGGGCGTGCAGCGCGAGGGCCAGCTCGTCTATCTCGGGCGCGTGGGTACGGGCTTCGGCCGCGATACGGTCGTGCGCCTGTATCCCAAGCTGCAGGCGGTCAAGGCCGAGGCCTCGCCCTTCTCCGGCGCCAACGCCCCGCGCAAGGAGGCCGGGCTGCACTGGGCCAAACCGCAGCTGGTGGCCGAGATCGAGTACGGCGGCTGGACCGGCGCCGGCATCCTGCGCCAGGCCAGCTTCAAGGGCCTGCGCGAGGACAAGCCGGCCGAGGAGGTCCAGGTGGTCGAACCCGAACCGGTGCAAAGCGCGCAGCTCAAGCAGCCCAAGCCAAAGGCTTCCGCGCCCGCCAAGCCGGCGAAGACCAGGGCCCAGGACGCCGTGGTCATGGGTGTGACCCTTTCCAACCCCGACAAGCCGATCTGGCCTGACGACGGCGAGGGAAAGCCGATCACCAAGATCGAACTCGCCCGCTACTACGAGGCCGTGGGCGCCTGGATGCTGCGGCACCTCAAGGGCCGCCCCTGCTCCATCATCCGCGCGCCGGACGGCATCGGCGGCGAGCTGTTCTTCCAGCGCCACGGCATGAAGGGCACATCCAGCCTCTTGGAGCTCGTCACCGTCTCGGGCGATCACAAGCCCTATCTGGAGATCGATCGCGTGGAAGGCCTTGCGGCCGTGGCCCAGGTCGCGGCGGCCGAGCTGCATCCCTGGAACTGCGAGCCGTTCAAGCCGGCGGTCCCCGGCCGTCTGGTGTTCGACCTCGATCCCGCCCCCGACGTATCGTTCGAGGCGGTGATCGACGCCGCCCGCGAGATCCACGACCGCCTGCAGGCGCTAGGCCTTGTCAGCTTCTGCAAGACCACCGGCGGCAAGGGCCTGCACGTGGTCACGCCGCTCGCCCAGCCCAAGGACGGCGAACTCGATTGGCCGGAAGCCAAGGCCTTCGCCCAAGCGGTGTGCCGCAAGTTGGCTGAAGACCAGCCCGACCTCTATGTGCTCAACATGTCAAAGGCCCAGCGCAACGGCCGGATTTTCCTCGATTATCTGCGCAACGACCGCATGTCGACGGCGGTCGCGCCCTTGTCGCCCCGCGCTCGCCCCGGCGCGCCGGTGTCGTTCCCGCTCAACTGGTCGCAGGTGAAGGAGGGCCTCGACCCCAAGCGCTTCACCCTGCGCACCGCCCCCGCCCTCCTGGCCGAGACCACGGCCTGGCGCGACTATTTCGAGTCCGAGCGCTCGCTCAGGGATGCGATAGCGCGTCAGGCGAAAGAGTGAGCGGTTTGGCCGCCCGGACGCGCGCCAATCGAGGAATCAAGAGCACGATCTTGCTCTAGTCAGAGGCTTCGGTCTTGAAGCCGCTGATGTCGGCGGCGCGGGTGAAGTCCGGGCCATATTCGGTGTCGTCGGCGAACCCGGCCTGGGTATAGCCGCGCTGGTCGCACAACAGCTCCAGATGGTCGCTCTCGTAGATCAGCGGCCCGGAGTTGGCGAAATAGCGCCAGCCCGAGCGCGGTCCCTCGGCTGTGGTCTTGTTCATTTCGCCGCAGACGATGATGGCGCCGCTCTGGAAATACACCGCCCGCACGTTGCGGAACTGCGCGTCCGGATAGAACTCGCCGAAGCTCGAGGCCAGGTTCAGCACGAACTCGCGCACCTTCACCTTCACCTCGGGCTGGAACGGCCCGTGCGTCACCGGCCGCTCCGCATAGTCCTGCGCCCTCGCCGCGAGCGGTGAGCCGGCCAGGAGCAAGGCGAAGGCGGCGGACGCAATCCTCATCGACGCTCTGTTTCCCGTGGAATACGGGAGTTTTCAAGCCCTGCGGGATTTGGCGGCCGGGGCCCGCCGTCGCGGCGGCGCCGCCTTCTTGGCCGGCTTGTGCGCCTCTGGAGCCGCCGCGGGGGCCTGGCCCAGGCTGCGGCGCAGGGCGTCCATCAGGTCGACCACATTGGTCGTGTCGTCGGCTTCCTTCACCTTCTCGACCTTGTGGCACTTCTGCTTGTCGGCGATCAGGGCCTTCAGCGCCTCCTCGTAGCGGTCCTCGAACTGGGTCGGGTCGAACGGGCCCTCCAGCTGCTCGATGATGCGCTGGGCGATGTCGACCATCTTCGGGTCGGG
>Ga0265338_10008461_pt1 | contig 12489 bp, 9 predicted proteins | sample 42126metaG_FD_193579 | JGI IMG/M metagenome (GOLD analysis project Ga0265338, IMG submission 193579) | Rhizosphere microbial communities from Carex aquatilis grown in University of Washington, Seatle, WA, United States - 4-21-26 metaG | ecosystem: Host-associated > Plants > Roots > Rhizosphere >... | reverse complement strand
CCTTCGGGCTGAGGAACGTCACCGACATCCCGCTGGCCCTGGCCGAGGCGCGGCGGGTGTTGAAGCCCGGCGGCCGCTATCTGTGCCTGGAGTTCTCCAAGCCCGTCGCCCAGCCGCTGCGCACCGTCTACGACGCCTATTCCTTCAAGCTGATCCCGCAGATCGGCGAATGGGTGGCGCAGGACCGCGAGTCCTACCAGTACCTGGTCGAGAGCATCCGCCGCTTCCCCGACCAGCCGACGCTGGCGCGGATGATGCGCGAGGCGGGCTTCAAGAACGTGCGCTGGACCAATTTCACCGGCGGAGTGGTGGCGCTGCACCACGGCTGGGCGCTCTGAAGGCCCGCGGATGAGCGATTTCGGGTCCTTCGCCCGGCTGATCGGCGCGGGCTGGGTGCTGGCGCGCAACGACGCCCTGATCCCTCGCGAGTTGGAGCCGCTGCTGCCGGCCCGCGCCCAGGTTCTGGGCAGGATCGTGCGCCTGTTCAAGGGACCCCAGGCGCGGGACGGCCGTCCCGGCGAGCGCATGGCCCGCGCGCTGGAGCGGCTGGGCCCGGTGGCGATCAAGCTCGGCCAGGTGATGTCCACCCGCGCCGACATTTTCGGTCGCGACTTCGCCCAGGACCTGGGGCGGCTGAGGGATCAGCTGGACCCCTTCCCGATCGCGGTCGCGCGCGCGGAGATCGAGCGCAGCCTGGGCCGCCCCCTGGAAAGCCTCTACGAGAGCTTCGGGCCGCCGGTCGCGGCCGCCTCGCTCGCCCAGGCCCATCCGGCGCGGCTGCTCGACGGGCGCAAGGTGGCCGTGAAGGTGCTGCGGCCTGGGATCGAACGACGGATCCAGTTGGATATCGACACCCTCACGCTCGCGGCCCGCTTCGCCCGCAAGCTGGGGGCCGACGCCCGGCGGCTGGAACCCATGGCCCTGGCCGCGACCGTCGCGCGCTCGCTGCAGCTGGAGCTCGACCTCCGCTTCGAGGCGGCGGGGGCCAGCGAACTCTCGGAGGTGATGGCCAGGGACGGCTATATGCTTGCGCCCGAGGTGGTCTGGCCCGGTGTCGGCAAGCGGGTTCTGACCCTGACCTGGGCCGAGGGCCTGCCGCTGTCGGATCCGGCGGCGCTCGACCAGCCAGGCTTGAACCGCAAGGTCCTGGCCGACAATCTGATCCGCGCGTTCCTGGCCCAAGCCCTGGACCACGGCGTCTTCCACGCCGACCTGCACGAAGGGAACCTGTTCGTCGCGGCGCCCGCGCGGCTCACCGCGGTGGACTTCGGCATCATCGGCCGGCTCGGCCGGCGCGAGCGGCGCTACCTGGCCGAGATCCTCTACGGCTTCCTCGAGCGCAATTACCGGCAGGTGGCCCAGAGCCACTTCGACGCCGGCTATGTGCCGGCCCATCACTCGGTGGATTCCTTCGCGCAGGCGCTGCGGGCCGTGGGCGAGCCGATCTTCGGCCATACCGCCGAGGAGGTCTCGATGGGCGCGGTGCTCGCCCAGCTGTTCGAGATCACCGCCCTGTTCGACATGCGCCTGAGGCCCGAGCTGGTGCTGCTGCAGAAGACCATGATGGTCACTGAGGGCGTGGCGCGGCGGCTCGATCCCGAGCACGACATCTGGAAAGCGGCCGACCCGGTGGTCCGCCGCTACATCATGCGTGAGCTGGCCCCCACCGCCCGCGTCCGCCAGCTCCTGGAGGAGGGGCTGCGGTGGGCCGAAGGGCTGGCGCGCCGCGCCGAAGCGCCGGCGGTCGCCGCGGTGGCGGAGATCGAGCGCGAGGAGCAGCGCCTGTCCTCGCGCTTCACCTGGTTCGCCGTCGGCGCGGCCCTGGCGGCCCTCGCCTTCGTCGTCTTCGAGCTGCTGCAGCGCTAGGGTCCGATCATAGAGGAGGCCGCGATGTCCCGTCCGCAGAAGATGCCGGTGGACCAGGCCCTGGCCGGGCTGGACGGCTGGACGGCCGTGCAGGGCCGCGAGGCGATCCAGAAGAGCTTCAGGTTCAAGGACTTCAATCAGGCCTTCGGCTTCATGACCCGCATCGCCCTGGCCGCCGAGAAGCTCGACCACCATCCGGAGTGGTTCAACGTCTACAACCGCGTGGACGTGATCCTGGCCACCCACGACGCCGATGGCGTGACCGAGCTGGACCTGAAGCTGGCCAGTCTGATGGACGCCGCGGCTAGTTGAGCAGGATAGACCCCAGCAGGACCTTGGCCCCGCGGCGGCGAAGGACGCGGTCGGTCTCGCGTTGCAGGGCCAAGGAAATGTAGTCGGCATTGGGCGGCTGGCCCGCCGCCAGGCCCAGGCCATAGGGCTGCAGCGCCGAGACATAGGCCGAATATAGGATCGGCAGGTAGAGATCGAGGCTGTCGCGCAGCTTGGGATCGGGCACATCCAGCCCGACCTCGACGGTGAGCACGCCGCGCCGTCCGTTGGCCCGCACGATCGAGACCGCAATCGTCTTGAGCTGCAGATAGGGCGGCTTGGCCTTCTTGCCGCCCCCCTCGCCCTCCGCATGAGGCGCGGACAAGGGCGCGGCCGCGGCGGCGGCGAGGGCGATCAGGAAGAGGCGGCGGCGCATGGGAGCATTCGCCGCTGCTTTGGTTGACGACGGGTTATGACTGGTTCGGGAAACAGGCCGACTGGGCGATGGCTACCGACGACAGGCCGGTGATCAGGTTCGGGACCACGGTCCGGAACGTGTAGTTGATGGTCACCGAGGAGAAGCCCGTCGCGCCGCCGCAGGTCGCCGAGGTGCTGAGCGTCACCCCCGCCGACGGAACGGTGACGCCGTAGGTCGAGGCCACCGCCTGGACGTAGCTCAGGGCCTTGGTCGAGGAATAGGCCGCGCCGTTCGCGCAGCTGGTCGCCAGCACCCCCATGCACCGGGCGCCCTGGATGGCGGTCTGCTGCAGGGCGTTGGCGGTCCACATGTACCAGCCGAACTCCGTCACCCCGAAGAGCAGGGTGAACATGGTCATGATGACGAGGGAGAATTCCACCGCCGCCCCGCCGTTCCGATCCTCCAGCCAGCGCCGGACTAGAGCGGGCTGACGCGGGCTCACTGGACCTGGACCAGGCTGGAGACGGTCATGGTCCCGGACTGGGAGAGCATGCCGTAGCCGATGAAGATCGGCGAATAGGCCCGGCTCGCCGACAGCAGCACGAACTTCCCAGCATAGCCGCCGGCGGGGCAGGTGGTCCCGCAGGTCTGGGAGCCTCCCCAGGTCACCGAAGCGGAGGTTCCAGTGGGGCAGTAGCAGCGGTCGGCGTTGGACGCGGTCCCGCCGGTGGTGACCGTGCCGCCCGAGGAGCCGGCGGTCGGGCCGTTGTTCACGGTCACCGCGCTGTCGGCCCAGTTGGACGCCTGGCCGCTGGAGATCAGTCCCGCCAGGGTGCTGGCCAGGCTGGCGCCGGTGGTGGAGCTGACGCTCGCCTGGTTGACCATGGCGTAGTTGGCCGCCGCGCTCAGCGAGGCGTTCAGCTGGAAGCGGGTGTAGAGCAGCCCGCCCAGGTCGATCAGACCGACCAGGATCAGGATGACCGTCGGCGAGATCAGGGCGAACTCGACCGCCGCCACGCCGGAGCGGTCGCGAAGGAATCCCGCGCCGAGGCGCCGGGAGCGCTGCAGGACCGGCCGCATCACTGCACCAGCGCGATCTTGACGCTGCCGGAGCCGCCGCCGACGCAGTTGGAGGCCGCGGTGGTGCCGCCGGACAGGGTGACCTGGGTGCCGATCAGCTCCAGGCACTGGCCCGCTCCGCCGCCGACGCTCGAGCCGCCGCTGAGCGATATGGAGCCCTGCGGGAAATAGAAGGCGCCCGACAGGCTGGTGTTGGAGGCGCCCTCGGCGAACAGGGCCCCGCCGGTGTTGGAGGCGGGACCGACGACCACCAGACCCTGGGTGGCGCCCGAGGTTGGTGCGGTCATGGTCACGTGGCCGTAGCCGGCGGCGATGCAGAAGGATTGGCCCGAGCAGGACCCCGAGGCCGGCGTGGAGGCCCCGCCAATCACCCAGGTCACCCCCGTGCCGCTCATGCCGACAGTCACGCCATTGCAGGTGACGTCGCCGCCCGCCGAGCCGCCGAGGTCGACGTACTGCGTAACAGAATAGACGCCCGAACCCAGGATGCTGCCGCCCGCGGTGATGAAGTAACCCTGGATGTCGTGCTGCGCGGCGGCGCTGATGGTGGTGCAGCTGCCCCCGCCGCTGGAGACGTTGAAGTTGCCGACCAGCTGGAAGACGCTGCCGGCGTCGGTCGCGTCGCCGAGCGTCGTGGTGGCGCCGCCGCCGATATAGAAGGCGTTGCCGCCGCTGCTGGGGCCGACGAGGAAGCTGTTTCCGGTCCCGGACGAGCCAAGGACCAGCTTGGAGCCGCCGCCGTTGTAGACGCCGCCCTGGAGGGTGAAGCTGCTGGGGCCGCCGAAGGTCAGGATCGTGCCGGTATTGCAGATGCTGTAATTGGCGCCGTTGCAGCTGAAGCTCGCCTTGCCGATGTTGAAGGTCCCGGCGCCGAACGTCGTAGTGGTGCCGCCGCCGGTGCTGAGACCGCCGGCGATGTTGTAGGTCCCCGGCCCGAAGGTCATGGCCGTGCCGGTGTTCTTGATCGATCCCGAGAAGTTGTAGGTGGTCGAGGCCGATCCGCCGGTGTTGAAGTTGACCGTGATGCCGCCGCCGGTGGTGATATTTCCGAAGGTGTAGGACGAGTAGCCGCTGCAGGTGACCGTCCAGGTGTTGCTGGCGAAGGTCCCGCTGCAATGGTCGGTGGTGAGCTGGGCCTGGGTGCTCGCGGTGCTGTAGGCGAAGTCGACGTCGCCGCCGGCGGTCACGGTCGGCGCAGCCGGCGCCGACATGGACGAGACGCTGGTCAGGTGGCCGGTGGCCGCGGTCACGCCGGAATTGCCGGCCAGGGGATCGGCGGTCGCCTTCTGGCTGATCGTGGGCGAAGCGCCGCCCGGCCCATGGATCCCGCTGCAGCCGACGGTGGGTGCGGCGGAATTGTAGGTCACCGACTGGGCGGTGATGCTGGTGCCGCAGGGCACGGTCTCGGAGGCGTTGGACGAGACCGAGCATCCGCTGGCGGTGACGGCGGTGCCGCCCGAGAGAGCGACGCCAGCGCCGCCCGAGCTCAGGGCGATGATGCAGCCCGAAGTCTGGACGTTCAGCTCGGCGTAGGAGGCGGCCGACACCGGCAGCGCGGTCGCTCCGCCCACCACCGAGGCGAGGTAGAGCGGAAGGGAGGACGAAACCGTCACCTGCACCGCCTGGTTCCCGTCGCCGGTCGGCGAGCTGACAAGGCTGGCCGACACATTGGTCGAGGCGACCCCATTCAGGGCCGCGACGGCATTGGCCGCCGAGGTCATGGAGGTGGTGGTGCCGTTGGTGTTGTAGGCCAGGGCTCCGGCGTAGGCGGCGAGGTCGGCCACTCGCTGGTTTTCGGTCTTGACCAGGAGGCCGTGGCCGTATTCGGCGACAAGCGAGGAAAAGGCGATCAGCGCGGGCAGGCTCAGCGCCGCGACGATGCTCACCGCCGCCCGGCGGTCACGGGCGAAGGCGCCCAAGCGCCGCGTGATGTGGAACAGCCCCTGCAGCATAGGTCTCATGGATCTGTTGCCCCCGCGGCAACATCTGCCATCTGACTTAAGCGTCAGTGAGTATCTAAGCTTAACTCCGGTCAACCAAAGTATTGATCGAAGCAAAGCCCGCGCAGCGGTTCGAAGCCTGCGCCTTCGGGGGGTGGGCCCGCCCGTTAAGGCATCCTAAACGCCGACGGCGCAGGGTCCGGTCGAGGTTGGGGCCTCGTCGCTGGCTGACATGGGAACGCTCGACCTTTCGGTCCTGAACAATTGGTACAACGCCAAGGCGGGCGTCAGCAGCGGCGCGTCCGGTTCGACCGGGAGCGGCAGCGTCGCCTCCACCGCGCCCACGCCGCCGTGGCAGATCAAGACTTCGACGTCCTCCAGTTCGTCCTCGACCAGCACGAGCTCGACCAGCATCCCTGACCAGGTCAGCGCGCTGATGCGGTCGCTGGCCGCGGGCGCCAAGCTGATCGATCCGACCGCCACCAAGGTGAGCGGCACGGGCGCCGATACTGACGCGACGTCGAACTACCGCAACCTGTTCGCCCTCTATCAGGGCCTGAACAACCTGCAGTCCATCGCCAAGGCGGCGACAGCCAAGAACCTCTCCGACGCCCAGACCCAGCAGTTACAGAAGGCCTTCCAGACCGGACTGCAGCAGCTGCAAAGCTATCTGGGGACCGACCCGTTCAAGGGTTTCGACGTCTACCAGACCCAGCCCGCGGTCAATGTGACGACCAGCCTCGCCATTCCCAAGGAGAAGGACACCTACACCACCCAGCCGCTCTATCAGGGGCCGGCCAATGGCGTGGTGCCGGGCTTCCAGGGGAACGTGCAGTTCAGCGTGACCGCAACACGGGCCTCGGGCGCCCAGGTGACCGTGGACTTCGACCTGAACGATCTCGGATCGACGCCGCGGACCTTCGGCAATGTCCTGAACTACATGAACGACAAGATGCAGGCGGCGGGGCTGGCGACCCGGTTCAGCGACAGCCTGACGCCCGGCAAGGCCAGCACCGTCCAGGCTGGCTCCAAGACCATCACCCTGCCCGCCGGACCCGACCAGTACTCGCTGAAGATCGTGGGCACCTCGGCCGAGACCCTCGCCTTTTCCACCCCGACCACCGATCCGGCGGTCTATGTCGCCCAGACCGCGGGCATCACCACCGGCGCCAAGCCGGACGCCGTGCGTCAGCTGGTCAAGTTCGACGCCTCCGCCACCCCGGCCGACCCGTCGGCGGTGAACAACCAGGTGTTCAACCAGTCCCTGGGCTCCGGCGTGTCCAAGGTGACGGCCACCGCCACGGCCTCGGACGGCTCGGTCTATGTACTGGCCAATGTCACCGGACCGGTGAACGGACAGTCGATCCAGGCCAACCAGGACGTGGCCCTGATGAAGTACGACTCGGCGGGCAACCTGGTGTTCACCCGCACCCTGGGCGCCGACACCAGCGCCTCGGGCTATGGCCTGGCCGTCTCGGCGGACGGCTCCCAGGTGGCGATCGTCGGGTCGACCGTCGACAACCTGAGCGCTACCGCGACCTCGAACGCGACGACCCCGACCTCGACCACGCCGCCACAGGGCTTCGTCAGCGTCTACGACGCGTCGGGGAACGAGGAGTGGACCCAGCAGATCCAGGCCACAGGCGGGACCGGCGGCGGCGTCCAGGCCAACTCGGTGGCCTTCGGATCAAACGGCATGGTCTATGTCGCCGGCCAGGTGGACGGCCGCATCCTGGGCGGCTCGTCCTCGGGCGGGCAGGACGCCTTCGTCCAGGGCTTCCACGCCGTCTCCAAGCCGCTGAACGACGGCTCGGGGAGTTCGCAGTGGGTGGTGACGACCACCGCCACCTCGCAATTCGGGACCACCGGCGTCGACCGGGCGACCGACCTCGCCGTATCGGGCTCGGCGGTCTATGTCTCGAGCATGGAGAACGGCCAGGCGGTCGTGCGCCGGCTCGACGCCGCCGGCGTCACCGGAACCGGCCTGACCCAGAGCGCTGTGCGCAACCTCGGAGCCCTGCAGGGCGGCGCCATCGCGGGCCTCGCGGTGAATGCCGACGGCTCGGTGATCGTCGCCGGCTCGACCCACAATGGCGCCTTGAACGCCGGAACCGCGACCCAGGCCTATGTCGGCGGCGAGGAGGCCTTCGTAGCGAACCTCGCGGCGGACCTGCAGCCCGCGGCCGGCGACGCCGTGACCTACCTCGGCGGCTCGGCCGACCAGAACGCCACGGCCGTCACGGTCTCGAACGGCAAGGTCTATGTGACGGGCCAGATCGCCACCGCACCCCTGGCCGGCACGGGCCAGACACAGGGCTGGAACGGCTATGTCACGGCGCTGGACCCCACCACCGGACAGGTGAGCTGGTCCCAGCAGTACCAGGGCCAGGACAAGCAGGCGGCGCCGACCAGCATCGCGGTCGCGGAAGGCGGCGCTTCCGTGCTCGACCAGCTGGGCTTGCCCAGCACGATCTCCTGGGCGCCCTCCCAGGAGCTGGTGGCCAACACCGCCATGCGTCCAGGCGACCAGCTCTACGTCCAGAACGGAACCGGAAAGCCCATCGCGGTGACCATCGCGGCGGACGACACCTACGAGACCCTGGCCAAGAAGATCGCCAAGGCGTCAAACTACGCCATCAAGACCACCATCCTGCCGCTGACGACCGGCTCGACCCTGAAGCTCGCGCCGGCCTATCCGGGCGTGCAGGTGACGCTCCTGCCGGGCCCGCTCGGGCACGACGCGCTGGGACCGCTCGGAATCGCCCAGGGCGTCCTCACCGCCTCCGCCAGCAAGGAGGGCTCGGCCGCACCCGGCGGCGATTCCGGCCCGCTCGCCAGCCGCAACTCGTTAAAGAACGGCTATTCGCTGAAGCTGTCGTCGAGCCTGACCCTGGCGAACCCCGCGCGCGCCTTGGCGGCGTCTGGGGCCCTCAGCGGCGCCATCGCCACCCTCAAGGGCATATACGCCGACATGAGCACCCCTCCGTCCCAGAACAAGGCGGCGACCAGCGGGACCGTGCCGACCTATCTGACCAACCAGATCGCCAACTACCAGGCGGCCCTGTCGCGCCTGCAGGGCAGCAGCAGTAGCAGCAGCTGACGGGCGACCGGAACGCGCCAGGCGCCGATCATCATCAACATGATCTTAAGTCCGCCCTGGTCTGATCCGTCGCCTGGAATGGGGACTCCATGGGCGACGATCGCATTCATTTCGAGGTGTTCGCCCAGAGAGCGGGCGGGACATCGTTCAGCCTGCAATCCGCCACCGAGACCCGTGAGCGCGCGCTCGAGACGGCCGAGGAGCTGATCGACAACGGTCGCTTCACGGCCGTGCGGGTCACCAAGGAAACGCTGGACCCGGAGTCCGGCGAGTTCAAATCCATCACCATCTTCAACAAGGGTACGGCCCAGACGACCCGGAGCAAGGTGGAACCGATGGAGCAGGCGCCCCTGTGCGTCAGCCCGGCCGACCTCTACACCGTCCACGCCCGCGACCGGATCGCCCGCCTGATGCAGGACTGGCTGAACCGTCAAAGGGCCACGCCCTTCGAGCTGCTGCACCGGGCGGACCTGATCGAGAAGCTGGAGGCTTCGGGCGTCGAGCTGCAGCACGCCATCCAGAAGATCGCCGTGCCCGAGGCCCAAGCGACGGGCGCCAGCGTGCATGAGATCATGCGGCGCTTCCACGACCTGATCCAACGCGCCATCGACCGGGTCCTCAGCGACGCGAAGAAGGGGCAGTTCCCCAAGCTATCACAGACCGACTTCGCGGCGACCTGCGAGCGGCTGCTCGAGCATCCGGACCGCTTCTACCTGCTGGGCGCGGGTGTGGCGGTCTATGTCGGCGCGGCCAAGGACTGGGGCGAGAAGGTGGGGCTGCTGCTCGATCTGGCCGATGCGGCGCCCAAGGCCGGGCCTTCGCGCGCCCTGGCCCTGCAAGTGATCGAACAGCCGCTGGGCGAGATCCTGCGCTCGCGCGTGGGTCTCTCGGAGTTGCTCGGCAAGGAGCTGGACTTCGGCGCCAGCATGGGAGCCCTGACCCGCCTCGCCGCGGCGGATACCGTCGATCTCGTCTCCACCGTCGATGCGAACGTGGCGCGGCTCATCCCGCCACTGACGGGCGCGCCCGAGCGGCTCGGCCGCTGGCTCACCGGACCCAGCTTCGAGGGCGTGCGCTTGGCCCTCAACCAGCGGATCCTGCAGGAACTGGGCGCGCGGCGGCGGCTCAGGCCCTCCGACGCGCACGGCGAGATCGAGATCCTGCGCGCCCTCGCCGTGGCGCTGACGTCAGCGGCCGGCAAGCTGTTGCCGCTGGACGACGTGCGCGAAGCCTTCGCCGAACGCTCCAAGATGCTGGTGGCTTCCGAGTTCGTGGACGCCCTGCTCCGCGAGAGCGATTCTCCGATCCAGGAGGCGCACGACCTGATCTGGCTTCTGGAAAACGTCACCGGCGGGGGCAACAAGCGCTCGGCCCTGCGCTGGCTGATGGCGACCGTCACCTCCCTGCGCTTCGAGACCGAGGCCCTGTCGGCCGCCGCCTCCAGCCCAGGCACACAGCTGACCCAGATCGCCGAGATCTATCGCGACACCGCCCGGGCCGCGGGCGAGACGGCGGGCGTGCGCGAGGTGCTGCAGCGCCTGTCCGACCTCGGCGGACGCATCGAGGCCCAGAACAAGATGGTCGCCCAGGTGACCAAATCGACGGCGCCCCCGGTGCAGAAGCTGACCATGCTGCTGAAGATGGCCACCGGCGAAACCGCCCCGCCGGGTCCCGCCGCCGAGCGGGCCAAAGCCCTGGCGCTGAAACTGGCCGCCGAGCCGGACGTCCGCTCCGGCCTGTCGCAGGACGCCGAGACGATGAGGCGGCTGCGCCAGGTGGTGGGTCCGCTCGCACCGGCCGCCTGACGTCCCGGGCCGGACGTTCGTCGCGGAGCTCGGCTCAACGAGCGGGCGAACTTCAAGTCCGCCACGCTGGGCATTTTCGCGTTCGCCGCTCTCGGGACCCCTGCGACATTTAGCCAATCTTCACCCGTCGGTTGCATATTCCATCAAGTGTTGGGGCATGGGCGATGAACGCCGAGCAACCGCAGATCAAGGCTCTGATCCTGGACGACGACCGTGCGTCGACGTCGCTGCTCGGTTCGCTGCTACGCACGGCGCGCCAGTGCGTCGCCTTCGAAGCGACTGACCCGGCCGGCGCGGCCGTCCTCCTCGAACAGATCGTTCCCGACCTCGTCTTCGTGGCCCATGCGCCGCCGAACCTCGACGCGACCCTGTTCACGCGCGAGCTGAGGCGCAGCGACCTTGCGGCGCGCAAGGCGCCGGTGGTGATGCTGGCCTCCGAGCCGACCCAGAGCACCACCCTGGCCGCGCGCGACTCCGGCGTGCACGAAGTGCTGCGCAAGCCCTTCACCATCAAGGACCTGATGGCCCGCGTCGATCTCCTGACCGGCAAGGAACGCCATTGGATCGAGGGCGTGGCCTATGTCGGGCCCGACCGGCGGCGGTTCAACTCCGCCGAGTTCTCCGGCGCCAGGCGGCGGCGCGTGGACAAGGAGATGAGTTCTCCCGACAACGCCCGCATCGGCCAGGCCCTCAGGATCATGAAGGCCGCGATTGACGCCATCGAGACCGAGCCGCGTCAGGCGCTCCGGGCTCTGCGCGCCCAGGCCGACGAGCTGCAGGACGCCGCCATCGCCATGGCCGACTTCTCCCTGGCGGGGGCGGCCAAGACCCTGAAGCAGTACCTCGACCAGGCGCCGCGTCTGAACGGCCGCCAGCTCGCCGCCGATATCGACGGCATGCTGGGTTCCGCCGCGGCCCCGCCCGAAGCGGTCGAGACGCGGACCAAGAAGATCCTCTGGGTCAAATAGGCCTCGGCCTGCCCTGGCGCTGGGCGTCAGGCCAGCGCGGACCGTAACGCTGCGATCACCCGCATGACGCTGTCGTCCGTCAGCTCCGGATAGATGGGCAGGCTCAGGATTTCGGCCGCCAGGGTCTCCGTGACCTCCAAGCCCCCGGGGCCGATCGGAAGCCTGTCCGCATAGGCCGGCTGTCTGTGGACGGGCTCGGGATAGTGGATGGCCGTCACCACGCCGCGCTCGGCCAGGGCCCGGCGCAGAGGGTCGCGCTCCGGCGCGCGCACCACATATTGATGCCAGACATGGGTTTCCCCCGGCCCTTCGACCGGCAGGATCAGCGGAAGACCGCGCAGTCCCTCGGCATAGGCGCCGGCGATGGCGCGGCGGCGGGCGTTGGCCTGGTCCAGACGCGACAGCTTCACCCGCAGCACCGCCGCCTGCACCTCGTCCAGCCGCGAGTTCATGCCTGCCGTCTCGGAGACGAAGCGTCGACGCCAGCCATATTCTCGGAGGCTCCTTGCGCGCGCCGCCAGGTCCTCGTCGTCGGTCACCAGCATGCCGCCGTCGCCGAGCGCTCCCAGGTTCTTGGTCGGATAGAAGCTGAAGGCGCCGACCTCGCCGAAGCCTCCGACCTTGCGCCCCCCCACTTCGGCGCCATGGGCCTGGGCGGCGTCTTCGAGCACGACGGCGCCCCAGCGCCGTGCAAGGGCCCGGATCTCACGGATGCGGGCCGGCCGGCCGTAGAGGTGAACAGGAACGATGGCCCGGATGGGCGGCTGCGAAGATCGGAGCAAGGCCTCCAGGGCGTCCGGGTCCATGTTGAAGCTCGACGCCTCGACATCGACCAGCACGGGCGTCGCGCCGGCGAGCTCGATGGCGGCCGCTGTGGCGCTGGCGGTCAGCGAGACGGTCGCCACTCCGTCGCCGGGCCCTATCCCAAGGGCCTTGAGCCCGAGGGCGATGGCGTCCGTGCCGCTGGCGACGCCGACCGCGAACCGGGTTCCAGTCCAGTCGGCGAACGCCCGCTCGAATGACTCCACCTCCGGCCCCAGGA
>Ga0265338_10008460_pt1 | contig 12489 bp, 9 predicted proteins | sample 42126metaG_FD_193579 | JGI IMG/M metagenome (GOLD analysis project Ga0265338, IMG submission 193579) | Rhizosphere microbial communities from Carex aquatilis grown in University of Washington, Seatle, WA, United States - 4-21-26 metaG | ecosystem: Host-associated > Plants > Roots > Rhizosphere >... | reverse complement strand
TCCCCGCCGCCGCCCAGGCCCGTCGCCCCGCAAAGGATGGCGCCCCTTTCCCCCGCCAGCGTCCCGTCCGCCGCCCCGAAGGCGCCGCCGGCCGCGCCGCCGCCCAGGGCAATCGTCACGCCCCCGGCCCCCGCGGTCGAGGCGCCGAAGCCCGCCGCCGGCCCGCCGCCCCTTCCCGTGCGCGCCCCGACCTTCCCGCGGCCCCTGCCGCAGATGACGGCCGCCCCCGCCTCCGCCCCCGTGGTCACGCTGGAGGGCGACATCAAGATCATCCACCTGAAGCCGCCGGTTATCGTGCGCGACTTCGCCGTCGCGCTCAGCCTCAAGCCCTTCAAGCTCATCTCCGAGCTCAACCAGATGGGCGGGTTCGCGTCGATGAACTCGACGATCGACGAGGCGGTGGCCCAGAAGGTCGCCGAGAAGTACGGGTTCGTCCTGGACATCAAGCACCGCGGGGACGTCGCCCAGCAGCAGGCGAAGGAGAAGGGCAAGGCCAAGCCGGTCGCCGACGAGTCCAAGGACATGGAGACCAGGCCCCCGGTCGTCGTGATCCTCGGGCACGTCGACCACGGCAAGACGTCCCTTCTGGACGCGATTAGGAAGGCGAACGTCGCCGCGGGCGAGGCCGGCGGGATCACGCAGCACATCGGCGCCTACCAGGTCGAGCATGGCGGCCGAAAGATCACCTTCCTGGACACGCCGGGCCACGCGGCATTCAACAAGATGCGCGCGCGCGGGGCCTCGGTCACCGACATTGCGGTCCTCGTGGTCGCGGCCGATGACGGGTTCATGCCCCAGACCGACGAGGCGCTGGAGCATGCGCGCCACGCCAAGGTCGTCACGATCGTCGCCGTCAACAAGATGGACGTGAAGGGCGCGAACCTCGACCAGGTGAAGGCCCAGATGCAGCAGCGCGGGATCGTGCCGGAGGACTGGGGCGGGGAGACGATCACGGTTCCCGTCTCGGCGATCAAGGGCACGGGTATTAACGACCTTCTCGAGATGATCCTTCTGCAGGCCGACGTGCTTGAGCTGAAGGCCAACCCCAAGGCGGAGGCCGCGGGCGTCGTCATCGAGTCCCAGGTGGACGTGGGCAGGGGCCCGCTTTCGACCGTCATCGTGCAGAAGGGAACCCTGCGCACGGGCGACGCTATCGTGTGCGGCGCCCAGTGGGCCAAGGTGCGCGCGATGTTCGACGACCAGGGCCGCCCCATCAAGGAGGCGCCGCCGTCGACGCCGGTGCGCGTCATTGGCTGGTCGGGGACACCCGACAGCGGGGCCCCGTTCCGCGCCGCAAAGAACGCCAGGGAGGCTGAGAACCTCGCCGAGGAGGAGGCCCACCGCCTCAAGAAGGCGGTCACCACCGTCGACTCGGCCCAGAAGGACATTTCAGTCGAGCACCTCTTCGCCAATATCGCGGCGACGCAGCAGAAGGTGCTCAAGGTGATCGTCAAGGCCGACGTCTTCGGCTCCGCCGAGGCGGTCAAGCAGCTCCTCGAGGGGATCAAGAGCACGAAGGTCTCCCTCGAGATCGTCTCAACCGACGTGGGCCTGGTCACAAAAAACGACGTCATCATGGCGGCGGCGGCGGGCGCCACGATCCTCGGCTTCAGCACCAAGCTGGAGAACGGCGTCACGCCGCTTGCGAAGCACAACGGGGTCCGCATCGAGGCCTTCGACATCATCTACGAGCTTGCCGACAAGGTGCGCGAGCTGATGGCCGACCTCCTCGACCCGGACATCAAGGAGATCAAGCTCGGCGCCGCTGAGGTCCGCGCGACGTTCCCGCTGGCCAAGGGCTTCGTCGCGGGGTGCCTCGTCACGGAGGGCAAGGTGAACCGCAACGCCGCCGCGCGCCTGCGCCGCGGACGCGAGGTCGTCCACGAGGGCAAGGTCGGCACGCTCAAGCGCTTCAAGGACGACGCGAACGAGGTGCGCGCCGGACTCGAGTGCGGCATCAAGCTCGACGACTTCAACGGCTACCAGGTCGGCGACGTGATCGAGTGCTACGATACCCAGAAGGTTCGAGCGTCCCTTTGATGGGTCGGATCCCCGGCCCCAATACGTGTCCAACCGCATCGTCAGAATCAACGAGCTCGTTCAGCGCGAGATCAGCGATATCCTGCGCCAGCGCCACACGGCCGAGGCGGTCGGGATAACGATCTCCGAGGTCCGCGTGGCCCCGGACCTGCGCGACGGGCGGGTCTTCGTCGCCATAATCGGCGACAAGGAGACCGTGGCGGACAGGTTCCGATGGCTCCAGCGCAAATCCCCGGAGATACGAGAGGAGCTGGCGAAGCGCATCGTGCTGAAGTTCCTGCCGCACCTGACGTATGTGCTCGACAAGTCGAGTGACCGTGTGGCCCGCTTGCTCAGGGCCATGGACGAGATCGAGCACAAGGAGGAGCCTCCCCAGGACCCGGGCCATGGGTAAATTCTATCCCGAATTCTCGGACGCCTTTGCGGCCCTGCTTGGCAGGCTCGCGGGCCGGCGCGTCGCCGTCATTGGACACGCGCGGCCCGATGGCGACTGCATCGGGTCCCAGGTGGCCCTTGCGCGCGTGCTCGCGGCCAGGGGCTCGCCGTCGGCCTGTGTGAATCCGGACCCGGTGCCGCGCCGGCTCGCCTACTTTGCCCGCGACATGGCGTTTATCAGGACCGACGAGGCGCTTCTCCTGCCGGAGGACATGGCGGCCGTATTCGTTGACTGCGCGGACCATGCCCGTGCCGGGGAACGCCTGAGGGTGAAGTTCCCGCGGCCCGATGGCGCCGTGGACCACCACCTGTCGAACGCCGGGTTTGCCGCGGTCAACATCGTCGACAGCAGTTCTGCGGCCGCCTGCGAGATCCTCGCGGGGGTGTTCCTCGACGCCGGCATGCCGATCGACGCGGTCACCGCGACGGCGCTCTATGCCGGGATCGTCACCGACACCGGGCAGTTCCGGTACGGCTCGACCTCTCAGCGGAGCTTCGTCCTGGCGGGCGAGCTCGTCGCGCGCGGCGCCTCGCCCTCGCAGGCGGGCTACGAGCTCTTCGAGCGGGAATCGGCCGGCAAGCTCCGGCTCCTGCAGCAATTCCTGGCTTCGCTCTCCATGGAGCTCGGGGGGCGCGTCTGCATCGGGACGCTGCGTGCCGGGGTCTACGCCGAGACGGGGACGACGGCCGAGGACACCGAGGGCCTCGTGGACTTTGCTCGGTGCGTCGAGGGCGTCGACGTCGGCGTCCTTGTCGAGGAGAAGGCCGACGGGGGATTCAAGGCGAGCCTCAGGGCGAAGGATCCGCTCTGCCGGCTGGACCTCGTGGCCGGGCAATTCGGCGGGGGAGGGCACGCATGCGCCGCGGGCCTTAACCAGAAGGCGGGAGCCAAGGGTTTCCGCGACCTCCTGCTGGCGGCGCTTTCCGAGCGGCTGCGGATCGTGGACGCCGAGCGCGCGAAGGCCAGGTTGAAGTAGGCCATGCTTGGACAACAAATCGAACTCGACGGAGTCCTCCTCGTCGACAAGCCGAGCGAGCACACCTCCCATGACGTGATCGCGCGCCTGCGGGGAAAGCTTCGCACCAAGAAGATCGGCCACGCGGGGACGCTGGACCCGATGGCCACGGGGCTCTTGATCGTGCTCGTCGGAAGGGCGACCCGGGTCTCCCAGTTCATCATCAGCCTCGACAAGGAGTACGAGGGTACGATCGAGCTCGGCAAGACGACCGACTCGCAGGACGCGGACGGGCAGGTGATGGAGACCAGGCCCGTGCCGGCCCTGACCGAGGACGACATCCGGACGGCGGTCAAGGGCTTCCTCGGCGACCAGTACCAGATGCCTCCCATGTTCTCGGCGATCAAGATAGGCGGGGTGCCACTCTACAAGAAGGCGCGCAAGGGGGAGGACGTGGAGCGCGAGCCGAGGTTCATCCGCGTGATGTCCTGGGACGTCCTCGGCTTCGAGTCTCCGCGCATCCGCTTCCGGCTGCGCTGCTCGAAGGGGACCTATGTGAGGACGCTCGCGCACGACCTCGGCACGAAGCTCGGCTGCGGGGCGCACCTGAGCGCCCTCAGGCGCACCGCGACCGACAGGTTCAACGTTTCCCAGGCCCTGACGCTCGAGCAGATCGAGGCGCTCTCGATCCCCGAGATCCAGCGGAAGCTGATCCCGGTCAACGAGGCAGTCCCGAGCGTTGCGCTATGAGCCTTCCCGCCCAATTCGAGGGGCTGGACCGGGTAGCCCTCCCCGCAAGGCCCCTCTTCGTGGCCATTGGGATCTTCGACGGCATGCACCTCGGCCACCGCGCGGTGATCGAGAGCGCGGTCCAGTCGGCCCGGCACAGCGCCGGGGTGTCGGTCATGCTGACCTTCTTCCCTCACCCGAGCGTGCTGTTCAAGCCCGACAGCCCGACGCGGATGATCCTGGACCTTCCCTCCAAGGTGGCGAAGGCGGGCTCGCTTGGCGTCGACGCGGTGGTCGTCCAGCCGTTCACGCGCGACTTCGCGTCGATCTCCGCCGAGGACTTTGTCCCCTTCATCAAGCGGCATCTTCCTCGGCTTTCGGGGATCTATGTCGGCGAGAACTTCCGCTTCGGCAAGGGGCGGCGCGGCGACGTTGCGATGCTGGTGGCGGAGGGCCGCAAACACGGGATCACCGTGTTCAGCGCGCCCCGCGTCAACCTCGACGGGGAGCCCATCAGCAGCACGAGGATCCGTGAGCGGATACTCGGAGGCGACATGAAGGGTGCCGCGGCGCTCCTGGGCTACGCCTACAGCGCGCAGGGCATTGTCGTCCACGGCAAGCACCTGGGACGGCAGATCGGGTTTCCCACGCTGAACCTCGGGTGGTCCCCGGACCTGAGGCCGCTCTACGGCGTCTATGCCGTGCGGGTGAGCGGGGCGAAGTCCTATGGCTGGCTTCCCGCGGTCGCCAACTACGGGCTGAGGCCGACCGTGGAGCAGGCCGAGGAGCCGCGCCTGGAGATCCACCTGTTGGTGGCTTGCCCCTATTCGGCCGGGGACCCGGTCGCGGTGGAATGGGTCCGTTTTCTGCGTCCGGAGAGGAAATTCGGCGGAATTGACGAGTTGCGGGCCCAGATAGCCCGGGACGTGGCCGAGGCGCGCGAGGAATTTTCCTTGCCGTAAACGGCGACAATCCTGCTTAATTTCCAACCCGGTGTTAGCGGACCCTTAGCTCAGTTGGTTAGAGCGTTTCCTTGACATGGAAGAGGTCACTGGTTCGAGCCCAGTAGGGTCCACCATCCGGGCGGCAACGGACAGCGGGCGGTCCCGCTCTTGCGCCATAGCCCCTTAGGAGGGTGTTCACCCCATTGCGGCGAGGCGACTAATCGCTAGATTCTAGACTCGACCCAAGACGAGATCTTCGAGTATGGTGGACCGTCCCTCCAGCTGCTAGCGCGCCTGACCTCACCCCCCGATGAGTCGGCGCGCTTCTCATTTTTCATGGCAAACACAACCCCGTCCAAAGAAGAGCTCGAACACCCGCCGTTTTCGCTCCCACTCTTCATCGTCACGGTAGCCGGTTCCCTCGCTGTCACGTTGGGTGTCCTCAGGCTCGCATTTCCGTCGGTCTGGGAGGCGCAGTTCATGCCACCCCTGTGGAAGGGCGTCGTCGCCTTCCTTGCGGTGAGCCTGGTCAACTGCTTCGTGGAGTACGTCTTCCACCGCTACGTGCTCCACAAGCCGGCGATCCCGCTGCTCAGGAGATTCTACCGCCAGCACACCCTCCACCACGCGCTGACCCGGATTGCTCGCAAGCAGACCCGGGACGGCCGGGGACTCATGTTCATCGAGAACAAGTACCCCATCCTCGAGGAGGAACAGCATGAGGCCTCGTTCTTCCCCTGGTACACGCTCTTTGTGTTCGCGGTCGTCCTTTCGCCGATCCTGGCGCTGCTGCAGTGGGCCCTCCCGGACTTCCCCTGGTTCTTCGCGGGCTTCGCCGCCCTGGCCTCATCCCTCTCGATCTATGAGATCGTGCATGCGATCGAGCACTGGTCTCTCGAGGTGTGGGAACCCCTGATCTCGAGCAAGAGGTGGGGCTTCATCTGGCGGCCGGCCTACAGCTTCCACCTTCGCCATCATGCGGTCATCGACTGCAACGAGTCGATTTCCGGGTTCTTCTGCCTGCCGCTCGCGGACTGGGCCTTGGGCACCTGCCTGATGCCGCGCAGCATCTATTCGGACGGCGAGGAGTGGACGCCCGAGGAATTCGTGAGCCCGAAGCCCGTCTGGTTCATCCGCCTGCTTGACCAGGCCGCCGATAGGTCGGTGCAAAGGCAGAGGGCCGGGGCCGAGTCCCGGGCCAGCGAGGCGGCAAAGGCCGCAAAGGCGACAAAGGGGGAGCAGATTGCGACCTGGGTGACGCACGGACTGGGCCTTGCCGCGAGCGCGCTCGCCTTCGCACTGCTCGTCGTCTCCGCGACCCTCTACGGGGATGCCTGGCACGTCGTCAGCTTCAGCGTCTACGGCCTTACTCTTTTCCTGCTCTATGCGATCTACACGCTTTACTACGCCTGGCGTACCGAGAAGGGGAAGGAATTCTTCCTTAGGCTCGGCAGGGCGGCGGCGTTCCTTCTGATAGCGGGCACCTACACGCCGTTCCTGCTTGTGAGCCTGAGGGGCCCATGGGGATGGGCCCTGTTTGCGATCGTCTGGGGGCTCTGCGGCGCGGGTGCCGTGTTCCAGTTCATCGTGGGCACCCGTTACCGCTTCACCACCACCGTCGCGACGCTGATCATCGGGTGGATGGTGGTCGTCGCGATCAAGCCCCTGGTCGCGGTGCTGCCGCACGGCGGTCTTTGGCTACTCCTCGCGGGAGGCATCTGCTACACGGCAAGCGCCGTCCCCGCCATGATTTCGGGACTGCGCTACCGGGTCGCGGCCACGAATGCCCTCGTCCTTGGCGGGAGCACGTGCCACCTGCTCGCCGTGCTCCTGTTCGTGCTGCCGCAGCACATCTAGTCGTTGTTCCGGGGGTTAGATGCGTTTCAAATCAAACAACTGCATCGCGATTCACCTCAGGAGCCTGGCCAAGGCGGAGCGGTTCTACTCGGATATCCTGGGGTTCAAGCTCAAGAGCAAGAGCCGGACGTGCCTGGAATACGACACCGGCCATTTTCTGCTCTACCTGAACCGGTCGTCGAAATGCCAGCCCCCGACGCCGTCGTTCAGCGTTAAGAGCATCGCCAGGGCCAAGAAGCTCCTAAAGGGGGCGCGGTGCCAGATTCTCGTGTACCGCGGCAGCTCGCTTTACTTCCGGGATCCATTCGGAAACATCTTCGACGTTGTCGAAGACTAGGCGGCCCCGGGCCCGGATTGTGTCGGCCCTGACGCTTGGCTTGGTCAAATTTATAAATGCTTTATTTTAAACGTCTAACGTTCATCTCATTTCTGGCGGCCGTCGCGCTCACCCCCGGCGGGTGCGCGCGCCGCGAGACGGCTGCCGAGGAGGGGATCCGGACCCAGACGCTTCTTCTCGGAAACGCGGCTGAGCCTGCGGACTTGGATCCTAATGTGATCATCGCCTTTACCGACTCGCAGATCGCGTACGCGCTTTTCGAGGGCCTGACGAAACTGGACGGCAAGACATCGCAGCCGGCACCCGCTGCGGCGGACCGCTGGGACGTGTCTCCGGACGGCACGGTCTACACGTTCCACATAAGGCCCGGCGCCCGGTGGTCCAACGGCGACCCGCTGACAGCCGGTGATTTCGCCTATTCGTTCCAGCGGATACTGACGCCTGCCTTCGGGGCTCAATACTCCTACATGCTCTGGGCGATAAAGAACGCCGAGGCCTTCAACTCGGGTGCGATAACGGACTTCGCCCGGGTGGGGGTGAAGGCGCTCGACGACCAGAATCTCCAGGTGACGCTTGAGAGGCCGACGCCGGAGCTGCCTGCGATTGCCTCGCACACGACCTGGCTGCCGGTCCACAAGGCGGTCGTCGAGAAGTTCGGCCGGATGGACGATAAGGGCACCAAGTGGACAAGGCCTGGAAACCTTGTGGGCAACGGTGCCTTCAACCTCTCCGAGTGGATACCCAACGGGCGGATCTCCGTCGTGAAGAACCCGCTCTACTGGGACGCCGCGAAGACCCGGCTGAACAAGGTCGTGTTCTTCCCGTTCGAGAAGTCGGAGACGGAGGACCTCGCGTTCAGGTCGGGGCAGCTCCACGCGACCTATTCCCTGCCGCTGACCAAGGTCGAGGTGTACCGGGCCCACAACCCCGTCGACATCCGGATCGATCCCGTCCTGAGCACCTTCTACCTCTTCATCAACGTGACCCGGCCGCCCTTCGACAACGTGAAGCTCAGGCTGGCGCTTGCGCACGCAGTGGACCGGGAGGCCCTTGCGCGCGACATCGACAAGGGCGTCTACCCCGCGGCCCGCTGCCTGACCCCGCCGAACTGCAACGGCTACACGTCACGCTCGAAGATCACGGATGATTTTGACCTGGCGCGCCGGCTCCTCGCCGAGGCGGGCTATCCCGGCGGCAAGGGCCTCCCGCCGATCGAGGTGCTTAGCTACAACACGGAGGTGTCGCTGCGCATGCTGGAGGCGATCCAGTCCATGTGGCAGAAGGAGCTGGGCGTGCACATCACGATCGCCCAGCTGGAGCAGAAGACCCTGTTCCAGGCCGGCCAGGACAAGAACTATTCGATCTCATTCTCGGGATGGATTGCGGACTATCCCGATCCCTCGTCCTTCCTCGGGACAATGGTCACCGGCGGCGGAAACAACTGGGCCGGGTGGAGCAACAAGGAGTTCGACAGGCTCGTGTCCGAGGCCTCGAACACGGCGGACAACGCCAAGCGCCTGGAGCTCTTCCAGCAGGCCGAGGCGGTCCTGCTGGGTGACGCGCCGCTTATCCCCCTTTTCTTCTCGGATCAGGTCTACGCGATCAGCCCCGCCGTGCGCGGTTGGACGACGACCCTGATCGGGTTCCACGAGTTTCAGCGGATCTGGCTCGAGAAGTGAACGTAGCCTGCGGCTTTGGCTTCCCCGGAAGGATCGCGTTGACAGGGGTGGGGTCGAGGGTAGCTGATCGTCGCATGAGTCGCTTCCTTAGGCCCTTGTGTCTCGCAACCCTTCCGTTCCTCGCATGCCTTGCGGCCCTGCGGGGCGAAGGGGTCGTTGCCAAGCCGGTGACCCCGGGTGCCTCGCCGGAGGCGACGGCGCTCCTGCAGCTCCTCTACGACATTTCGGGCAGGTACACCCTCACCGGCCAGCACAACTATCCCAACACGAAGAGCCGGAACTCGGAGTTTGCCGCCAAGTACATCGGCAAGACGCCCGTCATCTGGGGAACGGACTGGGGCCATGCGAAGGCTGGGGACTCCGACTCCTATCTTGCGCGGCCGGACATTGTTCAGGAGGCGATCCGCCAGCACCGCATGGGGTCCATCGTGGCGCTGTGCTGGCACGCCGTGCCGCCCACCGCGGACGAGCCGATTACGTTCCGCCAGCTTCCCAACAGCGACCCGAAGGCGCTTTCGAGCGTGCAGGGGAAGCTGCTCGACGAGCAGTTCAAGGACCTGCTGACGCCCGGCTCGGCCCTGTACAACCACTGGTGCGCCCAGGTCGACACCATCGCGGTTTTCCTCAAGCAGCTCCAGGACGCGCACGTCCCGGTCCTTTGGAGGCCCTACCATGAGATGAACGGCGACTGGTTCTGGTGGGGCGGGCGCACCGAGGGCCCCTACACGACCGCGGCGCTCTATCGCCAGATGTTCGACCGGCTGGTCAACCACCACCACCTCAACAACTTGGTATGGGTCTGGAGCATGGACCGCCCGAGCAGGCCCGGCATGGAGCACGCGAAGTACTTTCCCGGGGCCGAGTTCGTCGACGTCCTTGCCCTGGACGTCTACGGCAATGACTTTGCCCAGTCCTACTACGACAGCCTCGTCAGCCTCTCGCAGGGAAAGCCGATCGCCCTCGCCGAGGTCGGAAACCCCCCGACTCCCCAGATCCTCGAAAAGCAGCCGAAGTGGGCCTACTACATGACTTGGGCGTCCATGGTGAGGAACACACCCAAAAGGCAGTACGCCGAGCTGATGGCGGACCCGCGGATCCTCAACCTCGAGGATCCGGCCTACGAACAGGCGACGGCGCCCTATCGGAAGGCCTGCGGGCTTGCTCCGCTGCACTTTGAGCCGGCCCCGATCGACGTCTCCGGAACCTGGGTCCTGAACGAGGATAAGAGCGAGCTTGGCCGGATGGGCGCCGCATTTGCGCCGGCGCGGCTCGATCTCGCGCAGAAGGGCGCCGAGGTCACCGTGCGAACGACGCGCGTCGTCGAGTATGCCGACGATCAGGTGACCGAGGAGAAGATGATGCTCGACGGGACGGAATCGAAGTCCGAGTTCATGAACTCACCCCGGGTCAGCACGGCTCGGGTGCAGGGCAATGAGATCCATGTCGACTCCGTGGTTACGCTCACATGGGGGGCGCCCGGCTCGAAGATGACGACAAAGGAGGTTTGGACGCTCGGGGACGGCGGGGATCGCCTCGTGATCAAGAGGCACACGAGCTCGCCCCGGGGAGAGCAGGAAGCGACGCTGATCTTCGACAGGAGGTGACGCCGGCCGCTTGGGTGTTGCGCCAGCGTGGGGACAGACCGGCACGGCCGGTCAATTCCCGCCCACGGTCATTTCGAGTCGCCCAAGACCTTGGCCTTCGCCTTCTGGAACTCCTCGTCGGTGAGCACGCCCGAATCCTTCAGGCGCTTCAGCCTTTGGATCTCACCCGCCAGGTCGATGACCGGTGCGGGCGTTGGAGCGGGCTGCACTGCGGTTCCGGTAAGGGTTGAGATTCCGAGGGCGGGGAAGTTCGGGTCACCAGGGGAGGCATTGGTCACGGGCCTGTTGTACAGGTCGAAAAGCTGCGCAAACCGCCCGAACGACTCCACCTTCCCGTTGACCAGCCGAACCATGTAGGGCTGGTCCCTGCCATAGCCCGCCTCCGAGGTCAGGTAATAGGTGAGATACTCGACGTTCGCCTGGGCACTCGTGCTATCGGGGGTACCGAGCATCCCGACCACCTGCTCCTTCGACATGCCGATGCGGACGTTGTTGAGGACTTCCGACGTGGTGCATCCCGCAAGGAACGCGCCGAGGACCAACAAACCTAGGAGGGCAGTTTTGATTTTCATGAAGCGTGGGTACCCCAAGGAAGACGGTTCGTCCGGGGAAAGGATGCAAGGGCTAGCGACAATCCGGCAGCTTCCGTGACTAGGGGCTAGATCCAATTCGAGAACGCAGTGTCACTCTTTTGTGCAAAAGACTTTGGCCCCAATTTTCGTAGGGGCAGCTGCATTACTGATTATTTCGGCTGCCGCAGTTACGTACGCCGATGGCGGTTTCAGGTTTTCGCCCCAGCACCTCTCCCTGGAAAGCTCTCGGATTTTGTGCCGGAGCAACGGATGTTCTGGGGCTCGATACCAAACTCGGGTTGGGTTTCCAGGCAGACCAATCTCCCATCGAAATAGGCGGGGTTGAGTGCCTTGGATTCAGGGAGAAGGGTCCTTTAGGGGATGAGCCTAGGTGAAAGGATTGAGGCAATTGACGCCTGATCTTTGAAAATCAGCCACGTTGCGCGTGACGACTGTGAGAGCGTGCTCGAGCCCGGTGGCCGCAATGAGGCCATCGCTCGCCGGCAATGGTTGACTCGGGGAGAGGCGACCCCAGCGGTCAGCCACCTTTGCCGTTATCGGCAATATCCGTTCAGCGTAGTGGGACTCCAACCCGAGCAACCAACGCTCGAGATTTCCGGCTCCCGACGGGTTCTTGAGCCTATGAAGTTCAATTCCGGCGCGAATCTCGCCAATTGTGAGGACACTTAGGTACGCCTCATCAGCCCTTATTCTGGATATCCACAATGAAACCCCGGGGTTGATGCCTGGTCTTCTAAGCTCGGAGACGATGCAGGTGTCTAGGAGATAAGGCATCAGAGGGCTGCCGGACGTGGAAGGTCTCCGGACCTTGGAAATTCAATTTCGTCCCCAGTAGGTGCGCTCCGAAGGTAGGCGATAAGGCTTTCATTTGGCCCGGGGGTTTCACCGAACAGGGCTGAGCGCAGCAGCCGGCGATGGGCTTCCTCGACTGAAATGCCCATGGCGGCCGCCTGTCGACGCAGCTTTCTCACGATGGCCGATTCAATGTTACGCACGAGAAGTTGAGGCATCACTTTGAATGATATCAATGATAGCATTTGTCAATCAGAGGAGACCAGCTTCCCTAAAACTGTAATACCCTCGACCAAGGGGATCAGCCCCTCGTCGGCCAATGATAACATGGTCCAGCAGAGGGATATCCACTGCTGCTGCAGCTTCTCTTAGCTGCCTCGTAAGTTGGATGTCCGCAGCGCTTGGCGACGGGTCACCACTTGGATGGTTGTGCGGTCATTATGACCCACACTTTTCAGGCGGGTATGCCGACCTCGTTTCAGCATCGGCCGGCGATGAAAACGGCTATATCGTCGTTGCCCAG
>Ga0265338_10008459_pt1 | contig 12490 bp, 2 predicted proteins | sample 42126metaG_FD_193579 | JGI IMG/M metagenome (GOLD analysis project Ga0265338, IMG submission 193579) | Rhizosphere microbial communities from Carex aquatilis grown in University of Washington, Seatle, WA, United States - 4-21-26 metaG | ecosystem: Host-associated > Plants > Roots > Rhizosphere >... | reverse complement strand
GGCGGTCAGCGTGTCGGCCGGGATTCGTTCGAGCCATTCATCGACGAGCAGACCCGCGTACTCTGCGACGCTCGTCGGATCGCCGGATGTCACAGCTTCGATGGCGACCCGGCCGCCCACCGGTGTGCTGCCCGGCGCCAACGGCAGCCCGAGCCATCGATCGGACGTCGTCGCCGGCAGTTGCGCGAGCTCGATCGAGGGCCGGTCCGCACCGAGCAGCCGGGTGGCGTTGATCGCGAGATCCAGCCGTTGGACGCCGGGCCGCAGGTGGCTGAGCTGCAGTAGCCACCGGCGCACCGCTTGTGGGTCGACGGCCTGCATCGAAGACGACTGACTAAACGCGGATTGCACTGCTGCCGCGTCGGGCGGCGTCAGATGCGGCAACACGATCGCGTCGGCGCCGAGCACAGCGCGCAGATCATTCATCACGTCGTCCAGCGTCGCGGTCGCACCCGTGACGGCGCTGCGACGCTGTTGCAGTTGGGCAACCATGCGGGCGCCCAGTTCGAGAAGCCCGGTTGCCGATGTCGCGGGCGCCGGTAACGCGCCGGGCAGTGCGTATCCGCTGACCGTCTTCAGTGCTGCGGTAACGGCGGCAGCGGCAGGCGAGCTGCTCGGGCTGGAAGTCAGAGCGAGGAGAGCGGACTGCAGTGCCGCGAGGTCGACGTCCAGCGCTGCGACGAGCGACGACGCGCGAGCGGCGATCTCGGCCACGTCGACCGAGCCGCTCGTGGGTGCCTTGTCGGGCAGCGCGAACGCCTTCAGATCAAGGGGACGCGCCGATCCCAGCAGCGCACGTATCGCGCGGGCGGCCGTGAGCAGATCGGGGAAGGTGATCGAGCCGCTCGGCAGCTGGTCGGCGCTGTACGTCAGCGTGATCGTGTCGGCCGCGATCGGTGGTTGCGCGGCGAGCAGGATGCGGCCCTCGAGTTCAGCACGTTTGGGCTGGTCCGAAGCATCGGCCAGCGCGAGCACGTCAAGCGGCCCGATGTCGAGATCGCGCAACGTCACCAACGTCGTGTCGGTCTGACCGGCGGCGGTCCACGTCACTCGCGCCCGAACGGTCGCAGGATCGGGCAGCCGAGTACCTACCCAGGCGGCAAGCCACGGCTCCGCCAGTTCTCGTGGGCGAACGGTGACGCCAGCCCACGACGGTGCTGCTGCTGGTGCACCGGCAAGCAACAGCATCAGCCGATGTGTGACGTCCACCCCAGGCCGTGGGGTGACGACGATGTCGGGGTCGGGCGGGTGGTCTCCTCGCGAAATGGCGTCGAGAATCCCACCTGCACGACCGTAGTTGCCACGCATGATCTGGAACACGCTCTCGGCGATCGAGACGTCGCTGAGGGCGCTCAGCATGTCGTCGATCTTTTCGAGCATGGCAAGCACAGCGGCCTGCGCGGGATCACCGGCGACTGGCAGGCCGTCGCCCCAAGAGGTACCGAGTGTCAGCGCGCCCGACTGCCACGCCGTCCGCAGTTTCACACCGTCGACGACTTGCGACATCGGCACGACGGCGCCGCTGGCAGTTGTCCCTGTGAGCTCGTCACCGACGAGCGGATAGAGATCGCGGAACGGCTGAACATAGACGTCGAGGTTCTGCTCGTGCAGCTGTTGCTCGAACTGGAAACCGGTCAATGCGCCGAGGCTGAGCCCTTGGCGGACGCCGGCGAGCAGCCACAGCGCGGCTGACACCCGAGCCGAGGACAGGTCGACCGCCAAGGCCTCCTCATCGGGTGTATCGCGGTGGCTGAGGTACCCGCTGCGCAGCACGGCACCGGCCGCGGCCTGCGTCATCGACGGCGCGTGGATGAAGCCACCGCTGTCCTCGTGCGGTAGGCGTGCGGGTGCTAGCGCTCCCTGTTTCGAGGTGAACTTCACGCGGGCTCGATCCAAGCGCGCGATGGCCTCGGCATCGGGGCCTGTCACGAGTGGACGTGCCACGGCCGGACGGACGTTTTCCACCCAGCCGTACGCACCCATGTGCAGGGTGGCCGACGTACCGTCGGCACCGCTCGCTCGTTGCTCGTCGAGTAGCGAGGTGCTGGCTGCAGTGATCCACACGTCGAGTCGGTGACTGGCCGCGTCGAGAGTCTCGCTCATCAATCGATCGAGTTCGGCGCTCGGCAGCAGCGCCAGGCGATCCATGCTCGCCCGCAGGTCTGCGAGCCGGGCCAGTGGAGATTCTGGAGGGGGTTGGGTCGTATCGAGGTACTGAGCCCACGTGAGCGTCGAGCCGATGGCGAACGGCCGGTTGACGATGTCTCGTGCTGTGACGGTCGGTGCGGCTGATTGCAGATTGACGAGCTCGACCTCGCGCAACGCGCTCGCCGCAAGAACACCGGTCGCCACCTGGCCGCGCCCTGCGAGCGTGACGTAATCGCGCAGCATCGACTGTCGCAGTACCCGATAGAGAATCGACGTCGGCGTCGTGCCCGGATAGTTCTCGTCCCACACGTCCGCCATTGGCGCATGGGCCAGCCATTGGATGTAGTTGACGGCGGCGCCCTCGAGCGTTGCGTCGGCTGCGATCGGATCGGTCTCGGAGAGCGGGGCCGACTGCACGCTTGGGTACGGCACCGGGTAGCTGTCGAGCCCCATCGCTGTGTGGATCACTCTCGGATCCCACGACGTCAACCCGAGCGAATCGAGAAGAGCGCGGCCACGGGCCAGGTGCTCGGTCCACCATTCTTCAGTTGGTGGCGCCGTCGGGTTGAGGAACGTCAACATGTTCCAGAGCAGATCGTCGCCGATCACCCGGCGTCCGCGGTAGTCGAGTGAGCTGGCGTCCATTCCGAGCACGCCGGCTAGGTCGGTGTCAGGGTCGTTGGTGGCTCCGATGTGCGGAACTCCGGAGACGCTTGATTGCCAGGCCGGCAGCAGCAGCCGGCACAGTTGCGCGAGAACCCCGCGATCGTGCGCGGCAGCGTCTCCGACCAGACCCCCTCGGTTCGCCGTTGTCACGTCGCTCAGTGCAGTTGTCGGCAGCACGCCGTAGGGAGTCGCGCCGACCCGAATCGCCGCCAACGGCCCTCGTGGCCGGGCCGTCGCGAGAGCGAACCGACGAATCGCATCCTGCTGGTCAGCCGAGAACTCAGGGCTCATCAGCTGGTCGAGGAAGTAGCCGATGGTTGCGGGCCACAACGCCGTGAGCATGTCGGCCGAATTTCGGCCGCCATAACCATCCGCGTAGCGCGCGTGGCTGAACGTGCCGGCCGGCAGACCGAGCGCGCGCGCCAGTTGCGCGCCGTCGGCGGCTGGGTCTGACGCCAGATCGATGCCGGTCTCAACCGCGAAACTGATCGCCTGATCGGGATCGGCGGTGCTGAATGCCGACGCCGCGTCGCTGGTGTTGTTGGTGGGTGCGCCCTGGCTGACGAGGGCGAGTCCGTCCGTGTAGTGGTGCGCGTCGAGCAAAGCGCGCAGGTCATCTTGCCCGTCACCGTCTGCGGTTGCATCGCGCACGCCGAACACCAGGATGCGGTCGAAGCCGCCTCGTTGCTCATCCTTCGAAAGCGGAATCCGGACGGCCATGCCTGCCTGCTCGGCCGCCGCGAAGTCGACGAGCCAGCGCATGCCGGCGTCGACGGAGAGCCCGTCGGGCAGCGTGCCGTCATGTGGCGTGAAGCCCACCGCTAGATCCGCCTGGATCGGGCCGCCTTGCACCGTCCTGCTCGTGCCAGCCCGCTCGAGCACGACCGTCCAATGATCCGGCAGCGCCTGCGTGGTCGGCGCTTTCTCATACGAGCTGTCGCGAATGGCGGGCGCAGGGAAGACCGGCTCGGCATCGGCGCTACCGCGATTCGTCGGTGCCATTGCCGACATGATCCATGCGGCCCGTGGCGCTCCGAACCTCGACGCCAGCACCTTCCACGCGTCTTGTACTGCGTGTCCGGCGGTCCACGCGGCCTGCCAATAGGTCACGCCGGCTGCACTCTCATCGCCGGTGAGCTCCGGCTCGAACGACGACGTACTGATCGTGTCGGGGTAGACGCGCAGCAGCAACTCACCGACCGGTGGGCGGTTGACCACGGCAAGGTCGAACACGGCAGGTTCGGTGGTGGTCGAGCCGCCGACGAAACGGGTTTCCAGCCTGATCGGGAGCATAAGGAGAGGGACCGCCGCGGACAGCGAGGTCTCGTTCGGATCACCATGTCCAAGGACACGCCGGCCGGCCGTCAGGATCGACTCGATCGGGTGCGTCATCACGACTCCGGGATCATCAGGTCGGCGTGGATGCCAACGCGAAACGGCAGACGAGCGGTGATGTAGGCAGTCTGTGCGGAGTCCGCTCCCCAGTGAAACGCTGCGTCGCCACCGGAGATGGCGGTGCCGGTCGGCAGTTCGCTCGCTGAAAGGAACGGCGGAATAGGCCGCTGCGCCAGTACTTCCGTCATGGTCGAAGACGCCAGCATCAACTTGGTGAACGGTGCAAGCAGCGTGGCTTCGGTGAGCATGGGTGATGCGTGCGCAACTTCGGTATCGCCCGATCCAAAATTGCTCCAGGCGAGATCTGCCCACTGAGTGACCGGACCGGCAGCGGAGGGCTCCAGGCCGAAGCGCGGACCGGAGGGATGCTGTTGGAACACGAAGAAGTAACCCTCGGGTGAGGCGTTGGTGCCGCCCTTGGCGTCGGCCACTGAGATATTGAAGCCGAAGAAGTTCATGTCGGGTGTGAGCAGACCGCTGAAGATCGGATGCAGTGTGGGCGCTGTGTCGTCGATGGTGCGCTGCTCGCCGTCGATCTTCGCCTTTGCCGCGTAGATGATGGCGTCGGGGTAGCGCCTGAGAAGCTCGCCGCGCACGATCAACACGATGGGGTCGGGCACTGTCGCCGGCCGATTCTCGTGCGTGCCGAGCGGGTCGGTCAGCGGCCACGTGACGATGGGTGGGATGTCCTTCAGCAGTTCCGCAAGCGCCTGCGGATCGGCCGGGTCACCGGCTTGCGGGACGTAACCGCTGACGTCCCAGAACTGCCGGAAGTACGTTCCCATGCAGTCCGTTGGATAGCCGGCGAACAGCAGCTGGCGAGCCATCTCGTGCGAGAGGCCGACCATGTACGACTCGATGAACGCGTGGTTGGTCTGGACGAGACCAACCGACTCGTTTGGGATCTGGTCGGCGCCTGGCATGACGTACTGCACCGACAGGTCACGTAGCGGTGCGTACATCGGCTGCGGGAATGACGGTGCCGCCATGATCTCGCGGATCGGGTCAACCGGATGCCAGTTCAGCCGCGCCGCAGGCGCGACCAAGTAAGCCATCCGGTTCGGGACCGTCTGTGCTGGCTCGAGTCGCTGGATCAACGAGCTGCGCAACGCCGACATGTCGAGTGCCGCCGCGAGTGGGGGATCAGACTCGACCGCCGACCACGCCTGTGCCAGCGGCGTCAACGCTTGCCGGAACAGCGCTGCTTGCGCCGAGTCGGTCGACCCGCCGCCTGTTGCCTGCGAGTCGGTCGACCCGCCGCTCGCTGTCGGCGGTACAGCGGACCCAGGTGCGGTGATGACGAAGTCCGCGCGGGCGGCGACGTTCGCAATAGCGTCGGGTGAGATGGTCACCGGGTTGACCGGACTCGGAGCATCGACGTCGATCGTGACCGTGAAGTCGCCGACCGGGGTATCGGCCGTCAGCGTCAGCGGGAACCAGCGCTGCCACGGATCCTTCGAACCGCTCGGAGCCGCCGCGCCGATCTGCTCGATCGGCACCAGCCCGCCCGGTGGTGCGATCGCGGGAACGAACGACGCCGTGCCCGCACTGACTGCAGCGACCAGGGATCCGGCTGCGCCTCGCGCGCCGGTGATCGCCAGTTGGCGTCGCCGGATCGCGCTGGTCGGATGGGTGAGCCGGCGGGCGGCAGGAGATGTCAGTCGGAGCGGAACCCGACTGGCTTCGATAGTCGCCCGCACTGTCATGGGGCTGGCCAGTAACTTCGCGTGCAGCGGAGACGTCAGGCTAACCAACGATGTCGCAAGTACTGATGACAGTTGTGAGTGCAGCATCGTCATCGTCGCGCGAGCGAGTTGTGCACGTCGCAGCGCCGCGTTCGCCGCTTCAATGCCGGCCACTTGTTGCCATGCCGATGCCAGCAGCGGCGTCTGATTCGCTTGCACGACCTGGGTGCCCATGCCGCCCATGGTCCTGTTACGTGGATCGAGGCTGAGCTGATCGATCCATCTCGTTGCGCCCGGCGTCACACTGTCGACCCCGGCGGGCCAGCGTCCGTACATCGGCGGGACCACTTGCGGGTCAGGTGCGGTCGGGTCGTCTACCAGCGGTGAGACTCGATCGACCAATCCAGCCACGGCGGTTTGGAATGCGGTCTTGGCAGGGTCGTCCCACTGTGTTGTCGTCGCAACGATGCTCTGCAGCGCGCCGGCCAGCATGAGTGGCGAGCCTGCGCTCGGGACGTCCGGCATCGGATCGTCGACCGCCATCGCCCGCTCACCGACGTTCGCGCCGAACTTGCGTGGCACCAGACGACGCACCAGTGACTCGAAGTCACCTTGATCGCTGGTGTGAAACCCGAACTGGTAGAACACCGGCAGGCGCAACGGCGCGCCAGTGGTCGACGTCCATGCTGGATCTGATGTGTACACGGCAGAGACATCGAGCCCGAGTCCGGCCAGCCGGCCAATCTCGAAGGTCGGCACGACGAACGCCGTGTAGGTCGTTTCCGGATCGAGTCGTCGCGGGCAGAGCAATCGCGAGATCACACTGGCCGAATCGGACGCCGCCAGGCCTGCGTCGCCGGACACCTGGGTGTGTGCCCAGTTCCACGCATCGTCGAGCGATTGCAAGGCGGCAATGGATAGCACGTCGATCGCCGGCAGTGGCGTCACCACACCCGGCACCGGGCGGTACTCCGGCAGCGCGAGCACGATCAACGTGATCCATGGCCGGAGCCGGTCGCCTGCAGGGGCGGCCGGCGTGAACAGCCACGGAAGATCCGGCGTGTCGAACTCGATCCCGGCGAGGTAATTGGGCTCGAAGTTTGGCGTCGACTCCTTCGGCTCGGTACGGACGACCTGCCGCGGGTCGATCCCGAGCACGTCTCCTGGTCCGAACGTGTGAACGGTGACGGTGGGGACGGCGGTCACGCTGTCGGGTCCGTGCGCCGTGACGTTGAGGTCGATCGTGATTGTGGGCCGGTCCGGAAGAGAACCTCCGTAGTCGGGATTGTCGAGCGTGGTCGCGATGCCCTGGCGCGACCAGGCGAGGAAGTGGTGCCGTCCGAACTCGTCGTCAGATGGTTCGGTCATGACATCACCGCCTCGTGTACGGCGAGCACCTGGATGTTGTCGCGTTCGTCTGGATGCGCGTCCAGGAAGGACGACACCGCCTGCTGGGCCTGGTAGTAGGTGGTCGGAGCAGCGAGTACGTCGGCGCGCTGGGACAGGTCGAACGTGCTCGCGATCACGTAGCTCGGACGCTGAACTGCGATGGGATCTGGCTCGTGGGTCGCGAAGCCGCGCAGGCCGGTCGTTGCTGTCGCCGCCGACTTACGCGTGTTGATCAGCGCGTTGTGAACGCCGGCGGGCATCGTGTAGAGCCCGGCAAGACGCGACGTCTGCTGGTAGTCATCGATGATCTTGGTGACGTACTGAATCGTGCGGGGCGCATCCTTGCCGTTGCGCAATGGTGCGTCGCCGATCCGCACTCCGGCGTCGAACAGTTCATACGACGGCGCGCTGACCTTGTCGGCGTCGCTCATGTCGGTGAACTGCGCGCGCGCGAAGTCTTCTTGCTTTGGCGTGGCATTCGTCGGTTGGGAGTTGAGCCGGACGTCGGTGATGCCGAACTCGGTACCGTCGGTTGGAGTGGCGTTGACGAACTTCGTGATCGGCAGGTCGAGCGGCACAACGATCTCGCGGACCTCGAGGACCCCGGTCGGCTGAACCACGATCACGGTCGGATCGGCTGGGATGGCGCGCAGCGATATCGCGGGTGCACCCGCGGGCAGCCCGACCGACCAGTTTCTCGGGTCGCCAAGTGCTCCAGTGAGTGCCGGCAGCACGGTCGCCGGTGGCAACGTTGCCTGGTTCGAGTCGCCCCATGTGAGGTCGATCGACGCGCTGACCGAGAAGAACAGGAAGGTCAGCGACGCGTCGCCGTGCAGGTGCCATGGAGTTGGACCGGCAAGCGAGGCGTTCAGCGTTATGCCCGCGAGAGTCGCGCCGTCGTAGCTGATGTCAAAGCCAGCCGAGAAGTCGAACTCGAATGAGAACGGGCTGAAGATGAACAGCGCATCGAACCCGATGTAGCCGTGGACGGCGAAGCCGCCGGCCGCCGCGTATGCATCGACGTTCGCGCCGAATTGCAACGAGTTCGACGTCACAGCCAGATAGGAGTTCGCCGCCAGCCGAGGGTTGTCTCCGGCGCCCAAGCTGACGCTGAGCCGCTTCAATGCCGGCACGTCTGGTGGCGGGGTGAAGTGTGGATTGAAGCCACCGAGCGAGAACAGGAAGTCTGGGCTCGCGCCCCAGTTCAGCCGTAGCGCCATGTCGCCGCCCAGCTGGAACGCCAGCAGGTACGAGTCGTACATCGTGCCGTCGATCGCCAGCTTCTGAAGTCCGAAGTCGATCGTGCCGAGCACCTGGATCTTCAGCGATATCAGGGGAAAGTCGGGTGAGGGGATGCTCGCCTTGATCTCGCCGAGAATCGCGAGCCGGATCGGATCGGGTACCTCGAGGATGACGCCGACCTCGAGGTCGAGCAGTGTTGGCGTCCCCCACCCGATCGAGAGCATCGGTCCGAAGAGGTACCGGCCTTCCTGTGGTGGGAAGAACGTCTCGATCTCGCTGATGATTTTCGTCGCGTTCGCGACCGGGTCGGGCGGAAAGAGGATGTCGTCGAGCGTGTGCGCCCGCAAGCCGGCTTGCAAGGCATCGATCACCATCGTGCGATTGACGCCGCCGAGGCCGCCGACCCCGTTGAGGGTGAACCCGAGACCGAGTTGGATCGGTGGGAACTCGAAGGTGATGATCATCAAGAACGAGAAACCGTCGGAGCCATCGGGCAGTTTGGTGTCGAGCACGGCGATCACCTTGACCGCGACAACGTCGGCGATCGTGACGTCGAGGACGCCCGCGTAACGCCCCTGGACGGGGTCGAACGAAATGAAGCCGCCGCCGGCTGCCAATCCGGCGTCGATCTGGATGCCGAGCCCGGTTGGCGGCTTGAACCCGAGTTGCAGGTCGACAGGTCCGAGGTTGCCGCGCTGGAATTTCACGTCGGCCGTGACGCCGAGGCGCTGAACCGCTACCTGCAGCGGGCCGAGCGCGGCCGACCCGTCGAGACTGATCTCGAGCGGCAGGTCCGGTTGGCCGAGCGTCAGTGCGAGGTGCAACGTCTGTAGATGGAATGGGCCGATGTCGGCGTTCACGCCGATGTCGAAGTGCGGGCTGGCGTTTCCTTCGACGAAGAGCCCGTGTGCCGAGGACCAGCCGAACGTCAGGTCGAAGTTCACTGCCGCGTTGATTGGGATGATCGACGCCAGGAACGAGTCCATGCTCGCCGTGTTGACGCGGAAGACACCCTTCTTCAGCGCGACTGACGCAAGCGCGCTCAACTGGCCGGAGCTGACGTCTGCCCCGGCGCTGATCCCCAGGCTGCCGACCTCAAGGCCGAGTCCGTCGACAACCGTGATCAGCTGGATCGCCGACGCGTCGGCGTTCGCATAGGTCAGTGTGGCGAGAACGTGACCAGAGGTCGAGCTAGCGATGCTGCCTGCGCTGAGGTTGTTGACGAGCGTGATCCCGGAGCCCGGGCGGAAGGTGAGCGCGATGCCGCTGTCGACCTCGAGCGTCGCATCGACCCCGAAGCTGAGCTTGTCGGTGATGGGGAAACTCGCGTCGGTCGAGCCGAACACGAACGGCGCGAGGGCCACCCCGGCGTCGTCACCACCCGGCGTCGTCGGCCGTAGGCCGATGAAGCTCACGCCGACGTCGGTGCCCGACCAGTCGAGCGCTTTGGCGATGCTCAACAGCACCTGCGTCATGGGCGTCGTGTCGGCCTCGGGAACGTCGTGGCCCACGAGCGCGGCCTCTGCCCGCCTCGGAAGCGCACGTACCCGGACCGCGGCGGTGAGCGAGCTGACCATCGTGCCGAGAGCGATCACGAGCGCGTCGGGATTCGCGTTGGCGGTACCCCACTGATAGATCTCGGAAAGCAGACCTCGGATGTCGCTGAATATTCGCGGGATGCGGTCCCAGCGCACGATTCGCCGCGTGTGCTGCGCCTGGTAGACCGTGGGGTCGGCGGGGAACGGAACAGTCTCGGTGATGCCGAGGAATGTCGTGACGGTGATCGGCAACGAACTGGTCACCTTCAGAGCCTCGATGACAACGAAGTCGAGCAGCCGAATCGCGAACTGGTTGACGATGTCGGTCTTGGTCAGGTAGTCGCCCAGCGCCGAGAACCCACTGACCACTGCATCGATCCCCTCGATGAAGTGGGCCACCTCGAGAGCGACCTGCGCGTAGTCGGCGTCCAATTCGAGCCCGGTCGTACCCGCCGTGATCGCGAGATCGAGCGATTCGATCGCGCTGACGAGGTCGCCGAGATCGAGCGCCGCGAGGCCTACGTCGTCGACGCCGGGCGGAAGCGTCCAGCCGAGCAGTGCGAGGAGGTCGCCAGGGCCGTCCGGTCGGCTCAGTGTGTCGGCGACGCCGGTGAGGACGTTTCCGATTTGCTGGATGGCCAGATCCACCGACGAGGGCATCAGGGCTTCCAGGTCGCGGTCTTGAACACGAATGGAGTGGTCTTGTCGAGCAGGTCGATCTTGGTCAGATCGACCTTTGCTTTGGTAAGGAAGTCGACGAACGGGGCACGCCCGTAGCCCGCCGTCGTCCCTGCCGGATACTCGAGCACTCGACCCAGACCGGGGTTAATTTGAGTTGGATCGGCTTGCAACGCGGCGCGCTTGGCCTCGGCGACTTGCTTCCACAACGCAAGAAACGTGGTGTTCGTGCTAGCCAGCCTGGCGTCGGTGGGGTCGATCCCGAGGTGCTCGCTCCACAGTTTGATCCGGAGCTTGTCGACCGCGTCGGTCGCTGGGTAGTTGTCGATGCCGTTGTAGATGACGTAGTTGAGTTCGTTGTTGCGGTTGTCGCCTCCCTGAATGCCATGCAGGATCTGGAAGTAGTCGAGTGACGCGCCGTCGAGGTTCGCCGAACCGACTGTCGCCCATGTGCCGTCGACCACTGCCGTCTTCGTATGCAGGTAGTTCGGCATGATCATCGGCTTGTTCTGATTCCTCGACGGCATCGGCGGGTTGTGCGTCCACGCCGTGAAGACCCCGAACCGCTTGCTGTCAGGGTCCTTAGCGCCGCTGCGGATCCGATCGATGAGGCTTGCCTGCCATGGCGGGTAGAACGGCATATCGGGAATCACGTTGACCATCAAGATGACCTGCAGGTTTGGTCGGCTCGTGTCGTTCAAAGCCGCGGTCAGTGCCGTACCGATGGCGTCGTTGGTGAAGTATTGGTTCTCGAAGTAGATGTAGTTCTTGGCGTTCTCGATCGCGCGCAGATACGCCTCGAGGACGCCTTTCTCGCCGTCGTCCATGCCGTCGAATGTCTTGCGGTTGAGCGTGCGCACGAGCTGGACGCTGGCCAACGACTCGTTCGTATTGGCGGTCGTGACCGCTGCCGGTGCGTCGATGGCGGCGACCTGATCGGCAGTTGCGGCACCCTTGTTCCAGTGCAGGCGGAAGGCGTCGTGCACGTCCTTCACGATCGGCCCACGCGCCGCCATGCTGACGTCGTGCACCGGGATCGGCTCGCCAGCTGCGGACCCACGACGGGGCTCGAAGATCGGGTGCGCCTGCGTATCCCAGTAACTCTGTGAAAAGGGTGAGCCGAGCAAGGTCGCGGCGTTGTCGTCGGTGATGACAGCCTTGGCGTGCACGACGTAGAAGATGCTCGTATCGAACGGCGCGATCTTTGCGGTGCTCGAGGCCGCCTTGAAATAGCCTGCGACGTCGCTCTCGCCGCCGACCGGGCCGCCGCCGAAGAGGTGACCCCATACGAGCGAGGCGAGCGAGCGCGTCGGCCCCACGTTGAACGCGTACAGGATCGCGATCATCACCAGCTCCAACGGAGCCAAGATGATGCCCGCCACGATCACCGGGATCGGGATCACGTTGTGGGAGACGAGCACGCGCACGGTGCGGTTGTTGGCTGCCGCGTCAAGCAGCATCCGCTCGAGCCGAAAGTCGTTGGAATCGAGCTGGCGCGGACTCACCGGATCGATCGCGGAACCAAAGGACAGCACGATCTCCGGCGCCTCGTTCGACGGTGTCGCGTCGTACTTTTTCGGGACGTCGAGTTGCAGCTGCATGACGTTGATCGACGTCGTAGCGCCCGCGATCTGATCCTTGACGTGCCCCCAGGCTTCCTCGTCGTCGACAAGTGGCAGCACGGCGTTGCCCGCGCGCACGTCGAGAGCCGCGGCGTTGCCGAGCAGCGTGACCGTCCAGCCGCTGACG
>Ga0265338_10008458_pt1 | contig 12490 bp, 9 predicted proteins | sample 42126metaG_FD_193579 | JGI IMG/M metagenome (GOLD analysis project Ga0265338, IMG submission 193579) | Rhizosphere microbial communities from Carex aquatilis grown in University of Washington, Seatle, WA, United States - 4-21-26 metaG | ecosystem: Host-associated > Plants > Roots > Rhizosphere >... | reverse complement strand
ACCGCCGCCCGGCTGCCCGTGCAAGACGTGGCCGCCGCGGCGGCCACCACCCCCGCCCGTCGCCTGGGCCTGTCCGCCGCCACCGGCGCCCTCCGCCCCGGCCTGGCCGCCGACCTGGTCCTGCTCGACGACAGCTGGCGGCTGACCACGGTCCTCGCCGCCGGCACCCCCGTCCCCCCGTGGCCCGCCAGCCCGTAGACCCGCCCCGGTGCGCTACGCCGCTGCGGCCCCGGGTCAACCCGCCCGGGGCCGGGCAGTCATGGCTGGGCACTCAGGCCGCCTATCGCCGGCCCGGACGCGCAACCCCGGCAGGCGCGGGCGCACTGGGTGAGCCTGGCGTGACCAGGGAAGAAGCTGCGTGTTCGTCTCATCCGCGCGCTGCACTAACCCCAGTGGCACTAACCCCAGTGTAAGGGGTGTTCAAGAAGTGTCCCGTGGGGCTGGGCGGCCGGGGTTCCAGCCGTTCCCGGCCCCGTGGTTGTGGCAACCCTTCTTCGCCGGGGGCGGTCGCGCTGCGCTAAGGATTCCGGTAGCGGCCATCAACTGCCGGAAACTTTAGACATCCTTACGGTCACCAGGGGTCTATAGCGCAATGCCACTTAGCTTGTCGGGCATCACCCGCGGCCAGGACGCGCCACCGCAACCCCAATCGTCACATCGACGCAGGCCAGAGCATGATCACGGAAGATTACTACCATGATCACGGTAGTAATCTTCCGTGATCATGAAAAGCTTTCGATTCCCGCTCTTCGGCAGGGTTTCCCTGGCTGCACCTGAACCCCGCTGGCACCACAGGTCCCTTAACTTAGCGGCATTGGTCTATAGCGCCCTGGTTGCCACAACCACGGGGTGCTGGCCGTGCCTCGCGGGCTTTTAAACGCGGCCTGGTCGCCGGCGGCCGGGACGCGGCGGTCAGATGGTGAACGAGGTGCCCGCGCCGGAGGTCAGCGCGGTCCCCGAGGTGGGCTTGGCCAGCGACCTGACCGATGTCACCCCGAAGCTGAGCAGCCCGGCCGCCACCACCGCCGCGATCGTGAGGGCCCACGCGTGCGCGATGTGCCCGGCCGGCGAGTAGTGCCCGGCGAGGACGGCGACCAGGCCGATCTCGGCGCCGGCGGCGAAGGTGGTGAGGACCGCGGCCGGCAGCACCGAGCCCATGCCCGCTGTCATCACGTTGGAGCCGCAGGGCACGGTGAGCATGGTGCGGGCCGGGAGGGTCATCGCCCGGCCCCCCGGTGCGATGACGGTCGTCACGGTCCCCAGGGCGATGTCGGCGGTACCGATCACGGTTGCGGTAGCGCCCTCGCTGGCCACGATCCGGTCGCCCGCCGTGATCCGGGCGGCAATCGCGGGCACCGGCGGCGGCTCCAGGTCACCCGCCGCCACCCGGGTGCCGGCGTTGATCGTCAGCGTCGCTCCCGGAGCGATCGCCAGGGCGTTGCCGCTCGGCATGGCCATGACCGCGTTCGCGGCGAAGGTGAGCACGCTGCCAGCCGGGACCGGGACCGTGCCGCCGGGCTTGATCCGCGCCTTCTCGGCGTCGCCGGCGGCGTTGTGCACCGTCGCGCCGCCGGGCAGCCCGAGGCTCGCACCGCCCGGGAGGGTGACGGCTGTGCCGGCCTGCAGCGCCAGGCTGGCGTCGGCCGGGACCAGCGGGCTGGTCCGCATGACGAAGTAATTGACGATGCCGAAGACTATCGGGGCGACGGCGACCAGCCCGCCGCACGCGATGTTCATGATGATGAAAGGGTTCAGGTCGATCTGGGAGAAGACCGACGACAAGACGGTCCCGCTGGCAAGGATTGCCGTGACGGCGGCGGCCGATGCGGTGATATTGGTTACCCCGCTGTCATTGAATGTCCAGGCGGCCGACGCGTAGAAGCGCGCTCGCCAGAACTCAGGACTGAACAACCTCGCGTCCAGGACCTCCTGGCCGTCCCGGTAAGGAATCCCGAAGGATCCCACCAGCGCGATAAGCAAGAGCGCGAGTCCTCCGCCGACGCTAACCGGTATCCACAGATAGGCAAGGGACGGGACGCCCTGCAACGGCTGGGCGGGCCCGGCCGGCGAGGACGCGGCGATAACGGCCGAGTGAAATTCGGACGGAAATCCACCGCCTTGCCCGACAGTGATCAACAAAAAGCGGCCTGCGTAACTCATTCTCTCCCCCTGTGCTCCCGAGAGTCTTCAGCGAGAGGCTGGCACTGCCCGGCAATGGCCGTCAAGCGAGTGCGCCAAATCGAAATGCGCAGTGGATGCTGCGGGCGTCACCGCGCTCCTCCTGCCAGTGCACCCCGAATCCGGGCCCCCGAGCTTGCGGGCTTGCCTGTGGCGGCAATGTCAGTGAGTTAAGGGAATTCCGGTGCCAGCGGGGCCTGTATGCATCCTCCAGGTACCCCAACCCCAGTCGATAATCGAACCTTTCAATGATCTTGGAAGCTTTTACGTGTGGTCACACGTAAAAGCTTCCAAGACCACGACATGGCCTGCATCAGTGAGGCGTTTGCGGCTGCAGTGCGCTACCTGTTCGCGGGGCGCTCGCCTAACTGGTCGGCATTGGCCCGCGGCGGTGCTACGCGATCTTGGCAGCGGATTATCGCGGAACGTTTGGGAATCGCGGAAGTAAAGGCGTGTATTACCGGAATAAACCCTGGGCCTGCAGTCACGTGACCAGTGTGGCCGCGGTGGCGCTCGAATGCGCCCTCGCTGCGGATCTGGGACAGCGAGGGCGCATTCAGTGCGGGGAGAGCCGCGCGGTCAGGCCGCCGGGCCTGCCGCCAGCGTGACGGTCGCGGTGTGCGACCCGCCGGCGGCGTCGGTCCAGGTGAGGCTCACCTTGTCGCCCGGGTGGCGTGCGACCAGGTACTCGGTGATCTGGGTGCCGCTGGTGACGGACTGCCCGCCGATCGCGGTGATCACGTCGCCCTGGGTGAGGCCCGCGTCAGCGGCCGGGGTCCCGGACTGAGCGCCCGCGACCTCCACCCCCTGGACCCCTTGGCCGCTGGTGCGGGCGATCTCGATGCCGATGAAGGCGGTGGACCCGATGTGCACCGTGGACGAGCCCTGGCCGGCCTCGATCTGCTTGGCGATGGTCAGCGCGGTGTTAATCGGGATGGCGAACCCCTGGGTGGTGGAGCCGGATGACCCGGACGAGCCGGAGCCGCCGTCGTTCCCGCCGAAACCGCCGTTGCCCGAGCCGAACTGGTAACTGGACGAGGCTGCGGTGTCGATCCCGATGATCTGGCCGTGCGAGTTCACCAGCGGCCCGCCCGAGTCGCCCGCCTGGATGTTGGCGTTGGTCTGGATGAGCCCGGTGAGCTGCTCGGATGTTCCCGATCCCTCGTCCGAGGCGGTGATCGACTGGTTGAGCGCGGTGATCGCGCCCGACGCGACGGCGGGGGTGCCGCCGGCGCCGCCCGCGTTGCCCAGCGCCACCACGTCGTCGCCGACGCCGGCGCTAGCGGAGTCGCCGGTCGACGCGACGGTCAGCCCGGACGCGCCGGACAGCTGCAGCACCGCGATGTCGTGCGACTCGTCGTAGCCCACCACGGTCGCCTTGTAGGTCTTGCCGTTACCGATGTCGGTCACCTTGACCGAGGTCGCGCCGTTGATGACGTGGTTGTTGGTGAGGATCTCGCCGTTGGACGTCAGCACGATGCCGGTACCCTTGGCGGTGGCGCCCTGGTAGCCGAGGGTGGAGGTTACGTCCACGATGGCCGGGTCCACCCGGCTGGCAATCTGCGCCGCTGACAGCGACTCTTTCGAAGTCGACGTCGCGCTCGACCCGGATGATGACGAACCATGCGACAACCCGACCGCCGCCCCGGCGCCGATCCCGGCCGCGACCACGGCGGTGGCGGTCAGCCCGAGCAGCGTGCGGCTACGGTGCCGACGTGGCGGTTCTGGCGGGTACTGCCCGTACTGCCCGTACGGGTACTGCGCGAATGGTTCGCTCATTTCTCCTGGCACCCCGAATCGTGTTCGCAGCCCTGCTTCTAGCTACACAAGAAGAATCGGTTGCAAACCTGGGCGAACCCCGAAGGGAGCATCAGCCAGGCCTACCGGTTACCTGAGGATTTCCTCAGGAACCTTCAGGTACGCACATCGCCGTGGGCGGGCCGGCCAGTTGCGCGCACCCCCGGTCCGCTCCGTAGAGTTAGCTCCGACGAACGCGTTGCTGCGGCTTGCCCTCCGAACACCCCCAGAACCACCCGAACACCCCCAGAACCACCCGAACGCCCCCGGGCGCCCCCCGGACGGCTCAGGCCTGGCAGCGCCTTCGATGAGTGTGCACGGCGGCCCGCACCGTGATTCGTATCCCCCCGATGAGGAGTTACACGTGAGCGCAGAAGACGCCGCGGCTGGGCCTGCCACCGCGCAGTTCCGCCGGCTGGCCGAGGATTACCTCGACGACCTGGCCCGCCGTCACCCCGACACCGCGAGCGAGCTGGGCGATCACCGTTTTGATGACCAGTTGCCGGACCACGGGCAGGCCGCGCTGGACGACGAGCGGCGCGCGCTGGACGCGTTCGCGGCCCGGCTGACCGGCATTGACCTGGCCGCCGTCGACCCCGAGCTGCGGGTGGACGCGGCGGTGCTCGGCGGTGACGTGGCCCGCCGCCTGTTCGCCGTCGAGGAGCTGCGCGAGCACACCTGGAACCCGCTGCTGGCCAACCCGGGCCAGGCGATCTACGCGCTGCTGGCCCGGGACTACGCGCCGCTGCCGGACCGGCTGCGGGCGCTGGCCGGGCGGCTGACCGCGGTCCCGGCCGCCCTTGCCGCCGCCCGGGACGCGCTCGGCCGGATGCCGCGGGTGCACCTGGAGACCGCGATCGCCCAGTTCGACGGCACCATCGGGCTGGTCACCGAGGAGGTCAACGCGGCCCTGCGGCAGGCGGCGGCGGCCCCCGCGGCCGCCGGCGCGGCGGCGGTGACGGCCGATGTGGATCGCGCGCGGCCCGCCGCCCTGGCCGCCCTGGCCGAGCACCGGGACTGGCTGTCGGGCAGGCTGACGGGCGACGACCCGGCTACGGGCGGGGCCGGCTTCGCCGACCCGCGGCTCGGCCCGGAGCTGTTCTCCCGCAAGCTGTCGCTGGCGCTGTCGGCCGCTTCCGACTCCGGCACCATCCTGGCCAGGGCCGAGGCCGACCTGAACCGGCTGGCGGGCGAGATCACCGAGGTCGCGGCCGGGCTCGGCGGCACCCCGGCCGAGGTGCTCGCCCGGCTCGGCGCGGCCGCACCGGACGAGGCGACCATCCTGGCCTTCTGCGCCGACGCGCTCGCCGCCCAGACCGCCTTCGTCCGCGACCACGACCTGGTCACCTTGTACGACGACCCGGTCGAGGTCATCGACATGCCGGAGATCAACCGGGGCATCGCGGTCGCCTACTGCGACCCGCCCGGGCCGCTCGAGCCGGTGCCGGGAGCGACGTTCATCGCCGTATCGCCGACGCCGAAGGACTGGCCCGCCGAACGGGTGGCCTCGTTCTACCGCGAGTACAACCGGCACATGGTGCACAACCTGATGGTCCACGAGGCCATGCCCGGCCATTACCTGCAGCTACAGCACTCGCGCCGGTTCACCGGGGCGACCGCGCTACGGGCCGCGCTGTGGTCGGGCCCGTTCGTCGAGGGCTGGGCGGTGTACACCGAGGAGCTGATGGCCGCCCACGGGTACCCGGGGGAGAACGACCCGACGGCGGTTCGCATGCAGCAGCTCAAGATGCAGCTGCGCATGGTGATCAACGCGATCCTGGACGCCCGGGTACACGCGCACGGGATGACCGAGGCGCAGGCGATGGAGCTGATGACCGGGCGCGGCTTCCAGGAGGTGGGCGAGGCGGCGGGCAAGTGGCGCCGCGCCCAGCTCACCTCGGCCCAGCTGTCCACCTACTACGTCGGCTACACCGAGGTCGCCGACCTCGCGGCCGAGCTGCTCGGCCGGGGGATGACCGAGCGCGCCGCCCACGACAGCATGCTTGCGCACGGCTCACCGCCGGTCCGCCTGCTGCGCACGCTCGTGTAGGCCCCGGCCCGGGTTCCACCCGTTCCCGGCCGCGTGGTTGCGCCAACCAGGGGCCTGTAGCGCCATGGTTGCCGCAACCACGGGGTGCTGGCCGTGCCTCGCGGGCTTGTCGGACACGGGCTAGCCCGGCATGCGGAACCGCGGCAACGGTGACGGGAACAGCAGCAGCGAGCCGAGCACGCCGCCCGCCACCGCGATCCACAGCGCGGGCCGCAGCCCGAGCACGGTGCCCAGCCAGCCGCCGAGCAGCGCCCCGGCTGGCCGGGTCCCGTAGTTGATCGCCTGGAACGCCCCCGCCACCCGGGCCCGCATGGTGTCCGGTATCACCACGCCGAAGATCGCGGCGATGCTGATGTCCAGCACCATCACCCCGAACCCGCTGCAGAAGCAGGCCGCGAACAGCATCAGCAGCGTGGCCGGCCCTGGCCCGGACCTGGCCAGCGGCACCAGCGCCAGCGGGACGGTGAACACCAGGCAGCCCACCACGTAGACCAGGCCCGCGCCGAGCCGCGAGGTGAGCCGCTTGCACAGCACCGAGCCGAGCACGCCGCCGACCGCGCCCGCCCCGATGACCGCGCCCAGCACCCCTGGTCGCAGGCCGAGGTTGCGCACCGCGTACAGCATGAACAGCGCCTCGAACATCAGGTTGAAGAAGTTCACCACCGCCACGCCGGTCAGCGAGGCGCGGACGATCGGCGACCGGGCGATGAAGCGCAGCCCGGCGGTCAGCCCGTCCTCGCCGTCGGCCGCGGGCGGCTCGGCCGGCCGGATGGTGCCCAGCTGGAAGGCGGAGCCGAGGAACGAAAGGGCGTCCACCACCACCGCGTAGGGCCCGCTCAGCGCCTGGACCAGCAGCCCGCCGACCGACGGGCCGCCGAGGAAGGACAGCGCCCGGCTGCCGTAGATCAGGGACTGGCCGTCGACGTACTCCTGCGGCTGCACGATCGACACGAACAGCGTGCCGTCCGAGACGGTGAACAGCACCGACATCGCGCCCGCGATGAACGTCACCACGCACATCTGCACCAGCGTGAGCGCGTGCAGCGCGTAGCACAGCGGGATGGTCGCGAACGCGGCCGCGCGGCCCAGGTCGGCCAGGATCATCGCGCTGCGCCGCTTGCCCCGCCGGTCCACCCAGGCCCCGGCGTGTAGCCCGAACAGCAGGCTCGGCAGCCACTCGAGCGCGGTCAGGTAACCCATCTCATACGCCCGGGCGTGCAGCACCAGGACCGCGGTCAGCGGCACCGCGACCGACGAGACCTGGTCGCCGAACATCGACACGGTCGACGCACCCCAGTAGCGCCGGAACACCCGGTTCCGCAGCAACGGCGGTACCAGATCGCGGCTGTCCGCCCCTGCCTTCATCGCCATCAAAGCGTAAGTGCTGAACCAGGACAATGCACGCGTTAGCGGCTATCTAGCTAGAAACAGTGAGACAGAACGGGTGCGGCTGACTCCACGGCGTCAGCGTTGCGCCAGCTACTCGGCGACCGGTTCCGCCGCCGCGGCCGTGTCGGCGAACGGCTCGAACCGGGCCGCCAGCGGGCGGACAGGCCCCTGCGCCGCCGCTACCGCCCCGGCCGGCCCGCCCCCAGCCGGCCTGGGCACAGCCGGCCCGGGCACGGCAGGCCATTCCGGCTGCTCTGTCAGCGCCTCCCGGGCGGCCAGGAACAGCATGTACGGGATGAGGTCGACCGAGCGCCGCAGCACCCAGCGGGTGCCCCTGGTCGCCATCCACAGCGCGTCGTCGCGGCGGGTCGGCGGGACGCCGGTCGGCTCGCTGCCCGGCCGCTCGGCGACCGGGAACCCGGACGCGGCCAGCCGGTCCCACATGCGGCAGGCGATCAGCCGGTGGCCGCGCTCGTTGGGGTGCAGCCGGTCCACCGACCAGTTGGACCGGTCGTAGGTCTCCGGGTCGGTCGACGCGTCCCAGTGCACCGTGCCGTAGTGGGCCGCGATCCGGTCCAGTTCGGCGTTGACCGCCCGCATCCGCCGGGACAGCGGCTTCGCCAGCCCGGACGGCAGGCCGAACATCTGGGCCGGGTCAGGCAGCCGCATGGTCAGCACGGTTGCGCCGCCCGCGGTGAGGGCGGCCACCGTCCGGGCGGTGGCCTGGCCGGTACGGACCGGGTCGAAGCCGGCCCGCAGGGTGTCGTTGATGCCGACGACGACGCTGGCCACGTGCGGCCGCAGCAGCAGCGCGTCCGGCAGCTGGTCCCGCTCGACGTGCTTGGCCTGAGCGCCGTTGACGGCCAGGTTGTGCAGCTCGGGCTTGGGCAGCCCGGCCGCCAGCAGGCTGGCCCAGCCGCGCCAGCCGTTACCTGAGGCGGAGCCGGGCGCGGGGTCGCCCATGCCGAGGGTGATCGAGTCGCCGAGCGTCACGATTCGGGTCATGCTGCACCTGCCTGTTGATGCCGGGTGACCGCGCGCCCTCGTGCGATTTCGGTTGTTGCCATCGGGCGCGCACCGGGGGGTACGGGGGGTCGCCCCCCCGGGCGATAACTGTTAGGCCGCGAGGCGGGCGGCGGGTGCGCCCGAGTCGATCACGGCCGCGTAGTGACCGAGCAGCTCGTCGGTGAGCGCGGGCCAGGACCGGGCAAGCACCCGGCGCCGGGCGGCGGCGCCGAGTTTGACCCGCAGTCCCGGGTCGGTGACCAGGGTGCGCGCCGCCGCCGCGAGCGCGTCCGGGTCGCCCGGCGGCACCAGGTGCCCGGTGCTGCCGTCGATGACCAGGTCGAGCGGCCCGCCGGCGGCGGGCGCGATCACCGGCAGGCCGCTGGCGGACGCCTCCTGGATGGTCTGCCCGAAGGTCTCGTACGGCCCGGTGTGCACGAACACGTCGAGTGAGGCGTAGATCCGCGCCAGGTCGGCGCCGTAGCGCATGCCGAGGAAGGCGGCGCCGGGCAGCGCCGCCCGCAGCTCTTCCTCCATCGGCCCGCCGCCGGTGACCGCCAGCTTCACCCCCGGCAGGCCGGCCACGGCGGCCAGCAGGTCGACCCGCTTCTCGATGGCCAGCCGCCCGACGTAGCCGACGATCACCTCGCCGTCGGGCGCGATCTCGCGGCGCAGCCGATCGTCGCGCCGCGCGGGGGAGAACCGCTCGGTGTCGACGCCGCGGCCCCACAGCCAGACCCGCTCGAAGCCGTGCGCGTCCAGGTCGGCCGCGGTGGTGCTGGACGGCGCGAGGGTACGGCCGGCCGTGTTGTGGATGTCGCGCAGCCACCGCCAGGCGAACGCCTCGGTCGCCCGGCCCAGGTGGTAGGCGCGGGCGTAGCTCGGCAGGTCGGTCTGGTACACCGCGACGGTGGGCAGGTGCTCGGCCCGGGCGACCCGGCTGCCCCATGCGCCGAGCGCGACCGGGCTGGCCAGGTGGACTACCTCGGTGCCGTGCCGGACGATCGCCCGGCGGGTCTTCGGCGTCGGCAGGCCGAGCCGGAAGGTGGGGTAGCCGGGCAGCGAGACCGACGGCACGCGCTCGACCGGGAACGGGAGCCGGTCGTCGGCGCCGGCCGCGGAACGCCCCGTCTCCGGGGCGATCACCAGCGGGTGGTGCCCCTTGCGGGCCAGGTCCTCCGCTACGCGTACTACGCAGTGCGCGACGCCATTAACGTCAGGCGGGAACGACTCCGTAATAATCGCGATCCTCATATTTCCAAGATCGCCACTTGTCGTTCGAATTCAGCCACGACGCCGTTACACACAAACGAACGGTCGCGCAACAATTGATGATGGGGAGTTTGCCCCGGAAACGGGGATCTCCGTCCCCCGGGACACGGTGACCCCGGCCGCCCGGGCGGGGGCACCCAGGCCCGGGGCCCGGCCGCCCGGGCCTAGGCCGACTTAGCCTGCTTGGCGAATACCTGCGTCAGGGTAGCGCAGAACGCGGGCAGGTCGTCCGGCTTCCTGCTCGTCACCAGCGTGTTCGGACCCGCCGGGCAGACCTGGGCTACCGCGTCAACCCAGTTGCCGCCGTCGTTCCTGACGTCGGTCCGCAGGCTCGGCCACGAGGTGACGGCCCGCCCGCCGTCACCCGGTCAACCTGCTTCCCTGCCGCGCACCGGGTCGCGACCGATGAAGCCGAGCAGGCGGGTCTGCGCGTCGGCGTCGTCCGGCACCGGCACCGGCGGGCCGTACTGCCCCGAGGACCGTAGCACCGCCTCGATCGGCGCCATCCCGGCGAGCAGGTCGGCGCAGGTCTGCGGGTCGAGTTCCTCGTCCTGGCCGGTGGCGCGGGCCAGGTCCCAAGTGTGCATGAACACGTCCGAGGTGTAGAACCGGTCGACCGCTTCCGGCAGTGGCATCGCCCCCACCATCGGGTGCCGGAAGGGGGTGGCCGCCTGCGGCCCGTCGAGCAGCCGCTGCACCGCGTCGGCCTGCACCCGCCAGGCGGCGACCGGGTCCTGCTCCGGCGCCGGGCCGCGGTCGAGCACCAGGCCGGAGGCGCTTTCGAGGAAGTCAGGGAACCACTCGACCAGGTGACCGACTACGTCCCGGGCACGCCACCCGGCCACCGGGGCGGGCGCGTCCCAGTCGGACGCGCCGCGCACCCGCGCGGTGAACCCGGCGGTGACCGCGCGATGACGCCCGGCCGGGTCTGCGGGGAGGGTCATGCTTCGGCTCCTTTGCCGGTCACGGTGATTTCACGGGGCGGCGAGCCAGCTGCCAGGCCAGCCGCCAGCCGAGCAGGAACAGCCCGAGGAACACCAGTGCGACCACGATGAACGCGGGCGCCGTGCCCTGGCCGGAGACGACCCGCAGCAACATCCCCGCCGTTACCGTGCACAGCCAGATGACGACCCCGGCCGGGCGGACGGCGAGCGCCCAGCCGGGCCAGGCGGCCGCCCCCCGGGCGGACGAGCCCCGGGCCGGCCTGCGGCGCCAGCCACGCGCCACGGCCCAGCCGACGGCCAGGCCGCACAGGAACGGCCACGAGGTGGTGGCGATCCCGGCCAGCGACTCGCCCCTGACGTGACTGGCCCGCCCGATCACCACGAAGATCAGCACGCAGCCGGTGTCGAGAACCGCCGCCGTGCCCGTCGCCCGCATGCGGGGAAGCTTATCCGGGGCACGGAGCCGCTCCTGCGTTCGGATGACCGGGAGGACGGGCGGATGCTCGCGCGTTTGCGAAGAGCGGGGGCGCGCATGGACGTTTGTTTATGTTTTTTTCAGCTAACCGGGTGATCATGAGGATATGGGTACCTGGGTGATCCGCATCGCCACCGGTGCGGACGGCAACGACGCAGGGCCCCGGCTCGCGGTCAAGGACTGCATCGACGTGGCGGGGCTGCCGACGACGGCGGGCTGCCCGGTCGTCGCCGAGATGGCCGAGCCCGCCCCGGCCGACGCGGCGGTGGTGGCATCCGCCCGCGAGGGCGGCGCCCGGATCGTCGGCAAGGCTGGCCTGACCGAGCTGTGCTGGTCGGCCAGCGGCATCAACCACTGGACGGGCACGCCCGGCAACCCGCGCGACCCGCGGCGGGTGCCCGGCGGGTCGTCGAGCGGCTCGGCGGTGGCGGTCGCCGTCGGCGAGGCGGACGTCGCCTTCGGCACCGACACGGCCGGGTCGATCCGCATCCCGGCCGCCTGCTGCGGGGTGGCCGGCCTGAAGACGACCGACGGCCGGGTGCCGGTCAAGGGCGTATACCCGCTCGCGCCGTCGCTTGACACGGTGGGACCGCTGGGCGCGGACCTGGCCGCGGTCGAGCGGGGCATGCGCCTGATGGAGCCGTCGTTCCAGGTCGCCGGGCAGCCAGGGACGCTGGCGGCCGGGCGGATCACGCTGTCCGACAGCCTCGGCGAGGCCGACCCGGCGGTCATCGCGGCGGTGGACCGCGCGCTGGCGGCGGCCGGGGTGGCGGTGACGCCGGTGCCTGGCTGGGACGCCGACGCGGCCCGCATTGCCATCGGCGTGCTCATCGACGCCGAGGGGTTCCGCAGCAACGCCTACCTGATGCCGTACCTGCGGCAGCTCAGCCCGCACGTGCGGCGCAACCTGGAGCGCGGGGCCCGGCTCACCCGGGCCGACCGGGCCGCGGCTGACCGCGGCCGGGAGGCGGTGCGCGCCGGCTTCGCGGCGCTGCTGGCCGACTTCCCGGTGCTGGTACTGCCGACCCTGCTCGGCCAGCCGCCGCTGCTCGGCGGGCACGGCTACTCGCTGACCGCGCTGACCGCGCCGGTCAACCTGGCCGGGCTGCCCGCGCTGGCGCTGCCGGTGCCCGGTCCGGCCGGCCTGATCGCGTCCCTCCAGGTGATCGGGCTTACCGAGGAACGGGTGCTCGCGTTCGGCCGGGTGATCGAGGCGGCTGTCCGGGCCGGCTGACACGGGACTTCGGGCAGACTCCCGTCATCACCGCGTCAGCCGCTGCTACGCTTCCGGTCACACTAGTCATGCATGTCAGCAACCAATGCCTTTTCGATGAGGCGCGCGGCGGGGGTACGGGGGGCGTCCCTTGGAAAGCAGCAGCT
>Ga0265338_10008457_pt1 | contig 12490 bp, 20 predicted proteins | sample 42126metaG_FD_193579 | JGI IMG/M metagenome (GOLD analysis project Ga0265338, IMG submission 193579) | Rhizosphere microbial communities from Carex aquatilis grown in University of Washington, Seatle, WA, United States - 4-21-26 metaG | ecosystem: Host-associated > Plants > Roots > Rhizosphere... | reverse complement strand
AGATGAGCAATGGCGAACGTTACCCGCACCGTATACATTTTCATTTACGACCGGCCAGCAATAGCAGTTACGCTTAATCGAGCCGATATCGTTGACTCTGCTTACCAATAAATTTGCCTAAAACACCGGCACCCTTTCCCGCCGATAACGCGAGAGAGGTACCTTTGAATTTCAGATCAACTGAATTTACTGTTCACTGTTTACTGCTTACTATTTACTGCTTACTGTTCACTGCAGCGTAACCGGAAGAAATTCCTAGACCAATAATTACAATATAGTACAGACATTATCGTCTATCGAAGTATAGAGTGCGAATATCCCTTTTCAATTACTGCAAAGAGGGAGAACGGCTATTATTACTGCCATAACCAACACTCGTGTCTTCGACGGCAAGCACGTCATTAACGACAAAACAGTTGTGATCGACGGAGCGCACATCCGTTCTGTCGGCGGCTCGGTGCCGGCCGGTGCGACCATCATCGATGCTCACGGCGCAACCCTGATGCCAAGTCTCATTGACTCCCATGTACACACTGATCTAATCTGTCTTCATGACGCGTTGTTGTTTGGTGTTACGACAGAACTGGAGATGAACGGCCATTGGTCGCAGAAGGAACGGAGAAAGATCGCTGAACGGGATGATATCGCAGATCTGCGTTCACCTGGGATGGGCATCACGCCGAAGGGAGGCCACCCGACTCAATACATGAGCTCAAGCAGTAACCTGTTATTACGCTTTTTTTACCGTTATCCGTTTTTGTCAACCCCCGACGAGGCAGCCAAATTTGTAGCCAAACAGGTCTCTGAAGGAGCCGACTATATCAAGATTTTTATTGAGGATGGTTCCTGCATCGGTTCCCCGGGTCTTCCGGTACTAAATGACGAAACCCTCATAGCTTCCGTGAAAGAAGCTCACAAATTTAACAAAATGGCGATCGCTCATGTCACGACCCTCGAAGGAGGGAAACGAGCCATTGCGGCCGGAGTTGATGGGCTGGCACACATCTTTTTTGACTGTCAGGCGACCGCCGAATTCGTCTCAGCCACTGCATCCTCCGGCGCGTTTGTTATCCCCACCCTCGTCACGATCTCCTCTGCCGTTGGCAATAATGCATCCGTGCTCGCAGCCGACGAACGAGTGAAGTCCCGACTCGACAAGAAATGGCTTGATTCTCTCTCGCACAGCATGAATGTGTACCTCGCTGGAAAGCTCGATGATGCTTTTGCCAGCGTCATGGCGCTATATAAAGCGGGTGTAGACATTCTCGCTTCAGCAACAACGAAGTGTTTTTCGGAGGCTTTTTAACTGCAAAGTATAAGTGGGCCAAATATGCACGGTTCACTGACGCTAACAATTCGCAGTCGCTGTGCGCTGCAATCCTTGAAAATGAGGAGGAAGTGTTCACAACGGAGTACTATTTGCAGAACGGCATTATGCTGAAAAGCTCTCCGGTTTACCCTTGAAAACTGCCATTGTGTAACTGCAACATTTTACCAATTTGGGTGATGTCTCAAATAATTAGTCGGCGTACTGTGGGGTGACGAATTATTTGAGACATGAGAAAAGAAGAAAAGTTATATATATCAAAGGCTTACAGGAAAACGAACCGACTAATTAAATGAGACTTAGCGGGAAAAAGTGAGAGTTTTCGGAGCGAGTACTCACATTATTTGAGACATAGCCGACTTTGCAGATTTTACAAACTGCCGTACAGTCAGGACTGATTTTCGATCCACTTTTGAATGTCGTTTGAAACCGGTTTGCTCTGCTTCCAGGCATCGAAAGATTTCCTCGTATTGAACCGCGTCGCCTGCTTCGATCCATCCCACTTCTGTGGAACCAATCCATCCGTTTGAGATACGTGAAGGTAGATTGCCGTGCAGCGGCAGTTGTAATCGATCGGCGGGAGCGGTCCTTCGCCGACGTTGTAGATCGTTCCGTTGAGCGCTGCGTGTTCCGGGCGCGTTCGTGCGTCCATGATGGCTGAATATTTCCACATTGGGAAGCGGTCGGACATGTCGTTGACCTGGTCAAGCTGGCCGATCGCGTATGATGAAAAAATATTCGTGCGAAAAACTGTTTGCGCGTGCATGTTCGACATCGGCGTGATGCCGTAACTGTCGAAAAGCTGATCGATCTCGGCCTGCCAATCGCTGAAGGTGACGCCGCTTTCGACGGCATCGACAAGTTTTTGCTGGACGGCGTCGAGCAAGTCCTGCGATTCGACGCCAGCGATGGTTAAACTTTTCTCGCGGAGATAGTCTAACGCGGATTGAGGAATGAGATCGAACGAAATTTGGACGGCACCGCCGTCGGCACGGAACCATTCGAACGAATCGTATTGAATTTTTCCGCTGATCGTGCCTTCATCGCCGCTGAGCACCTTATCTTTCTTGACGATCTGACTGCGACCGATGGCGTCAGCGGTTTCAACACCATTCTGCAAGTGCTTCGAAAACTCAGCGAGAAATTGTTTATTCAACGGGAGCTTTTTCAAGTTCTTCTTTGCCTCATCGAAGCTGGCTGCCGACTGAAGGGCTTTCTTTATCGGCTTAATTGCAATCGCATAGATCGGCAGAGAATCCGTTATGGAATTTTCACTCACGTTATCGACGCGATCGTGGTATTCGGTTTCATCTACCGTCGAGAAAGAAGTTTTTTTTTCGCTGTTACGGTTGACGGATCGGACGGCGGGAGAGGTTCTCCACCTTTGGGCATCGGTACGAGAATATCTTCGTCATCATTGGCGAGAGGCCAGCCGAACTTTTCCTTAATTGTTTTGGCCTGAAATTTCGCTCCCATCTGCTGCAGTCCAATGCCGATTTCTACTTCTTTGGTCATGTCGAGCGCTTGCGAGATGTCGGTTTGGTAGTACGGATAGGCATCCTGCGGACCGTAATTGAAATCCACATAGTTTTTAATGAGGTCGTCGGTGATTGCTTCGTCGACGACGGTTGCGATCCCCTCGACGATCTCTTGTTTCACTTCCTGAGATTGGTTTTCTCCGCCGAGCCTGCCTGGCGTCGAACGTGTGCTGCCTTCGTTTCCGAGAATCAGCTCGCTTATTTCGGCGTTCATCGACTCTTTGAAGTCCTTGTATGCTAGGTGTGAAGCCGCTTTCTGAAGCATTTCTTTGAACTCAATATCGCTGTCCTTCGAGATAACGGCGGCCGCATCGGTCGCAAGACCGGCGATTGCCTGTTCCAGGAGCGCTTTTTGATCCGGCTGGTTCACGTCGTACTTACCGATGCGGTATCCGAGTTGAATTTCCAAAAACTGTACCCAGAATTTCACGTCGAAGTTTTTGAACATCCACAAATAGGTAAGCGGGCGCATCATTGCCGAGCGATGCCCGTGTGCCGATGCCGCGCGATAATGTGCAACGATAAAACGCGATCGCAACAATGGATATTTGCGCAACGACAAACCGCTGACGACGCATTCGTTCAGATCTTCAGGCGTGACGAGGTTTCGATACAGCTCTATGTGGCGCGGGTCGACCAGCAGCCGCAGATCGTCTGGGTCGCTGTAGGGGTCGGTTGTCTTTCCATAACGAAAACGCTTTTGATGTCGCCAGCGAATGTCGGCGACCGTGTATTTGTTCCCGTCGGGCAGCCAGAAGATTTCGTTGACGGAATACTCTTTGAAGTAGGCATCGATAATATTGGCAACGACATTCTTCCAGCCGCGAATTCCTTTTATCATCGCATCGACATCATCACGGATGGCTTTTTGATTCTTGTCATCGCTGTTGACGGCTATGATGTTGTAATTTCTTCGCGTGATGGCGCTTCGAATCTTCGTGTAGTCGCTTAAAATGCGCGCGTCCTTTTGAAGTATTTCCTCGAAGAGTTCCGAAAGCCGGTAGCTGTCTCCGCTGTCGTCCTCGCGAATGATGGCTGCGAGCTTCTCCGGAGTCAGTTTGACGGACGGGTATGAAGAAAAGCGATCGTAAATACTGACGACGGCCGTCTCATTGATGAGAGGTTTGTTTCCGGGTTGCCCTTCAATCGGCACGATAGGCATACGACTGTCTACTTCTGGAATTTTGTCGTCGATGATGATGGACAGTTTACCTCTAACGCTGGAGATCAGCTTTGAAATCGGATTCGGTTTTGCCATGACAACTCCTTAGATAGAACAGTCTACAAAACAAAATTGAATTGCAGTTTTATTTCTTTTGAAAGATCGCTGTAGTGCCACATGACGACCGGCGCGATGAATATCTGATCGTACAGCCGATATTCGAAACCGGTCCCGACGCCATCGAGGTCGGCGGTGAAGAACGGAAAGTGCAGCACGCCATACCATTCGACCAGGGCGAGCGAGGCATCGGGAGAAAGACGGAGGCCGTCGCCGCGCTTCGCCAGCGAAACGCCGATCGACGAAAACATTCCAGGATAAAAAACCGGAGGAGTGTACGTTGTTATGTCCACGGAGATCGAACCGCGAACGGGTTTCGGGACCAGGACGTCGCCGGTCCGCGATTCGATAATCAATGTCGTGTCGGTCCGCATTTTGTCGACGCTGTCGGCCGGTAGATGCCTCACAATGGCGATAACTCGCGCCACGTTGCGTTCATTCATCCCTTTGGGGAGCTTTGCAGCCACCTTCGAAGCCTTTTCAAACGGCGTTGATTTTGGGCGATACGTGTGGACGACAACTGGCGCGTACGTTGTGTCGGCCGGGATGAAGTTCCGAGAGACATCCTGATCGTTGGCCGCGCGGAAAAGAAGAACGAACGCTGCGACGACGACTAAAACCATACCGATGTATTTTGGAATGTTTTTCATTTACTTTTTGATTCAACCTCTATGCCGCCGGTCCCGTTGCAGAGTTCACATCTTCTCTGCCATAGAAAGTATCGGCTACTGATGTAACCAACGCCATTGCAATCCGGGCAGCAGACTCTTTCTGTGATTTTGCCACCGTTTAGCAGCCAATGGAACCATTGCGAAACGTAGTTTGAAATGTCAACCATCTGTGGTTAATCCCAATGGAATAATGGAAGATCGACCGTCGTTCCTTTAAGAGCGTGATAACTGTCGTTTAAAAACTGAATCCTTCCATCTGTGATAAAACTATGGCATCTGCGTGCTGGCTCATCCTTCGTACACAATAATGATGGAGAAAATGTTGGCGCATCGAAATTGTTGTTAAACGACCAGCGTTTATCGAGACAATGAACCTGGTTGCATCCAGGGCAAAAGATCGCATGACCATAAACCTCTTCTTTGTCCTCAGCATTAGTTCTTGTGATGACGCAGACCTTTTGTTTTATCTCGTCCGGCATTCCGGTTGCCCTTTCATCTTTTAGTCCGCTGTTTCGGCAATTCATAATTACTGATCAGCACCTCTCGCCTCGGAGCGACGTCTTTGTTACGCGCCAGCGTCACGCGAGCCTCAATCCGTTTGATGTGAAATTTCTTAAACAGGTCAACGACGAATTTGTTGTCGTTGCAGGAGAGCAAAAATTTCCCCTTCGCTGAAGCCAGGGTCTCCCGGAGCGTGCGCCATTCGTCTTCGCTGAGCAGCTGGTAGTTATTGTCGCCGCCTTTTGTGTCCGGATACGGCGGGTCGCAATAGAAAAATGTGCCGAAGGCGTCGTAGATTCTGATGCACTTTTCAAAATCAAGGCATTCGATATGGACCTTCTCCAAACGCTGAGCGACTTCGTTAAGATATTTTCTCGCCTGGGTGACTGAGTGCATTCCGATGCGCGAGGTTCCAAAATTACCGCCCATGCTGCCGAACGAATCCTGCAGCATAATCCAAAAATGAAGTGCGCGTTCGATCTCGTCGGGGCCGGGCTGACTATTCTTAAGCTCGGTCCACAATGTTCGACTGTGAATCCAATGCTGTGCTCGTTCCGCAAGTTCGGCCGGACGATGTTTAACGACGCGGAAGAAATTGGCGATCTTGTCATTTTTGTCGTTGAATGCTTCGCCATCGGATGGTTCTTTCGTTAAGAGAATTGCCGCCGAGCCTCCGAAGACGTCGACGTATGTTATGTGTTTCGGGAACGCTGCTACGATCGTATTTCTGATCGGCCATTTCCCGCCGGGATAACCAAAAAGCTTTTGCATCTTAAACCTCCTGCAATGAATTATGGGATTGTTGTTTCTACTGTCACTATCTCCCGTAACTCAATCCACGTCAGGAGTGGGTGTTTGAACGTTTTACAACTGTACTCGAGCGCGTCAGCCGCGCGCTGCGATCTTTTCAAATTTCTTAGTGAGCTTCCGAACTCTTTTTTCCTGCTCGCGGTTACGCATGGAGAGCAGCAGCCGTCCGTCCGGCTTTATGCCAACATCAAAAACGCACGACAACAAGGCTTTGACGGCCGGATGCTGAGCGGCTTTCATTCCGAACACGACTTTTTTCCGTCTGCCGAAGGAAACTTTTGTCCATAAGGACGTTGCTGCGATGATGAATGCTTTAGTTTTTGCTCGCCACATTACCTTTTCCTCTCGTGCTCTAATTCGTCAGGATAGAAATAAATTTTGTCCGCTTTCCCTGCATAAAAATATCTGACCTCATACTGTATACTATTTTGCGCCACCCAGATACTTACAACTCTCCCTGGAGTGTTGAGCGCAAGGATTGTCACCTTATCATCTAAATTGAATTCCGTCTCGATGGTCATCTACCAGGTTCCTCTATCAAAAATTGCTTCGCGTTTTTTAAGACTCTTGTATTCGATTTCGCCGCTGTGCGGGAATTCTTCGATCAGTTCGATGCAACCGGCAAGTGCGTCCGGTCCGTCGTCGCCGAGGCCACCGGCTGAGACCTGTCCGGCATTGGGAAATACTTTTAACTGTTGGATCAGCAATTCCTGGTCGGGATCATCGGTGTCGAAGGTGATGATCCCCTCTTTCACGAATGGGATCAGCCGTTCTATTCGACTCGTCTTACTTTCCCCGTGATGTGGCATTTCGTGGAATGGCAATAGTGCTTTCTCGCTGGCCTGCAATCGCAGATATTCAGGTTTCAAAAGGAGTTGGAAACCATTTGTCTCAACTCCGATCAGTTTAGAGTTGAACGCGCGTCTATGACGGTACGTCTCGCGTATCATTTCATCGACGGACGACTGTTGAATCCAGGCGCGACGGACCGGGATGTGCAGCTGACCGGAGGGAAGAACTCCGCAACTGACCGAAATGATTGCCTTATAATCGCCCGCGTCTTTTATTGACGGGTCGACAAAGGTGTAACTGACGTACGTGCGGCCGACGAGCTGCTCTTTCGCGTGGAAATGGAAATATGTGTCCTTGAACTTCTGGTCCTTGCGCGGACGCGGGATCATCTGCATTTCGGAATTGAACGTGTCCGGATCGTTCTTTTGATCGCGCAGCAGCTTCAATGTCGGATGCCGGAATTCCCAGGAGGAGATTTTGTTGTCGAGAAAGCCCGCGTCGCGGCATTGTTTTGCGATCGCTTTTTGTTCCTTCGTTTCCAGCGGGTTATCGACGAGCGATCGGAAAATATGTTTGTCGTAATGCGAGGTATTCTTTCCGGTGATCAGCTCGTCGACGATGTCGCCTTTGACGGTCCAGTTGCAGAGCATGACGACGCTCCACCTGGTGGAGTTGACGCTGTAGAGAATGCTTTTTTTGATGCGCTCGACGACGGTGCGGATGACTTCGAGCGAATCGGGAATGAGCGGGTCGTTGATGTCGTTGATCTGAATGAGGTCCGGCCGGTGAGAGTTGTATTCCTCGCCGCGCAGCGACTGATCGCGTCCGTAGCCCTTCATTTTGCGGCCGGTGCTGGTGACAAACGAGCCGTATTCCCATTCTGAAGTGCCTTTGAGGTCGCCGAAATCGTTCTTCAAACGGGTATTCTCTTCGAGTTCAATCTTGATTGGAACGACTTTCGTTTCGGCTTTCGACTCCGTTTTTGCGATGACGGGAATGAACCAGCGGTCCTCGAAGACAAGTTTGTGCAGAATGTCTATTTTGCCGATCAGCGTATCCTTCGCCGACTCGCGGAAGCCCGCGATGATGGAGAATTTGTTCAGCTCGTCAGGGATGGCGAAGAGTTCTTTGTGGAATGGAGCAAAACCGGCTTTCATCCAATCGATCTTTGCGTCCGGGTCCTTCCAGCAATCTTTGAATTCATCCGGCATCATGATGTAGTGCGGGAAATAGACCGCGGCGAAAAAGAACTTGTCGACCTGTGCGCGTTTTTTTCGCGCGAGCTTCTTGGCGGTTGTGTCGTTGGAGAACGGCGTCGATTGCTTTTGGATGTGCGTGATCAGATCGCCGTACTGCTTATCAAATTCTTTTTTCGTGAGGTTGGAGGCCATTGTTATTTGCGCCCGTATTTTTTCGACATCTCACTGCCGAACTCAGTCAGGAATGGCTGTAACTTTTTGAGTTCTTCGGGGTCTCGCTCCTGCATGAAATCAACAAACTCGGACATTGCGAGATAGATATTTCCGAGGGAATCGACGCCCGGATACAAGCTCTTTGCCGCTTTGATTACTTTAATGAGGGCATCGGCTTTACGAGGATCGATGTCGCCGGTGCTGGCGACGTTATTGAGCTGGTCAATGGCAATTTTTAAAGCCTGCTTGTATGAGCTGCTGCTCGTCATGCGGATGGCTTCGCGCTCTTTATCCCAATCGACGCCTTTGTCTTTGTCTTCCTGCTTCCAGCGATAGACGGTTGCCTCCGGGACGTTGAGCTTTGTCGAGATTTCCGGGACTTCTTTCAGCTCTTCGGTGTAGAGCTGCTTTGCATCCATGCGTTCAATTTTCCGTGCCACGTTGCCCTCATAAAAATAAAAAAGCCCCAACCTCGCGATTGCTCATCACGAGATTGGGGCTCCTTGTTATCGGATTACCCTAAAACAAAATCATATTTTTGCGTCTAACTACTTCGTTAATTTACTAAGATTCAAACGGTCTGTCAACCGTGTTTTTTCTCCAAATGACTCGGAGTCCATTCCCTTGCTGTGAGGTTTGCGCGAGTGACCTTCCAGTGGAATTCTCTGCCGTCGTAATCAATCTCGACGTGGGCGCGATTGCTTAAATTGGACATTTTCTTTAAGAGTTCTAGTACCATCTCAATTCGAGTCTCGACCTCGTCGGGCGACCCTGTGGCGATTTCTCTCAACAATTCAAACAAAAGATCGATCTTAGGCATTGGTTATTCCCGGCAAAGGTTTGATGAGGAGGGAAAGATTGCCGGAGCGGAAAAATAGCCGGACAACCTTTGTTCACGCCACAGTAGCGGCGCCCCACCCCTCGCGGTAAGCAGGAAGGTTGCCCGGCATAACAATGCCTGGCAAACAACCGCTTCTCGGAGCGGTGAGCCGCTACTGTATTTGAACGTAACCAATGTATTTAACTGCGATGTCATTTTCAACTCTTAGTTTGTCTCACCGTGAGACACTTTCGCCGGATCGTTCACGATGACGGAGTCTTTGATCGGCGGAAACTTGTAAGAAGTGCGGTGAGAAAATGCCGGGACGTTGTCTGCCGGGGCCACAGGGTTTTGCTGGCAGCCGACGATCTGGATTGAGATAGCGGCCGCGAGCAGAAGGAATATTCGTATTGAATTTTTCATTGTATTCTCCGTTTAGTTTGTTGGACTGCTGAGTCTTTCCTGGTGCGAGTACGTGATGCTCTTTAATTTTTCTTCGCCTTTGTCGGTGAGGCGGACGGATTCGACTTTGCGGCCGTCGCCCTCAGTGCGGACCACAACGAAATCCATTGTCTCTAAGAACTCGATGTTTTCAAAAAGCCTGCGCGAGAATTCTTTTCGGTTGAGATCTGCGTCGACGGCGAGCGGCAATCGCGGTCCGGCAGTTGAGCAGGCGTTCCACAATTCGCTGAAGGTCAGGACCGGCAGCTGGCCATAGCTCAGTTTGCGCTGCAGCGTGCAGAGGATGACTTGTTCGAAGGTTTTGATCTCGATTATTCGCATTGTGATTTCTCAGATTATGATGATTTAACGCTGATGGCAGATTGCTCAGATTCAACCGGCCTCATTCCATCGATGACATTTCCGATCGGCTTTGGCTCTTTCGCTTTCGCGATCTCTTTCGGAGTCCGGCCGCACATGCACGGATGGCCTTCGTAGTGGCTGTATTCACATTTTGTGCAGAACAAAAGCTTGGCGGCAGCCGGAGCGTTCGACTTTTTCTCAGGCGCGAAGTTGTCAAAATATTCGATGAACTTTGAAAAATTGTGTTTGCAGACCTTCCAGTAGTCGAGGGCGAGAAAGACTTCCATGCGTTTCAGCACTTCCTCTCGCGGGATAGGATCGAAGCCTTCGACCGGCGTCATCAGCTCGCGCAGCTGTTTGAAGTGGTGCTTCTGCGGATAGAATTTCTGTCCGGGATATTTTTTCTCCCAGCGGACCTTCCAGTGATTCAATATTCCAAAATAGATGTTTGCCATCGCTCTATAATCCGAGTCCCATTTGTCCAGGCGTGACGTCTGTTGCTGTTGTTTCAAAAAACTCGAAGCCTTCCTTGCTCGTGATCTTGGTGATCACCTGGCGCCAGTTCGCCCAGGACGTACTCGAAACGACCTGGCGGGAGAACTGCTGAGTCATATCGATGCCGTGCTTGATGGCGTGCAGCATGAAGGTTTCTTCGTTCACTAACGCATGGCAGCAGTGGCGGCAGATGTAGTTTGGAGCGCTCATGAAAACTCCGCCATTCGTCTTCGTATTTGCTCTTTGATGATGGCTATCTGCATTCCTTTTATGAACGCGCGAAACTCATCGAGACCTTCTACACCAATATGGATTGAAAGTGTTGGCTGTTTCGGAGTTGTTTTTTGCTTCGTCGCTTTGTAAACGATCGCTGCCAGCCGGTTCAAACGCATTTTGAAACGCTCTTTAAAAGATGGTAGAATGACTTTTCCGTCGAGTTCGATCATGGTTTTGTCCTCATTCTTTGGTCTGCCTTTGTTAGCGGGTTCGCTTTGTATGCTCCTGGAAAATCATCATCAAACCATTTATGGATAAGTTTTAATTCGCTCCGAGACATCATAGCCGCGCGCTTTTCGGGAGTATCTAAAATGCGGAGGATAACTCGCGTCAGTTTCTCTCCATCGTTATCAGCAGCGGCCTTTTGCAATGATAATGATGCCTCTCTGGCCGCAAGACGCAATTGATCGAGATCTTTTTTTTCTGATTCAGAGAGAGGAGGAGGCTCATTCAACCAATCAAAAAAGGATCCTTTGTTTAGTGTTCGAAATATCCGTGCAGACATTCGATACGAAAGCTCGCTAAAACGCCACAGAGCTGTTGGGCCTTTAACTTTTCCGTCGAGCTCGATCATGGTTGCCTCTCGCGCTTAATGTCAATGAAGAAATCAATGTTATAGCGTTGCAATATTTTGACGTAAGCAAACGCCCTTACCGGGGAAGCGAAATTATGCCAGCCTTCCTCACCGCCTTCTAAAACGAAGATGCAAAATTCCCTCGGATTCGCAGGGATCTCTATGTTCATGGTTTTGTCCTCATTAAAAGAAAGACCGCTTTTCGTTTCTCTCCGCTTCCGTAGAAGAGCTGCTCTCTGTGTGCGACGGTCCGCTTGACATCCTTCGCGACGTACATGATGTCGGTGTCGGCGTTGTTCTGCCGGATGACTTCGTAAATTGTCTTAGTGCCGTCGGTCAGAAAATAGAACCGCGCACCTTTCGGCAGATCTTCGAGATCGACGACTTCAAACTTTTTCATTCACTACCACGTTTGCAGTATGCCGCATGTATTGTTGCCCGAATGGAACTTCGGGAAATGATTCGCTCGATACGCAGAAATCGAAACAGCCGATTATCGGATTGTCGTGTACGCTATGGACAACGACATCATCAGGAATCGGGATGTCAAAGTTGTATTCTCGGAGGTCGACCCGCCTCATTAACAGGGGGATCATGAATATTCTCGGGATAGCAAATATTTTCATTTTCGTTGGCTGTGTCATTGCAGGCTCCTATGTGTTTTGTTCATTCAAATCCTCGACTGAAAATTCCTCGTTCGCCTTCCAGGTAGAGACGCAGTTGCCGGTAACGGTGCAGATGCGTTTGATGTCGGGGACGACGAGCGCTTTCTTCTCTAATCCGAAATGCCGCAGCTCGAAGACGCGGGGAACGATACGATTGATCGCCTTCCATCCAAGAATCTTGTTGATCTCTTCGTTCGTCACCGGGCCGTGCTGTTTGATGACGTCGTAAATCTGCCGGTGCTTGTCGCCCAATTTTTTCCTGTCGAATTTCAGCATGATGTGCGAGAGCTTCCGGGTGTCGGTCGCGAGGGCGACGCTGGCCGGTGCGGACTCGAGGCGATACGTCGTCGCGTCGTCGCGTCGTCGGTCGCTGTCTTCTTCTGAAAGAGCGGCAGGCCGAACGTGTTGTCGGCGGCGACTTTTTCTTGGAGCAAAGTATTTCGACGGTAGTCGGACATTTGGGTGTTGGGTATTAGCTGTTAGGATTCGTTTTCGCGTGGTGCGATTTCATCCAGTCGAGCGATCG
>Ga0265338_10008456_pt1 | contig 12493 bp, 6 predicted proteins | sample 42126metaG_FD_193579 | JGI IMG/M metagenome (GOLD analysis project Ga0265338, IMG submission 193579) | Rhizosphere microbial communities from Carex aquatilis grown in University of Washington, Seatle, WA, United States - 4-21-26 metaG | ecosystem: Host-associated > Plants > Roots > Rhizosphere >... | reverse complement strand
ATCCGGGCGCTCGAGACCCTGGCGCTGAAGACCTTTGACTGGAGCGTACACACCAGGGCCACGCTCTACGACTATTTTGTGGTGCTCAACCTTCTCTTCTCTGTCGAGAGCCGCGAGCACCGCTCCGTGATCTGGACCATCGGCGCCGAGTGGTACCTCGGGGAGACGGGTGCCTGTCTCACGCGCGATCCCCTTCTCGTCGCCGTCGCCGTCTGGCACCACTGCTACTGTATCGTGCACTGCCTGCCTCGCAGCGCGTGGCAGTTTCGGTGGCTCGGCTGGTCGTCGCAAGACGTCGAGAGCTGCCTTCGACTCTCAGAGGTCGACGTCACGGCGGTGGCTCGGCTCGGCTGCCGGCGGCTGCTGTTGGACTGGGTCCGCGGCACGGGGAGCGACGACGAGGCCCTCGATTGGACAGATGGTGGCCGCAGTGCCACCGTCTCTTACAGTGACCTCCTGCTGCGGTCTTTCTCCCGAGGAACGTTTCGCGGTGCGACGGGTAAAGCAGTGTGCGGCGCAATCAAGAGGTCACCGGAAGCTGAAACCCGGTGACGCATTCCCGGAACCCCGGATCCGGCACAGACCAGAACTGGACATGTACGAGTACCGTATAACACCCCTTATAACGTTAGCACCCCATATAACGGTATCGGTTTGATCAGGTGTCAATTCGACTGCAGTTTCCTTTGCGGTCAAGTCGCTGTGGAAACGTAACCTCCGCAACGAAACGCGTCTTTTTGGCGCGTCTCGCACCTTCAGATACACGACTGACCACGAAATACAGGCAACGAAAAATCGTCTTTTTTTTGACCGACGACGGAATTTCTGCTGCCACGACCGAAAATCGCATCGAGCAGGTTCCAATGCGTCGGCTGTAACCGTTCGCGAGCACCATAAGGCCTGTCGTCCTCCGCCCGCGCGGCGCGCGACAGAGGAAAACGCGAAAGATCTGGGCACTCCGCTCGGATCCGTGGCAACAGCCAGGTTCGCGAATCACTTCGACACCCGTGCGCGCACCGCAGGCTCGAGTGGAATCGGTCATCCGGCCAAGGACCGGGCGCCGCCGCGAGATTTATGGCGCAACGGCAGGCCCCTCCGGAAACCACTAAATCATCGTGAAGGACCCACTTTTCGCAGAAATCCACCGGGTGTGTCGATCCAAACAGCTGGCGCCACCAAAATGTTGGTGCGCATCGCTCATGTCCGACCGGTGGTTGGTTGTCTGAGGGTTCCGTGCCTGCCGAAACGATGTTTTACCCGCGGGCGCGCCAGCGCTGTATTCGAGTCCCTGGTCGACTTCCAACGCCGACGCGAGGACGGTGACCCAGGCATGCGCACCATCCACATGTCGAGGTCCGTGCAACTTTATGCCGTCGCTTCTCCGGCCGCTCTGCTGGAGGCTGTCCGACAGGTCCTCGAGTGCCACGCGGACCCTGCGCACGACTGGGGCCGGTTCCGTTCCGATCCCCGGCGATGGTTGAACGTTTTCGTGCGCCGAGCCGACGGGCGGCCGTGCTCCCAGCGAAACATCGTACGTCTCTCCGGCGCCTTGAACGCTGCTGTCGATAGCTTTGGAGACCCAGCGGGACTCGGGATGCCGTCGACCGTGTCGCGTCTCTGGTTTGAACCCAACGTGAGGTGGCGTAATTGGAAAGCCGCGAGTGGACCAGTCGGCGCACCGGGGAACCTTCTCGGACGCGTGGACACGGATCCTCGCGTGGCTCACGTTGCCTCCGCGGCCGAGTTGGCCTGGCCTCTGCGGCTGGTACAGTGCAGCTCTCGGTCGTTCGGTCAAAACCAGTTCAGTCATGCCCGGCGGCACCGCCGTCGCCGCGCGTAAAGCCGTTCCTGTTTCGCCAGCTGACGTCTCTGCGTCTACCAGTATTGGTTCGGGCCGGGAAGCCAGCGTGACATGGCCGCTCCACGACACCGGACATGCCGGTGACCACTGAGCACTTTTGGCCAGTCGAACGCAGCAAGCGAAAGGACCACGTGCAGACCCTGGGAATACACGAGTCGTCCGTCGCCCACGGCGGTTCTTGGGGCAGTCGTGTGGTCTCTCAAGAGCAAGGCTCGACAGCGAAAAAGGGGTGAGATCGAAAGCAGCCTCGGCAGAATCAAAACAAAAACCGGCGAGTCGCAGGGTTCCGGGAAGAGTACGGAACACCCCATGGAATCTCCATGTTGACCCGCGTTCCGTGAAACGGCGGTTCCCGGTCTTCTACCTGGGGTGTTGTCCATCGGATCGCGAGCAACATGCGACCTCGGGTCGCAGGATTTGATCGAGTGAGATGCGTCGAGTCGCCGCACTCTTTCGAGCAGTGCGACGCCTTTGGTCCGCTGAGCCTGACGTGGCAGCCCTCTCTGTGGCTGGACCCTCTGTGGGAGCTTGTCGTACTGGCCGTGGCCTCTCCCGCTCGCATCGGTGACGCTGAGCGGTCTCGGCTACACGAACCAGAGGATTTCGGCTGTGCGTCTGTACATGTACACCACTGCGTCTAGTCGGCGGATCGGCTCGACTGTCTTGTGCGCGGTGGCCATCTGCCGCTGCCGCGGACCGCGGAGTGCGTGTCGCTGGCCCCGCTGCGGCATGCCGAGGCAGGTCGGTCGTTGGTGCTCACCCAGACGCCGCGCGAGTCGCTGCTGACGGACACGCGGGCGGTACGAGCTCTCGAGCGCGCGACGCGCCTGCCGGAGGTGCTTTTGGGTATCGTTCGCCTCTACGCTCTCCGGCGCAAGGGCGCGAAGCCCCTATGTACCTTGGGGTGCCCGCTCTATGAACTGGTCCATAGCACAGACGCGGCCGGACAAATACCGGTCTTCGACTCGCGCTCTGGACAAAAGACGACGCAGAACAGCCCAAACCACACAACTCGATCTACGGGACGTTCCGAACAGAAGCGTGCGAGGTCTGCCAGCAAAGTTCTTCCGAGTTGGGCGTCCACGATTCTCCATTCCTCAAAACTACACGCCGCCCTTTTCTTCAGCACGGACCCGCAAGAGCGGTCAGGCGACCAGAACGACCGGGCCGACGCTGCGAACCAAAATCGAAACGGAAGCGCAACGACGGCCACCACTTGGAACGGGTGCGATGTCACGCGGTCGCAGGCAACACCGATTTCTTCCTCCTCGCCGGCGGCGGATAAGCAGAGGGCGGCGTCGTGATCTACCGCGTGAAGAACATGGAGCTGGCGCAGGTGATCGCGGTCCAACAGAAAGGGCGAACCATCGGTGGGCAGGTTGCTCATCCAAGTGAGAAGCTCGACCTGCGGTCGGACTTGTCGCGACAGGGCGGTCCGCAGGCGCACGCAGTCGTCTTGGGCCGTACGCACGCGCCCGCGCGCCTCCGCGAGGACGCTCCGCTGGCGCCGACACGTCCTCCGCACCCGTGCGCAGTCGCTCTCGCGCCGCCGACAGGACGTCTCGGCACTCCCGCTTGCGCGAGCACACGGCCTCCGCCAGCAACGGTAGGTCGGGCGGGCCGAAGTACCCCCCAGACGAGTGACCACGCGTCGTCGATGAGCAGACGGCGCAACTGCTGCGACCGCTGAAGGAGAAAACGCGACATGAACGTCGCCGCGCCGTCGAACAACTCCAAGCCTGGGTTCGACATCGTCACCGCGCGATCGCGACTCACTTTCCCTTGGAGGCGTGGCAGGGGTCCGCGCATCAGTCCGACAACCGGTGTGCGCGTCGCACTGAAGAGCAGACCCGAGGTGGAAATCACGATCCAACAGTTCGTGGGTGTAATCTCGGGCGTTGGTATCAGAGTGTTTGACTGGCAGCGAAACGTTCGACCCTCTCACTAAGCGATTAACGCCCTGGGGTGGTCCGTCCGAAGATCAAACATTGCTGGAACCGCTCGAGCGGTTCGGTTATCCGGCTAAGGACCGGGCGCGCCGGGATTTTTGCGGAATCCGCAGGCGCTCCAAAAGCACCGATGATCGTGAAGGATCCATTTTGTCGCAGACAACACGCGAGACCACACCAATGAGCATGTCCACCCTGAGCACGCGCAAGAGGTCGCGCCGCGACTTCTCGCCTCCGCCCCCGGCGGTGCTGGAGCCTCTATCGGACGACTGGAGCTCGGGTCGCCGCCCCAGTGTCCGCGCGCTCCCCTCGGGCGTCTGGCGGGACCGGACGCTGCGCAGTCACATCATCTCGTTCCTCGACATGCACACGGTGGCCAACGGGACCGAGCGCGTCTGCAGGGCCTGGCGCACGCGCTGCCTCGTCACGGGCGACATCGACCTGGACAGAGTGCCCGACGACCAGATCAAGGACCGCGTCCTGGCCTTCCTGGGCAGCCACGGCCACCTCGTGCGGACCGTGCGGTGGACGAGAGGGGAGAAGAAGCGGGTGACCGGCGGCGGCTCGGGCAGCATCGGTCGCGCAACCCTGGTCGCCGTTTCCAGAGTGTTCGTCGCCGGGTTGAGCCCCGGGCTGACCTCGCTCGAGCTGGCCGAGATCGAAGTGCCGAAGGAGGTGGAATGGCCACCCGGCCTGACGAAGCTGGACCTGACGCTGCGCAAGCCCTCGGCCGCCGTGCTGGCCACGCTGCGTCGTCCGCGGCTGTCTCGTCTCGTCGACCTGCGTCTCGCGGTGCTGCCCTCCAAGAATCCCGATGTGCCCGCCATGCCGGGTTCCGCCGAAGCGCTGCGCGACGTGCTGACGTCGCACGGTCCGGCCTTGCTGCGCCTCGCATTGTGCCTCTGGCTCGACGGCGACGACGGCAGCCTGGCGGCCGAGATGGCGTGCTCGGGGATGAGAGCGATGCGCAGCCTCCGCGTCGGCGAGTTGAGATCTCCAGCCTTTGGCTTGGCCGAGGCTGCAGGCTTCCTCGACGCTGTGACCGCGTGCGCTTCGACGCTCCACGAGATCTCGTTGGTCGGCGACAGCTGGCGCGACAACGCTGGCCACGTCCCACCGCCGCGCAGTGGCACGAGCCAGGCCCAACAGCCACCGGCGCCACCGCGAGTGAACCTCTTCCCGTTTCGCCAGCTGACGTCTCTGCGTCTACCAGTCTTTGTGCTGGCCGAGGCGGCCAGGCAGCGGCCGTACCAGGCGGCGTCTCTGCCTCTGGTCAACGCGGTCCGGGTCGACTGCTACGGAAGCAGCGGCCGCGGCGTGGTCAGCGCCATCCAGGCAGCGCTGGACGGTCTGCCGCGGGTCGAACTGCGCAGCCTGACGCTCGAGCGGTTCTTTCGCCCGCCAGCCGCGCTCCTCGTGCGGATCGCTGAGGAGATGGCCCGCCAGTCGTGGTGCAGCCTGGGGCCCTGGTACCTGCTGGCAGAGGCCGGGCGCAGGGAGTTCCCAGCGTTTCGCGAGCTCTGCTTGTCCCAAACGCCGGTGGGCGACGAGTTCGTGTGCGGCGTCGACGACGCTCTCCAGGGAAAGTACGGGCCGGGCGAGTGCAAGGCCGACCCGGTCGGCCGAGAGGTCAGCGTGACCTGGCTGCTCCACGAACCGACCGAACACCCCGGTGACCACTGCCCGGTTAGCCAGTCCGACGCAGTATGTAAGCGCAACGGCTACATGTAGACCCTGCCCATAAAAAATCCTCGGAAGGCTTTGTCGGTCGTCCACGGCGGTTCTCGGGCAGTCGCCGTGTTCTCTCAAGAGCATGGCGCGACAGCGCAAGGAGTCAGACCGGAGCAGCCCCGGCGGACCCAACCAAAACCGGCGAGCCAGAGGGCTCTGAGAAGAGCTGCCACTGGAGCGGAACATCCCAAATAATCCTCTGCACGCCGAGCCGGCCTCTGGCGACTAACTTCACGCCGTTCCTCGAGTTCTGCGAACAGTCGGAGCCAGTGTCCCCCTGGGAGGTGCTAGGCGGCGGCTGTGTGCGGGTGCAGCTCAAGTTTCGTCGGCAGGCACCGCTGCTGCAGCTGCTTTTTTGTGTGCTTGAGCTGGACGCGGACGGAGTCCCGGTCGCCGTGCGCAACTGCATCGAGTCGAGCCTGCTGGAGCTGGACGGTGCCCCGGGCTCGCTTACGACTCCGCAACCACCCTGGTGCACGAGAAGATCCTCGGTGGGCTTCCGGCACCTGGACGTGTGCCCATCCACAGCTTGACCTGGGCCAGCGCCGAGCAGTGGATTCGCGCTTCGGGCGGCGGCACGACGGGTCTTTCTGGGCGTTACACCGGTTCGATGAGGCTCCGTGTGGATTTCACCTCGGTCGACAGCGCCGCCGCCGTAGACGGGTGCGCGCTGCACATCGTCGCATTGTACGCGCGCCGCGTCGGTTGCACGCGCAGGGGATGTTTCTTGGAAGGCGACTGACCGTGGTGAGTGTGGGCTGCGACGTTGGCGCGGTCGTCGACTGCTGCGCGCATCTTCTTTTGAATAACCGTCGAGACCAATACGGCTGAGCGCGTGCATACTTCTCATCTTGTCCAGTGACTGGCACTTGTTCTGACGGGGGCGGGGTCGGGGGTGTGTGGCCTCGAGGCACTGCGCTCCGTCCCGCAGAGCCCCAGCGATCCACCGGGACAAAAAAAAGTGTCGACCGGGGACGCATAAGAAAAAAAAAGCAATCCATACAGAAGCGACGGAAGGATGGACGGTGATGCGACGACTGGGCAGATGGCGGCAGCAACCGGAGCACCGGGCAAGGCACTCAGGTGCGCTGGATGCAGTGACCTCGTGCCAGAGACTCGTTTCAGCCGGGCTCAGCTCAAGTTGAAGGGTAAGCGCAGGTGCGGCGACTGCACAGCGAGCGCGCCGGTGGCACGCACTCAAAAAGCGGCGGCGGCGCCAGCAGAGACGGCGGGGGAGCGGCAGCGCAAGAGCGAGATTGCCTGCGAGGCACTGCTGCGCTGGCTCAAGCAAGACCCGTCGAACAACCTGTCGAGCCTAGCCGTCCACCACTGCACGCCGGACTTCAGGGGCGTCACCACGGCATCCACCATCAAGCGCGACGCCGTCTTCCTGTCGGTGTCGATGCGGTACCTGATCACCACCGAGCAGGCCAAGCAAAAGGGCGCGATCTACCGCGCGCTGGTCGCGTCTCACTTTGGCGGTCGGCACGGGGCGCACTCGTGGGTCGCGCTGTACCTGCTGGAGGAGAAGCGCAAGGGTGCAGACAGCTTCTACCAGCCGTACCTCGACATCTTGCCGGCCTCGCTCGAACGTCTGTCGCACCTGCCGCTGCTCTTCGGGCGCGACTCGGCCGAGGTCAAGGAACTCCAGGGCTCGGCGCTTCTCGACGCGATCGCCGTCTCGAGGTCCCTGATGAGGGAGGAGTACGAGGAGATCGCGCAGCACATGGCGGAGCAGGAGGCCTGCGGCGCGGCCACGCAAGCGTGGTGGCCGGGCGCGCTGCTGCTCCCGTGCGGCGCCGCCGCGCAGGGGCCGTCGGCTTTCGAGCGCGTCTTCCCGTTCGACGACTTCCTGTGGGCGCGGCTGATCGTCCAGTCGCGCATCTTTGGCATCGAGCGAGCACCCGAGGTCAAGACCGAGGTGATGGTGCCGATGGCGGACATGCTCAACCACAGCGACAAGTGCGGCACCTTCTGGTACTTTGACCAGGAGAAGCAGTCGTTCGAAATGTGCGCCCGCAAGGGCTTCCTGGTGCGCAAGGGCGCGCGGTCCCGGCCCGGGTCGAGCGCGGCCGCGCCGGGCCCGACGCCGGTCTTCGACACGTACGGCAAGAAGTGCAACGCCAAGTTCCTGCAGAGCTACGGCTTTGCCATGCGCGACAACGACGAGCAGAACCAGGCGGCCGCGCTGTTCCGCCTGGAGGGCTTCGAGAACAGGGGTCCCGAGGCCGCCCAGTGGGTGCGCTGGTTCGGCGACTGCAATGCCTTTGAGGACTCGAGCCGCCTCGCCCTGGCCTGCGGCTGGGACTGCGACGCCGCGCGGCTCCGCGCGCACAAGTTCCAGGTCAAGACCACGGACATGTCCTTTGCGGGAACGCAGCTGGCCCTGTCGTTCGCGCGTCTCGTCTCGCTGCCGACGACCGAGGAGGCCCGGCTCGCGCTGAGGGCGGCCATGGTCACCGCGAGGCTCGGTCAGATGGTGGACGACGACAAGAAGCTCGAGAAGGACCGCTCCGACCGCGAGAAGCTCGCGCAGGCCGTCGCGGGCGGCACCGCCGCTCCACCGGTGCCCTGGAGCGCGACGCCGATGGCCGACGCCAAGCTCCTCGACTCGACTCTTCCCGACGACATGGTCGCGTTCAGCGAAACGATTCGGGTGTCGCCCGATTCGCCCCAGCGCGAGATCGCCGCGCTCGCGTGCCTCGCGTCGGCCTGCCACGCGTCGCTGGCCGGCTTCACGACGACCCTCGCCGACGACAATGCCCTCCTCTCGACCGGGGGCGCCTTCGGCGCCATGCCCTTCTCCGTGCAGCAGTGCGTGATACTCAGGCACGGCGAGAAGAGGGTGCTCCGCTTCTGGGCCGACCTGCACGATGTCGTGGTTGCAGCGTGGTCTGCCCCGGGGCAGCCCGGACAGGCGCCGTCGTTCAAGCGCCTGCGCCTTGCCGTCGCGGAGCGCTCGGCCGCACTGGCCCGCGTCGACGGGGCACCGAGGGACTACACGTCGTACCTCGAGTCGGTCTGGAAGCCGCTCTTGTGCAAGACGTAAAAAAACACCGCAAGTGCGCGGAAGACGGATTGCGTCTCGCGAAATGTGCCAATCACGGTGGACGGCGTACTCAGCGGAAGCTCGTGTCCCAGTGGACTTGCAGGCAACGTCCCGACGGTGCGTTGTGGCGACACCGCCGAGACATCTCCTCCGTTGTGCTGGAACGGCCGAGACAACTGCAGATGTTCAAAATTTCTGTCCCCCGCGGAATCATGGATCCTGACCGGAATTTCGGACGGATTGAGTAATAAAAGGATAGAGTAGACAAACAAGCCGTCAGCGCTTTTTTTTGCGCATGTTGCCCTACACCAGCCGCAGATCGATATTTCCGGTGGAGCCTCCTCCTGCTTTGCCGGTCCAGTGCGACGCACTGGACAATGCTGAACCAGGTTGTTGGTCCGACGACGTCCCAGAGAATTGTCGACACCACTGCGCCGACCGCATCGTCGAGGATATCAGGTCGCTGGACACCGGATCCTCGCCGGGCGAGCCGTCGCGGCTTATCGACGACATAGAAATCGGTGTCGAGCCCGAACGCCGCCCAGTCACATATGACGCCATAAGGGGGGCCATGCAGAGACCTGACGCTGATCACGTGACGGTCCTGTGGGACTTTCCCAAGGCGCCATCCGTGAGAGAGGCGCGCGAAGAGGCGAGAAGGAGAGACAACGAAGCCTTTGCGGCGTGGCCCCAATCAGGGTTATGGGCCACCGCCGATGCGCGGAGGTGGCTACAGGACCTCGACCAGGCGATGTACCAGGAGGCTCAAGCAGGGGAAGTGGAGTTTGTGCGGGCCACATACGAACGCACAATCGCCGAGCATCCGGAGCTGAACGGTGCACCGTTCTCCAGTCTGAAGCAAGCGCTAGACGCGATGGCGACAGCATACGAGATCTGGGCATCCGCCGAGCGGGACATCGGTGTGCCAGACCGGGTCAAAGAAATCGAACAAGTCAAGCTGTCGCACCCGTTCCTGCGCCGAGCGGCCGGCTGGAACCCATCGAGCCAAACGTTCACAACTCCGGTGCCAGGCTGGCTGAGGGACGAGCTGCTCCGGCATCCAGACGCGGCCGAGGCCTTGCCTTTCCGTGACGAAGCACTCAGTCCAGAGGCGGAGGCGGCCGCGCCGGTTCCGTGGCCGCCGGCCCCGCCGCCCCGAACGCCTCCCGCGCCGGGGAGTCGCACCGAACCCGGGCTGTCGGCGTGGTGCGCGTCCGACGCGCTCGAGTCGCTCGACGCGCTCCGCGGGTGGGCCACGGACCTGGGCCTGCCCTCGCCGGCCGAGACACCCAAGCGCGACCTGTGCAGGCAGATCGCCGCCAAGCAGGCGTGGAACGTCCCGGCGGTCGTCGAGGATGTCCCGCTCGAGTACGACGACATCGACACCGTCTCGGCGCAGCCGCTGCTGAACCCGGTCAGGGCCAGCAACAGCTACACCTACAATGTCTCGACGCTGAACCGTCTCTGGGGGGACGCCAAAGAAAGGGATCGGGGGCCACCGCGCAGCCCCTTCACCCGCGGCGAGCTCGCGTCCACGTGGACGCCCGAACCGGCCGTGCGGGACCGCGTCGCCGCGGCCATGCGCGCGCGCGGCTACGACCTGTCCGACCCCGAGTACGCGGCCCTCCTTCGCGCGCCGCTGACGACGGGATGGTCGGGACCTCTGCCGACGCTGGCGCTGCGCACCGTGCTCAAGAGATACGCCGACGACTGGGCGGTGCAGAACCAGATCCCCGACGCGGAGCGCCAAGAGGTGCTGCAGACGATTGGCAAGTTGGAGGCGCTCGCCGACGAGGTGGACACTGCCGTGGCGGCGGTCGTAGCCGGAGGACCGACAGAGGCTCTGTTCCCTGTCTCTCACAAGCTAGTCGATGACGCCAGTCGGGCGTATGGCGTCGCGCCACCGGGAAACGCACCAGAGCAGCCCACCGTCAAGGTTGGCGCACGAGTCTACCTCGAGCTCCTCCTTTTCGCCCTGACGGAGCTCGCCAACAGCCGCGTGGCGACCTCCTCGTGGGTGCAGCACCTTCTCGGAGATGTGCGCCGTGCCCTGTACCGCGTGCGAACTCAACTGAGCCCAATCACACCGACGTTGTCTGACACCCTCCTGACGGACGAAGGCCTCCTTTCGGCCGGCCCAGCCGAGAGCGGCGAAGAGGCGCTGCCACTGGGATCTCCCCTCCTGCGGCGGCGCTGAGGGTGCGGAGCGCCAGTGAACGCACACACGAAGCACCGCGTGGGAAGCAGAAAGCATCGCCTTCTTGGGCCACAACAGTTTATGCCCTCCCGCAATATTCTTCGCTTCGATCATTCGAACGAGGGCGGATCCTGACGCGCAGGTCGCGGTATTACTTTCGGCCGGGAATATTCCGGAACGGCCTAGGCCGCCCTCAACGAGTCTCGTCCGCTCAGCGGTGCCGAGTGCACGGCGGCCATCGTGATTTCGCCATCCCCGTTCTCCCCTGCCCGCCATGCCGCGGGGCCTTGCTGCAGTCTCGACACTGTTCTTGTTGCTGCGGGCAGTGTGCGCAGAGAGCGACCCGGGTCCGCCGCTCCTGTGTCCGCTGCGTCCCGTGTCGGTGTTGGATCTGCTTCACTGCAGGGCCGAGAGGATCGCGGCGGCCGCCGGCGCGTGCGGCCGCCCGGATGATTCCTCCGACAGGAGCTCTTCGTTCTTGTTCCAAAACGGCGCGCAGCAAGCGCCGCGTTTGTGGAGCGGCTGGCGCGTTGTGCCGCTGCCCCTGTTTGACAGCCGCATGACCTCGCTGCGCCTGGCCCCGCCGCTTCTGCACCCGCACCGGCAGGGCGTCGACGTGACCAGGGAGCTGACGGAACTCTACAGCTGGGTTACCCCGGAGCGCCTGGAGATCCGCCCGGCTGGCTGGGCGCACGTCGAGATCGATCCGGCCGGTTTTGTCCTGTACGCGGAGGATGTGCTCGTCGACTTGCGCGGTGTCCACGACAGATGCGGGAGGAGCGTCGCGCTCGAGAGCTGCACCACTGCGTGTTTTCCCCAGATGCGTCGCGGCTCTGGCGTGCCGTGGCACTCGCCGCTGGGCTCCACCCGCAACCTGACGGGCACGTTTGTCGTGGCCGGGCCCCACGTGTGGGGCCGCGGGCCGTACCACCACGTCCTCGAGGAGATGTCCGTGGCTGTGCAGGCCATGGAAGTGCTGGCCGCCGATCCGACGTCGCGGCTCCTCCTGACGAGGCCCTCGTACGCGACCATGTACGACTACCCGCGCGTGCTGATGGGCCTCGGGCCCGACCGCGTCGTCTACCTGGAAGAGAACGACGACGGCGGTGGCCTCCGCCTCGAGCGGGCCTTTGTGCCCTCTGGCGGCCTGTGTGGGCTGCCGCCGCACGGCCGTCTGGCTCGCCTCCGCGAGGTGTCGTGCGCGCAGGCGATGCTGCGCGACGGCACGCACTCGTGCTGGCCACCCGACGACGCTCCGCCGCGCCGGCGCCTCGTTGTGTTGATCAGGAGGGGCGGGGCCGGCCCCAGGGCGGCTTGGAGCAACTGGGCATCGTTCGTCGAGGCGGCCCGTGGAGAGTTCCCGCACGTTGAATTCGAGGAGCACACGCCAGAGATGAGCGTGGCCAGCGTGCAGCGCCTCTACGCCCGCGCCTACGCCGTCGTCGGCCCGCACGGGGCCGGGTTTGTCAATCTCGTCTTCTCGCGGCCGGGCACACGTGTCCTGGAGATCGCGCCGGACAAGATGGGCGGAGCCGGGCATCACCAGCGGTACAATGGCTGTTACTGGTGGCTGTGCCAGGCGCTGCAGCTGGAACATCACTTGTTCCAGACGCCTGGGACCGGCCGTGGCTTTTCGGAACCGCTCGACGTCAGGGCTGTGATTGCCCTCCTCGTCCAGATCTTGGAGTGATGATCGTTCTGGTCGG
>Ga0265338_10008455_pt1 | contig 12493 bp, 17 predicted proteins | sample 42126metaG_FD_193579 | JGI IMG/M metagenome (GOLD analysis project Ga0265338, IMG submission 193579) | Rhizosphere microbial communities from Carex aquatilis grown in University of Washington, Seatle, WA, United States - 4-21-26 metaG | ecosystem: Host-associated > Plants > Roots > Rhizosphere... | reverse complement strand
AACGCACAATCTTGCTGTCCATACCCAACATCTTCTGCACGCGTGATAAGTACACGTCCGCGGAGATGAATCGCGGCCTCAATTTCGCCAACAACGTCTTCGCTGTATCCATCTTCGCTCCATCTATCAGCGTCCGTTGCGAGAGATTGAAGAGTAATGTACCGGGATCATTGTCGCCCTTGTAAACGATGATCGGTGTGAATCGATCGATCTCATCGTCTGTGAGTGTTTCAGCAGCATCATCATCACCATCATCATCACCACCACCACCGCGACGGACATTTCGAAGCGTCCAGATACGTCGTTCGTCTCTGAGATACTCCAACCATGCGATGAATACGTCGATGAACAGTGGTGCATGAGCTCGATCACCTTCCTCGTACAAAGTCGTGTCGGCTGCAGCTGGAGGCATATGCAGCACTTCGTTTTCGAATGCATGTGATGACATACCACAGACCGCATCGTATGTGGTGGGTAGTGCAGTGTAAAAACGAATGGGGGAACGAAAGCAAGTACCCGTCTCTATGTTCATACAGGCCAGCTCCCGTAAGAAGGCTGTGACACGAAACATGGTGGTTTCCACATCCAGTATGTACCAGTCGCACGGAATGCGCGATCGCTCCTCGTCGGTCGACTCAGCTGGGAGGTGCAAGAAACTGTCGCCGGGTTCTGCATACTTCTTCTTGTCATCCAGCTGTGATGCCTGTTTCAATCCCAGACTCTTCGGTGGTAGTGTTGATTCGTACAGTGTTCGCACCACACTGGGTGATGCATGCAGCAGACGAATAGAATCTCGACGCTGCTGTAAGAATTCGATAGAAAGATCAATGGCGGTTTGCAGATGGCGCCGCAGAACGAATTCGTTCGGATTGAATCGATACGACGGCTCTTCGTCGACCAGTAACACCGCTCGTGCTGCTTTCCAATTCTTAGTGGCCTTTTTGAGTTGCTCTTGCGTCACCGCTTCGTCTGCATCGTCTGCATCGTCACCGAAATCAGACAGTACAGGCTGTTTGAAAAGTGGCTGGAATAGATGTATCATCCCAACATCCATTGTAGTGGTGGTGGTAGTGGTAGTGGTAGTGGTGGTGGTAGTGGTAGTGGTAGTGGTTGTGGTAGTAATGGTGGCAGTGGTGGTGGTGGTGGTGGTGGTGGCAGCAGTCGTTGTAGACGTTGTTGTGGCTGTTGCTGTCGTTGCTGTCGTTGCTGTCGTTGCTGTCGTAGAAGCAGAGTGCACAACTACAGGTGTCGCTGTCGAATCAGATGCATTGTTGTTGTTGTTGTTCGTATTGCTGTCTTCGTCTTCTTCTTCTCCTTCGCTGATGTGACTGAGTGTTCGAGTGGTCTGTGCATTCTGTGCACCGTTACGTTGCATCCACTGTAACGCTCGAGCTGAATAACTGTTGGCTTCTGTAGGCTCACTGTCGTCCTCGTCTGCGTCTTCGTAATCACTGTCATCGTCGTCGAATGCACGCCCTGTGGCGCGACCTCGACCTCGTCGTCGTCCACGTCTGCCTCGTCCGCCGCTTGCTCGCCTCGTTGTACCTCTGCTCCGGCTTGCTGAACCTGACCCTGAACCTGAACCTGAACCAGAACCCGAACTCGCAGCGATTGCATTGAGCAGTGCATCATCATCGAAATCCTCGTCATCGAAAACAAAATCACCGGCGTCGCTCACATAGTCAGCTCGTTGTGCATGTCGACGATTGCGTGTGCTGTGCCGAACAGGAGTCGATGGCGTCGAGCTCGACGAGGATGATGATGCTGCTGGTGCTGGCGATGATGATGAAGAAGAAGAAGTCATATGTTGCTTTTGTGGTGAATATAACCCGTGGATATATACACGGTGCTAAGTACGTATGCAGCTACGATTAGAGAGATCGAGAGAGGCCAAAAAAAAAACAATTAAAATGACGAGTCGCACAACAGCAACTGTTGTGTCACCCCAGTGTTGTATCGCATTCAAGCGTGTTCATCTGCGCAAGAGCGAGCACACACCTCGTTTCACGCACTGCTGCATGCTGGTGGGGTGTTTTCGCTATCAGCACGCTGAACTGTGTGTACGTGTGGCCTGTGACAAAAAAATCGGGCAAGAGTGTGTTTACTGCAAGCAAGTGCTGGAAGAATACAAGACGAAGGTCGAAAAACTGAAAAGAGATGCTTTGTTGCGTGATGAGTCTGTATCATCATCATCATCATCACCATCCACTACCACCATGCCCCCGATGCCGGTGCTCCCACCCATCTCCCGCACACACATTCTCTGTTATTCGTCGGTGCATAAGCACGGCGTTCAGTGTCGGGTCGACCGCACGTTTGACGACAGCTACGAATTCGTTCGCATTGCGCGTGTGCCCTCCTACACCGCCATGTGCAAGTTCCTCAGGGAGCAAGCGCCGTCGGATCGACACGACGGCAAGCGGTATCAGCTGTCATGTTGTAGTGAAGTAATGTGGTGGTTCTGCAGTCTGGTACAGTGCAATTTCTTCAGCTGTTGTTGCAACAGCGTGGTGTGTGGCTGGTGGTGGCGACTGCGAGGCTGCTGTTGTCGACGGCGCACGCCTAGTGCTTTGCAGTTGAGCGAGCAGCAGAGTTGGTACTGTTCGCAACTGGTGGCGGCAGCACTCACGATCGGGGGAATCGACGGTGTGTGCAACGAGTCGCCTGACGAGCTCGCGTTTTCACTTCGAGACAAAAGCGACACAGACACATGGCTCGAAGGGATGCAGGTGTCAGAACAAGCACAGACACGACTGCAAGAACGCACACTCAGAACCGAGAAATTGGAGCGAGAGAGACAACTGGAGCTGCAGAAAATACGCGAGCGCGAACTGTTGCTACAAAAACAGAAAGCAAGGAAAGAAATCAGCATTGACATGTCATCGTCATCATCATCGTCACAACACCGCACACACAGCGACTCGTCCACACACAACTCACCCGTCTCCAACCCCAAGTCGCTGGCCATTTCGAGGCCGACTACGACCACCAACAACAACAAACACACATCCATTGCGATCATGGACTCGAACAAACTCCGTGGGTTATTATGACAACTTAGCTCATATATGCATGCGGTCGCAGAACACATGTCGGAGATCGATCGATCATGACGCACAACATCGATTCACAGTACGTTGGCAGGATGCTCGATAGCACTTTCGGGCACAAGCTTGCTGCATACAGAGCATTGCAGAATAAAGACGTACTGTTAGCAGAATTTAGCGACACGGTGTGCAAAACTACAGACGAATCCCTCATGATCACGCAATTGCTGCGGATGGAGGATACTTTCGCAGACATCCTCGCGGAATTTCCGTATGTGATGCAGTTTAAGATTGAAGAAACTCGAACACGAATACGTGTCACCACGTACGTCGTTGCAAACAGCAGACTGCGTCGGTCGCGGTCTTGGGGTTGAATAAAGTGCGTATACGCGGAGAAAGACAACAAACTGAAGTCACATCTTTAATTTTTGTAATTGTAACTCGGCTGTGACATCACCGTAAAGGTTTTCCATCTTAATTTCTCGCTGCTGTTATCTGCCACGTTCGGGAAACACCTTGAAATAGTCGCGCACGGCGTCATCGATGTTGGATGCGAACACGTACACGAACATAGGTTGCTCCATTTTACCGGTTTTGATGTTGTAGCCGCCGCCGTGTCCCAGCAGCGTCAGCGACACCTGACCCGGTTTGGCGTTTGCTTTTGCTGCCAGTAGCATTGCTTTGACCCTCTCACGCTCAGCTGCAGAGGGTTCGTTGTTCATCGCGTAAATGGCAGGATTAGACAACGCCTGCCGTAGAGCATTGAACTCCTGCATCGAAGCCCGATGCGACTCATTGTTCACGCCGCTCATGCCGATGTTGTGTTTTTTTGACTTCTCCGTAACCACAGTACACACGTCGAAGTAGCAACCAAGCGAATACTTAATTGTGTCCGATTCGCTGCACGACCACGTAGCTGGTTGCACGCGCATTCGCTTTGCCCTCTTCCATATGTGCACTCGACGCCAGCACTCGTACTCGCTCCTCTTTGCGTGACTGTTCGTTGATGTAGCTGTACGTGCAGCCCACGTCCATGAAGCGAGCAATGCTCGGACGTGGCTGTTTGTCTCCTTCTCCTCCTTCCATCTCTCGGTGATCTCGACGTAGACGAACGAACCACACCTCGTTGTTGTCTTGTTCTCCTTCTGTTGTGTTGTTGTTGACGTTAAACTGCAGTCGAGCAAGAAAAGTGGGGAAATCAGAGGCGTTCCACGCCTGCATGTAGTAGCCGTCCACGTGCTGCTCACTGCTAAACGTGTACGGGAGAGAACGTCGCTGCAACAGTATGCTGAGTGGAGGAAGCGGGTTTTCGCTGTACAACTCTGGGTCTGAGGCTTTGCTCTTACCACCACGTGTAAAAAACGCATTCACCACTCGCTTTCGCTGCGACTCGGGCACGTACGGCATGTAGCGCTGCACGGTGCTGTGAGCATCGCGCACGTCGAGGATTTTACGACGACGCACGAGTTGAATCGGCGGAAGTGAAGACATGTTGTTTAAGCAAAGGTGGTAATTGTCAGATTCGTGTTTAACAGACAGTATAAACCGGTTCTAATTTGATTTTGTTTATTTGCTTAGTTTTGCATTTGACTGCGTGCGCCCAGTGGAGTGAGTGTTACAGCAGTTTCGCCCGTTCTTTCACTTGTTCTAACATGCGCGCTGTCTCAACTGCATGCGTTGCCCTGGGACCCCCGTAAAGCTCTTTGAACAACAAGCCTTGGAAATTTGCGATGCTGACTTGAGCAGGCGGTGACATTGTCATTGAATCGAATTTGTACCGCGCCACTGTGTGGTTTATCGATGATGATGATGATGATGATGATGATGATGATGATGATGTCGAAGGATGAATCTCGACAGTGATTTTGTATTGATCAACGGGGTATTTCGGCGGCTGGTTATATCCACGATAATCTTCGTCGCCTGGATTCTCGTGCTGACGTGAAGCAATTACCAACTTGTTTGGTTCGGATGCAGAATAGCGAACCACCGCACACATATGCGCTTTAGGGAGAATGCGATCGATGCTTTTGCTGTTGTCGGAAGTCGCAGCGAAGTATTCTTTTCCCCACAACTCATCCAGAAACAGCTGTTCGTTGCCACCGTAAATCTTAACACCTTGCTCATATTCTGCCGTGCCTTTCGCCGGCTTCGTAAGTTCGAGGAAAGGATGAGCGCGCAGTGGAATTTCAGGAATCCACTGTCGCAGCACTAATCGCGCAACTGGCTGTTTCACTTCGCCATCTCGCGTAGACCGTGCTGGAACAAACTCGATATCATGCACACCCGCACCGGCTACATCTGCAACGTTCGACTTTAGCTCCAGCCCAGTTGTCAGCTGCATTCTTTCATCCATGACCACGAAATGATCCGTTGTGGATCGCAACCGGGGCACCAGTCGAAATACACCACCCTCGCCTTCAATCCGGTCTGCAGGAAACCACGCACGGGCCCACCGGTCGTATGGCTTGTGACCGTGCTTGTAATCCAGCAACACTGCTTGCTTCTCCTGCATTGCTCGTGTTAACGACGACGAGAACTGTAAACCGCCTTGTTTCGCTAAACAATGCATCTCGTGTCTGAGTTGTAATACGTTTCGCCCTGTTAGCTCTGCAGCAACACCGGACATGTATAGCACTAAAGCAGAAGATGCACCCGATGGTGCATAGCTGTCGGGTGCTGCGGGTGTGGACGATGATGAGGATGAGGATGACGACCCACCGGAAAATAACAGCGACAATGCTCTGGCTTCTTCACTTGGTTTGTTCGCCCCGGGTGGTGGTGATGATGATGATGATGATGATGATGATGATGATGACGGTTGTATGTTCGGAACCGGTGGCGCCAAATCGGGCAAATCCGCGTACTCGTTGTCGTCAGCTTCAGCGGACATGTTGCAACAGCAACGAGATTAATACCTTCGCGATCGACGTACGTGTCAGACTGCGTTGTTGGTGTGTAAGTTCAAGGGTTGCGTTAAGCATGTTGGTTGTTTATAATCCCGATTCAGTTCGATGTTTAACTTGAGGTTGTATGAGGTATGCGCAGCCATGGGATCATGACACCAGCTGCATCGGGTTGATCTTCGTGGCCCGGCAGTCTTGCAACCATCTCCTCAGGCTTGCGAGCGTGCAGTTCATCCAACGCCCTCTGATATGCTAATTCGTCTCGGTTCTGTTGTTCTGTCATCGTACTCTCTTCGCGAATGGGTGTGTGTATTATAGCCCCATATTCACCCAGCCATGTGACGTCGACGAGTTTCGTGTTACGAACTGCGACCAACGGTGCAATCACCTGATCGTACACTTCTCTGGGAACCGTCGAGTTGTCGACGAAACTTCCACCACCCCCGTAACATCGATATCCATGCACCCTCGTCATAGCTGTCTCGTGCACCGTCATGAGCGATGCTTTAAAGTCTGTCATCACTTGTTTTAACCGGCGCTTGTACTCAGATTCGACAACATCGGTGATATCTGTTGATTGCGACTCCTGGACTGTGATCTGCGAGTCATTCTGAGACTTTGAATCGTCTTTGCAGACAACGGCCACATTGTCATTTTCTGCTGCAGCAGCAGACATTTATTGTAAATTAATCGACTGCAATGATGAGAGCAATTAGTAAACAATCATATTAGTTTCACTGCGACCTCGACGCGATGCTACAGTACAAGTTCACGTGTTGGCTTAATCATGTTGTGGCTTTAACTTGAGGGGGTTTGTGTGTTTGTGTGCTGTACGCGCTTGCGCTCACGTTGGCGTTTCCGGACTGATGCACCATATCGCACTCGGCGTTTCTGGTTGATAGTGTGTGCTACGTTGACTTGGATGGTGTAGTCGTCGGGATTTTTCTCTCGGGCTTCGGCGGCAGCATCGATGGTGTTGATAATGCTTCTGGCGACTTTTTCGTCCGATGCTGAGGATGTCGAACCACACGAATTTCGGAAATTACCCACTTGTCGTGTGAACTCCTTGATGAAGCTGTCGGAGGTAGTGTCCACGGTATCCAATGCCAGTGCTATTCCGTGACGCTCTGAGGAGGAGGAGGATCCTGGTAATCCCTGATTCGATACTTCTTCGAATGTTTTGTGTTCCGTCCACAACTCCTTTCTGTCTCCGGTCGTGTCTACACTACGAGCATACTGTAGCGCCGTGTCGCGCATCGTCACACTGGATGCCAGCAGCTGCAGCAGTTCGTCTGCCGTGAACTCTGAACGTGTGGCCATTCTGATAAACGATACTGACCCACTGATATCGACATGGTGTGTGTGTGGTGTATACCTAAATATGAGTGCATCTACACAATTGGCAAGTGAATACCTGGAGTCGATTGCACAGCAGTGTCTGGTGTACACGGAGCGGTGTGCGTCGCATCTGCAGCAGTTCCCCAGCGAAACACTCGACCTGAGCAAGGAGATGGTCGCGCTGCACAAGGAGTGGGTGCTCAACTACGGCAAGCTGAATGAGGAGATTCTGGGCGTCGATCGATTCGCGCTGGGCGACTTGGTGTTTGTGACGCTGTGCTACATGCAAGCAGCCACCGATGTTGAGTCACGCAAGCAACCCACACCTGCAGCTGCTACGGAGCCAGGCACCATCTTGTGTTTGTGTCGCTTCATTGCCTGTCAACATACACCACCCACGAGCGAGCCTGCGTCGTGGCCGCAGTCACAGCTGCTGCAACACCTGATGAACGCCGCCAGCTGGATAGTGGTCAATTTGCTATCGCAAAAACTCAACAAAGATAAAGTGGCACAGATCGATCCACAGTACAGCATCAGTGCAACTCAACCCCCTAAACCCAAACCGAACTCGTCGTCATCCTCCTCGTCCTCTTCTTCGTCATCATCATCCGCAGATGCTAGATCCACCACCATTGCCAGTGTGGGTTCAGACGGTGCGAGCAGACAGAAAGCTCTAACCCAACTGGCGTCGATTCACTGGGTGCCATCATCGACTGTTAGAAATCTCGAGCTGTTGCATCAGTATGCTGAACCACCGCGAAACAAGGACGGTGTGTTTGTGCGGCCAGTTGAATTGGGTAATTTCTGGAGTGAGTCGAGCACGGCGGAGTCGCTGTTTGTCTCGCAGGTGTCACGAGTGTTGAATGGCATCGAGTTCGAAAACCATCTCGTCTCTCTGTACCCCGTGTGCACTCCGGCGTCGCTAGTGGGTGCACGACCACTCGAAGGTATCAATCTACTCAAGACGCAGATGCAGAAGTGGCTAGTGAAAATGTGCAGCGTCGACAGCAGTGACGACTTTGGTCACGATTTCAGAACTGCGGTGTTTGAATACTGTCTACCCGTCAATGCACGCGTGAACGCAAAAACGAGAAGAGCGGTGTCGGCAGCAGAGGTAACAAACACAATTGCTTTAATCATACATCATCATCACCATCATCATCGTCATCAGCGCCATCGTCGTCGTCATCGTTAGTTGGTGCAGCAGCGTCTTCGAACTTAGCTCGTTCGCCGTTTGTGATTCCAAAATGCACAGCCATCGCCTTGCGCCACTCTACTGCGTTTGCGAACGCTTCTTCTTTGGTTACTCCAGTGCAACCGCCGAACGAAAAGGCTTTTTGCACCTTCTTACCACAGTATTGTATGCATGCTTTGAAGCGGTGCGTGTATGGTCCATTTTCCACCGAACTGACACCAGTGACACCACTCGCATTTGTTCGTCGCATTCGAAGATTGTGGCTTTGATTCAAACCAACTTCACCAGGGGTAACTGTGATGCGCAAGTTGTCATCGGTATTGTTGAGTCCGTTGCCATCAATATGATCAACTTCTCGCTTGTCACCCTTCGCCAACCCCTTGATTAATCGATGCAATCGCCAACCAAGTCTCCCGTTGGAAACGACATATAACGCATTGCCACGTTTCCAGCAGTACCAGTTGCATTGTTGAACTTTCGATAGATGTACGGCATGAAAACGCGTCAGCTCTGTTTCACGTCCCAGTTGCATTTCAACTATCGACTCCGTCGCGTCTGTATATCGCCATAGGTTCCGTTGATGCACGCCGCGCAGACAGCGCCATTCACCCCAGTTGTACTCAGAAGACATCCGCTAGTGGCGGGACTGTGTAGTGTTGCAAGAGCTCGAAATCGTTTGAATGGATATATGTGTGGTTTTCCAACTCAATACCTGTGCTGTGTGTGGTTTTATTTTTGTGTTCTCTTGTGCAGACAATTGCTTCAACATTGATGCAATATGAACTGGGCTACGATAACAGTAACAAGTTGAGTGAGTCGTTTGGTTCTCGTGTCAGAAGTGTCGGATATGACCCCAAACACGCCTTCTATTCGTTTATGATGCTGTACGCTTTTGGATACACGATGTACCACGAGCAGCGTGTGCAGTTCATCAAGAACTACATCGTGCGTGTGTGGGATCTGCAGGATGACATCAAGCGACTCACAAAACACACTATTCACGGCCGCATCCGTGAGCCGTTCATCATTCGTATGCAGCGCTCGTGGTACATTCACTACTTCATCGTGCGCACAACCGACGACATCGTACCCGAATGCGATGCAGACGAAGTAGATTTGGATAATGAAGAACCACAGGGGTATTGGTTGCGTGTCGAGGACACGATGGAGGCATGCTTGTATTGGTTGCACTTGATGAACGTACACTACAAGTGTGTGTTGGCGAGCGGACACAACATCGAGCAGTGGGCGCGACAGTTCATCGATTTTCAACAGACGGAGAATCGAAACATCAGCGAAGATGAAGCTGCAGCGCAAGGCTTTTGAGAATTACAATTAGCGATGCGTTTTATTCAGTTGTTTCGAGTGTTAAAAATCTAACAAAAAAGGGTTGATACACTACTCGATCGGCTGAATGGACGATAGTCTCGCAGTGCAGCTAGAACGTTGAGTAAACTGGCGTTATCGAACATACCGCTGAGCAGTGTACGAAGGAGGTTAATACCATCGAATGTCTGAGCGAACAGGTACAGAGCCTCCGACTCGAATCTGTGTGCAACCAGCAACCGAGCAGCAGCGATGGGGAGCTGAGGAAACCGGGCTCGCATTCGTGCGATTTGTACATGCTGACTTTGATCTCCGTTGGGTGGTGATGAAGAAGAAGAAGACGACGACGAGTTGGGTGCACCTTGGCTGCTTGTTGAATGCTCAGCAACATGTTCCTTGTCGTCAAACGAAGGCACAGATGAGGAAGCAGATGAGGAGGATGATGATGAAGACGACGACGACGACGAAGAAGAAGAGTCAGGAGCGGGTGCAGATACAAATACAGTCTCCTGACTACCCTCACCCTCGTCGTTATCACCACTACCATCACCACCCTCATCCTCACCCTTACCATCAACACGCTGTTGTTGTTGTTGTTGTTGTTGTTGTTTCTCTCGCTTAAGTTGCTGATCTTCCTTCTCCGTTTCCTCTCTGATTGCATCGTTGCTGGCACGCTGTTTGGTCGATTTCACATATCTCGACTTGCACCACATTGTGTACGCTTTTTTGTGCTGTTCGGGTGTGCACTGATTCTTTCGCTTGAGTGGACAAGCGTGTTTGTGTCCACCGAAACCACCTTCGTGTCCGTTTATCTCCCATATCCCTGATGACAAAGAACCCACAGTGTTGTTATCATCGTCATCACTACCCTCTATCTCCTCAACGTCGTCGTGGTTGACCTCCTTTCTCTTCCTCTTGTTGTTGTTGCTGTTGCTGTTCTTTTGGGTGGTGGATCTCGAAGACGAGGAGGAAAAGGAAGAAGAAGAAGAAGAAGCAGAAACAGCAGAGCGAGTGGGGTAAGTAGCAGCCGTTGTCGTCGTCGTCGTCGTTGTTGTTGTTGTGGCAGTACCACCACCACCACCAGCATCATCACCATCAGCATCATCATCATCATCATCATCATAAGGGACGAGACCAATATCATCGCCACCACCACCACGACCACGACCACGACCACGATCACCACCACTGCGAGCAGCAGCAGCATCAGCATCATGGTGATCTTCTTCTTGTTCGTTAGTTGTGGCAGCAGCAGCAGCATCCACGTTGACGATGAGATCGCCGGTGTCGGAGATGCGAACTGAGTGAGTGGACTTCAACGAGGCGACGAGATCTGCCAGTTCAGAACCAGACTCGTTCGCGTTCGCGATGCTCTGATCTACAACCAGAGTACGTAAGCGAGTAAATGGTAATGCTTGTACCAATGCACCTACGATGCTTGTGAGCACGAAAAACTGTTTGTACACGACTGGATGCAACGCCACCTTCTCTAGTTGGAGCTCCGTGGATGCATCACCCCCATCCACTCTCAGTACTACCTCTTGAAGACCGTAACCACCCACTGCTGTACGCACGTTGATGAGTTTACCACACCACGCAATACGGTGTGTGGGTGACGAGGATGAGGATGAAGATGAGGACGACGACGACGACGAGGATGCTGGTGTTGATGATGGTGGTGAGTTGGGATAACGGGTTTTGAGCACACCCCGCATCCAGTCACACATCTCAGTCATCATGCTGTCCCAGCGTGGCTTACTCCGCTCATCACCGAGTGTTCGACCAGCAAAGCTGTACTCCTTCGACCAGTGGTGAACGGGCATGGACGATGAAGACGACGACAACGACGACAACGACAGGAACGAAGTGAGTGCAGACGAGGGTAACGAGCCAGAGGTCGAAGAGGTAGAAGAGGTAGATGTAGAGGTAGAGGTGGACAACGACGTAAGGTACTGCATCGACATCGGGAATGACATGGAAATAGAAAGGATGAGGTGACGACGGCGAGGACGAGGACCAGGAGTCGATGAACAGAAAACTGAATGGGGGTCACAACTACGCAAGCAACACAAATGAGAAAGTCATGAGCAACACGAAATGAAGCAAACACACGAACGAACGAGGGCGAGGGAAAGGCGATTGGTTGATGGATAGAAAGCGAGAAGACGAAAAAAAAGTGCGCACCTGTCGGCGAATTCAAGGACGAAAACAAACTGTGCATCAGGTCAATGCAGCTATGCATACAGGCCCACAGTCGTCCTGGTAGCAACAAATTGTATTTATCGACCAAGTATATGTTGTGCAGTGTATGTACGTCATTCTTGTTCGTATTAGTTCACAAATACACGCGACAGCACAACTGGAATAAAAAAAAGCTGGGTGTGTATGGATGCCTCAGTATAAGTCATCGTTCACGACCCCACCATTACATTCACTTTTCGTTCTCCTTGTCTTCGTCGTCCCATTCGTAGCCGCACCTCAACCAACCACCGCTGCTCCTGCAATCTCCTCCTCACAGACACCCTTCTCTTCGTCACAAACTCCATATTCATCCTCACAAACACCGTATTCATCCTCACAAACTCCATATTCATCCTCACAAACACCATATTCATCCTCACAAACTCCATATTCATCCTCACAAACACCGTATTCATCCTCACATACACCATACTCATCCT
>Ga0265338_10008454_pt1 | contig 12494 bp, 9 predicted proteins | sample 42126metaG_FD_193579 | JGI IMG/M metagenome (GOLD analysis project Ga0265338, IMG submission 193579) | Rhizosphere microbial communities from Carex aquatilis grown in University of Washington, Seatle, WA, United States - 4-21-26 metaG | ecosystem: Host-associated > Plants > Roots > Rhizosphere >... | reverse complement strand
GGAGTTTAATTTGTAAGTCCCGCGCCACCGAGCGCCGCGTTCGACCTTCCGAAACTTCTCCGCCAAAAAGCAAGCCGGACGGAACCCGCGATTTGCGAGTCCAGTCCGATCGGAATATCTATTCTTTCAAATTCCGAAACTTTCCTGATTTTTTCCTTGCCATAGTTCATTCTTCTCAAAATACTATCCCGTGGTGGTGTGAAATCTGAGCGGGAATAGCGTGCGAGAATTCGCGCGCGCTGACGCTTGCCTTCAAAACAAGACAAGCCCGAAAACCGAAGCAACCGACGGGGTGGACAAACGCATGAGCTTGGAACATGTCGATACCATAATTGCATTCGTCGTCATCTTGGCTGGAGTAAGCCTATTGATCACCGTCCTCACGCAGATGATCTCGGACTTCCTGGGCCTGCGCGGGAGTAACCTCCTTCGAGGCATCACGGCGCTCCTTCGGACCGTGTATCCACAACTCGACCAGGAAGGCGCGGCAAAAATCGCAAAAGCCGCGCTGATTCACCCGCTTATTTCGGACTCGATATTGTCGAATTATGGGTTCACGCCAATTGGCTGGCGGCTGGCGACGGCGATCCGCCGGGACGAACTGGTTGGCATACTAAAGCAGTTCGCTCAAACAACCCCCATGGTCGCGGCGCCGGGCGATAAGCCCACAGCTTACGAAAAGGCCGTCGCCGGGCTCAAAAGTCTGCCGAAGAATTGTCTGCAGGACTTGACGAGCCTGCCGCGAAACACCGACATCAAAGAGTGGTTCCCAGCGGCAATGGATCGCGTCTCGCAACAGTTCGCGACCCACGCCCGGATCTCGACCATCGCCTGCTCCATTCTAGTCGCGTTTGCGCTCCACCTTGATACCTTGCAACTCCTCACGCAACTTTCTACCGACGCTGAATTGCGCGCGCGCCTGGTCGGGAGCGCCGAAGCGCTGACTCAAAAAGCGGACGAGATTCTCGCCTCCTCCGGCAACCCGCCCGCCGCCACTTATCTGCTGGCCATGAACGAATTCCGCTCTAACTTTCCCGCGCTCGGCCTGCCCGCGCCCGCCGGATTAACTAATTTGCCGGCAACGACTAATTGGCTCGATGCCCGGCTGAGGGAAACTATGCCTCCCATCACCAACCGTAGCGAGTGGGTCGATCGTTATGTGGCCACGGTACCGACCGCCATCCTCCGCGCCCGGGCTGATCAACTGTCGCTGATCCTGACCAATAAGCTCAAGTTTCAAATCATCCCCGAGCCTTACCCGTCGGTATCGAGCTACTGGAGCCCATCCCTACGGCACTTCTGGGGTGTCTTGGCAAGCGCCGCGCTGCTCAGCTTGGGAGCGCCGTTTTGGTTCAACCTTCTGAAAACACTAACTAACCTCCGCCCTCTCGTCGCCACAAAAGAGAAAGAGGAACGTGGACATCCTGCATGATACCGGACAGTCCGAATCCCGATAGTCCGGCGCCTCCGTCGTCCGCTCCGCCTCCCGAGCTTCCGACGGGCGCCGCGATGCCTGCGGCAGGATTAGCTAGCCCACAGCCATCCAGTTGGTCGGAGGGGGACTGGGAGGCGCTCTTGCTCGCGATCCAAGCCGGGAAATGCACCCCGTTTCTCGGCGCTGGCGCCTGCGCCGGGGTCCTGCCACTCGGACGAGATCTCGCGGAGGAATGGGCGAAGTCGGACGGGTATCCATTCCAAGACACGCAGAATCTCGTCCGCGTCGCGCAATATACCGCGCTGATGAAAGGACGGCACGTTCTCCGCTATCGCATCCAAAACGCCTTCGCGGGCAAGGTCCCGGATTTTGATGCGGCGGGAGAACCCCACTCGGTCGTCGCGGGTCTGAATCTTCCCGTCCACATCACGACGAATTACGACGACTTTATGTCGCTCGCGCTCAAGCGGGCAAAGCGGGATCCCACCTCGTTCAATTGTCAATGGTACCTCGGACGGACGGGCAAAATGAAGGAGCAGAGTATCAGCCCGTCGCCGGAAAAACCGGTCGTTTACCATCTCCATGGTAATCTGAGCGAAGGCAAATCGCTGGTCGTGAGTGAAGACGACTACCTCGAATTTTTGACGGCGGTCATCGAACATGAAAGGGTCATTCCAGCCGCGATCGAGCAGGCGTTCGGTGACTCGGCGTTCTTATTCCTCGGTTACAGTCTCGAGGATCTGAACTTCAAAGTTCTGTTTCGAAAACTCGCTAGTTACATGCGGGGGAATGACTATCGGCACGTCGCCGTTCAACTCACGCCCGAGGCCGCCCAACCTCGCTTGTGCGCCAGAACCGGTTGCCCGCTTACCGATCGCGGAGGGACGGCGAGCCAATCGATCCAACCAACGAGTGAGGAGGTCGAGCGGGCCAAGCAGCAGCAGAAGTATCTCGAACAGTTCTACAGTAAAACAGAGATCAAGGTTTACTGGGGAACATGCCAGCGATTTGCCGCCGACTTGGGCGACAAATGGGCGGCGTATCAGAAAAAGCGCAAATGAAGGACTGCCCCTACGTCGGTCCCCGGCCGTTCACCGCGACGGATCAGGATATGTTCAAAGGCCGGAAGGCCGAAGCCCAGGAATTGATCGCCCTAATCCACGCGCATCCCATCGTGCTCGTGTACGCGCCTTCCGGCGCCGGAAAAACCTCTCTAATTAACGCGGAAGTCGTCCCCGGCCTGCGCAAAGCCGGTTGCCGCGTATTTGCTTGCGGCCGGGTGAGCGGCAAACTAACCCCCGGATTCCCGGCGGCGCCCGGCAAAAGTATTTACGAGTTCAACCTCCTGAGCACGCTCGTGGACAGCGGCGATAACTCAGCGCCGCCGCCTCCGACGTCACTCAGCGAGTTCGTCGCGCGCTACGCCCAAACGCCCGACTCGGGACTACCGACGCCGATTGTCCTCGTCATTGATCAGTTTGAGGAAATTTTCACGCACTATCCTGAGCGCTGGCAGGATCGGAAACAGTTTTTCCTCGACCTCGCCGAAGCATTCGCGAGCCTTCGGCGACTGCGGGTGGTTCTTTCGATGCGGGAGGAGTTTATCGCCCGCCTGGACCCGTTCGCCGATGAGCTTCCCGGACGGCTGCGGACGCGCTTTCGACTTTGCCCCTTGACGCCGAAGGGCGCCCTCGAGGCAATTAAGGAGCCCGCGGCCGCGCGGGGAGTGAGTTTTGCGGAAGGCGTCGCCGACAAGTTGGTCGCCAGCCTCCGCGGCGCGCCCTTGTCCGAGGAACAGCAGGGATCTTCGCCCTCTGAATTTGTTGAGCCGCTCCACCTGCAAGTCGTGTGTCGCGGTATCTGGGAGGCCCTGGCCGACGGCACCAAAGTCATTACGGAGTCCTCGATCAAGACCTATGGCGACGTCGATCAGGCGCTGGCCCGTTACTATGACGACTGCGTCGCGCAAACCTCGGCGGCACGGTCAATTCGGGAGAGCGATCTACGGCGGTGGTTCGGGGAAAAACTGATCCTCACGGATCGCACGCGGAGCCTCGTGTATCTGGATGTAGCGGGTGGCAAAACCGCGGACCTCACGAATGCCGTCGTCGTAGAAGACCTGGACGCGAGATGGCATCTCGTTCGACCGGAGTATCGCGGTGGAAAGATCTGGTATGAACTATCCCATGATCGTTTCGTGAAGCCGATCATCCGATCCAACTCAGATTGGTTCACGCGCCAGAGTGGGGCGGCCGCTTATTGGGAGACTCGCGCCCAAGCCTGGAAGGAAAAGGGCAAACGTCGCGACCTATTGCCACGCGGCGCCGAACTTCATTTGGTAAGAGAATGGCGGCAAAGCGCCGAAGCGGAGCGCATCGGCACAACTGAAACATTTGACGAGTTCTTTGCCAGCGCTCAAATCAACGAGAACACCGCAATCCGTCGCCAGCGCCAACTTCTGGTAACTCTGCTGGCCGCGCTCGCGCTGCTCGCGATCTCAATGAGCCTACTTTGGCGATCGGCCAAACACGCCAGTTCTCGTGAGGAAGCGAACCGAAAAACGGCTGAGCAATCTTTGGCGAGAGTAGTCGCCGCCAATTTCATCTCCGCCGCTCAGCGGACCATCGAAAGCGGTCAGTACGCTCTGGACGATCCGCGTGTTCAATCCAGGGGGCTATTGCTCGCATGGCAGGCGGTCCGATCGTTCGAGGCGGTTGGCCTAAGCCCCAATTCCAAGTGTGTCCGCACGTTGGCGGCCGCGTTGATCGAGGCCCGTTTCTCGACCAACCTTCCGAACCGGAACTTGGCCATCGGATTCACGGCCCGGCCCGGGGAAATCGTTACGGCCGACGCGGCCGGCACGATTTCGATTTGGGATATTGAAGGCAAAAGACAAATCAACAGTTTTAACATCGTCTCGAACGATCTCGGCGCGGCGACTCCACCGAGTGCGGTGATCTTTGACCGAGTATGTTCCGCGGCGCTCGGAATCTGGACGAATGGAACTATCAAGACATTTTCCACCTCGAACGGCTCACTGATTGGCTGCCTTACGAACGCGCAACGAGGCTCCTCATTCTATCCAATCGCCGCCGCGGGACCGTACGGCAAGCGGGTTGCGTACCTCGATGTCAAAGGGCAATTGGTCGCGCTCGGAAGCCACGACGCCGAACCCCAGATATTGGAAACGAACACTCCGACATCGTTGAGCATGGCGTTCAGTCCGAACGGCGACACTTTGGCGCTTTTGGACGGAGGACAAATTATAATTCACAATTTCGACGGTCCAGACAATCGACGGACCTTCCCATTCTCCGGCGCCCGAGTAATCTCCGGCCGCGCCTATGATGGGTTCGTTTCCATATGCTGGGACTCCTCTGGTCGGAATCTGGCGGTCGCCGGCATTACCGGGAGCATGATACTCGACCCTGTCACAGGCGCGGTTCTTGCTAAACTAATTTCCGCCGGTCGCGGTGATGACGAACAGGAGTTGGGACGGGGCTACTCAGCGAATGTGAAGGTTGCGTTTGGCGCGACCGCGACCTCGCTCGCGAGACTCGCCGTTGGTAATTGGGTCGAATTGTGGACGGGGACGAATCGAACAGACTCGGTTGAATGCCCGGTGCCAACGTCAGGTCTTCCGTCTCGGATCGCATTCAGCCCGGACCTTGCGTCGGTCGCGTTTGTGACCGATCGATCGACTGGTTCCGGTCGAGACAGCCGCGGGCATTTGGTAAGAGTCTACCCATTGATCGCTTTTTCCGACCCGGTGACCCACGCCCAGGATGTTGTTTCTGGTAAAGGTAAACTTGAGTTGCTGGACTACGCTACCGCTCTTGACGAGGATATTGCGCCCGGCCTGCGTAAGGCGTTCGCCCTCGCGCGATCGAATGAGATTGATCAGGCCGTCGAGGCGCTCCACAAAGTTCCCCCGCTGCCAGGGGTTCCGTCCGACTTGACCGAACTCGTCAAGCCAACCGCGGCTCGGGAACTCGCGTATGCGGCCTACCGCGAGGCGGAATGGGGAGATCCAAAACGCGGCCTCGCGCTCATTCATGAAGCCAATAGTTATGACCCAAGCATTATCATCGCAGAGTATGAGAAATCTGTGCAAAGCTTCCGCTCTGAACGCTTTTTGCGGCACGCTCGACAGATGCTGGACAGCTATCAAATCCCCGAGGCGATTCAGGCTTTTCGTGATCTGGAGCGTCAAACCCCGCCGATCGTGGTTCCGGCGGAGGACTGGAACAGTCTCTGCTGGGTCGGCAGCCTCAAAGGATTCGCAGCGAAGGTCGTCTTCGCCGGCGAGCGGGCCGTCAAGCTGTCCCCGGAGGACCCCGATTATCGCGATACTCGCGGTCTGGCACGGGCGTTGAGCGGCGCTTCAATCAACTCGGCAATTGAGGACTTTCAGTTCTTTGCCGACCACGGGTTTAGCAAGGCGCGCCGCCAGGAGCGAGAGGACTGGATCGCGGCGCTCAAATCGGGTAAGAGTCCCAGTGAAGTCTTTAATCCAGCCATCTTGCAAAACTTGTTGGAACGAGATCGATTGTAGTCGTGGCGCGTGCCGCTCCTGGCAGAGATTCCCAAACAAGCTCTGTAACGTTGATCTGGGCTTCCGGAACCGTCTTTGGGAAATCGGGCGTGATCGAACCGAACCAAAAAAACTAGGTGCGCCACCGGATTCGGCGCCGTGCGTCGGCAGAAGCTCGGGATAGTCATTTTCCAGGCGTCGGCGAAAGGCCGGAAGCGAACGGTGTTTTGGATTCTCTCGCTCGGTTTCGTCCGCGAGTCGGCCCGCCGACGCTGCATTACGAGCAGACACTCCTTACTTGCCGGCGCCGCGGCGCAGTCGATAGAGGCCGAAGCGGCCGAAGCGGGCGATGGTTTCGGTCGAAAAAGGGGAGAGTTTCGTCCCGACGCGCTCCTGGACGTATTTTACCTCCCAGTCTTCGAGCACCCAGGCCGCCGACTTGTCGTCGGAGAGCAAATCCTCCAGGACTTCCCAGGTAAGGATGTGGTTTTCGAGCGCCTTGGCCTTGTCGATGCGGTCCTTGGGGTCCGGCGGGTCGTGGATGAAAAGCAAACTCTCCCCGGTGAGCGTCGCCACGGAGGCCGGCCGGCCGGCCATGAGGATCGGTTGCGGCCAGCGCAGCGAGCGGTATTCGCGCCGTCCGTCGGGGTTAAGCTCCGCGTCATGGCTGCGAATAAAGTCCGCGATTCGGTGGAACTGGGCGTATTGGTAAAGCCCACCGTGTGGGCTCACATTGTGCGTGTCGAAAATCCACGGCACGAGCTGGCTCGCGGCAAAGGTGTTCGTGAACAGGAGCAGCGCGGCCGGCGCCAAGAGCAACAGCGTCCGTTCGCTCTTGGGATTCTGTTGGAATCTTTGGGCCAGCGCGATTCCCAGCAGCGCGTAGAGCGACAGCAAAGGCGCCAGGACGTAGGAATTGTGCATCCGGGGAGGCGCGAAGGAATAGACGGTCACATACACGACGACGAATACTCCGACCCGCCAAAACCATTCGCCTTCCGCCAGCCAGCCGCGCTTGGGCTTGAGCTTCCATAACAAGGCCGCCGGGATTCCGTAGTAATATAGGACACTCCAGGCGATCCGCGCCAGGTTGATCGCCTTAAAGCGCACCACCGGGAGCAGCGAGATAAACACGGCGTCGAACCCCTGAAAACGAAGGCGCGGAGAAATGAACACAACCGCGGCGCAAACCGCGCACAGAAACGCGGCCACCGCCAGATATACCACGGTCTTTTTGCCACTCGGCTCGCGCAAGGCCGCCAACAGCGTCCCGAGCAGGCCGACCGGCTCCGAATCAGCGCCACCGCGGTGGACTCCCGAGGTTGAGCCGGCCACCGAACCGGAGCCGACCGCTTGACCCTCGACGCGGGAACGCCACCGCGGCGCGACGAACGCGTCGATGACAAAGATGCACCCAAACGACGACGCCAGGATGAACCCGTTTAAAAGCTTTTGACTCACGAAAAAGCACGCGGCGACAAGCACGGCGCCGGTCACCCGGGAATCCCTCTGCCGCCTCGCTAAATCGGCTGACCCGAGCAAAGCGACGACCAAGAGGCTGGCCGCGGCGACGCAGGTCTTGCTATCGACTTCAATCACGTCCGACATGAAATCATGGGACACGGCGAGCAACAAAACGGTCGCGGAGAATGCCTCGAACGGACTCCAGCCTGACTGCCGCCGCGCCAGCGCCTTGAAGACGAGCCAGATCGCTACGAGCATCACGCCCAGAAAAGCAAACCGTTGAACCAGGATGTTACCGAGCGCTCCGTAGAACGGCGTCAAGAGGTAAACGGCGCCCGGGGGATATTGAAACTGGAAGAAGTCCCGGTACGGAACCAACCCGCGCCGGATCAAGTCGGCGCCGACCCAGTAGTAGCCGGTATCAGGCTCGGTCGCGAAAAGCGCCGTCAAGACGAGCAGGATCGCGGCGCAGCCAAGTTGATAACCACGGACCTTTTTTGCTTCGATGTCAGCCATGAAAATCGTTATTGAGCCGCCGGATTCCGCACGCGAATGAATGTCGCCGTGATCCCGCGCCATCCGCCAGGTTGTTTCGCCAGGCCGCTACTGACCAAACGAGCGCGCATGAACCCGTTCAGGTTTTCAACGGGGCGCCGTGGTTCCGGTACCAGTCGATCGTTTCCTTCAGTCCATCCGCCAGACTGACCTTCGGGGTGAAGCCGGTTAACCGTTGCAGCTTCGCCGTGTCCGGGCAGCGACGGGAGACCGAGCCGCTGCGCCGCCCCTTTTCCTCGATCGGCGCGTCGGATTGCATCATTCTTAGGATCGTGGCCGCCAGGGTCTCGATGCTGATTTCCTCCATCGTTCCGATATGCACGATCTCTTGGTCGCAGGCCGGGGTCACCGCGACGCTGTAGGTCGCCGCCACCGCGTCGCTCACGTGACAGAACGCGCGCGTTTCCCCGCCCCCGAAGATCCCGAACGGCCGCTCGCCGCCCAATGCCCGCATGATGAACTCGGGAATGACATGTTTTGATCCCATGCGCGGCCCGTAGATATTGTGGTAGCGGATTACCGTGACCGGCATTTTCCGGGTCGCCCCGAATTGCCGGCAGAGGAATTCCCCGACGAACTTGCTCGTGCCGTACGAAAAGCGGGTCGGCGTCGGTTGTTCGAACACCACCGGGACGGTCTCCGGCGTCGGGATCGGCAGCAGTCCGAGCGCCTCGCAGCCCGCGTACACCTCGGAGGTGGACGTGTAGAGAATTCGCCCCACCGACTTGCCCTCCAACCAATCCAGGAGATTGATCGTCGCGAGCAAATTGATGCGGCAGACCTCGTACGGGATTTCGTAAAACAGCCGCGTGCCGTTCACCGCCGCGAGATGATAAACGATGTCGAGCGTGCCCGTGACGTCGAGTCCGGTGATCGGCTTGGTCAGATCGATCCGATGCGCGTGGACGCCGGCGCGTTGACGGAGCGCCTCAAATTCCGGGTCGGAATGTCCGTCCTGCTTGAAGAAGTTATCGACCAAATGGACCGTGTCGCCACGCTCAGCGTGAAATCGTGCCAGGTGAAAACCGATGAATCCCGCGCCGCCAGTGATAAGAACGTTCATAATTTTGCCCGCAACGAATCGGTCAGAAAGCGAACCGCCATTTCCAGGGAGGAGGCGACCGGCGTCAACTCCCGCAGGCGCGCGTTATTCAAGTGGTAACGGTGCCGCACCGCTTCCGCGCCCGGCGCTAATTTCGGCTGAAGCCCCGCTTGCCGGCAAAGCTCGCCCAGCTCCGCGGGGCCGGAGCCAGTCAGATTGATAATGCTGTAGTTCGGCGGTTTTTCAATGAACGTCGCAATCGCGCCGGCGATCGTGTCGGTATCGATTAACGAAAGCTCCGAGTCCAGCGCCATGTGCAGCGGCTCGTTCTGCAATAAATCAAAAACCGGGCCTTTTTTCAATCCGGGGCCGATCACGGTTCCGACCCGCAGGATCAGCGGCTGCGAGCCGAAACGCTCGACCAGCCGCTCGGCCATCCATTTGTGGAAACCGTACGGGTTCAACTTGCGTGAATCGATCGGCGTCTCCTCGCCGGTCAGTTCGGGGTCGCTGCAATCCGGGTAAACATCGATCGTGGAGACATGGACATACCGGCCCACGGTAAAATCAAACAGCGACCGTTGCACGCTCAGCACGCTCGCCTGAAAATCCCACGCGGGATCGCGGTTGGCTTTGAAGCGGTAGGAGTTGCCGTTGCAATTGATGAGCACATCCGCGACGGTCCCGACGTGCGCCGCGTAATTCTTGGAATCGACCGCGACGACCTCGTGCCCGAGCCGGGTAAAATGGGCGCCGACCGCCGCGCCGATCAATCCGGTTCCGCCAAGGACGACAATCGAAGGCTTTTTTTTCACGAGCGGACCACGCCGGTGGGCGGCGTTTCGCGGACGCCAAACCAGCCGCGCAACCAGCTCGCCGGCGCCCGAAGAAATCGGCCCCGGAGCAGGGCCACGAGAAACCACGGAGCGTAGGCCCAGATCGAGCGCCAGAGTTTGAAGTTGGTCTTGCCGTGCTGACGATCCCGCCAAATGGTCGGAACTTCGACGATCCGGTAGCCCAGGCAATGGGCCTTGGCGACAATCTCCAGCGTGAGGCTGAAGCTGATGACGCTGGTCAGGCGCATATCGCGAAGCATCGCCGTCGAGTAGAGTTTGAAGCTGTTCGTCGGATCGCGCGTCGGCAGACCGATGATCGAATGCATCAGCCGGCCCGCCAGACGCGGGAGCTTGACTTTCAGTGACTCCTGCATCATTTGCTGGCCGCCCTCGCAATAGCGGGAGGGCGCCACCAAATCGGCCTTGGTTCGCAACAATTCGAGCAAGTGCGGAATCTGGGCCACGTCATCGCACAAGTCCGCCATCGTGACGAGGACCGCTGACCCGCGGGCGCGCGCAAACCCGGCGCGCAAGGCGCCCGACGGCCCGCGACACACGTCGTTCAGCACCGCCGCCAACTGCGGATATTCTCCCGCCAGACGGCGCAGCACCGGCACGGTCGAGTCCCCTTCGAAATCGTACACCACGAGGATTTCGTGGGGGACCGGAATGTTTTTGGTCAACGCGGCGAGCGCTAACGGAAGATTCTCCGGCTCATTATACACCGGAATGACCACGGAAAGCTGGGGTGGCCCGTCGCCGTTCATGAACGCGGCGGGCCGGCCACGATTCGTGGCGTGGGCAAAGGAACGATGAAGCGCCCGCCCGCCTGAAGATAACCGCTGTTCTTGATAAAGAAATCGAGGTAATTCCAAGTCAGCAGCAGCGCGTATGCCGGCATGATCCGCAGAAATTCCTCCTCGCTGACGACCGGGATATGTGAACCGGGCGTGAGCAGCCCCTGCTTGATCGGATTGGTTTCGGCGATGCAAACAATTGTTTTCGCGTCGAGGCCCATGTAATTCAAAAGCGTGTTGCCTTTGGCCGGCGCGCCATATCCGCCGACCACGGCGCCGGTCGCGCGCGCCTGGGCGATCAAGGCCAGCAAGTCACGCTTCACCGATTCCACCTGCGCCGTGTAGGCCTGATAGCGCGGCAGCCGGCTGACGCCCCACGTCTCTTCGTCGGCGAGCATCCGCGCGACGGTCGGTTGCGTCGGATGCGGTCCGCCCGTTTTTTGCGCCCACACGCGCAGAGCGGGGCCAGACGCGCCGAACGGAACTCGCTCGACGTGAAAGATCTGCAGCCCATGCCGCGCGAAAAACGGGACCATCGGCGTCAGGCTCAGATAACAGAGGTGCTCGTGGTAAATCGTATCAAAGAGCGTTTGCTCGATCAGGTCCACCAGGTACGAAGCTTCGATGATGAAGATGCCGTCATCGGCCAGCAGCCGCGGCACTCCGTCGGTAAAGCTGCCGATGTCATCGACATGCGGAAAGACGTTGGTCGCCGTAACCACCTTCGCCTTGCCATACGTCACGACGATCTCGTCCGCGGCGTTCGGGCCAAAGAACCCGCGCACCACCTTGAACCCGGCGGCTTCGGCGTAGTCGGCGACCTTCGACGGCTCGACGCCGACGCGCTGGAGGCCGGCCAACGGGTAGCCGGAAAGCAAGACCCCGTCATTGCAACCGATATCCACCACCACGTCCCCGGCGCGCAGGCCGAAGCGCTCGGTCACCTGCCCCGCCAGCGCGGCGTAGTGGGCCTTGAGCGCTTTGGAAGACGAAGCCAGGTAGAGATAGTCGTTGAAAATCTCGCTGGAGGGGACGACGTCCAGCAGTTGCACCAGCGAGCACCCTTCGCAAAGATAGACATCCAGTGGGTACCGGCGCTCGAGCGCGAGTTGGTCGGGCCGCAAAAAGCTGTTGGACGGCGGTTGCTCGCCCAACGAAAGGAATTGAACCAGCCGGGTCGAGCCGCAATACCGACAGTGGGTGTTTTTGGCCATAGCGGAAACTCAGACTTTCGGACGGGTCATCCCCCAGCAGTCCACCACGGAACGACCGGTCCAGTCGATGGAGCGATAGGCGGAATGCGGGCAGCCGATGAACAAGACTTCCGCCGAGGTTAAGACCTCCTCCAGCGGCAGAAAAGCCGGATTCTGAATGAACGGGTCAGTGCAAAGCACCGTCGCGTTCTCATAGGTCAGCAACCGGCGCAGCTTGTAGGCTAATGATTCACGGTGATCGTCATTGTCGGCCTTGAACGCCATCCCCAGGATTCCGACCCGCGCCCCCGCCAGCCGATACTGTCGCTTGGCTTGGTCCACCAGGAATTCCGGCAACGTCTCGTTGATCAACATCGCGGAGTGTCCCAGCGCGAAGTTCTGCCGGTGGAATGCCTCCAACTGCATGGCGTCCTTGAATAAACAGGGTCCGGCGGCAAACCCGGCGCCCGGGAAATCCGCCGCGCGCGGATAATTCCGCGTCATCGCGTCGCGAATGCGATAAAAATCCAGGCCCTTGGATTCAGCCACCATATAGAATTGGTTGGCCACCGCGAACCGGAAATAACGCCAGGTGTTCGTGAAGAGTTTCGCCAATTCCGCCTAGGTCATGCTCAACT
>Ga0265338_10008453_pt1 | contig 12495 bp, 13 predicted proteins | sample 42126metaG_FD_193579 | JGI IMG/M metagenome (GOLD analysis project Ga0265338, IMG submission 193579) | Rhizosphere microbial communities from Carex aquatilis grown in University of Washington, Seatle, WA, United States - 4-21-26 metaG | ecosystem: Host-associated > Plants > Roots > Rhizosphere... | reverse complement strand
CGATTCACTGCCGCAGAGCTGGGCCGTCTTGTCTGGTGCCGGTGATCCGGATCGCGCTCGTCAGGGCCTCGACGCGGTCGACAAGCGCCTCGTCGATCGCAGCTTGCGCGTGATCAAGCTGTTCGACCCGCCGTTCGATCACTCGACGCTCGAGCCGGGCTACGTCAAAGGCTACGTCCCCGGCGTGCGCGAGAATGGCGGGCAATACACGCACGCGGCGGTGTGGGCGGTGATGGCGTTCGCGGCGGCGGGCGAAACCGCGCGCGCGTGGGAGCTGTTCGACCTGATCAACCCGATCCGCCACGGCAGCGACACCGCCGCGATCGCGACGTATATGGTCGAGCCTTACGTCGTCGCCGCCGACGTCTATACCAATCCACAGCACGCGGGGCGCGGCGGCTGGACCTGGTACACCGGCTCGGCGGGATGGATGTACCGGTTGATCGTCGAGTCGCTGCTCGGGATCCGACTCGACGTCGATCGCCTCCACGTCGCGCCGCATGTCCCTGCGGCGTGGAACGGCTTCGATGTCCACTACCGCTACCGCGAGACCGTGCACCACATCCACGTCAAGAACCTCGGCGGCGGCGGCTGCAAGGTCGTACGCGTCGTAACCGACGGCGCCGAGAGCCCGGACAAGACGATCCCGCTGCGCGACGATCGCCGAGAACACTGGGCGACGGTCGAAGTCGGCGGTTAGCAGGCGTGCAGCATGCCGGTCGCGACCGCGTCCATCAGTGCTGAGAACTGCGCCGCGCCGAACGACGAGCCGCTGGTAAGCCAGTCGTGATGACGTAGCTCGGGTGTCTGCTCGCGGTCGCTGTCCTGATAGTGACCGAGCACGTCGAGATGGTCGCCGAAACCGGCCCACACGAGCGTTCCCCACATCTGCGAGCGAATCGGCACGACGCCGTCGTTGCCGTCGACCACACCAGCGAATTCCTGTGCGCCTTTGAACGCCGCCGCAAGCGTCGTTTCGACTGATGGCTCATTCGCACTGACCGGAAGCGGCGCGCATGGATAGCGCTCCGTGCAATGCGACGTGATGCGATGAATCGCGGTGTACAGCGCGAGCGATAGTGCCTGCCACGGGTGACCGATCGTGCGAAGCCATTTCGTCGGCGACGGGGCCGGCGACATCGAGATCGTCGACTGGTACGCCACGCCCGGTCGATCTTCGAATCCGGCGGCCATGAGGTCCATTGCCTCCGGAGCGAGCTGCAACATCGCGCCTTGATCGTCTTTGATCGCGTTCAAGTAGGTGCGGACCTCGGGCTTGCCGGCCTGGTCGACGAGGTCGACCAGCGAATCGACGGACTTGTCGAGCAACCGCAGCTCGATCCCGAACGTGCGATCGCCTCGTCCGAGGATCCGGATCAGCGCGCCGGTGGCGGCGAGTGGCCGTTCGCCGAGCGACAGCCCGATGAACGTGAACGCCGACAGCGCGTACAGCGCGCGCTGGCCCTGCGCGGTGGCGAAGAAGCTCGCGAGCGGGGTCCCGTAGTGCGGCGTGTTCATCGTCGTCACGCTGCGCAGCCGCGGCAGCCACGCCATCGCGTCGCTATCGGGCGCAAGGTGCGTGCTCGGCGATGCGACGAGCCTCGCGTCGAGACCTCCGATCGAATGGCCGAGCAGGTGGATAGGCCCCGAGCCTGTCGCGGTTTGATGGACCACCGCCGCGAGCTTACCGGCCCGCCTCCGCACCGACGCCGTGGGCAACACATCGACCACGTGCACTTCGAGCGACTGTCCCGCTTGGCGAAACCGCTCGGTCAACTCGCGATCGACGTGCGCGAAGTAGTTGTACGCGGCGAGTCGCGCAAACCCGAACATGCCTGGCGACAGGTACAGGTGGTGCACGGAGCTCGTAACCGGCCTCAATCGCTCTTGTGCTCGAGCTTCTTGCCGGCGTTCTTCACGGCGGTGCCGACGTCTTTGATCTTCTCGCCGACCACGTGGCCGACGTCCTTGATCTTTTCGCCCGCGGTGTGGGCTGCGTCCTTGAGCTTCTCGCCAGTGGTCTCGCGTGCCGTGGTGACGCCCGTGGATGCCTTATCGACACCCACCTTCGCGAGGTCTGCGGCGTGATCGATTTTGGTTTTGATCTTGTTTTCGTTGGTCATGCACGGATAGCTGTGCAAGTCCTCGGCCGCTTGCCGGCGGCCCGCGAACGCTGGGCAGAGCCGGCTCCGAGCGCTCGCGCTCGCTGGGCGAAAGTGAATCCCAATCGCGCGCGGGCGTCGCGGTTTCGGCGGGCGGATGGTAATGACCTCGCGTGGCTCTCGTCGAGCAGTTGCCGTTCACCGATCGGTTCGTGCGCGAGCTGCCGGGCGATCCGCGAACCGACAATCGAATCCGTCAGGTGCTCAACGCCTGCTATTCGCGCACCGAGCCAACTGCGGTTCCGTCGCCGGAGCTGCTCGTCCTCGTGCCGGAAGTCGCGGCTTTGCTCGATCTCGATCCGCAGCCGACGCCCGCGCTGATCGAGGTGCTAGCCGGCAATCGGCTGGTGCCCGGAATGGCGCCATACGCCGCGTGCTACGGCGGTCATCAGTTCGGCACGTGGGCTGGACAGCTCGGCGACGGTCGCGCGATCACGCTCACCGAGGTTCAGGATCGCGCGGGCGAGACCTGGGAGCTCCAGCTCAAAGGCGCCGGTCCGACGCCGTACTCGCGGCGCGCGGATGGCCGCGCGGTGTTGCGATCGTCGGTGCGCGAGCTGGTGTGCAGCGAGGCGATGCACCACCTCGGCGTGCCGACCACCCGAGCGCTGTCGCTCGTGTTGACCGGGCAGCCGGTCAACCGCGACTTGCTCTATGACGGTCGTGCGGCCGACGAGCCGGGCGCGATCGTGTGCCGCGTCGCGCCGTCGTTCCTGCGGTTCGGCAGCTACGAGATCCACACGTCGCGCGACGATCACGACACCTTGCGTCGACTCGTCCGGTTCACGCTCGAGCGGTTCTATCCAGCATACGTCGCTGGCGATCGGCTCGATGTCGTCGGCTTCTTCAACGAGGTCGCCGAGCGCACGGCCTGGCTCGCCTCCGAGTGGATGCGCGTCGGGTTCGTGCACGGCGTGATGAACACCGACAACATGTCGATCCTCGGCCTCACGATCGACTACGGCCCATATGGTTGGCTCGAGCCATTCGATCCCGACTGGACGCCGAACATCACGGACGCCTCCGGCCGGCGCTATCGGTTCGGCAACCAGCCGGCGGTCGCGCACTGGAACCTCGCGCAGCTCGCGCGGGCGCTCGCGCCGATCGCGGATGACGTCGAGGCGCTACGTCATACCGTCGAAGCGTTCCCGACGGAGTTCTCGACGTTCCATCGCCACACGATGTTGCGCAAGCTCGGCCTATCCGGACGTCGCGACACCGCGTTCGACGACGACGTGTTGCTCACCGAGCTCGAGTCGCTATTGCTCGGCCACGAGACCGACTTCACGTTGTTCTTTCGCACGCTCGCAGTGCCGGAGCCCAGCTTCGCGAGCTTGCGCGACGCGTTCTATGCACCCGAGTCGATCAGCGCGTCGCATCGCAGCGCGATCGATGACTGGCTGCGGCTCTACACCGCTCGCGTCTCGGTCGAGGCGATCGACGAGCACGAGCGCGCCGCCCGGATGAACGCGATCAATCCGCTATACGTGCCGCGCAACTACCTCGTGCAGGAGGTGATCGAGGCGACCGAGCGTGGCGATCGCACCGCGCTGCTCGAGTTGATCGAGGTCTTGCGCCGGCCGTACGAACATCAGCCGGGCCGCGAGCGCTTCGCCGGCAAGCGCCCCGAGTGGGCGCGGCACAAGCCCGGCTGCTCGATGCTGTCTTGCAGCTCGTAGCTTAGCGATGCTCGGATTCGAACCGTAGGCCGATGACGATCGCGAGGTCGGTGCTGCCTCCGCCGAGTGGTAGCACCGTCGCCGGCTGGAGCGCTTGATCGCGAAGCGCGATCGGCAGCGATAGACCACCGCCGACCGAGATATCGTCGCCGACCCGCAGCCACGCCGCGATGCCGAGCTCGACCGCGAGGTCGACCGTGGAGTCGCTCTCGTTCGTCGTCGTTCCCTGCGCGAGATCCTGGTACCTCGCGTCGAGGTAATCGACACCGATGCCGCCGCGCGCCGTCACCAGGACGTGGCCGAATGCGCGCTCGTAGCCGACCATGGCAAGAACTCGCAGTCGGTTGAGCGACTCGACGGTCGCGCGTTCGGGAAACAGCGCGTTTCCCTGGTGGACGTCGAGCGGCGAGAAGTCGACCGCCAGCGCGACCGCGATGCCCTGCCACGCGCCGCCGACGACGCCGCCGACGGTCGGACTCGGACCGACCGACGCTTGCCATGTCGAGTCTCCGAGCGGGATCGACGCGCCGGCGTGGAGCTCGGCGATGCCGTAGTAGCGGGGCGGCAGCGCCGGCGCCTGCGCCTGCGCCGGAACGTCCTCGATCGGGAACGGCAGATTGGGAAGTGAGACGTACTCGCCGGTGTCGCAGATCTCCTGATCGGAGAGCAGCCACTGCACGAGCCGCTGACGCGAACATCGCAACGACCAAGCCCGCCCTCGCGCCCATCGATCTGATCGTCGATCGATTTGTTCGCGCCGTCAACACTGCGTGTGCTGACCGCGGTCGGTTCGCCGTGGCAGTTCCGCCGGGCGAGTGCCATAAGACGGCGATGCGTATCGTGCTCGTCGCGCTCACCGTCGGTGTGGGGTTGTTCGGCTCGGCGCGCGTCGAGGCCGGGGGCTGCGAGCCGGCGACGCCGTTCGAGCTGTACGACCGCGCCGATCGCGTCATCGTCGGTACCGTCACCTCGTCGGCGGCGCAACGCGCGCACGCACCGGACAAGCCGGTCAGCGTCGCGGTCGAGCGGACGCTCAAGGGCAACGCGAGCGGCCACGTGAGCGTGCTTCCCGAGCGTGGCATGTGCGGCGCCGAGCTCAACGCCGGCGATCACGTGTTGATGTTTCTCGATCGGCGCGGCGCGGTCGTCGGCGGGATCGAAGGCTACATCGCAGTGCCCGACCCCGCGCCCACGACCTCAGGCATTCCCGTCCCGGATTGGCCCGCGCTCGTCGCACGATGGGCCAAGGCGGCCGATGACACCGCACGGCTCGATATCCTGCTCGAGCTGATCGAGCTGCCGGAGCAGGCGAGTGGACGTAACCAGGCGGCGGACTTCGTCGTCAATTCGCCGCGCTTGCTCGGCTTGATCGATACGCCGAGACGCGCCCGGATCGTCAAATCGCTCGCCGGCAATCACTGGATGCCGAACTACACGATCCTGATCCTCGCGCGGCTACGCGCACCGGAGCTGGTCGGCTTACTCGACGAGAAGGGCCACGGCTGGGCCTACGAAAAGGAGATCCGCGAGCTGCTCGCCGCGGATCACTTCGACGCGGTGACCGATCGCGCTGCGCTCGCCGCCGCCATCCTGGCAAAGGGGGCGAGCCAGGCCACGCGGGTGGCAGCACTCGATCGCTGCGAGCGGCTGCGCCACGAATCGCTCGAGCGATTTCTGATGTACCTGTACGACGCCGCCCACGACCCCGACGCCATCGACTGGACGAAGCTCGCCGCCGCGTGCAAGCGCTAACGACACCGGCCGCCGGCAGCTCTAGTACTTCAGCGTTAGACCGAGGCCGACGTTGGTCCCGGTGCGCGAGGTGAGCGGCGCGAAGTCGCTGTAGCTGTAATAGAACAGATCTGCCTTGAGCTCGCCTTCGAGGTGGGTCGTGAGCATGTAGTCGAGCTTGACCCCGAACGTCTCCGACCACAGCGGCGACAGCTCGCGGTCGTAGGTGATGTAGCGCGTCACCGAGCTGTAGTTGTCTTGATAGAAGCTCGCAGCACCCTGGGTGTAGAACCGCTCGCGCAGCCGGAGCTCGAGATTGTGCGACAAGCTCACGAAGTAGCGCGCGCCGAGCGTGTGGCTCGTGATGCCCCAGTCATCGGTGTAGAAGCGGTAATCGGCTTGCACCGAGCTCGCTTCGCCGACCGCGCGATTGAGTCCGATCACGGCGGCTTGGCGCCAACGCGAATCAGGATCGGTCTCGGGCACCCAGAACTCGGGCGCTGCGTCGATGCTCATCCGGACCGGCACGAACCGATACGGGCTCGCTTGATAGCCGGATTCGTAGCCGAGCTCGTAGCTCAGCTGCGCGATCGTGCGTTCGTTGATCACCTGGGTCCATGCGGCGGAGATGCTGTGGACGTCGAGTGAGCGGTTGAAGTTCTGATCGTCGGCGCGGCCGACCGTGTTGAGCGACAGGTTGTAGCCGATGCCGAGCGTCGTGTTCTTGTCGTCGAGTTGCTTCTCGAGCCCGGCGTTGAACGTGTGCGAGAGGTAGTCGTTCTCCTTCGAGAACAAGTAGCCCGCGCGGACCATCAGCGTGTCGAACGTGTGAGATCCGCCGATCGTCACTTGATGGCGCGTGTCGTGGATCGTGGTCTTCGACGCCTGAGTCACCACGTCGACCGATGCCGACGTCACGACGTCGGCGAGATAGCCGAGCGAGACGCTGGTGTTCGGTGCGACGTCGGCGGCGGCGGACACGACCGGCGAGACCACCGTGGTGTGATCGCTGTCGGCGTAGACCTGGACCTTCGAGACGAACGATGTGTCGGCGCGTGCGAACGGCGCGACGAGCGCGACGAGCACGAACACGCGGGCGGCGGTGACTAGTTGCACCCGCAGCCGCCCCCCGACGAGCCATAGCCGCCGGACGAGCCCTCACGCGCTTCCTGCATGTGCAGATCGAGCTCGTCTTCCTGCGGATCGGGCGCGAACACCATCTTGCGCTCGGCGAGCGTCGCGCGCTGGCGTGGCCGCACGTGCACGCAGCCGGCTAACGATGCGATCGCGAGTAGCAGTGCGAGTTGCGACCGCCGTCGTCGGCGCAGCAGGGCGAAGGCCGCGAGCACCAGCGCCCCGGTCGCAAGGCTCGCGTCGCCGGTCGCGTTGCAACCGCCGTTCTCGGCCGGTGGCGGCGCGGCACCCGCTTCGGCGAGCGGCACTGCGCCAAACGCGACGTCGTCGCCGAGCGTGTCGTTCGGGAAGTTAGCGGTCCCGTCGCCGCCGTTGCCGTCGACCGCTGCGACGTACGCGGTGATCGTGCCGGCGCCCGCAGCTGGAGCGGTCCAACACACGTCCCATTGAATCTGTGCGTGGTGAGCCCCGTTGTGTACAGCGGCGGTGCCGTCCTTGAGGATATAGGCGTCGACGTCGGGAGGAATCATCGCGCCGGCCGCCGCGCAAGCGCCGGACACGACCGGGACGAATTTACCGGTCGGGTTACCGCTGTCGTCGTCGAGCTCGAGCGCGAAGCCGTTGTCGTCGCATGGCTTGTAAGGCATGAGCTGCGATCCACAGACGTCCCCGAGCGAGGCGTACTGGACCCCCTCGTGCTCGCGGGTCATCACGACGCGCAGGTGGTACTGCTGGTTCGCCGCCCAGCCGGTCGAGAACAGCTCTTGGTGATCGGCTTCGATACCGAGCCCGATGATGCCCGGCGGATCGGTGTGGCATACCGCGCAGGTGTGAGAGGTCCACCGCGGCGCGCCGTCGAACGCGATGCCACCGGCACCGTCGGTCGTCACCGGATCTCCGTCGAACTGCTCGCCGGTCGGGAACGCATGCGCAGCGGTCGCCGCGAGCCCGAGCGAGATCGCTACGCCGACGCTAATCGAGCGCATCACTTGCACACCCCGGTGCCGGCGAGCCAGTCGTGGACCGCGACGTATTGTGGGTCACTCGTCCCAGTCCAGATCGCCCCACCTTTATGCTCGTAGCCGCCGAGCGCCGCCGGCAGCGGTTTGCGCAGCAGCCAGTCGTCGTCGACGGAGACGTCGAACAGGAACCCCGCCGCCGACGTGAAGTTCGCGTGCTGCTCGGCATCGGTCAGCACGGCGATCGCATCGTCGATATTGGCTGGCGGGCTCGCGCGCAGCTTCCCGGGCGAGTACACCCGGAACGGGCTCCCCGCATTGCCGTGGCACGCGTTGTAGCTACACTGCCGGACAAGCACCGGCTGCACGTTGCAGCGAAACACTGTTTCATCGACGCTGGTGGTCGGATCCGTCGCGGGACCGTTCGTCACGCTGTTACAAGCCGCGAGTACGAGCACGCACGCGTACCGCACGGCGTTGCCCTCGACGCCAGGACGAAACATCGCGCGCAATCTAGCGGAGACCGCGCCCGGTTTCACGCACATTTCGGTAAAGACGTCGAGCGTCCGGAACGTGCACAAGATGCGCGGCGAACCGCCTCGGAGCGGTTATATGCTGTCAGCGGCCGACGACAGACAGCGACGAGGCCAGGTGGTTCAGTACACCGCGATGAGAAGAGCGGACGGGCTCTACGATATCTCTCGGCGCCAGTTCTGCGCGGTCGCAGGGCTGACGCTCGTCGTTGGTTGCGTCGATAGCGATGGCAGCATCGTTCAGACCGGCCAGCTCGGCGACAACCTCAACCCCGACGCGGGCGGTACGCATCACGACGCCAAGCAGACCGACGCACCGGGCACGAACCCGGATTCGTCCACCGGCCTTGCGTGCACCGGCAACCCGATCGATGTCGGCGCCGCGAGCACGTTCGTGGCCAACACACCGGTCTATCATTCATCGGGCAACTTCTTCGTCGTGCGCGATAGCGGCGGGCTGTACGCGCTCACCGCCGCGTGCACGCATGAAGGCAGGACCTGCGTCGTGCAGGGCGCGGTGTTCTACTGCCCGCGCCACGGTGCGGAGTTCACGTTCAACGGCGTCGTTACCCAAGGGCCGGCGTTCCTTCCGCTCACGCACTACGCGATGTGCGACATGAGCAACGGCCACGTCGGCGTCATCACGTCGCAGACGGTCAGCGCGTCGACGAGGTTGAGCTCCTAATGCCGTTCCTCGCCGGAGTCGCGGTCGTGTTTGTCGGGGTCGCCGGCGGCGATCACCGCGTCGAGCATCAGGTCAAGACGCTGCTCGAGCATCAGCACGTCAAGGCTGAAGCGATCGATCAGACGCTCGTGCACACCCTCGCTCATCACGGCGAAGGCAGCCGCGAGATCGTGCAGAAGCTCCACACCGGCGGCGTGGTCAGCGGCGAGATCGTCGAGAGTCACGGTCAATTCACGCTCCGCATCGCGATCTACAACGGCGACGGCGGCATGCGGTCGTACTCGGAGACGCCGGTCGCCGGACGCACGCTGAACAAGACCGAGCTCGAAGCGCTCGGCTCGAACCTCGAAGACGACGTCACCGCGATGGTCGCGAAGGCCGCCCAGAGCGCGCCGCAGACGGCAGCCGCTGCGCCTGACGAGATCGATATGGACGACGCGCCACCGGCTGCAGCGCCGGTCGCGCCGCCGCGCGTAATCGCAAAGGCCGCGCCGGTCGTGGCACCGCCGCGTCCTGCCCCAGCTGTCGTTGCGCAGGCTCGTCCCGCACCGTCGGGCGAGCTCGGCATGGCGCCGGTCGCGACGCCACCGGTCGAGTCTCACACCGCAGCACCGGTCGAGGTCGCCGACGCGAACGCCGACGCCACGGATTCGGTCAGCGCCGACGAGATCGAATCGCTCACCGGCGGTGGCGGTGGCGGGGTGACCGCATCCGCGCCCGAGCAGGCGCTGCACCTCCACGGCGCCGTCGGCCTCGGCTTCGCCGCGCGCAGCTTTAGCGGCCCTTCTACGATCCCCGGCTACGCGTCGTCGGCGGTTGGCGCGATCCATTTTGAAGGCGCGATCTCGCCGATCGCTCACACCACACTCTCGGCGCAGGCCGAGACGACGCTCGACATGACGACGCCGGTGGCAAACGGCATCGCGTCGACGTCGATGACGCGTTGGGAAGTCGCGGCGAGCTACGCCGTGCTTCACGGCGCGATCGAGGTCTCACCGGAGATCGGTATCGGCCATCGCGCGTTCTCGATCGAGTCGACTGATCCGATGCGTTCACCTGACAACTCGTACGACTACGCGATCATCGGCGTGACCGGCGGAGCCTCGCTCGGCCATCACCTCGCGTTGCGCGGCATCGTCGCATTCGAGCCCGTGATGTCGGGTACCGAGCCGACCGAGATGGCGTTCGGCGATGCCTCGCGATGGGCAGTCGATGTCGGCGGTGCGGTCGAATTCCGACCCTATGCTCACTTGTTCGCGCGGGCTGCGCTCGACTACCAGCGTTTCTCCTGGTCGTGGAACGCTGCAGGCGCTCGCGGTGCGGCCGGCGCGGTCGACGAGTATCCGTCTGGCACTCTCGCGCTCGGCGCCGAATACTGAGGAGCTCACATGAAGTCCGTCGCAGTTGTTGTAGCGATGCTCGCCGTGATGATGCTAGGCGAAGTCGCGCGTGCCGAAGTCAAGCAGGGTGATCACTTCACGGAGCTCGACGCGGTCACCGCGAAGGGCAAGAAGTTCCGACTCAAAGACATGGCCGGCAAGTGGGTGCTCTACACGTTCGGCGCGAGCTGGTGCCAGCCGTGCCATAAAGAGCTGCCGGCGTATGACCGGATTTCGCCCAAGCTCGCCGGCAAAGTGCTGTTCGTCGCGGTCAATATCGACGAGAAGGTCAAGGACGGCCAAGACTTCCTCGACTCGCTCAAGCTCCACCACCTGTTCCCGGTATTCATGTCGGATGGATCGAGCGCCGCGCTCAAGGCCTACGACCCCGACCACATGCCGTCGACGTTCGTGATCGATCCGACCGGCGTTGTGCGGCTCGTGCACTACGGGTTCGAACCAGGCGCCGAGGACAAGCTCGCCGCCGAGCTCCTCGATCTCACGAAGTAGCCGGAGCTGGCAGATTCGCGCGATCGGTGGCGACCCGGCATTGCCACCTCGACGAGCGAACCAAACACAGATTCGTCGAGTCGAATCATCATGAAGTTGTTCCCGACGAGCGCTGGATGTTCAGGGTGCTCTCGACGAGACATTCTCAAAGCGGTCGGCATCGCGGCTGCGAGCTCGCTCGTCGGCGGTTGCACCCCGGGGAGCACGATTCCCGTGGGCTCCTCGAGCATGTGCGGCAGCGAGCTCTGTGTCGATCTCACGGCCGTCGAAAACAGCGCGCTCGGGACAGCCGGCGGCGCGGTCCTGGTGGATGCACCACACGACACGATCGTCGTCGTGCGGATGTCCGACACGACCTACGTCGCTCTCTCTGCGGTGTGCACCCACGCGGGGTGCGAGGTCGACTTCGATGCAGCGTCGGACCGGCTCACGTGCCCCTGTCACGGCTCCGTGTTCACGCTGTCGGGCGACGTCGTCAATGGCCCCGCCAATCGCCCGCTGACGACGTACGCCGTTGCGCTGTCTGGGACGACGCTGTCGATCACGCTGTAGCGACGTAGTAGCTCGCGCCGTTGCCGGTCGATATGTTTCCCGTGAACGGAGCGATCACGTCGCTCGCGAACAACGGGTACTGGAGCACCGTCGCCGGTGGCCGATCCGCTCATCGCTCATCGGAAGCGCGGGCGCCGCATCGATCGCGCTGGACCCGGCCGCATCGGGCACTCGTGCGAAATCGAGCCGGCCGCACGACGGCACGAAGGCTCCGAGCGCGATCCACGGGTCGCTCGCCCACGCATTCGGCTCGATAGTACCGAGTTGTGGGCGCGAGACGACACTGGGGGATGCAAGCCACTGCGACACGCGCGCAACTCCGCCAAACCCGTCCTCTCGGCGGGATCCGGGCTTGCAAATCAGATAGGGCGTGGCGGCTATCCCCGTCTTCTTGGTGCTCGCGTGTTTCGCTGCGGTCGTCGCCGCGTCGCGTCGCTTCGAGGCCGCACCCCGGTTCGAGCGCGCGATGAGCGTGTCCGACGGCGTGCCGTTCGTCCCGAGCGACGGTGTACCGGTTCGCTTGGACACCGAGCCCGGACACCGGTTCGCGCGGGGCAGCATCTCGCCCGTGCCGTCGAGCTTGTCGCCTGCGCACGCGATCTTCGGCGAGCTCAATGCGCGCCGGCTGCTGACGCCGATGCCGGTGATCGACGACGCGTGGGAATCTACAGATCTGCGCAGCCGCAACTAGCGCGTGCTAGTGGTTCAGTTCGTGACCGGCGTGACCGCAGCGCACTTGACGTCGAACTGGTCGATCACGCCGCCCGACCGACCGTCGAATGTCGCGGCGACTTCGTCGGCGGCACATTGGGTCGGCGGCTGCTCCTGCCCCGCGTTGGACCCGTAGAAATCTAGGAGCACCTCGGTGCCGTACATCAACGAGCCGTGGACGAAGCTGAGCGGCACGCAATACAGCTGCAGTCCGGCGAGGTACAGGCCCGAGTTCGCCACGAATCCGACCACGACGTTGCCATCGGCGCACGTCGTCGCTCCGGCCGGGACGGTGAAGTCGGCCCCCTGATAGCCGCTCTTGGTCACGCTCGTGCTGCGGCCGGAGCCAGCGGCGTCAAACACGATCACCGCACACTCGGAACGCAGCGAACCGATCAGCTGCCCGCCTTGCGTGTTCACTGCGGTCAAGAAGCCATCGAACCCGACCAGCGCCGCACCC
>Ga0265338_10008452_pt1 | contig 12500 bp, 7 predicted proteins | sample 42126metaG_FD_193579 | JGI IMG/M metagenome (GOLD analysis project Ga0265338, IMG submission 193579) | Rhizosphere microbial communities from Carex aquatilis grown in University of Washington, Seatle, WA, United States - 4-21-26 metaG | ecosystem: Host-associated > Plants > Roots > Rhizosphere >... | reverse complement strand
ACGATTGATGGCTCATGGTCTGGAGATGTTCTTTATGTCAACGGCGCGTTTAAAGACATGGGAGGATCAGCCACGCTGTATTCAGTAACCATTGGCTCCACCGGAAGCTTCGTCGTGGGTGGTGATGGCACTGGAACCACCACCATCAATTCCGACGGCTCGGGTGGCACGAGCGGGTTTCCGGGCGCGGCCTTGATGGTCCAAGGTGGCACAGTCTTCCTCAAAGCCAATGGCGCCACACTGGCAAAGAGCATGTTGACGTGCGAGAACTTGAGCTTTGGCGGCAGTGCGTCGCAGCAAACGCAAAATGGATGCACGTTGGTCATCACCAACGTCAGTGCCACGCCGTTCAGCGCGGGCCAGTCATTCCACTTCTTCAACAATGCTGATCAAAATGGCTATGTGCCGTTTAACACCGGCGCTTCCACGAACACATTCCCCGTCATTGTCCCGCAGCATCCGGCGCCGGGATTGGCCTGGGATTTGAGCCAGCTTTGGACCAGCGGTAACATCGGCGTCATCGTTCAGCCGCAAGTGACCCTGACCAACAGCTTCACGATTCAGGGGAGCAATATGATCGTCCAATTCTCATGGGACGCCGCCTACATCGGCTGGCGTCTTGAATCGCAGAACAACTCGCTCTCCGTCGGGTTGAGCACCAACTGGACGGGCATCGCCGGTGCCTATACCACGAACTTCCCCAACGCCAGCACTTTGATGACCAACAGTTGGACGTTGACAAACAAGGTTTCGGACAACACTGGTTCTGTTATTTATTACCGTTTGGTGTATCCGTAAAACCGGTGACCTTTGATCAGAGCCGGGGTTAAGTTGAACACTTGACCCCGGCTTTTTATTGCTCGCATTAATTGCAAATAAATCCTGACCGAAATCGTCGCCGTGCGTCTGAATCATTGCCTGATGAATATTATTTCGCAATTTACGGTCTCCACTTTGGCCGCTGCTGTATTTGTTCCGATGATTGTCGCGGCGGAATTGCCGCCGGCTTTTCCCACGGCGGAGGGCTACGGACGCCTCGCCACGGGCGGTCGCGGCGGGCGCATCATTAACGTTACGAACTTGAACGACGCCGGCCCCGGCAGTTTGCGCGATGCGGTTGAGCAGTCCGGCCCGCGCACCGTGGTCTTCGATGTCTCCGGCCTCATCACGCTTGAGTCGCGGCTCATCATCCACCCGACCGATTCCAACCTCACCATTGCGGGGCAGACCGCGCCGGGAAAAGGAATTTGTCTCCGCAAATACAATTTCGGAATGCTGGGCGCGACGAACGTAATCATCCGCTATCTGCGCGTGCGGCCCGGAAATATTTCCGGCGCCACGCTGGACGGCATGGGCATGGCTTCCGCCAACAACTGCATCATTGACCATTGCTCGATCAGTTGGACGATGGACGAGGCCTTCAGTTCGCGTGGTGCCCACAACATCACATTCCAGCGCAACTTGATTTCCGAGGCGCTCAATGATGCCGGTCACAGAAACTATCCGCCCGGCACGCAGCACGGTTATGCCGCGAGCATCAGCGGCGATATCGGCAGCTTTCACCACAATCTTCTCGCCGACAATGAAGGCCGTAACTGGAGCCTCGCCGGCGGCTTGAATAAAAATCCCGCGACTTACGCAGGACGCATGGACTTGCGGAATAACGTCGTTTTCAACTGGAAACACCGCGCCACTGACGGCGGCGCGCACGAGGTCAACTTCGTGAACAACTATTATCAGCCCGGCCCGGCCACGGATTTTTTCTACGCGCTCAACGCGCAATACGGCGGGTTTCCCGGCACGCAGCAGTATTATTTTGCGGGCAACGTCATGCCCGGCCATTTTGGTTTGACGAATCAGGAGGCCGGTCGCGAAATGACGACTGAGCGCGGCGGGCGATTACCGGAGACTTACAGCGCGTGGGTGGACAAGGAATTTTTCCCGCCGTTCGTGAAAACGCAAAGCGCCGCCGAAGCCTACACGAATGTCCTCGCCGATGTCGGCTGCAATTTTCCCGTGCTCGACGAACACGACACGCGCATCATCGCCGAAGTCCGCAGCGGCAAGACCACCTTCAAAGGCAGCAAAACCGGATTGCCTGGCCTGCCGGATTCGCAGGACGACGTCGGCGGCTGGGATAATTATCCCGAAGTCCACCGCGCCGCCGATTGGGACACCGACGGCGACGGCATTCCTGATGCATGGGAAAAGGCGCACGGCTTGAATCCAAACGATTCGTCGGACGCGAACAAGGATTTGAATGGCGACGGCTACACGAATCTGGAAAAATACCTCAACTCGCTCGTGGGCGAGTATTCCGTCAACGCCTCAAAATGAAAACAAACACAATTGTCACGGCGGTGTGTCTGTCCGCCATTTTAGTTTCCGTCTCAACGGCGACCGCCCGCGAGAGCTGGCCGCAACCGGATGCGCAAGCAAGGGCGCGCACGGCGTCGTTCAAGCAGCACGAGGAGGAAGTGCTGGCCAATATCGCCCCGCAACTGGCGGAATGGGCGAAAAAAGGGAAGCCATTTTACGCGGGCGCAATTGTTCCAACCGATTTGCCGCAGGCGAATGTGCCGGCGTTTCCTGGTGCGGAAGGCGCTGGAAAATATTCCTTCGGAGGGCGCGGCGGGAGAATTTTCGTCGTAACGAACCTGGACGATAGTGGGCCGGGGACGTTGCGCGAAGCAGTCGAGTCTGCCGGGCCGCGCATCGTGGTTTTCAATGTTGCCGGAATCATTCATTTGAAGATGCCGCTGTTCGTCAAAGCGCCGTATCTGACGATTGACGGTCATACCGCGCCGGGCGACGGTATTTGTGTCGCGGGCGAAAGCACTTTGATTGACACGCACGATGTGGTGATTCGTTACCTGAGGTTCCGTCGTGGCAATGGCAGTGTTTTTGATCGCGATGACGCGCTCGGCGGCAATCCCATCGGCAACATCATCGTGGATCATTGTTCGTGCAGTTGGGGTGGCGACGAAAATCTTTCCATGTATCGTCACATCACGGCAGAGGCGGTCGGCGGGACGGATCAAAAGCTCCCCACGCTGAACATTACATTGCAATGGAACATTTCCAGCGAAGCGCTCAATACTTACAACCACGCGTTCGGTGGCACGTGGGGCGGGCGCAACAGCAGCTTTCACCACAATTTGTTCGCGTGCAACACCGGCCGCAATCCGAGTATCGGCATGACCTACGATTTCAATTTTGTCAACAACGTCCTTTTCAACTGGCGCCATCGCACCGTGGACGGCGGCGACAAGGATAGTTTGTTCAACATCATCAACAATTATTACAAGCCTGGCCCTGCGGTGAATGATGGCTCGATCAAATATCGCATCTTTCAGCCGGCGGCCACGCAGAAGAAGCCGGACATGGTCGCCTATTACGGCAGGGCCTATGTCGCCGGCAACGTGGTGGAAGGCAACGACGCCGTGACGAAGAATAACTGGAGCGGTGGCGTGCAATTTTCCGATGGCGGCTCAAAGGAAGACCCGACTATCTCGACCAATGACTCGGTGAAGAAACTCGTCGGCGATGTCCGCGTCAACGAACCCTTTCCGATGGCTCCCATAACCATGACTTCCGCGAAGGAGGCGTTTGAATCTGTTCTGGCAAATGCCGGCGCGACATTGCCGCATCGCGACCCGGTTGACGAGCGTGTCCTCACGGAGGTCAAAACGGGGAAAGTCTGGAGCGAAGGCAAGGAGTTCACGCCGACGCCGATGCAAAGCCTCGCCAAAAACAATTGGGGCGTCGCCGGTAACGGCATCATCACGGAGCCTTCGCAGGTTGGTGGTTATCCCGAATACAAAGGCCAGCCAATCAATGGGTTGTGCGCCGACGGGATTCCGCTTTCATGGAAAAAGAAATTCGGTCTCGACCCGAAGGACGTTGGGCTGGCGCAAAAAGATTTGCAAGGCGACGGCTACACGGTCATGGACAAATATCTCGCCGCTCTCGACCCGACGAAGAAGATCGACTGGACCGATCCCAAAAGTAACGTCAACACCTTAAAGTGAACGAAAACACCGGGCCACCCAAAGTGGCGATTTCGACTTATGCGTGGGTCGTCGTCGGTTTGCTCTGGCCGGTGGCGATGCTCAACTATCTCGACCGCCAGATGGTCGCCACCATCCGTGCCTCGATTCGCGCGGACATTCCCAGCATCGCCAGCGACCAGGACTTCGGCACGCTCATGGCGGTGTTTTTGTGGGTGTATGCGCTCTTGAGTCCGGTCGGCGGCTATATCGCGGACAAATTCAACCGTCGCTGGACGGTCATCGGCAGCCTGTTCGTCTGGTCGGTGGTGACGTGGCTGACCGGCCATGCGCAGACCTACGGCGAAATGAAAATCTACCGCGCGCTCATGGGCATCAGCGAAGCGTTTTACATCCCGGCGGCACTGGCGCTTATCGCGGATTTTCATTCCGGCGGCACGCGCTCCCGGGCCGTGGGCATCCATCAAAGCGGGATTTACGCCGGGCTCGCGCTCGGCGGCATCGGCGGTTACATCGCACAGACCACTTCGTGGCGGAACTGTTTTACCTGGTTCGGCGCGGCGGGCGTGATTTATGCGGTGGTGCTGATGCTGGTGCTGCGCGATGCAGGAAAAAATGAAAGCGCCGGGAAACATCCCGTGGCCATCGGCGAAACCTTGCGCGCGCTGTGGACACAGCCGGCATTCTGGATTCTGGTGATTTATTTCACGCTCCCTGCCATTTCCGGCTGGGTGACGAAAAACTGGCTCCCGACATTTCTTGCCGACACATTCAATCTCAAGCAAGGCCCGGCGGGCCTGTCGGCCACTGGCTACATTCATATTGCTTCGTTCGTCGGGGTGCTGCTCGGCGGCGTGGTCGCCGACTGGTGGATGCGAAAAACGAATCGCGGACGGATCTTCACGAGCGCGCTGGGCGTGCTCCTGCTCGTGCCGGCGTTGCTCGGTCTCGGCTGTGCCTGGAGCCTCGGCGTGGCGATTGCCTTCATGATTTTGTTCGGCCTCGGCTGGGGCTTTTTTGACTGCAACAACATGCCGATTCTCTGCCAGATTGCGCGGCCTGAACATCGCGCCACCGGCTACGGTTTCATGAATCTTGTGAGCATCAGCGTCGGCGGCGGCGCGACCGTCGCGCTCGGCTGGATGCGCGACCACGGCATCAATTTTTCCGTGGCGTTCATGGGGTCGGCGGCGGTAGCCTTGTTGAGCGCCGGCCTGATGTTGCTGGTGAAACCGCGCGTTGCAAATCTTGAGAAAGCGTGAAATGAAACTGCCTTTGACTGGAATCATTCCGCCGATGGTCACGCCATTGCGTGGCCGCGATGAACTCGACATTGCGGGTCTTGAAAAACTGCTCGAACACATTTTGTCCGGTGGCGTCAGCGGGCTTTTCATTCTCGGCACCACCGGCGAAGGCCCCAGCTTGAGCTACCGCCTGCGCCGCGAACTCGTGGAGCGCGTTTGCAAAAAGGTGAAACGCCGCGTGCCGATTCTCGTCGGGATCACCGACACGGCATTTGCTGAATCGGTCCAACTCGCGCGCTTCGCAGCGGATTCCGGTGCTGACGCCGTCGTCGTCGCGCCGCCTTACTACATGCCCGAGGGCCAGCCGGAATTGCAGGAGTGGCTTGACCATCTCGTTCCCGAACTGCCGCTTCCGCTTTTTCTCTACAACATGCCGCCGCTGACGAAGGTTTCCTACGAAATCGAAACCGTCCGCCATGCGCTGGACCATCCGCGCATCATCGGCCTCAAGGACAGCTCCGGCGACCTGAACTATTTCAAAGACGCTGCGGCGCTTTTGAGGCAGCGTCCTGACTGGTCATTGTTCATCGGCCCGGAGGGACAATTGCTTGACGCACTGCAGCTTGGAGGCCACGGCGGCGTGAGCGGCGGCGCAAACCTATTTCCGAAAATTTACGTCAGCATGTGCCGGGCTTTTCAGGCCGGCGATGTCGCGCGCGCGCAGCAATTACAAAAGCAAATCCAGCGCATCGGCAATTCGCTTTACCGGGTCGGCAAGCATCCTTCCACCATCATCAAGGGCATCAAATGCACACTGGCTTGCCTCGGCATTTGCGACGATTTCATGGCCGAACCGTTTCATCGCTTCCGTTCTGAAGAGCGCGAACTGCTCAAAGGCAGGCTGGCAGAAATCCGAGCTGAATTGTCAAAACTGAACCTCGAATGAAATTTCCACTACCGGTTCAAATCACGCTCGCGTTGATTGTTTTCAACGCGAAGGCACCTGCGGAAAATGTTCGGATTTTGAACCCCGGTGTGTTTTCTAATTACGTCGCGCATTTCAATTCGATGGAGGACGAAAACATCACGAACCTTGTTTCCAATGCCGATTCCTGGAGCTGGCTGCAAAGGGAAATTCCATTTTTCGAGTGCCCCGATCGTGAAGTCGAGGAGATGTATTACTTCCGGTGGTGGTCGTTTCGCAAGCATCTGGAGCAAACAACGAATGGATTTGTCTTCACCGAATTTCTCACCCGCGCAACGCCGGTCAGCAGTGCGGTCGGCCATCAGGTCGCCGAAGACCGCTGGCTCCACGACCAGAATTACATTGATGACTATGTCCGTTACTGGTTGCGCAACCCCGCCGGCCGCAGGACATTTCACAATTACAGCCAATGGTCGGATTATGCGTTATGGCAGCGCTATTTCGTCACGCTCGACAAAACGTTTCTCGTTTCGTTGCTGCCCGGCCTCGTCGAGGATTACCAGCAATGGGAAAGCGATCGCCTGACGACAAATGGACTCTTCTGGCAATACGATGTCCGTGACGCGATGGAGGAATCCATCAGCGGCTCTCGCACGAACAAAAATCTGCGCCCGACCATCAACAGCTACATGTTCGGCAATGCCTGCGCCATTGCGGCCATTGCCCGGCTCGCCGGAAACAAGGAACTTGCCGGGGAGTTTGACGCCAAGGCCGCGCAGTTGAAAAAGCTTACGGAAGAAAATCTGTGGAACCCGGACGCAAATTTCTTTGAAGTCCGCCGCGACAACGGAAATCTATCCGACGTTCGCGAGGAAATCGGTTTCATTCCATGGATGTTTGAACTGCCGGACGACAACACAAATTATGATTCAGCGTGGGGTCAATTGACGGACACAAAGGGTTTTTCCGCGCCTTATGGCATTACGACTGCCGAACGGCGCAGCCCGTTTTTCCGCACCCACGGCTACGGCCACTGTGAATGGGATGGCGCGGTCTGGCCGTTCGCCACCTCACAAACGCTGGATGCGCTCGCAAACTTTTTGCGCGACTACAAATCATCCGTCGTCACCAAGAACGATTATTTCGATACTTTTCTAACTTACGTTCACAGCCAGCACGCCGACGGCAAACCTTACATCGGTGAATATCTTGATGAAACGACTGGTCAATGGATCAATGGCAAAGGCGGCCGCAGCCGTTATTACAATCATTCGACTTTCGCCGACTTGGTCATCACCGGCGTGGTCGGTTTGGTTCCGCGCGCGGACGACACCGTTGAAGTTTGGCCGTTGTTGCCGGATGAAACCTGGGATTGGTTCTGTCTCGACGGCGTGAACTATCACGGCCACACGCTCACAATTCTTTGGGACAAAGACGGTTCACGCTACCATCGCGGCAAAGGCTTGATGGTGCTGGCCGGTGGAAAAGAAATTGCGCACGCCGCCAATCTGGGAAAACTGACTGGAAAACTTCCGTGAAAAAAGTCCTTACATTTCTCTTTCTCGGGACAGTCTTGGCACTCGGCGCTGCCCCGAAAAAGCAGTCGCCGATAATTTCCGTCAGCACGAACGGCACATTGATTTACGATTTGGATGAACACGGCAACCGCGTCCCCGATTTTTCGACCTGCGGTTACGCCGGCGGCGACAGGCCGATCCCCGACGCGCCGGTTCGCGTTGTCGTTTCGCCTGTTGCTGGCGACGAAACCGCACGCATCCAAAAGGCAATTGATTACGTGGCCGGTTTGCCGGCAGACGCGGATGGAATCCGCGGCGCGGTCTTGTTGTTGAAAGGGCGGCACGAGGTTTCCGGCGGATTGACAATCGCCAATTCCGGCGTTGTATTGCGTGGCGAAGGCGCAGATACGAATGGAACAATTTTGGTTGCTGCCGGAACAGATCGCCGGACTCTGCTGCGAATTGATTCCGGTCTGCATTCTCCCAATCTGGTTGGTGTCCAAGATGCGCCGGTCGTGAACCATGAAATTACCGACGCGTATGTTCCGGTTGGCGCGGTGAGTTTTCACGTTACGAATCCGGGTGATTTGAAAGCGGGTGAAGCAGTTTCCATTACGCGGCCAAGCACCAAGGAGTGGATTGATTTTCTCGGCATGACCGAGTTCGGCGGCGGATTGAGTGACTGGCGGTTGGTCTGGCACGCTGGCACCCGCGACTTGGTCTGGGACCGCGTCATCAAGAAAATTGACGGCAATATTGTCACGGTTGACGCGCCCATCACCACGGCCATGGAAAACCGGTTTGGCGGCGGGCATATGCTGGCTGAAACATCATTTCATATCAGCAACATTGGCGTGGAAAAACTCCGGCTCGAATCCACTTTTGATCCTCCGAATCTCAAGGATGAAAATCATTCCTGGTTTGCCATCACGATGGAAAATGTCGCGGATGCCTGGGTGCGTCAGGTCACGTTTGAGCATTTCGCCGGTTCGGCTGTGGCGATTTACGAAAGTTGCAAGCGCGTCACGGTGGCGGATTGTTCGTCGGTGGCGCCGGTTTCGGAAGACGCTGGCTGGCGGCGGAATACTTTTTTCACGATGGGGCAGCAGACTTTGTTTTTGCGCTGTTATGCGGAACACGGACGCCATGATTTTTCCGTCGGCCATTGCGCCGCCGGGCCGAACGCGTTTGTGCGCTGCGATGCCATCCTGCCGACCGCCGACAGCGGCGCGATTGAAAGCTGGTCGAGCGGCACGTTGTTTGACAATGTGCGGATTGACGGCAACGCCTTGAGCCTGATCAACCGCGGCAGCGCGGGCGAAGGCGCGGGCTGGTCGGCGGCAAATTCAGTTTTGTGGAACTGCATTTCCGCCAAAACCTCCTGCGAAAATCCACCGGGCGCGCAGAACTGGGCTTTCGGTTCGTGGGGTGAATTTGAGGGCGACGGCATCTGGCGCAGTTCAAATACGTCGGCCAAGCCGGACAGCCTGTTTGTCGCGCAACTTGCGGATCGTTTGGGAGATGCCGCAGCGAACCGGTTGTTGTCTGTCGCGAAAATCCCGACCGGGGCGCAAGACGCAAAACCGGTTGATGAAATCGCCGGCCGGCAAATCGAAAGCCCGAAGCCGCAACACAAGATTTCCGTCGCGAACGGCTGGCTCGTTTGTGATGGCAAATTGCTCGTCGGCGGCGTGCGGGGAATTAACTGGTGGAAAGGCAATATGCGTCCGAGCGAGGCGCAGACTTATGGCGTTACTTTAACCCGCTTCGCGCCGGGACGAATTGGTCCGGGTTTTACTGACGATTTGAACGCAATCGCTGATGACATGGTTTCCGAAGGTGAAGTCGCTCTCGATCACCACTACGGTTTGTGGTATGACCGCCGCCGCGAGGATCACGAACGTGCCCGCCGCATGGACGGCGACGTGTGGCCGCCATTTTACGAGCAGCCGTTCGCCCGCAGCGGCACCGGCACGGCGTGGGACGGCTTGAGCAAATACGACCTGACGAAGTTCAATCCGTGGTATTGGTCGCGGCTGGAACAGTTCGCCGGGCTTTGCGACGAACGCGGCCTGGTTCTGTTCAATGAAAATTATTTCCAGCACAACATTCTGGAAGACGGCGCGCACTGGGTGGATGGCCCGTGGCGTTCGTCGAACAACATCAACGACACCGGATTTCACGAGCCGCCGTTCGAGATTGAAAAACGGACGGTGATGGCGGATCAATTTTATGACGTGACCAATCCGGTTCGCCGCAAACTGCACGCGGGTTTAATCCGGCAGAACCTGGATAATTTCACGAACCATGCGAACGTGATCCAGTTCACGAGCGCGGAGTTCACCGGGCCGCTGGCGTTCGAGCAGTTCTGGCTGGACACGATTGGCGATTGGGAAAATGAAACCAAAAATCATCCGCTCATTGCGCTGGCGGCAACAAAGGATGTGCAGGATGCGATTCTTGGGGACGCGAAGCGTGCCCCAGTCGTGGACGTAATTTGTTTCCGCTACTGGTGGCAGACAGACAGGGGATTGTTCGCGCCGGAAGGCGGGCAAAACCAGTCGCCGCGACAATTTGAGCGCCTGTGGAAAGGCGGCCCGCCATCGGACGAAAACCTCGCGGCGATGGCGGCGGAATACCGCCGGAAATTTTCAGACAAGGCAGTCATCGCCTCCGGCGAAGACGCGCCCCTTGACCATGGCGCCTGGGCGTTCGTTTGTGCGGGAGGTTCGATGCCGAATCTGCCGACGACGACGGACAAAAATCTGCTCGCGGCAATTCCACAAATGCAGCCGTGGCCGGAGGCGTCACAGCCGGGCCGCTGGGTTTTGCGTCAGACAGGAAAGCAGTTGTTGGTTTACGGCGGCGGGGAATTGGATTTGTCCGGCGAATCCGGCACATTCCGTTTGAGCATGGTTGATTTGCGCACCGGCAATGTGACGTCCGGCTCCAAAACCATTCAAGCCGGCGGCAAAATAACTTTACCGGGTGGGGTCGCCTGGCTGACACGAAATTAAACAAATATGAATACCAAAATACTTTTCATCTATGCGGCGCTGGCTGCCATCGCCGTTCCGGGCACACTGCAAAACTCGTTCGCGGCCGACGCGACAAATTCCGTTGTAACTTCAGCCGGCGCGCACCGTTACAAAATTGCCGTGTGCGACTGGATGATTCTCAAGCGCCAGAAGCTCGGCGCGTTTCAACTCACCAAGGACATCGGCGCGGACGGCGTGGAAGTGGACATGGGTTCGTTGAGCACCAATGAAACGTTTGACAGCGTGATTACCAGGGATCCTGTGGTGCGCCAGCAATTTCTCGACAAGGCCAAGGAATTGAATCTGGAAATTTCCTCCATCGCCATGTCCGGTTTTTACGCGCAGTCGTTTGGCAACCGCCCCACCGTTCCGCGCATGACCCAGGATTGCATTGATACGATGAAGGCCATGAACGTGAAAATCGCCTTCCTTCCCGTCTGCATGCTCGGCGATCCAATATCCGTGCTGAAGAACGAGGAAAAAGCAGCCGCCAAGGGTCACCCGGAAAAATACATGCCCCAATATAACGAATTGGTCGCCCGGATCACCGAACGCTTGAAAGCTCTCGCCGTCAAAGCCGAAGCCGCCGGCGTTATCATCGGCATCGAGACCGGCCTTCCGGCGGCGGACGAACGGAAACTGCTCGAGGAGATTAATTCCCCCGCCATCCGCAGTTATTTCAATTTTTCCAACGCGCTGCAAAATGGACGCGACCTCAACGCCGAACTCCGCACGCTCGGCAAGGAATACATCTGCCAGATTCATTGCACGGATCAGGATGGCGTGTGGCTTCAGGACGATCCGAAGGTTGACATGCCGAAGGTGAAGCAGACGCTCGATGAAATGGGCTGGAGCGGCTGGCTTGTCATGGAGCGCTCGCGCAAGGCCAGTGATTCGCGGAACGTAAAGGGAAATTATGGCGCAAACGCGGCGTATCTAAAATCCGTGTTCCAAAAACCGTGACGAAATTTATTGCGATGGCTTTCTCCTGTCCTTAATGAGTCTTGAGCCAAAGTGAAATTACTTTTTCAATTATCTTCGCAACGTCAGGCCGGATATGTCGGCTGCCTGGTATTGATGTTTCTCACTTGGCTTCCTCAAGTCACGGATGCGGCCCAATCAACGTGGCGATCTGTTGACGGCACGCCTATTCCTGTGGCGATCTCAGCCGGTTCAGCGCAAACCGACCCGTTGCCGGCGATCCTCTATTTAAAAAACCTCACAACCCCACGGGCGGGAACGGAAGCGGATAAAACCATTTTGCAGGATTTTCTCAACTCCGGTTATTTGGTGGCCGAGTTGGATTTTTCTGGTCGCACCAATGCGCGCGTCCCGTTTATCAACCGCGATCTTGGAAAATTGCGCGATGACATCCGCGCCGGAAAATTTCTCAGCGAATACAGGGTGGACGATGCGCATGTCTTTATCGTGCCGGAAGGCTGCCGCTTGAAACGCGATATTTTGTATTTCGACGACACGAATCGTCCGCTGTCGCTGGACATCATTTATCCGTCGCAACCGAAGCAGCCCGTCGGCGCGCTTATCGAATTTTCATGTGACAATGCGAATCGCATGGGCAACACCTCGCTTTCGATTTGCAGCGATACCATTCTCGACGCCGAGGCCACCGAAGGTTTTGCGGTGGCAATGGCCGATCATCCGGTCGCGCCGCCTTACAAGGGCCTGGATGCGATGCCGGATTGCGCAGTCCGCATCAAGGCCGCCGTCCGCACGTTGCGCGCGGAAGAGGACAGACTGTCGCAATC
>Ga0265338_10008451_pt1 | contig 12500 bp, 11 predicted proteins | sample 42126metaG_FD_193579 | JGI IMG/M metagenome (GOLD analysis project Ga0265338, IMG submission 193579) | Rhizosphere microbial communities from Carex aquatilis grown in University of Washington, Seatle, WA, United States - 4-21-26 metaG | ecosystem: Host-associated > Plants > Roots > Rhizosphere... | reverse complement strand
GTTCCGACAGTGTCCTTCGTCAACGACCCGCGTGACACCACGGGCTCGGGCGCCGCTGCCACCGCGACCCTGACCGGGTCCGGCACGATCACCGGCATCGTTGTGACCGATCACGGCACGCCGCTTACTTCGGTTCCAGTCGTGACCATCACGCCGGCCCTGAACAGCGCCGCCGCGACCGCGATCTGCGACTTTACCGTGACCGGCTACGCCGCGCCGTTCGCCGGCGGCACGTTCGTTGCCCCGATCGAGCTGCGCGTCACCGGCACCGGCGTTCCGGCCACCTCTGCCTACACCAACCCGGCGACCCAGCAGAGCCTCGTTCGGTATCGCCCCGCCTCGATCGGCGTGGCGCTGTCTACCGGCGGCATCACGGCCACGGGCCTGGTGGTCAACGACGCCGGGCGCATCGGCGGGTCGACCTCGACGACCACGAACATCTCGCTGCTGCTCAACGGCAACACCACGGCGATGCCCGGCACCGCCGCGACCCTGACGCTGACGCTCGGCGGTTCGAACGACTTCGTCTACATGCTTCGCGCCTGACGATAGACCGGCGAGGGCCGAGGAGTAACCGCCGGACTGAAAACGGAGAAATAGGGTGTCACTTCAGGACTACATCAATGACACCCGCTTTCTCCTCCGAGACCAGCAGGCTCTGTTCGTTCCCGATCAGAGCCTGATTCGGCTGATTAACGAGGGCCGCAACAAGGTTGCGGAGCACACCGGCTGTATCCGCCGGTTGATTTACGGAACCCCGCCGGCTGGAACGTCTTCCACGCCGGGCATCGCCGTCACTGGCGCCATCATCCCCGGCTCGACGACGACGACGTTCGCCACCATCCAGGGGCTGGAGCGGTACGCCTACGACTACGGCAACCAGGTGCTGCGCCAGCTTTACGCGGGCGTGCAGGGCATCATGGACATTATCGAGATCGCGGTGACGTGGGGTGCGATTCGCCCAACGCTGACGTGGATGCCGTGGGAGGATCTGCAAGCCTACGCGCGGTCCTACAACATCGGCCAAAATTTCCCGCAGTTCTGGAGCACGCATTCCGAGGGCGAGTGGGGCGAGGTGTGGCTGTACCCCGTGCCTTCGCAGACTGGCGCGCTTTCCGGGGAGATGGAGTGGGACTGCTTCTGCTGGCCGACTGCCATCTACACCAATGACGATCCCGACATGATCCCCATGCCATTCCGCTCGGCGGTGAAGTATTATGCCGCCTATCTGGCGCACGACGGCGCCGGGCGATCGGGCCTCGCGGATCGTGCGTTGCAGCAGTTCAACGAATCCCTCGGCGGGTCGCGTGTCGCCGTCGACCGCGGCAAAACCGGCAACTTCTACTGGACCTGAGAACCATGAGCGGTGCCAACATTTCCTTCTCCTCGCTGTCGCCTGATGCCGGCGAGACGGTGACGTTTCCGGGTGCTTCTGCCCCCGCCGCGGCGCCCGGCGCGGTGCGGATTCCCACCGGCGGGCCTGACCCCTATGCGGACCTGATCGCGGGCCGCGCGCCCGGGGCTGGCCCGACGCCGAACATCCAGTTTTCGTCGCTGTCGCCTGATGCAGGAACCACCGTGAACCTGGGCGGGTCGAAAGGCGTGCCGCCGGAACTCCAGGCCGACCTCAAGACGCTGACCGAGTTCCTGAAATCGCAGCAAGGTGGCGGTGGCGCGGCGGATGTGCGCGAGGGGCTGATTAAGGACGGCGCGAAGGAGTGGGCCAAGGCGCAGGACATCTCGATTCCGAAGCCGCCGGCGGGCGCAACGTCGAGCCAGCCGACGGGCGGGCCTCTGGCCAACATGCCGAACCCCACCAAGGCGGCGATCATGGGCGCACTCGGGCGCATTTTGACGGCGGGTGCCGCGCGCCTTGCCGGCGGGGTGGCTGGTGCGGTGGCGCCTTCGACTGCGACCAACGCGCAGGAACCGGGCGACCTCGCGAAAAAGGGCCTTGGCACCGGCGCGTCGAGCGTCAAGTTTGCCGATTGGGACAAGAACACGCCAGCCGCGAAGCCCGCCGCCGCCGCGCCATCGAAGCCCTCCACGCCGCCCGCGCAGGCCGGCGAGAAGCCGTACGCGGCACCGGCCAAAAAGCCCCTTTCCTCTTTCGAGCGCGCCTTCGCTGCGGCCGTAAAGGACCCGGCCAAGCCGAAGGTGTTCGAGTGGAACGGCAAGAAGTACCGGGCCGAACTGGCGCAGGACGTGAAGCGCAAAGGGCTGAAGGCGATCACCAACGATGACGGCGAAGCCGACAAGCTGAACGCCAAGGAACTGGCGCGGGTGAAGTCATGATGGGACCGCTCGCCCTGCACCAACTCGGCCGGATGCTCGCCGCGCAGGGCCGCGGCCGGGATCGGCACCTTGTCCACGTCAACGACCAGGAACTGGCCATGCTGCGCGCGCACGGCGGCAGCGGGCGGATCAACCCCGTGACCGGGCTGATGGAGTTCGCGGACGACGCTGGAGGTGGTGGAGATGCCTCTGGTGGAGGTAATGCTGGCGCCGGCGCTGGCGATGCTTCCTCTGGTGTTGGTGGAGCAATGAGCAGCGGTGGCATGGCATCGGAAGGCCCGGGTGGGTTCTCCATGGGCGGCATCGGTGATCCCTCCAGTGGATTCGGCGTAGACGCTGGCCCTTCCTCAGCAGCAGGTGTTTCGGCTCCGGGTATCGCCCAAACCAGCAACCCGACCAACGTCGATGCCGCTGCAAAGGACAGCACGGGGCTCGGTTTGGGGCTCACAGCGCCGGACACATCCCCATCGCCGGGGCCTTCTATGTCGCCCGACGCCTCCCCCAAGGACGCCACGGGTCTGACCGCAGCCGACGTGAACAGTAGCGGGCTACTCGGTGGTCTCGTCAGCCCAAACATGGCCGCTGGCTTGGTGGGCAAGGGTCTCACGGCCGGCCTGACTGCCCTCGGACTAGGCCCGGTCGCAGGGCCGCTCGGCATCGGCCTCGGCTATGCGGCCATGGCCGCGCTCGGGTTAGTCGATTCCGGCCCGAGCGCCACCGGGGCCGGCACGGTCGGCAACGACGTGACCAACACCGATACGAGCGCGGTTGCCTCGGCCTTGGGTCCGACGCTGGCTTCATCGCCAGCCGCCGCTTCGTCGGTGACGCCGAGCAACTGGTATCTCGCGCGCGGAACATGAGATGTCCGGCACCACCCAGAAGCAACTCGAACAGCTCAGTCTGCCGGCGGGCTTTCGTGCCTGGGGTGTCGCGCCGTTCGGCTCGTTGAACTGGCAGGACAGCCGCACCACCATTGGCGACCAAGAGTTCTACTGGATCGAGAACTTCCTGAAAGTCGGCAGCGGACGGCTGCGCACGCTGTGGGATCACGGCACGGCACTCTACACGGCAACCGGCAAGACGATCATTTCGTTTTTCCCGTTCAACATCGGTCCCACGAACTATTTCGCCGTGTTTCTCAACGACGGAACCGCCGTGCAGGTTGCCCAGGCAACCGGGGCCGTCACGACCATCTCGGCCACGCCGGGGCTGTTCTACCAAGCCGGAGGGGAACTGCCGGCCTGTTCGCAGTCGGCGGCTGACTACCTCATCATCGCCAACAACAACACGCCCAACGACTACTGGCTGTGGGACAGCGCCACGCTTTACAGCGCCGGCACGCTGTCGCCTGTGGTGACGCTGCAAGCGGGCGGCGAGGCATATGTCTCGGCCCCGACCATCACCCCGTTCGGCGGATCGGGCTCAGGGGTGGCCTTCGCTGCCACCATCGTTTCCGGCGCCGTGACCAACGTTCAGGTGACGAACCCCGGCACCGGGTATCTGGCCGGCGAGACGGTGCAGTTGCAGTTCAGCGGCGGCGGCGCGCAGACCGGCGCGATCCTGAAAGCAGTGCTGTCGGCGGGTGTCATCGACTTCATCAACGTCATTGGCGGCGGGAGCAACTACACCGACACGCCGATCGTGACGATCAGCGGCGGTGGTGGCTCGGGTGCCGCGGCCTACGCGACGATGTCGGGCGGCGTCATCACGGCAGTCACGGTAACGAATGGCGGCTCGGGCTACACCTCGACCCCCACGGTGACGCTGACGGTCGGCAGCGGCGCGACGGCGACGGCCAACGTCGGCGGTGGTGCCGTGACCAGTTTCTCCATGGTCACGAACGGGTCCGGCTACGTGAACCCGCCGAAGGTCATTGTCAGCGGTGGCGGCGGGGCGGGAGCGGTCGGCACCGCGGTTCTGACCGGCGGCAGCGTGACCTCGATTACGCTGGTCTACGGCGGCACCGGCTACACGACGCCGCCGACCGTGACGATCTCGGCGGGTGCCGGCGCCTCGGCGCAGCCTTTCCTGTCGGCCGGCAGCGTGGCCAGCGTGACCGTGACCAACGGCGGCACGGGGTTCAACTACACACCGACCCTGACCTTCATCGGTGGCGGCGGTTCGGGCGCCACGGCAACGGCGGTGCTGACCGGTGGCGTCATCACCTCTGTCTCGGTTTCCGCAGGTGGTTCGGGCTACACCACGGCGCCGGCGGTTCAGGTGTCGGCGGGGCTGAACAGCGCCGCGCAGGCAACCGTTGAGCTGATGCCGTTCGGCACCTCCGGGGCTGCCATCGAGACCTACCAGGAGCAGGTCTGGATGGTGGACCCGTTCTCGTCGGGCGCGGCGCAGAACGGCGGCACGGTTTTGGCTTCCGCCCCGGAGAGCGTGACCAACTTCGCCACCTCTGCGGGCGGCGTGCTGTACAAAAGCCGCAGCCGCTACCTCAAGCAGCGGTACGTCAATATCCGGCAGAGCAATGGCTACCTCTACCCGCTGGGAGATTCCTCGGTCGACGTGTTCTCCAGCGTCAGCACGAGCAGCAGCACCGGCGTCACCACGTTCAGCAACCAGAACACCGACCCGCAGATCGGCGCGGCCTGGCGCGACTCGGTGGAGGACTACGGGCGCACCATTCTGTTCGGCAACGCCAACGGCATCTATGGCCTCTACGGCGGCAGCGTGGCCTGCGTGTCCGACAAGGTGCGCCAACTCATCTGGCAGACCTTCCAGTCGGGCTCCTACGGCGGCGTCACCCCGAGTTCCGCGGTCGCGCACCTGTTCGGCGTAAAGTGCTTCTTCCAACTGATGACCATCGCCGACCCGTTCACCGGCGCCGCCCGTTCGGTCATGCTGGGGTGGACCGAAAAGGAGTGGTTTATCGCCTCGCAGTCGGTGGCCCTGACCTTCATCGCGACTCAGAAGACCAACTCGATCTGCACCGCCTGGGGTACCGATGGCACCTCGATCTACCCGCTGTTCCAAAGCCCCTCGTCGAGCTTGACCAAGATCCTGACCACCAAGGCATATGGCGGGCCACAGGACTACATCATCAACGAGGCGCTGGCCTTCTACATGCGCGCGCAGGATCGCTCCGCAGCGCAGGCCGGCATCCAGGGGACGATCACGCTGGAAGGGTTCATGCAGGCGGATGCGCTGACGGCCCCTGCCGGGTCGATGCAAATTTCGCCGTCAGCCTCGGCGGTAACGATGCCGGTGCAGCCCTACTTCCTCGCCCCGCAAAATACGCATCCGGTGTGGGGGGCAAAAACGCCGGACGTGTTCGGCACCGCAATTGGTGCTACAATGACAACGACCTCGCCGGACTTCGAAATCGAGGGGATCATCCTCGCCTACAGACAAGAGACAGGAATATTCGGATGAGACGCAAGGACTTCATCGCCAACCCACAAAGGGTCGGGTCGGGCGAAAACAGCAACGGGTTCCGCGCTGTCACGCCGGCCGAAGACGTGACCGAAAACCCGATGCCGAAGCAGCATTGCGGCTACGGGCCGAACGTGAACGGCACGCGCTGGTCGCAGTTCCCGTGCGACACTGATGTCACGCCGCCGATGGTGGGACGCAGCAAGCGGGTCAGCAAGGCACGCTGACATGTTGGCCTGCCTGCTGAATGTGCCGCGGTCGGACGACGAATGGGCGCGATGGGGCTTCCACCATCGTATGTCCCACGATGCGATCGTGCGCGCGATCAACACCAAGGGCGGCAGCCTCACGACCTACCAACTCGATCCGATAACGCTCGACAAGGATTGGCTCGACCGCGACCAGCAGGCACACAACGATTTCAATGCCGCGCTGCACATGTCCGGCGCCGATCTGACGGAGGTGGACTTTTCGCAGGAAAACCAGGTGTCGGCGTGGATCTACCTGGAGCAACAGGAACACTTTGACGCCGAGCGGGCGCTGGGGATCACGTCATGAACACGCCGTTCCTCGTTCTCGGTCTGCCGCGCAGTCGCACTTTCTGGACGTCGAAGTTCCTGGCCTTCAACGGCCGCCGCGTCGAGCACAACCAGTTCGTGCGCTACCGGACGCTGAACGACATCGTCCACTACTTCGACCACCCCAACGTGGGCGCATCCGACCCGGCAGTCGGTGCCATCTGGCGCGACCTCCTGCCACACCTTCCCGACGTGCGCGTGGCCGTCATCCGCCGCTCGCCGGCCGAGGTGCTGGCCAGCCTGCGCAAGATCGGCACCGAGGGCGAGTTCATGCCGCGCCTTCTCGAACGCTATGCCGCCGAACTGGACGCGCTGGTGGCAACCGGGCGGGCACGGGCATTCGAGTTCGCGCTGCTTGGCACCCCGAGCGAGGCGGCGGCCCTGTTCGAGTACTGCGCCGAGGCGCCGCTGGACGTGTTCTGGTGGCAGGTCATGGGCACTCGAAACCTGCAATCACCGGAGGTTAGCGATCCGCTGGCCGCCAAGGAAGCCTGCCTGGACGGGCCGGTGGCGCGTGCCATCGCCAGTTTCGCCGGCAAGGAGATGGAAGATGCCATTTAGTTGGGCTGGAGACGCGGTGGACTACGTCGGCAGCGCACTCAGCGATGCCGGGACCGCCGTGGGAAATGCCGCCTCGTCGGTTGGTTCGGGGATTGCCGATGCGGCCTCGGCGGTCGGCAGCGGCATCAGTGACGCCGCCAGCGCCGTTGGCTCGGCGCTCGGGATCGGCGGTGATGCAGGCAGTGTCGGCACGCTGGCGCAGGACACCACGGCGGCAACAGCCGGAACCGGCTTCACGGGCGCCGTGGTGCCTACTGCCGCCCCGGGGGTGGGCGCGGGGGCTTCTGCTATTGCCGCTCCCGCGAGCGCCGACGTGATCGATTCCACCGACCCCGCTTTGGCAGTCGGCGGCGCGGCCAAGGGCGCGGACATGGCGGCGACTCCCGATACGGCCGGCTGGTCGTCGCCGCCGAACGGAACTGGTTCGGCTGCCACCCCCAGCCTCTCCCAGATCAGCGGCGACGTTTCCGCCGGCAACTACGGCCAGGCCGTTTCCGACGTGGGCAGCAAGCTCGGCGCCAATTCCAGTTGGCTAGTCCCCGCGGGCTCGTTGGGCGCCTCCATGTTGCTTGGCAACAGCCAGCCGAAGGGGTCAACGCAGGTCAGTCAGGAGGCGGCGCAACTTTCCACGGCCGGGCAGCAACTGCAGAGCTACATCACCAACGGCACGCTGCCGCCCGGCGTGCAGTCGGCCATCACGTCGGCTTCGGCCACCTCCAAGGCGGCGGTGAAGGCGAACTATGCCAAAATGGGCATGAGCGGGTCCACCGCCGAGGCAGCCGACCTCGCTGCGGTCGATCAGGCGGCGACGACGCAAGGGACCAACATCGCCCTGCAACTGCTGCAGCAGGGCGTGTCCGACACCCAGATCAGTTCGCAACTCTATGGCGAGCTGATGAAGAACGCGATCAGCAGCGACAACAGCCTGGTGTCGGCGCTGAGTTCCCTGGCCTCCGCTTCCGCCCGGCCAACGGTGACGCTGAACACGGGGTCGTAACATGGCCGACGACACCACTGCCGCGCCCACCGAAGCGCCGTCCAAGGTCGAGGTGCCGGATCAGCCCGACACGACCTCGGCGGTCGGTCGCGTGTTCAACATGGACCGGACGCTGAAGCGCGACCATGCGGTGGTCGATGCGCTGGAACCGAGCGCGCTGACCCCGCCGAAGATCACGGCGCCGCCCGATCCGACGCCGCACACCGACCCCATGCAGGCGTTCGGCCAGCCCGCGATGTGGCTGGCGATCTTCGGGTCGCTGGTGTCTCGCCAGCACTTGACGGCGGCCGTGACTTCGGGCGCCGGCGTGCTCGCGGCTACGCAGAAGCTCGACGCCGAGCAGGCCAAGAACCAGTACGACCAGTGGAAGGTCAACAGCAAGAACGCCCTCGAAACCGCCAAGTACGTGCAGAACTCCTACAAGGCGGCGATCTCGAAACTCAGCGCCGACGCGCGCGGCGCCGCTTCCGAAGTCGGAACGTTGGCCAAGGCGTTCAAGGACGACGCCATGCTGCACATCTACGAGACGCAGGGCATGGACGGCGTGGTGCGGTTCCTCAAGGGGCGCAAGAACCAGTTGGACGATGCCGAGGTGGGCGGCGACCTGTTCGGCAAGCATGTCGAAGGCCAGATCGGCGTGCTGGACAAGATCGCCGCCGGCTTTGCGTCCGACGATCCGACCAAGCAGGCCGATGCGCTCGACCTCTACGGAACCACGCTGGGCAAGGGCGTGACCAAGGCCAACCGTGAGGCCACGACCGCCACGGTGCTGAAGCTGAAAAGCATCGCCTACACGTTGCGCAACGGCACCCCGGAGCAAGTCGCCGCGGCGCAACAGGAAGCCGCTGCCATTCCCGGTATCGCCTCGGGCATCCTGCATCCACCGAAAGCGGCGCCGACGCCGGGTTCCGTCCAGGCCAATCGTGCCGCCATTGCCAAGGGCGTGGCCAGCGATCCGGCGTGGAAAGACAAGCCCGCCGACCAGCAGGCGACTGAAACAGAGCGGCGGTTCAAAAAGTCGCAAGCCTTGATGATCGACAAGGAAACCGCCGACTGGATCGCCCGGGAAGTGTGGTCGGGCAATCCTAGTGCTGTCGTCGGCATGGCCCGTAGCGCCAACAATATGACCCTGGTGGCTGAATCGATCAAGGACTACGCAAAGGCAAACAACAAGACCCCGGAGGACATGAACGCGAAGATCGCGGAGTTCCGGTCGCAGATGTCCGAAGCGCAGACCCTCGGCCACCGGGTCGGCGCCATCGAAGTGTCGGGCCAGGAAGCGAAGAAAATGGCCGGGCTGGTCGAGGCCGCATTCTCCCGCCTGGGCCGCGATCAGTTCCGCCCGTTCAACCAACTCAAGGTGCTGTACGACAACCAGACCAGCAGCCCCGAGCAGGCCAGCGCGTATCTGGCCGACTTCTCGCTCGCGACCGCCTACGCCCGCGCGCTCAACCCGCAAGGCGTGCCGCGCGAGACGGACATCGCCAAGGCCGAGCAAATGCTGTCGACCTACGACAGCTACGAGCGGCACATGGCCGGGGTAGACCAGATCCTGCTGGAACTCGATCAGATCGAAGCGGCGACCGGCGAGGCCCGCAACGCAATGATAAACCGCATCCGCGGCGTGCGCGGGTTCGCGCCGGAAACCAGCGGTGCTGCCAAGCCGCTCCCCGCCGGCGCCCCCCAGGAAGGCGCCACCTCTACCTCCAAGAGCGGCAAGCCGATCGTGTTTCGGAACGGGAATTGGGAGTACCAGTGATGCCCGTTCCGGCTGACGATCTGCCGTCCAACCTTGTCCCGGCCGACGACCTGCCGGATGCCCATGCCGCCCCCAGGAAGGCCGCAGAGCCCTCCACCACAGCGGGCGGTGTGGCTGCCTCGGCCGCCCGCGGTGCGGCGCCCTACGCCACAGGAGCGGCGGTAGGGGCGGGTATCGGATCGCTGGCTGGCGGCATCGGTGCGGTGCCGGGTGCCGCTATTGGCGCCGGTGCGGTCGGGCTGACCCAGCTCGCCACGCAGATTTACAACACGGTTGCGCCTCGCCTCGGCTGGTCAACCACGGCCACGCCGCAGGAAGCCACCGACAAGGTGCTGGATCACTTCGGCATCAAGCGCCCGCAGACTGCCGTCGAGCGCACGGTACAGGCGACCACCGGCGGCGCGGCCGATGCGCTTTCCGGTGTCGGCGCGGCGCGCGAGGTCGGCCAGGCCCTGACTGGCCCCGTCGCCAAGGGCGTAGCCGCCCGGCTGGCCGAGAAGCCTGCCGCGCAGGTTGCGGGTGGTGCTGCCGGTGCTGCTGCCGGGCAGACCGCCGCCGAGAAGGGGTATGGCGAGGTCGGGCAGGTTATCGCCGCATTGGGTGCCGGTGCACCGGCCTCGGCTGTCGGCGGCAAGGTTCGCCCCCAGGTGAAGCGCCTGCTCGACGCTGGGGTCAAGCTGGTCCCGGGCGAGATCCCCGGCGGCATGGTGCGGGACCTGGAGCAAAAGGCCCGCAGCTTCCCGATCCTCGGCCATGCCATTGCCGCGCGTGAACAGCAGTCGCTCGACAGCTTCAACCGCGCCACCGCCAACGAGGCCCTGAAGCCGATTGGCGTCAAGGTGCCGGAAACGATGACGGGGAACCAGATCGTCGAGTTCGGGCAGACCATCCTGGGAAACGCCTACGACTCCGTTCTGCCGAACATCCAGTTCAAGCCCGGCCGCCAGTACGCTACCGAGGTGGCCGACGTGCTGAAACGCGGCGAAACGCTGCCGCAGATGCAGCGCGACCAGTTGCAGGTCATCGTCGACCAGCGCATCGACGGCCGCCTTGATCCTGCCACAAAGTCGATGCCCGGCACGACAATGAAGCAGGTCGATGGTGAACTGCGCTGGTTCGCCCGCAACTACATGGCTTCGCCGGATGGTGCGCAGCGGCAGCTTGGCCGGCTGGTGGACGACCTCACTTATGCCATGCGGGCCGAGGTGGAGCGCAACAACCCCGCCTACGCCGAACAGCTTCGGGCGATCAACCGGGCCTATGCGGGCTTCGTGCGCGTCGAGGATGCCGCTGCACGGCGGGCGACGGCCGGCGGGCGCTTCACCACGGGCGACCTGCTGGCGGCCGTCAAGCGTGACGATGACACCGTGCGGCACCGGGGCTTCGCCGCGGGCAAGTCGCTGCTCTACTCCTGGGCGCGCGATGCTCACGATGTCATGGCCAAGACGGTGCCCGACAGCGGCACGCCCGGGCGCCTCATGGTGATGGACGCGCTGGCGGGCACGGCAGGCTACTTTCATCCGCATTGGCTGGCCGGGCTGCTGGCCAGCGCCGCGCCCTATACACCTTGGGGATCGGCAGCGATTCGCCGCGGCGTGCAGGCCGCAAGCGCGGGACCGAACCGGGAAGCTGTTGCGCGGGCGCTGGGCGTAACCAACCCCTACCTCATTCCGGGTCAGTCCAACGTCGTGCAGGGAGGCCCGCAGTGACCGTCGCGCCGAAGAAAACCAATCTCGTCAATGAGATGGACAACTTTGTTATCTCATTGCTTGAAGAAGCAAGAGGGAATAAACTAACCGAGAGTGGTGATGGAGGACAGGATGGGGGCGGCGCCGAGGGAATCGATTTCGATCAGCGGGTTCAATTCCTTGCGGCAGCAACCCGGTATCTCGCCATCAAGCACCGCATCGACCCGGAGTTGGAAAAAGACGCATGGAGCAAAGAATTTGACAAGTTCCACGGTCGAGCATCTGGGGGTAAGGGCCGTCCCCGAAAGGGTGACGCCGATCCGGCAGCCGGTGCCGGAAGCGCCGCCGGCGATGGAAGCGGTTCCCCCATCCCACTCAATGCCTTCCGTCCGCGAGGATAGCGCGGCGCTCGGGGCGTTCAGGGCGCTCGCCTCCGTTCTGGCGGCGAGGCTGCTGCTATTGCTCGGGGTGCTGGGTGCGTTCGTGCTGGCCTGGGTGGCGGCGCACGCGGAGTCCTTCACGCCGCTTTGCGTGCTGGTTGCCTACGGCGTGCTGGTGGTCGGGCCGTTGGCCTGGCTGGACTGGCACCGCGGGCCGGGCAGCGGGGTGTGAGATGCCTTGGACTGCCAAAGACGCCCCCAAGCACACCAAGGCGGCAAAGACCCCGGTAGCGCGCCGCCAGTGGGCGCATGTGGCCGACGCCGTTCTGAAGAAGACCGGCGATGATGCGCAGGCCGTTCGCGCGGCCAACGCCGTGGTGAAGCGGAGACGCAAGAAATGACCGCGCCCGCCCTCACCAACTACGCCCAAGGCAGCACGCAGGTCAGCGCCGACCAACTGAACACGTTCGAGCAGACCTGCGACAACTTCGCCCAGCTCCGCACGCTGACCGGCGTGACCGGGATGCAGGTCTCGGTGCGCGGCGCCGTGACGCCATCGGACGGCGGGGGCGGCGAGTTCTGGTGGAACCCGAACAACACCGCGGCCGACGACAATGCTACCGTGATCGTGCCGGGTGGGGTGACGCTGGGCGGGTGGAACCTGCTGACCATCACCGCGGCAATGTCGCGATGGGTCGAGGCGGGCGGCTACACCATCACGGGGACCGTTACCTACGAGGGCGCAGTTACCTACGAGGGCGTGATTCCCAAGATCGACGGCGCGGCTGGAACCACTCGGATGCTCGCCTATGCGACAGGCGGCGCGACGGCGTGGCAAACGTGCGCGGAAACCTCGGC
>Ga0265338_10008450_pt1 | contig 12500 bp, 9 predicted proteins | sample 42126metaG_FD_193579 | JGI IMG/M metagenome (GOLD analysis project Ga0265338, IMG submission 193579) | Rhizosphere microbial communities from Carex aquatilis grown in University of Washington, Seatle, WA, United States - 4-21-26 metaG | ecosystem: Host-associated > Plants > Roots > Rhizosphere >... | reverse complement strand
CGCCCTCGAAGCCTGCAGTGCCCTTCTCAACCGGAAATCTGCCGACTCTCAACGACTCCGGACCGCGTCGCGCGGTCTGAGGGGAAGTCCTGCTTTACTGCGGCAACCGCCGGAAAGCCGCGCCTTCGGCCCGGTGGGGGCGCTCTCGGCTCAGCTCGGCGACGCGACACTTCTTGCCGCCAGCGTCCTCCACTCAGGGATCACCAAGTTCAATGCTTCGTTGGTCAGTCGGATTCGGCTGTCGGGCGTAAGTTTAGCAAGGAATTTTTCGCCCCGCAAGGTCTCGGACAGGCAAGCAAGTAGGATAACCGCGGTATCCGTGGTTTCGGCAAATAGCTGGCGCAGTTTCGCACAACCCTGTTTATGGGGCTTCAGGAGGGGCACATTCCTGGGCCGCCGTTTCGCCGACCTCGGGTTCGAGTACTCGACGTGGATTTCCGGCAATGGGCCTCCGATTACCAACTGGACCTGTCCTCGATTTGATTATCCACTTTAGGCACGGTACCCCTCACCTTCCTCCCCTAGGAGTTTCGTCCCTCGCTCCCATCGCTGCGCCGCTCCGCACAATCGACCGCTGAATGTCATGGTTAATCTGACTCCGCATCAACAGCTGTTGGCGATCACCTCGGAGGGGGCTCGTCTGGCGCAGATTCTCACGGATCAGCTGCGGTCGCTGCCCTCTGATGACAACGCACGATCGAGGTTCCGAGAGGGAGCGGAAATGGCCCGCCTCCGAACCGCGTGCGACCAGCTCGAGACATTCCTCAACCGCTATTCCGCTGAGCTGCCGACGTCCTTGCTGCCCTGCCTGCAGTTGGGCGGGCACCTGCAGCCCTTCCTACTGCTAATGGAGGAAGCGACACAGACCGCACCCGGCGGCGCGGGCGACGCGGCACTCTACATCGCGCTCGCGGAAACGGTGGATAAAAAGATCGTTGCCGATCTCGCATTCATCACCCGCACCATGGCCAGCGCGGGATCGGTCGAGGCAGACAAGCCTGGTTCTTGAGAAGAAAGACTCCCGATGATACAACTCGAAACCACGATCCGGTGTGAGGACTACATTCATTTTCGCCCGGCGACGATCATCAAGAACATCTGCGATCTGTTCCCGGACACTTCGTTCCTGATCCAGCGGGCGGATTCCATCAAGCCATCGCTGCAAAAGGTCAATCCGAAGTGGTATTTGAATTTGGTGACCGCGTGCCTCCTCTCGGGCGAAAAGGTGACGGTAACGGCGGAAGGGCCGCATGAGCAACTCGCTGCGGCGTTCCTCCAAGGAATACTGGAGAACCTGAATGTCGTTTACGCCAACGCCAAAAGCCAGTCTCCGGACGCCATCAAAGAGAAGATCGCAAACTTCCTCGCCCGGATCGTGCGAGAGAATCTCGACCCCAAAAGGCACATCGTCCTGGGGTTGGTTGACGAGAAGATCCGCGGGCATCCCTCGGCTGCGGCGCGGGTGCCTGCGGCGGCGTCCCACAGCATTGAGGTGCCGGTCACGGCCAACCTCCACGGAGCGGTCGTCGAGGTGCTCCCCCGGATTGCCAGGCACTTTGCCAGCGTCATTACGCTGGCCTTCCGGCATCCAACCGCGGGAGACCTCGAGTTTGACGTGTCGGGCGATAACGCCTGGGTAATCTTCGATATCCTGGCGTTCACCCCTCCGATCGGAACGCGGCTGACCGTGCGCGCGTATGGCGAGCGATGTCAATTGGCATGCGAATTCATGGCGCGAATGATCGGAAATTTGGCAAAAGCCGACGCCTGGATTCACATCTGTGTGAGCCAGCAGAAGACGGACGCCGAGTTGGTGAAGGGAATCGAGAAGGTCATCGACGCGGACCGAACAGAAACCGCCACACCGGATGCACCCACCAAAGTGCGTGATTATATGCTGAACGATCTCCTGAAAAAGGAACTGATCGTGTTCGGGCGCGAGCCGACAGACCGGTTGGGGGCGATCGAAGCGCTCTCCGCGACCGTGAGCGCGTACGGGGGAATGGACGCGACAGAACTCAAAGACTTGGTCAATATGTGGAGCGAACGGGTCAACGTATGCAGCGACAGATTCGCCTACGTCCACGCGCGGGCCAAGAACTGCCCACCGGCCATGTTCGCACTCGGGGTGTTTGCGCAGGGCGTCGAATGGCCCGGGCAAGAAGAACGAAAACAGGTGGTGGCCCTATTACTGGCTGCCACTGATGTGGGCGAGACGTTCATCGGGTATATGGGAAGACTGCTGGGGATCTTCCGGGAGAATCAACCGCTGATCGACGCCCTGGTTGCGGCCCACACGCCCGAGGAGGTCGTCGGAATCTTGAAGAGGGCGGACGCGGCGGCGCAGGACGCCCGGGAGAAGAAACGCCGAGAGAAGGCGCGAGTCGTGCTGCTGGTCGAGTCTATCGAGGATGAGATCACCGTGGGGCGACAGGAAATCCTGGCGAAAAGCCCCAGGATCCGCGGGTACCGCATCGAATACATTTATGCAGTCACGGAGAGCGCACAGGGCGCGCCTGACTTCAACGAGGCGGAGTTTGCCCAGCGATTGTCGGCCCGCATTGCCGACCTCAAGCCGCAGTTCGTTCTTTTCCACACCGGCCATATCTATCAGCAGCACATCTCGTGGTTCGAAGACCTCGTGCGCGGCTTGCGGGGGCGGTTTGGCGACGTGCGTTTCGGCTATCAGGAGAAGCGGTCTCTTGCCTCTCCCGAAGGCGTTTTCTCCAGCGATGACGAAACGAAAGGCATCCAAACACTGGTGTTTAGAAACATCCTGGGGATTTAACCATGTCAGCCATCGACCGCGTTTTGCTGCTCGCTGCAGCCGGGGTTCCAACCGTCCTCCTGTTCGTGTTCAAAGCGTACTTTCAGCACCTACTTGATCAAGGCCTACAAAGTAACTTGGAGAAGTTGAAGAGCGAGCTGGCAGAGCATACGGAGACGGTGAGGGCAATTCTGGAATTGGAGCTCAGCTGGCGGCGAGCTTTGGCGAACAAGAGGATGGAGATCTACCCAGGAGTTGTGGGATTGGCCACCCGGCTGCGGAATCTGGCGCGCAACGCGTGCGCCGATCTGCCGAATGCCAGTAGTCTCGTTGCCAGCGAGTTCTCGGGCCGCCTGTTGGAGCTAGATGACCTTTTAACCGGAATGCGATTCTACCTCAATGCCGACGGAACGACCCTCGTCGTCCACAAGTTCAATGACTGTGCGTCAAAGTTCTACGTCTTGCTAGGCGATATCGTCTGTTACAGGAGCACGGGCGACGAAGAAGGCGCGCGGGCGTTGCACGAGAAGGCCCTGAAGACCCGCGACCAGATGGATGACCTGCTGAACCGCCTGAACAGGAAGATCCAGACTGTCATGAGCAGCTCGGGAAAGCTGGAGGTGAAGCTGCCGATGGCGGGCAATTGACGCGGAAGAAGACCCTTGTGCGGCAATCGTCACGCCCTAACGGGACCTTCGGCAGGTCGCGGGTATGCAGACAAAGGGCCGCAACAACAGCGAACAATAGACGAACGGACTCGATGTTTCTATTCGTGGCCAGGTAAGCTGCGATCGAAACCGACCGGGGAAAAGCAAAGGGCTCGCGCACAGATGGAGGTCAAACCGGACGCAATGTTTGTTGGAGCGAAATGGATGCCCAGGAATGAGACGCTGGTGCCGCTCAAACGCTGCCGCTTACCGACTGGCCGACATATGCGTCAACCAGTCGGAAACCCATGTGTCACTCATCAGGTAGTCAGGCGCCTCATTCCTCCCTCCAACTGGCACCAAGCACCACGACAATAGCCGCTCAACCAGTTTCGTGGCCAGTTGTTGGTATCTAAACCCAGTTTCTGGCCAGCTGATGGTAGCTATCCCAATGATCCCGACCGGCTATTCTGGGGCAGGCTTGGCCAACTTATGCCACCGTGCGCGGCCAAGTTGTGGTCCCCACGACAGAGCCCCCCGCAGCGGGGTCGGAGCGCAGCGACGGGAGGAGGGATAAGGCCAACCGCCGCGTCAGCGGAGGTTGGGGGCGCAGCCCCGAGCGCAGCGAGTCAATCCCTCCGCCTCCCCCATCCTTCGCCCCATGGCCTGCGGATGGCAGGGCCGCGCCGGGTCAGTGAACGTCGTCGTAGAGGTTGGCGACCTCGGTGCCCCAGCGGCTGGCCTGCCGGGCGTGGCCCGGCCCGAAGTGCCAGCACGTCGCCACGCGCTCGGGCGTGGCGACCTGACCACGGCGCTCGATCTGCGTGATGAGCCAGCGAACATGTTTCATCGCGCAATCGCGCGCCAGCGCCGGATCGCGGGCCTCCTCAAACGGCCGCGGCGCCATGAACTCGCGCCAGACGGGTGCGGTGATCTGCCAGGCGCTGAGCTCGCCCACGGGACCAAGCTGACCGCCCCAACGCGTCCCCGTCTCTTTCATCGCGAGCACGTCGACCATCCGCGTCACGTCGATCTCGGCCCGGAGCTGGGCTGCGGCCAGCAACGAGAGTCCGCAGAGGATGAGCGAGGAGCGGAGCATGGGCCGAACGCCGTCTATTTCACCGCGGATCCCGGACCTTCGTCAACCCCGCGTTACTGCGCCGTCTTGCCAACGAAAGGCAATGCCGCGCGCCCCCAGCCCGCCTCAGTTGTTCCGCCGCATCGAGAGCAGCCACAAAAGATGCATCAGCGCCGTCACGAACGCTGCCACGTACGTCAGAGCGGCCGCGTTCAGCGTTTCGTTGACGCCGGGCATTTCATCGCGGTCCAAGATGCCCAGCTGGACCAGCTCGATCTTGGCCCGGCGGCTCGCGTCAAATTCCACCGGCAGCGTGATGAGCTGGAACAGCGACAGCACCGCATAGATGATGATCCCGAGATCGAGCAGCACTCCCCAGATGCCGAAAAAGAACCCGCCCACCATGATCAGCGGCAGAAGATTCGAGGCGAACTGGGTCGCCGGCACCAGCGCCATGCGCGCCTGCAGCGCCTTGTAGCCGACCTTGTGCTGGATGGCATGACCCGACTCGTGCGTCGCCACGCCCAGCGCCGCCAGGCTGGTGCCGCGGTAATTTTCCGACGACAGGCAGAGGCGCTTGTTCAGCGGATCGTAGTGATCGGTCAGGTGCCCGGGAATCTCGACGATGTCCACATCAGTGATCCCGGCGCGCTCCATCACCGCCGCCGCCGCCTCGCAGCCGGTGATGCGCCCGCGGGAGGGAATCTGCGCGTTCTTCGCATAGGCGCTCGACACCCGCACCTGGGCGTACAGCGCGAAAACCATCACCAGAACGAAGAGAAGGATGAACACCGGCTGCGGAAGGAAGGCAAAAGCGACGGGCATGATCATGGGAAATTGGATGATTGAAGGGTGACAAGCATAGCGCAGCCCAAGTTTCCCCGGAAAGCACGATTCTCGCCGGAATCGCAACCGGCAGCCCGCCAACCGCTTGCCATCATGTCCGCGGTCGCGGCCCTCCGGGCGGCTTCGGCCGGTGCGCAACCGCGTCCCGCAAGTCCGACCAAGGCGCGACATCCTTGCGCACCTGCCTGGGCCGGGTTCGCGAAGCTGTAGGAGCCTGCTCGCAGGCGACGTTTGGAAGTTCGCCTGCGAGCAGGCTCCTACATCAATCCGGTTCGAATTCGTGACGTTGGAGGAGCGGTACCGAGCGAAGCCCATCCTCACTTGCCCGCGATGGTTGATCGTTCACCGCCCGCACGCAGACCCCGGCACGATTTCCCATCCATTTCGGCGCCGCGGGTCGGTTCACCACCGCCAAGCCGCGCCGCCGGCGATCTCGCGGCGCGCCGCCGGCACCGCCGGCACCTCCTCGAAACTCGAGTCCCACAGGTTGTCGACCTGCAGCGAGAACTCCAGATTCGGCGCGCGGGGCGGGCGGTAGAAAAGTCCCAGCGACGAGATCACCGCGCGGTTCCCGCCGACGGTGCGCAGGGCGTTCGGTTCCTGGATGCGCGCCTGATTGTCCATGCGCAGCTCGAAGCCCCGGCCCAGGTGCGCGACCGCCGCCGCCGTCAGGCGCTGACGGGGGAAATTGAGGGCATAGAAACTCGCCGCCACTGCCGCCGGGCCGTAGTCGGCCCGCTTGTGCAGGAACGTGTACCCGAGGATCAGCTCGCCGCGGGGTCCGGACCAGCGCACGACAACTTCGGCGCCGGCCGTCCCGAGGTCGACGGGATTCGCGGTCCGCGCGATGACGCCCGGTTGATAGGTCCAGTCCACCAGACGATCATCGCGGCGGTAGAAGACCGCCGCATGCGCCTGCCAGCCGCCTCGCGCCTCCTCGGCGCCCAGTTCGACATTCCGGCTGGTGGCACGCCCCAGAGCCGGATTGCCGCGGAAGAGTCCGGCCGACGGGCTCGAATTCAACGCCGTATAGGTCGGCACCTGCGTGGTCTGCGCATAGCTGAGATAAAGGCGGCGCCGCTCCCCCGCGGGCCGGATCTCCGACAGGGCGATCTCCAGGAGCGGCGACACGGCGCTGCCGTCGCGGTTCGTGTCGTCGTAGGTGGCGCCGGCCTTGATGGCGAGGCGGCGCCCGCCGGCCAGCGCCCAGGCCTTCTCCGGCGTCAGCCCGAGTTTGACATAGGTCCGGGAGTGGAATCGTCCGAAGATGAGCGAGGTCGACTTGAGGTCGTCCGCGAGCATTTCGGCGCCGAAGCCCAAGGCCCAGGCTCCGAAGTCGTCGTGACCGGACATGGCGACGCCATTCGTCCAGGTGGTGTGCAGGAACGGGAGAACCGGCCCGACCGGCGCAAAGCGGTTGAACCGGTAGTCGTCGCGATTGCGCCGCCAGAACGCACTCGCCTCGAGCCAGTCACCATCACCCCAGGTTTGGCGATGGTCGAGGGCCACGAGCACCGTCTTCAGGTTCTCGGTCTCATCCGAATTGAATGGCGTGTAGAGGTTGGGCCACCCGAAGAATTTCTCCTGATAGCCCACCAACAGGTCGGTCTGCGCCGCCGGGCCCGCCAGCTGCAGACGCACCGCGTCGCGGCTGAACCGGTGGTCGCCGAACGGCACCGAGCCGCGGGAAACCGACTGCGCGACCCCCAGGTCGGCGCCCAGGGTCTGACCGGCCACCGGCGAACCCGCCACCACCGCCGCGTAGAGCGCGCCCTCGGCCGACCCGAATTGGCCGCCGGCGACGGATACCTCGCCGCGCCGGCGGATCCGCTGCCAGTCGTACGCGACCGTGCCGACGTTCGCGTTGAAGCCCTCGGCGGCATTGTCAACGCCGGTGAGAATGTGCGGCGCCGAGAGCATGGCGGGGTCGACGGGGAGCTCCGCAAAATAGTGGCCGGTCTGCGGATCGTAGAGGTCGGCCCCGCCGATCCGAAAGCCGGTGTTCTCGAAGATGCCGCCCCGGATGGTCACGTCCGCCTGCGCCTCGGCGAGGTTGCGGGCCTCCACGTCGGCCAGCGGCTCGTAGCGCAGCGCCGTCACCGGCATGGCAAAGGTCCCGGCGGGCTCCTGCAACGCCACCCGCGGCGAATCCACGAGATAGGCCGGCAGGGCGACGGGCGGATCGGCCGACGCCGGCAGGGCCGCGGCCAGGAGGATGACACCGACAATGGCTTTCACAGGCAGGAGGCGCCATCGATAGGGACCCGCCGCCGCCAGCACAAGGCAAAGTTAACCAAAATGCTTTCAGTGGTTAACAACTCGCGCCGGCCTCCGCCCCGGGCTTCCGGTGGTTGCCGGTGGCGCGATCGCCGCGGAGCGGCCGGGGCCTTTACTCGCCGTCGTTGCCGATGGCCTCGACCGGACAGCCCTCCAGGGCTTCGGTGCAGGCGGCGACTTCCTCTTCCGTGGTCGGCTGCTTGTTCACGTAGGAATAGCCGCCCTCTTCCGAGCGGGTGAAAAAGTCCGGCGCCGTCTCGCGGCACAGATCGCAATCGATGCACTGCCGGTCGACGTAAAACTTGCCCGCAGCGTTGAGTTCCCACTTGTCTGCTTTGATGGCCATGATTGACGGCGAACAAAAACGAATGCGGGGTACTGTCAAGGGTATCCCCGCCGCGGAGACCCGGCGGTGGACATCTGCCTGCCCCGCGGCCAGATCGGAAGCCGGGTTTCGTCACGGGGGCCCGCCCAAAAATGCCGTCGACATCATCCGCCGCGGGGACAAATTCCGGCCCGCGGTGTCCACGGAAAGTCGCCGGGCCGCCCCGCCTCCGGGCGGGACTTGAGTTTGCGGCCGGGTGCTCCTAATTTTTCCTCGAATGCTTTCCGACCGGCAGTACATGCGGGAGCCCGACGGCGGCGCCCGCTTCGATCTGGTCAAATGGCTGATCGCCATTTTCGCCGGGCTCTTTGTGCTCCAGCTGGTCGCGGAGCGCTGGTTCGACCAGGGGGCGCACTACGGCTGGTTCCGGCTGTCGGCGGACGCCGTGCTGCACGGGCAGCGGCTCTGGACCCTCCTCACCTACAACTTCCTGCAGGACACGGCCGGGTACACCGGCGGGGTGTTCGTCCTGATCTTCAATCTTCTCGGCCTCTATTTCTTCGGCGGCGGCGTGCGGGATCTGCTCGGTTCGCGCCGGTTCGCCTGGGTCTATGCCGGCCTGGTCGCCGTGGGTGCGCTGGCGTGGTGCGCCGCCTACGGACTGCGCGTGGACTGGCCGCTGTTCGGGCCCCTGGCCTCGCTGTCCGGCGTGTTCGCGCTGTACTGCTGCTATCACGCCGACGAACCCATGACTTTCCTCGCCTTCTTCATCGTCCCGGTGACGATGAAACCGAAGTTCTTCGCCTGGTTCTGGGTGGCGCTGAACGTCCTCGGCTTCCTCTTCTACGAGATGATGGGGCGCCCTTCCCCGCTGTGGAACGGACACGCCGCCGTCCTCGCCGTGATGTTCGCCGCGTACGCCTACTACCGGGTGGCCGGGCGGGTCGATCCGTTCGGACAGTTCTACGCCCCGGCGGTCAGCCTGCCGCGGTGGCTGCGCCGGCGCCGCCCGGCCCGCTCCGCGCCCCGCTTCCAGGTGAATATCACGAACCGTGATGACCTGCGGGCCGAGGTGGACCGCATTCTGGACAAGATCAACAGCCAGGGTTTCGGGGCGTTGACCGACGAGGAGAAACACGTGCTCGACGAAGCCCGCGACCTCCTCAGCCGGCGTTGACCATCCCGACGTGAGCGCCCCGTCCGGAAGCCTGCGGGAACGGCTGCGCCAGGACCACCCGACGTGGGACACCCGCACGCTGCCGCCGGACGCCTGGCTGCGCCTGGAGCGGCTCGCCGACGCCAGTCCGCTCTACGCGCGGCTGCTGCAGCGCCACCCGGACTATTGCGCCTGGCTGGAGCAGCCGCACAACCGCGACACCCTTTTCCGCTATCGGGCGCTGCTCGACGAGTGGCACGCCTTCGGCACGGCCTCGGGCGAGGAAACCGCGCGCGAGGACGTCCAGCTGGGCCTGCTGCGCCGCTGGCGGCGCAAGATGACGCTCCGCATCGCCTACCGCGACGCGAACGGCCTCGCGTCTACGCCCATCACCATCGAGGAGCTGACGCGCCTGGGCGAATTCTGCCTCGGCGAGTGCTGCGCGCTGGCCCTGCGGCAATGGACCCGCCGCCACGGCGAACCGTGGGATGAGGACCTCGGCCGGCCCGCCCGTTTCTGCGTCCTCGGCCTCGGCAAGCTGGGCGGACAGGAGCTCAATTTCTCGTCGGACATCGACCTCATCTATTTCTATGACGGTGAAGGTCACTGTCGGAAGGACGGGCAGCCCGGCCCCGTCACCAACGCCGAGTTCTTCACCAAGGTCGGCGAAACGATCACCCATTCCCTCCAGGCCAGCACCGCGGACGGCTTCCTGTTCCGCGTCGACGTGCGCCTGCGTCCGGAAGGGGCCTACGGACCGCTGGTCCGCTCCCTCGCCGGCCTCGAGCACTATTACGCCGCCGCCGGCCAGACCTGGGAGCGCATGGCGCTGATCAAGGCCCGGCCCGTCGCCGGCGACCGCGCGCTCGGCGCCGAACTGCTCGAGAGCCTGCACTCCTTCCGCTATCCGCGCCATCCCCCGCCGTCGCTGCTGGCGGAGGTGGCCGCGATGAAGACCCGCACCGAACAGGAGGTGGTCGGGGCCCAGAAACTGGCCCGGGACGTCAAATCGGGCCGCGGCGGCATCCGCGAGATCGAGTTCATCGTCCAGGCGTTTCAGCTGCTGCACGCAGGCCGCTACCCGTTCCTGCAGACCCACATGACCACCGCGGCACTGCAGCAGCTCGTGCGCTACGGCCTGATCGAGGCGGACCTGGCGGAATTCCTGGGCGAGGCCTACTGGTTCCTGCGCCGGGTCGAGCACGCGATCCAGATGCGCGAGGAGCACCAGACGCACGCGCTGCCCGTCGACGCCGCCGAAGCGGCGGCCGTCGCGCGGACCCTGGGGTTTCCCTCCCCCGCGACCTTTCAGCATCAGCTCGACGCCGTGCGCACGCGCGTGCGCCAGACCTACGAGGGCCTCTTCCGCGAGGAGGGGGGCGACCAGGCGTTCCAGGACTGGTGGACCTTTTTCACCTCGCCGCAGGCCCCGCCCCCAATCGCCGCGCGGCTGCGCCGCTGGTTCGGGCCGGACGCGGCCGCGGCGGACGAGCTGCGCCTGTTTGTCTGCGGCGACCGCGGCCACCCGGTCAACCGCGAGCTGGTGGTGCGATTCCAGCATCTCGTCGACATCGGCGACGAGATCATGCCCCGGCTGGCCCAGCCGGTGCCGACGCTCCGCCGGATCGCCCGTTTTGCCGAGCGCTACGGCACCCGCCAGCAGTTCTTCAACGGCTGCGCCGCCAATCCGCAGCTCTTCCGGGTGCTGGCGCTCCTGTTCGACCGCAGCACCTTCACCGCCGAACTGCTGGGCGCGCACCCGGAGATCGCCGAGGAAGTGTTGCGCCCCGAGGTGCTGCGCAAACGCAAGGACGCCGCCACCCTGTCCCGCGAGCTCGCCGCCGGCCCCGCCGAGCCGATCTCCCCGGACTGGCTGTGGCTGTACGTGAAGGCGGAACAGGTCCGCTATGCCATCGGCGGGTTGCTCGGCTACCTGGACGTCGAGGGGGTCGAGGCCAGCCTCTCGGCGCTGGCCGATGCCGTGCTGGCGCACCTGCTCGCGCGGCTGGATCCGGCGGGCCGGCTCCTGCTCGTCGCGCTTGGCAAATACGGCGGCTCCGAGCTGACCTTCGGATCCGACCTGGACCTGCTCTTCGTGGCCCGGGACGCCGACGCCCCCGGCGCCGCGACCGTCGTGCGCGAGCTCCAGCGGCTGCTGCACCAGGGCGGACCGCTGGGCGCCATGTTCGAGCTTGATCTTCGTCTCCGGCCGCACGGCGACGCCGGCCCGGCGGTCACCACCCCGGCCGTGCTGCGCGCCTACCATGCCGGCGGGTCGGGCCAGGCCTGGGAACGCCAGCTGCTCACGCGGGCGCGGATCGTCGCCGGCGACCCGGGCCTGGCGGCGGAATTCACGGCCCTGGTCAACGACCTCCTCTACCGCGCCCCGCTGGCCGGGGCGGAAGCCGCCGCCCTGTGGGCCATGCGGGGCCGGATCGAGCGCGAACGCGACGCGACGGTTCCGCCGGAGCGGGCCTTCAAGACCGGGGCGGGCGGGCTGGTGGATTTCGAGTTCCTCGTGCAATTGTTGCAGCTGCGCCACGGACGGGACCGGCCCGCGGTCCGCCGGCCCGGCACCCGCGAGGGTTTGCGCGCCCTGGCCGCCGCCCAAGTCGTTCCGCCGGAGGCCGCGGTCCAGTTGCTGGCGAACTACGACTTCCTCAAGCGCATCGAGGTCCTGCTCCGTGGCGAGACCAACCGGGCGGTGAGCGTCCTGGGGGCCACCCCCGAAGACCGCGCCCCGCTGGCCCGCTGGCTGGGCTTCCCCGAGGAGTCCGCGTTCTGGACCGAGCATTGCCGGCGCCTCGCCGCCACCCGGCGGCTCGTGCTCACCCTCCTGCCGTCCCCAAGCGTATTAACCGAGTATTCACCGCAACTCTCTTGAAGCCGGGCGGCTTTGTGCTTTGCTGTGTAATTCTTCGGGAGGAGGCGCGTCGTCACACGGTGCGCCCTCACGCCGGCCCTATCCAACGATGACATCCCTCCGCCTTCCCCGTTCCCGGTGGCTCCGTGCGCCCCTCGTCGCGCTGGCTGCCCTGGCCGTGCTCACGACGGCCCGCGCCCTGCCCGAGCGCAACTTCGAGACGTCGCGGCCGCTCGCCGCCGAGGTCAGCACCATGGTGGAGCTGCTCGAGCAGATGAATTTCAACCACGAGGCGGTCAACGCCGAGCCGAAGCCCGAGCTGGGCAGGAATCTCATCCACGACTACATGGCCGACCTCGACGGCCAGCGGCTCTTCTTCCTCGCCACCGACGAGGAGGCCTTCACGCGGCGCTACGCGAACGCGCTCTACTACAATCTGCGCACACTCGGCCGCCTCGACGGCGCCTTCGACATCTACGTCCAGTACGAGAAACGGGTCGACCACCGCGTCAACTGGATCTTCGACGAACTCAAGCACGAC
>Ga0265338_10008448_pt1 | contig 12502 bp, 12 predicted proteins | sample 42126metaG_FD_193579 | JGI IMG/M metagenome (GOLD analysis project Ga0265338, IMG submission 193579) | Rhizosphere microbial communities from Carex aquatilis grown in University of Washington, Seatle, WA, United States - 4-21-26 metaG | ecosystem: Host-associated > Plants > Roots > Rhizosphere... | reverse complement strand
AACGCCCCATGATGGCCGATGCACTGGCGACAACGTTCGCGGCCGTGATCGGAACCACCACGTCGGGCGCGTATATCGAATCGGCCACCGGAGTCGAGGCCGGGGGGCGAACAGGATTGACGTCGGTCATTACAGCGCTGTGTTTCATGGGAACCCTATTTTTCGCGCCCTTTATCTCGGCCATTCCGCCTCAGGCGTACGGGCCGGCGCTGATCTTTGTCGGACTGCTGATGCTTACCCCGATCACGCGTATCCCGTTTGACGACCTAAGCGAACTGGTTCCTGCCTTCGGTGTTATCGCGCTGATGGCTTTTACCTACAACGTGGGAATTGGTATGACGGCAGGGTTTGTCCTTTATCCGTTCTGCAAGCTGGTTTCGGGACGTTTGCGCGAAGTGCGGCCTGCACTGTGGGCTTTGACGGCCCTGTCGCTCTTGTTTTTTATTTTTTATCCTTACTCCTGACATGGACGGTGGGGGAATTTCAATGATGGGCGGACGATTGTGATTCGTTTTGGAATCGCGGGATTCGGCTTACACGCGGTGCGGCGGCTGATGCCGGGGTTTGAGCTGGCGCAGAATTGCAAGGTCGTCGCGCTTTCCCGGCGAGACATGAATAAAGCACGCGAGGCCGCGCGTGAGTATGGAATTCCTCACGTTTTCGGTTCGACCGAAGAACTCTGCCGCTGCCCCGAAGTCGACGCGGTCCTGGTGACTACTCCCAACGCGTGTCATTTGTCGGATGTGACCGTGGCAGTAGCCGCCCGCAAGCCGATACTCTGCGAAAAACCAATGGGCATGAATGCCGCCGAATGCCGCCAGATGTTGGAGGCCGCCCGGTCCGCCGGCGTCCTTCTTGGCATCGCCCAGGTCTTTCGCTTTGAAGAAAGTACTACCCGGTTCCGGCAGCGAATCGCAGCCGGCGATATCGGCCGCCCGCTTTTTGCACGCGCGGAGTTCTCGTATCCCGGGATCGGTCATGCTCGAACCTGGCTCTACACCCGTTCGATTGCCGGGGGAGGGCCGATCGCCGACGTCGGTGTCCACTGCATTGATGCGTTGCGCTATGTATTACAGGACGAGGTGCGCCGGGTTTCCGTGATTGGCCGTTCTGATGAACAGTCCGGCGATGTCGAGTCCGTGGCGATCCTGAGCCTCGAATTTATGGGTGGTGCTCTCGCCTCAGTTCTTGTCTCTACAAGAGCTCAATACCGGACTCCCTTGGAGGTTGTCGGCGATGCAGGAGTGTTGCGCGCCGATGATGCTCTGAATGTCGAGCGGCCCATAAGGTTGGAGCTTTGGCACACAGGCCGTCTGGTTGCCGAGGAGACTGTTTCGAACCATCTTGCCTATGCGAAACAGGTCGACGCATTTGCCTTGGCCGTCGAGGGTCGCGGTGCATTCCCGGTTCCTGGAGTGGAGGGCCTGAAAAACCAACTGGTACTCGACGCAGCCTACCGGAGTCTGTCCTCACGAAAGACGGAAGAGGTACACGACTTAGATGAGAGTCGAGCAGTGGGGCCAGACCGCTCGATCGAGAAGCCTGACAGCGCGAAACCGCGCCACAAATAAGAAGCGCCCCGGATTCAAAGAATCACGGGACGCCCGAACAGCCCTCCCCCAGAACTGCTCAAACGCAGGGTACGTCAGCTCTTCTGGAAGCGGAATTCCACCATTGAGCCTGTCCGATGGCACCAAAGAGCCACTTGCCATAGCTGTAAACTTTGGTAACATCAGGCACTCGGGGACGGATGTTCCCTGTTCGCGTGGGTTCCGGATTCTGTCTCTCTTATGAGAGATCCCTGTCGGATCTGGCTTCCGATCTCCCATTACTTGGCGGGGGAAAGTTCTGGTTGTGAGGATGCTACGGTTGGGATTGGAGAAGGCCAGTGTTGCAAGTGTGCAGGGGATTGCAACCCGCGGTGTTTGGCAACCGCGATTTTATCCTGTAAGCAATTGAAAAATATAGGATAAAACAAAGTTAACTGTTTGGTACTAAAACTGCACTAAAAGCCATAGGCGACCTATACCTTGGATTGAGCAACTAAAGCGAAACCAAGAGGTAGGGAATGATTTGGGAGGGAACTAAAATGAGGCGAGTGGTACTTCTTGCATTACTGGCATTGGCTCTGCCGATGGCCGCATGGGCGGACGGAATTGATCTGATCAACCAATACGGTTCGATTTCGGCCTCAAACGCAGGCATCTCTTCAACGCAGTCGCAATTGAAGGGCTTTAACGGAATTCATGCTCCGGCGGGACATTCGCTGGGCTCGGTTAGCTTCACAACCGGCGCTCTGTTGAGCGGTTCCCTGGCAGCTGGCGGCACGTTCTCAGCGACAGGATCTTCGTTCCTGGTCACCGGCAACGGCAAGTACGGAGTGCCCAAAGGCACGATTTTCTCGGGTAGCTTCGTCGGTCCGATTAGCTGGGTTCTGGTCAGCGGTTCGGGGCACAAGACCCTGACCTATAGCCTCACCGGCGCGATCCAGGGCATGTTGTACACAGGCCGGATGGTGACGGGGACGACCACTCAGACGATCTACTCCACCGCAGGCCAACTGTCTCAGGGCATCGGCCACATTCGTGGTGGCGACACCCACCTGACCGCTCCGGAACCTGGAACCTTGGGTCTCCTGGGAACTGGCTTGGTTGGGATCGCAGGTATGTTCCGTCGCAAGAAGACTGTCTAATCGCCGGTCTTTAACACGTTCGCTCCATAAACACTCACTCATTGCCCCGCCGAAAGGCGGGGCTTTTGATTTTCGGCGAGAACTCCATCGAGCGACAGAGCCCTCGGTCCCCGTCAATCCCCTCGCGTCCCCGCTTCGCGTGCGGCAGTTCTCTCCGAACACTCCCGACCCCTCGGTTACCCACGTAACGGCCTGTCAGGGCTTTGAAGTTGACCTTGCCTTTCCATAAACCTACAGTCAGGCGCAGGGGGTTGTATGAAGGATATCCATGAGGTTTTGCGCCGCAAGCAGGCGCAGTACACGCAACTAGGCAAGCAGATCGAAATGTTGCAGCAGGCCGCCGAGAAACTGCGGGAAGTTGCGCCCTTACTGGCTGAAAACGAAGCCGAGGACGACAGCGCCGTGCTGGCAGAAGTCGAAGACGACAACAGCAATGCGATGGCGGCCAAGGCCAGCGCTCAATCCTCACCTGCCGCGTCGAAATCCGGGCGTAGTGTAACTCCGCGCTGGCCGTAGAGCGCTGAGCGAGGCGGGAGGGACGATTCGATGATACTGCAGGCACTGCTGGTGTCGAAGGATGACCAGACTGCGGAAACACTGATCCAGGTGTTGGCGCAGTTTGGTGTGGCGGTTGCTCGGTCGAACGCGGCCGACGTCGCTGTGGCTCGACTCACCGAGGAGCGTTTCGACCAGGTAATCGTTGACTTTGACGATCCGGAAACCGCTTCTGTGATGCTGGAGAGCTGCCGTCGTCTCGCTGGCCCCGACCGTAATCCGCCCGTCACCGTTGCGGTCCTGGCAGATGCCACACAGATTCGCGCCATACTCGGCGCCGGGGCTCACTTCATCCTCACCAAGCCGGTGAGCGCCGAACAGGCTCAAACGACGTTACGCGCTGCGACTGCGATTTTGAAGCGCGAAAGACGGCAATCGTTGCGGGTGGCAATCCAAGCACCCGTTTCGATCCGTCCTGACGAAGACACCTCCGTAGAAGGAATTCTGCTCGACCTGAGTACGGGCGGAATGGATGTGCTGGCCGCCAAACCGTTTGCCTCCGCCGCTCTGGTGCGCGTCTCGTTTGACCTTCCCGATAACGCGGGGGTCATCGAAGCCGAAGCTGAAGTTGCCTGGAGCACTCCAAACGGCCAGACTGGATTTCGTTTTCTTGACATGGACTCCAAGGTTCGCGAAGAGCTGGGACTGTGGCTAGCGGCGCATTCTCAGGACGCATTGCCGGAAGAGCCGGACGCCGTGAGCCAATGCAAACTCACGGATCTGAGTTTGGGCGGCTGCTACGTGGAGACGGAATCGCCATTTCCACAATCTTCCGCCGTTGACCTCTGCTTGCGCGCGGCAGGAATGGAGATTCACACGCAGGGATTGGTCCGCGTTATGCATCCCGGGCGCGGTATGGGCATTGAATTCCCGGCGCGCACGGAAGAGCAGCGCAAGAGTGTCGGCGAGTTTATTGAATTCCTGACCAGCCAGCCGGGCGCACAGCCCCAATTGGAAACCTCTCCACGATCACTCGTGGCCAGCGCCGTCGATCTCAGCCAGAACACAACCGTGGAGACCGATGCGGAAGATCCGCTGCTGGAATTGCTGCGCTCGGGAGGATCCATGGATGAAGAACAGTTTCTCGACGAACTTTCCCGCCAACGCACACCGGCGGACGTCCGACAATAGGTTCCGCGGTCCAGCGACAATCCAAATTTTCGCAGGATCTCTTGTTCGCCTGACTCCCACTGGCGTCTTGGTTCCAAATTCCAGTACTTCCGTACACCCGGAATTTCCGATGCAATAGAATTGCATTGCGCGTCCGGCAGACCTCAGCTCGCCGCTGCGGCCAGCCTGACGAAGCCATCACTCCAGGCTCGAGTCTTTGTCCCGACGCTCACTCTCGCATTTCCTCGTTCTCGCTGGCGTCTGTTGCCTCTCGATCGCCCCTTTCTTCTGGTATGGCAATCCCTCGGGCCACGACTTTGAGTTTCACATGTTCTCGTGGATGGACGTTCTGAACCAATGGAAACAAGGCGTCTTATATCCGCGGTGGGCGGCCTTGGCGCACTGGGGCTATGGCGAAGCGCGATTCCTGTTTTATCCACCGGCATCCTGGACGCTTGGCGCGGCGCTCGGGGCGCTTCTGCCCTGGAAGGTGGTCCCTGGGGCGTACTGTTGGCTGGTGCTGACGGCGGCGGGAGCATCCATGTATCGGTTGGTTCGACAGTGGCTCAACCCGTCTGATGCGCTCTTTGCCGCTGTCTTCTACGCGCTGAATCCTTACCACTTGCTCATCGTTTATTGGCGCAGCGCCTACGCCGAGCTACTAGCATCCATCCTGCTTCCCCTTCTGCTGCTGTGTCTGGGCCGCCTTAAAGATGGCGGGTGGCATCCGACTCTTTGGCTGAGCCTCATCCTCGCTGCCGCCTGGCTCACGAACGCTCCGGCGGCCGTAATGATTCACTATTCGGCAGCTGGGCTGGCATTCTTCCTTGCCTTACAGGAACGATCGGCACGCCCGCTCGTTCGGGTGGCAATCGCCGTACTGCTGGGCGCGGGCCTGGCGTCGTTTTACCTGGTTCCTGCGATCTATGAACAGCGCTGGGTCAACATCGCCGAGGTGTTGGCTCCCGGTGTACGGCCGCAAGACAATTTCCTGTTCACCATGACCTCGGATCCCGATCACAACCGGTTCAACCTGCTGGTATCGTTCCTGGCTCTGGCAGAGATTGCCGCGCTCGCCCTCGCCATCTCTTTTTCTCGCCGAACCAGCCTCGAGCCACGGCGCTGGAAGCTCGTCTCCACCTGGGGCGTGGCGATCGCCTTTGTCATGTTTCCGGCAAGCATTCCCTTTTGGAAGTTTTTGCCGGAGTTCCGTTTCGTGCAACTTCCCTTCCGCTGGCTGCTATGCCTGAACGTTGCGTTAGCCCTTCTCCTGGCGGCTGCCACAAATCGTCCCGCGCTGCGTCGCTCAGCAAAGCGTCCGTGGATTATGCGCGCAGCGGTGTTCGTGGTTTTGACTGTCGCGCTCATCCTGATCGGCCAGCGCACACAGCCGCCATGGTGGGACAGTTCGAAGGACATCGCCGATATGATTCAGGCTATCTCCAGCGGCGCCGGCTACGAAGGAACTGACGAGTATGTGCCGGCGGGAGCGGACCCGTACGATGTGAAAAAGTCCTTACCTCAAGTGAGCGACGAGAGTGGCGCGGCCCCCAACTCCAAATTGATGGAGTGGGCGGCTACTGAAAAACGCTTTGTGGTCCATGCCCGCGAAACTCAAAATATCACCGTGCGCCTGTTCAACTATCCCGCGTGGGAAGTTTCTGTAAATGGCCGCCGGGTCGATACCCAAACCTCCGAAGATACCGGTCTGATGGTGATTCCCGTCTCTGCGGGCGAAAATGACATTCGCATCCGTTTCAAGCGCACCATCGACCGAACCTTGGGAGGAATCGTCTCGATGTTCAGCCTGATTCTTCTTTGTGTAATCTGGAGAGCGGCTGGTCATCCTGAGCTTGCAAAAATCCACGCATGAGTCCTTCTAAAGTCCTGATCGCCACCTCCAACCCCGGGAAGCTGCGCGAGTTCTCTGGAATCGCCTCCGCATACGGAGTCACTATCGCGGAAATCCCAGGCTTCTCTTCCCTCCCGCCGGTTGTAGAAGACGGCGCCACCTTCGAGGCAAACGCCCGCAAGAAGGCGGAAGAATACAGCCGCGCCGCCCCCGGTGAGATCGTCGTGGCCGACGACTCCGGCCTGGAGCTCGACTTCCTGGGGGGCGCGCCGGGAGTACATTCCGCCCGCTATGCCGCCGAAGATCCGCAGAGTGCCGAATCCAATAGCGATGATGAGGACAACAAGGCCCGCGTCTTGCGAGAACTGAAGGGCGTTGCCACGCAAAAGCGCACCGCTCGCTTCGTTTGCGTGCTGGCAGCAGCGCGCGATGGAAGAACAATCGAAACCTTCCTCGGCACCGCCGACGGCCTCATCCTCGAGGAAGAACGTGGTCACAACGGCTTCGGATACGACCCGCTGTTTTATTTCCCGAAAATCGGTAAGACATTCGCCGAACTGAGCGGTCTTGAGAAAGCGCAATACAGCCACCGCGGCGCCGCGTTCAAGTTATTTCTTGCGTGGTACGTGCAGCATCGCGATGGCTTGACTCGCCATACTTCGGACCGCATATAATAAAAGGTTTTCACACCTGACCACGTAAGGAGCTGTCACTGTGGCTTCAACCGCCAGCCCCGTCGCTCCAAGGATCAAGCCGGGAGTCGCTCCCCTGAGAGCGGGCCAAGGCAACTCATTCCTGTGGCGCCGCCTGCATTCGCTCTCCGGCATTGTCCCGATTGGCCTCTTTCTGCTCGAGCACTTCATTTCCAACGCTGAAGCATTCAAGGGCGCCGAGGCCTATACCAAGCAGGTCGCATTCCTGAATAGCCTGCCTTTCGTCCTCGTGCTCGAAATAGTCGGCATTTGGATTCCGATCCTCTATCACGGACTGTACGGCGTCTACATCTGGTGGCGCGGCGACACGAACGTCGCCGAGTACCCGTGGCAGGGCAACTGGCTCTACACCTCTCAGCGCTGGACCGGCATCATTGCGCTGATCTACATGGCGCAGCACACGTACTATCTACGCTTTACTGGTGTGCATCTGCCCACCCACCCGGACCTTGCTTTCGCCAAGGTGCAGGGCGAATTTCAGCATCCCCTGATGATCGCTTTCTACGCGGTCGGCATCATCGCGGCATCGTGGCATTTCTCCTACGGACTGTGGCTCTTTGCCGCGAAGTGGGGCATCACGACCGGCGAAACCGCGCGTCGCCGTCTGGGGTATGTTTGCTTGTTCCTGGCCATTGGCCTGATTTCGATTGGCGCGGCCAGCATGTACGGATTCCTGAGGGCTCCGTATCACCCTCTCGACTCTGGTACGTCGGAAAATATTGTCCTAATGAAGAAGTAGCGACCGGGCTTGGCCCGGCAGATCGGACTCATACAGCATGGCAGCTCCGAAAATTATCGTCGTAGGCGGTGGGCTCGCAGGGTTGGCGGCCGTCATCAAGATCGCCGAGATAGGCGGCGAAGTCGACCTCTTCTCAATCGTTCCCGTGAAACGCTCGCACTCGGTTTGCGCGCAAGGCGGCATCAATGCGGCCAAGAACCTGAAGGGCGAGGGCGACTCCACCTACAAGCATTTCGACGACACAATTTACGGGGGCGACTTCCTGGCCAATCAGCCTCCCGTAAAGGCCATGTGCGAAGCCGCACCGGGCATCATCGACCTGCTCGACCGTATGGGTGTTCCCTTCAACCGCACGCCCGAAGGCCTGCTCGATTTCCGCCGCTTCGGTGGCACGCTTTACAACCGCACGGCGTTCGCTGGAGCGACAACCGGACAACAATTGTTGTATGCCCTTGACGAACAAGTCCGCCGGTACGAATCCGAAGGCAAGGTCAAGAAGTACGAGCATTGGGAGTTCCTGTCGGCCGTGCTCGACGGAAACCGCGTTGCCCGGGGTATCTGCGCGATGGATTTGCGCACCATGGAAGTCCGCACCTTCCCTGCCGATGCCATCATTATCGCCACCGGCGGTTGTGGAGCAATCTTCGGCAAGTCCACGAACTCGGTCGTCTGCACGGGCTCCGCGCAGTCCGCTCTTTACCAGCAGGGCGCCTACTACGCAAATGGAGAGTTCATTCAGGTCCACCCAACCTGCATCCCCGGTGAAGACAAATTACGCCTGATGTCGGAATCCGCCCGCGGTGAAGGCGGGCGCGTCTGGGTCCCTAAAACTGCCGGCGACAAGCGCGACCCGAAATCGATTCCTGAGAGCGAGCGCTGGTATTTCCTCGAAGAGTGGTACCCGAAGTATGGGAACCTGGTTCCTCGCGACGTCGCGACCCGTGCGATTTTCAAGGTAGTGTTCGAATACAACCTTGGCATCGACGGCAAGCCGATGGTTTATCTGGACCTCACCCACATCGATCGCAAGACGCTCGACCGCAAGCTGGAAGGTATTCTCGAAATCTACGAAAAGTTTGTCGGCGATGATCCGCGTGATACCCCCATGAAGATTTTCCCGGGGATGCATTACACCATGGGCGGCCTCTGGGTGGATTACAAGCAAGCTACCAACATCCAAGGCCTTTTTGCCGCGGGCGAGGCTGAGTACCAATACCACGGTGCGAACCGTCTCGGCGCAAATTCTCTGGTCTCATGCATCTTCGGCGGCTTTGTTGCCGGGCCAAATGCGGTCGAGTACGCCAAGAATCTGCAGGCCGCTCCCTCAAACGGCCATTTCGACGCCGAACGCAAGCGCCAGCAGGACATCAACGCCGGCCTGATGAAAGCCGATGGCAACGAAAATCCGTTTCTTATCTGGCGCGAGTTGGGCGAATTAATGACCGAGAACTGCACCGTCATCCGGTACAACAAGAAGTGCCTGGCGGCCGATGTCAAGATCGTGGAACTGCTGCAGCGCTTCCAGAACATCAACCTGAGTGACCGTTCCCAATGGGCGAATACGACGATTGCCTTTACCCGTCAGCTTTACAACATGCTCCAGCTGTCGCGAGTGATTGCCCAGGGAGCTGCCATGCGCGACGAGTCGCGCGGGTCGCACTACAAGCCTGACTTCCCCGACCGCGACGATAAGAACTGGATGAAAACGACTAAGGCAGTGTTTGCGCCGGACGCGGATGAGCCCAAGTTTGAGTTTGAGCCGGTAGACGCGTCGTTGATTCCGCCGCGCCCGAGGAAGTATTAAGTTGCGCGGATACAAGTTTGGATTTGAGCTAGGAGCTAAAGGCTAGAAGCGAATGGCTGAAAACAAGACCGTAATCATCAAGATCAAGCGCCAACTCACTCCCGATGCCAAAACATCCTGGGAAGAGTTCGAGATTCCCTACAAGCCGAATATGAACATCACTTCGGCCTTGATGGCGATCGCCGCCAACCCTGTCACTCGCGACGGCAAGAAAACGACGCCGATCACCTACGACTCGAGCTGTCTTGAGGAGATCTGCGGCTCTTGCGCCATGCTGATCAACGGACGCGCGCGCATGGCCTGCTCTTCCCTGCTCGACAATCTCGACCAGCCCATAAAACTCGAGCCGCTCTCAAAATTTCCCGTGGTGCGTGATCTTGCTGTCGATCGCAGCGTGCTTTTTGAAAACCTCAAGAAGGTCAAGGCCTGGGTGCCGGTCGACGGCACGTACGATCTAGGCTCCGGACCGCGCATGACGATGGCCGAACAGGAAGAAGCCTATCCGCTTTCGAACTGTATTTCCTGCTGTTGCTGCATGGAAGCGTGCCCGCAATTTAACGAGGACACTGGTTTTGTCGGCGCCGCCACGATCTCCCAGGTCCGGTTGTTCAATACGCACCCCACCGGTGCGGCCCTGAAACGCGAACGCCTCTCTGCCTTGATGGGCGATGGCGGCATCCAGGAATGCGGCTACGCTCAGAACTGTGTCGAGGTCTGCCCCAAGGAGATTCCGCTGACGAAATCCATCTCCGAGGTAGGAGGCCAGGTCATGAAGCAGGCCATCGGAGATTTGTTCAGAAAATAGCTCCAGAGTTGTAGAACGACACCGGTTTTGGAGCCAGCGTCGGGATAATGGCTTTTCCTCAGAAATACAGGGTTTACCTGAGATCTGATTCTTGGGTGCGAGTCGTTTTCCACAGTAACCATTACCGGTAACATCCTTCCGTAATGTGGATTTAGCGAGTTTTGCGCCCAGATTGCCCCCTACCTGGTTTACAATTGCCACTCCTCCAGCGAAATAGGGGTTTCCCCGAGCCGGAGGCTTTCCCGATGACCGAAGGGCGACAGAGTTCGATAGCGCGGTGGCCGATGCTTTTGGTGCTGGTCGGAATCCTGATCGGTATCCAAGGCACAGCTCTAGCGCTCCACCCAGTCGACCCTCATCACCCCACTTCCCACAGACGACATCCTCTGCGCCGTATGCGCCACCTGATTTGGAACCCGTTGTTCCGGCCTTCCCACGATTCGCTGTTGCGGCAAAATCAGGAAGTAGATCGCCTGGAATTGCCTCGTATTGTGGATGACGCCCAACTGGAAGAGCTGAAGGCGTCCGGCGCTTTGGTTCCGATTGAGTCGAGCCAGACACTGCGCGTGCAGCCTTCTCTCGAGCCTTCACGCCGGTATTGCCGCCCGTGGACGCTCAATTTCGTTCAGGATCTCTCTGAGGTTTACTACAACCAGTTTCACGATCAGATTCAGGTCAACTCGGCGGTCCGCACTGTAAAAGTTCAGAAAAAATTACGGCGGCACAATCGCAACGCCGCTCCCGCGGAAGGCGAAACAGCCTCTTCTCATCTCGCTGGCATCACCGTTGATCTGCAACGCCGCGGCATGACGAAGCAGGAAATCCGGTTCGTCGAACAATATCTTTTCTATTTGCACGCCTTAGGCCTGGTCGAGCCTGAAGAAGAGCGCCGCCACTGGTGCTTCCACATCATGGTGTCGGATCGCTACGACGAATGGCGGCAAACGCAAACGCTGCTGCCACGCCACCCGGTCGATACACCTGTCACCGCAATGAGCGCCTCGAACTAGGCCCTCCCTTAGAATCTCCATAGATGATCATCTTGATGGCTGGACTTCCCGGGACCGGGAAGACGACGCTGGCTCGCGCGCTCGTTCAGCGTACGCAGGGAGCTTTAATCAGCAAGGACGAGATTCGGGCAGCTATCTTCTCGCCCGAAGACCTGGAGTATTCCACGGACCAGGATGACTTCGTCATGGAGGTCATGCTCGACGCTGCGCGTTTCCTGCTCCGAGAGAATCCTGCCCGCCACGTGTTCCTCGACGGACGAACATTTTCGCGCGGCTACCAGATCGAGCGCGTGTTTGAGGTCGCCGCCGAATTGGGCCAATCCTGCCGCATTCTTGAGTGTGTCTGCTCCGACGAATCAGCCCGGCGCCGGCTTGACCTCGAACCCGATCCCAGCCATCCAGCCCACAACCGCACGTTCGCCCTGTATCAGAAAGTAAAGGCTCGTTTTGAGCCGATTGTTCGCGACAAGACCACAATCTCCACAGACGAACCGTTGGACCTGTCCTTGAAAAAGGCGCTTCTTGCTATCGCGTGAGTGAATTCCTGCGGCTCGTATAGAATCCTCTTCGACAATGAACAAGCGAACGGTCCTCCTTTCCGCAGCAATCGCCTTTGCTTTGCCCGCATGCGCCCAGACTGCCGTGAGCGCCAAGGCTCGTCAAGTCCAGGATTCCGCCATCGTAGTCGACACGCACGCCGACACACCTCAGCGCTTCCTTGATGAGGGGTATGACATCGGCTCCACCGATCCCAAAGACTCCGGACATATCAGTCTCGACAAAGCCAAGGCCGGGAACCTGGGCGCGGAGTTCTTTTCCATTTGGGTGGAACCCGAGACGAATCAGGGTCACTACGCCCGCCACACTCTCGACTTGATCGATTCCGTTTACGAGCAGGCCGCCCGCCATCCCGACAGCATGATGATGGCCTTCAGCGTCGAAGACATCGAGCGCGCTCACCGCGAGCACAAACTGGCTGCTCTGATGGGAATTGAAGGTGGCCACTCGATCGAGAACGACATTCACCTCCTCCGCGATTTCTACCGGCTCGGAGTTCGTTACATGACCCTAAGCTGGTCGAACACCAACGAATGGGCCGACTCCTCAGGCGACATCAACAATCCCAAGGTCGAGCATCACAGTGGCCTGACGGATGGGGGTAAGCAAATCGTCCTCGAAATGAACCGCCTCGGCATGCTGGTTGATATCTCGCACGTTGGAC
>Ga0265338_10008447_pt1 | contig 12504 bp, 11 predicted proteins | sample 42126metaG_FD_193579 | JGI IMG/M metagenome (GOLD analysis project Ga0265338, IMG submission 193579) | Rhizosphere microbial communities from Carex aquatilis grown in University of Washington, Seatle, WA, United States - 4-21-26 metaG | ecosystem: Host-associated > Plants > Roots > Rhizosphere... | reverse complement strand
GCGTTCCGGCGCTGGCGCGCTCTTGCCAGGGGCCGCCTGCGCCTGGACATGCGTGCCCGGCTTGAGCCGGTATTGACCGGCAGTGACGATGCGCTCGCCCTCCGTGAGTCCATCGCCGATGACAGCGATTTCTCCGGTATCTTCGGCGACCTTGATCGGCTTTGTTTGCACAGTGTCGTCGGGCTTGACGACGTAGACGTAGAGCCCTTCCGGCCCGCGCTGAACGGCAGCCGAGGGAATGGTCAGAACATTCTTTTGAGTCTTCAGGAGAAGACGCACATTGACATAGGCGCCGGGCCACAGCGTGTCGTTCCGATTGGGAAAGATCGCCTTCAGGCGCATCGTGCCGGTCTGCTGGTCGATCTCATTGTCGATCAGCGCGACGGTTCCGCGGTCGAGTTCCTTTGTGTCATCGCGCGGCAGGGCCGACACGGTGACGGCCCCGGCCTTCATCGCGCCGGCCACTTTGGGAAGCATGTCCTCGGGCAAAGAGAAGATCACCGAGATCGGATGCAATTGCGTGATGACCACGATCCCGGTGGTGTCGGAGGCATGGACATTGTTGCCCACATCGATGAGACGGATTCCGGTGCGGCCGTCGATGGGCGAGCTAATGGTGGTGTATTCGAGCTGCGTCCTTGCGTTCGAGATGGCGGCCTGGTCGCTTTTGACGAGGGCCGTCAACTGGGCCACCTGCGCGCGCGTGGTATCGACGGTCTGTTTGCTCGTGTAATCCATCGCCGCGAGCGCCGTGTAGCGATCCAGATCCTTCTGGGCGTTGGCGAGCTGTGCTTGGTCCTGCCCTTCCTTGCCGATCGCCTGCTCGAGTTGGGCCTGATAGGGACGCGGGTCGATCTGTGCCAGCAGATCGCCTTTCTTGACCTCCTTACCTTCGACGAACCCGACCTTCTGCAATTGCCCATCGACCCGGGCGGTCATGGTGACTGTATTGAAAGCCTGCACCGTGCCCAAGCCGGTCAGATAGTCGGGAACATCCTGGCGTGTCGCGACACCCATATCGACGGGAATGGCCGCGTCGGGCGCCGGCACCGCCGAGGCCTGCACGTCCGCTTTCCCGACCCAATACCAGAGCACGAAGCCCGCAGCAGCGAGCAGAACGGCAACAACTACGCTTCGAAGACGATTCATTTTCCCGCCAGCCTTCCGCAATAACGCTGTTTCGTTTTTCGCGTTCGCGCCTACTGCCATCCGCCGCCCAGCGCCTTGATGAGGCTGACCGACGCCTCGACCCGGGCGAGCTTCGCCTGCACCAGAGCGTCTTCAGCGGGGAACAGCGAATTTTCGGTGTTGAGCACCGTCAGCAGGTTGACGGTTCCCGCCCGCAATTGCGCGGTGGAAATGGCAAAGGCGCGGCTCGCACGGTCCACGGCCTCCTGCTGTCTCTGTTGCTGCAATCGGGTGAACTGGGTTGCGGCCAGCGCATCCTCGGTATCGGCAAAGGCGGACACCACCGACTTGCGATAATCCTGCACCAGTTCATCGTAACGCGCCTGAGAGTAGTCGAGCTGTCCTTCCAATCGGCCGCCTTCGAAGAGCGGCTGCGTGATCGCCGCAGATATCGCGTAAAACGGACTCGCGGCGCCGAAGAGCGAGGAAAGGGCGGTCGTGGCAATACCGCCCTCCGCCGTGAGCTGGACATCGGGGAAGAACTGGGCGCGCGCCATTTTGATGTCGGCATTCGCGGCAATCAATTGTGCCTCGGCTTCGGCGACATCGGGACGCCGCGCAAGCAGGCTCGCGGGTAATCCGGGCTTGATGACCGGCTCCGACAGATCGCTGACGCTGCCGTCTGCGATGTGGATGTCTTCCGGCAGCTTGCCGGTGAGAATCGCCAGCGCGTCTGTTGTCTGCTGCAATTGCTCCTGCAGCGGCGGCAGTTCCGCCATCAGAGTCGCGACCACGGTTTCCTGCTGAGCCACGTCAAGCGCGGTCGCAACCCCGATCATGTCTTCGAACTGCAGCGCCTTGAGCAGTTCGTTCGCGGCATCGATATTCTGCTGCACGACGGCAATGCGGTCGCGCAGCGCGAGTATCTGGAAATAGGTGTTTGCGACGCCGGACACGACGGTCAGCGCAACCGTTTCACGGTCGAAGCGGCTTGCCTGCGCGAGTGCCTTGGCCGAGGCAACCGCCGCAGCGTTCTTCCCCCAGAAATCGAATTCGTAACTTGCGTTCAGTGCAGCCATGGATGTGGTGAAGGTGGAGGAGCCGGCGCCCTGCACGGCGGAGGGAGCCGTGCGCTCGCGGGTGATGGAGCCGCCTGCGCCCACCGCCGGCAGCAGCGAGGCCCCCGCGATGCGCATTTGCGCATCGGCTTGCCGGATGCGCGCAACCGCGGCGGCAATATCGTAGTTCGCGGCTTCCGCCGATTGCTCGAATTCGTCGAGCTGGGGCGAGCCGAAATCGCGCCACCAATTGGCGGCCGGCCACGCGGGCGCGTTGTTCGCGGCATCGGCCATGTTCCATGCAGGAGGAATGGCAGTAGCGGGCCGCTGATAGTCCGGACCGAGGCTGCAGGCCGCGATCAGGCCGGCCACCATGCTCATCATAAAGGCAATGGAGCCTGAACGCCGATAGTCACTCGATACTCGGGATACCGTCATAATTCCGAAATGCCACTTCCCTGACTCTCTGCCGAGATGCCGCCCTGCAGCGCGGTGAGTGGCGCCGGGGACGCGGAGAGCTCGCCGATCAGAAAGCGGGATATGGGACCCCTGGTTCCGAGCTCCAACTGAACCTATCAGCCTCAAGCGGCCCTAAGGCTGACAATTCGGTGAGTAACATCTCAAGCGATGTCGGTTGAAATCCTGGAGACACATTCGCGACATCATTACCAATGGGACATGCAAAGTTCCCAATCGTCAGACGACTTCCGGTTCCACAGCCGAATCCGTGGCGCGCATCACAAAGCGCCCAACCGCAAGCACGATCAGCGCCGCAAGCAGCAAGCCCAGCGCCAGAACAGCCATCGCCACCGCATAGGTTCCGGTCTGTTCCTTCAACACGCCGATGAGGTAGGGTCCAACGAAACCACCCAGCGACGTTCCACTGTTGAGAAGCGCTATCGAGCCCGCCGCCGCCGTGCCGCGCAGGAAGGACGATGCCAGGACAAAATGCGGACTCGCCGCGGCCAACAGGCCGACCATCGCGAATGTGAGGCATCCGAGCACCAGCATATCGTTCTGCAACAGGCTTGCGCCCGCAAAGCCCGCCGCGGCGAGCAAAGTGGGCAACGCCACATGCCAAATCCGATCTCCGCTGCGATCGCTGGAATATCCCCAAAGCACGATCGCGATTACGCTCGCGAGATACGGGATTGTCACGATGAAACCCACCAGCAGGTTCGAGAAACCCATCGCCTGCACAATCTGCGGCAGCCACAGCGTCGCGCCATAAAGCGCAGCTCCCCTGCCGAGCCCCGCGAGCGCAATCGCGAGCACCCGTGGGTCGCGCAGAGCCTCCCAGAGCGCGCCATCCTCGGCAGTCCCTTCACCCGACAGATTTGCAGCAATCGCCTTCTTTTCCGCGGCGCTCAGCCAATCGGCTTGCGCCGGCGTGTCGGGGAGGAATCTCAGAACGGCGAAGGCGAGGAGACACGCAGGTGCGCCCTCGATCAGAAACAGCCATTGCCAGCCATGGAGCCCGAGAACACCGCTCATTTGCAGAATGAACGTGGATACCGGGCCCCCGACAATGCCCGACAGCGGAATGGCGCAGGTAAATGCTGCCGTGAATCGTGCGCGATCCGCCCGCGGGAACCACAGCGTGAGATAAAAGATCATGCCCGGGAAGAAGCCCGCCTCCGCCACGCCCAACAGGAAGCGGAGCACGTAGAAATCGCGAGGCGTGTGGACGAACGCGGTTGCAGCCGAGATCGCGCCCCAGATTGCCATGATGCAGCAGACCGAAACGCGTGCTCCGATCCGTTCGAGAATGACGTTGCTCGGGATTTGGAACAGCAAATAACCGGCGAAGAAAATACCGGCTCCGAGCCCGAACACAGACGGCGAAAAGCCGAGATCCTTGTTCATGGTGAGCGCGGCAAAGCCCGCATTGACGCGGTCGACATAATTGACGAAGTACAGGAGTCCCATGAAGGGGATGAGGCGCCATGCGCATCTGGCGAGAAGCTGACGGTCGCTTATCGCGCGCTCCCGCGCCTGTGGAACACAATTCGCCGCCGTCATGCGTCGCCTCTCGATCTGACCCTATCACATTTGCTGGCTGCGAATTTGAGGTCCGGTTCGGGCGGGGATCCGCGTCGTTCCGAATCTTCCGCAAGGGTTGTGGCGGCGGTTGGGCTGGTTTGCTACCATCCTTCGCAACTGCCCACTGATATTCCGATCGAGGACGAACGATGAAATTGCCCATTATCATCTCCGCCGCTGCGATCCTGCTGGTCGCGGCCCAAGTTACGGCCCAGACCCCAACGGACAAACCATCCCCTCCGGGTTGGATCACGGCGACGAACAAACCGTGCAAGATTTGGAACCCCCAACCCGAGGCCGATGAAGCCGTGACGTGGTCGGGACCGTGCAAGGACGGCTTCGCGTCGGGGAAGGGCATCTTGTTTTGGACCGTCAACGGCAAGCCCGATGTGGAATTCGACGGCGTTTACGCGAATGGAAAGCGCAACGGACCTGGCGTCATGATCTTGCCCGATGGGAGTCGCATCGAGGGCGAGTGGGTGAACGACGAACTTCTTTCCGGAGATCGCGACGCGATTTAAGCGGGCTCGGTAAAGCGCGCGCAATCGCCGGTCGCGGTGAAGCGCGGATTGCCGCGACGCCGTTCTCAGGGATTTATGGTTGAGCCTTTGCTAAGAAAATCATTCATTTACCTCTTCCAGACGTCTCGATTTTGAATCAAATCGACTTGCGCTACATGACGCGCGCCAACCGGATCGGGAAGGAGCCGCGCATGATCGACACCCTGAAAGCCTCCACCAGCAACATGCGCGCCTTCCTTTCCCGGTTCCTGTCGGACGAGAACGGCAGCACCGCCATCGAATATGCCCTGTTCGCGGCGGGCATCGGGTTCGCGGTTCTGTCGTCTTTCAGTGCGATGAGCGAGGCGGTGGCTGCTAAATACGAACTGATCCGCAGTTCGATGCCGGGCTAGACAAGCAGGAAGTCCGCCTCAACCCTCCGGGTGCGGAAGATCGGCGAGGCGGATGGCGCTCACCGCCGCGCCCAGCAGCGCGACCAGCGCACCCGCCCAGAGAGCGGCCGCGGCGCCCCCCGGCGCGAACCGCGCCAGCACCAGCGCGGTCAATGCGGCACCCACGGTCTGACCCAGCAGCCGCGCCATGGCCTGCAGACCGCTGGCGCCGCCGCTGCGCGCGCGTGGCGCGGATGCCTGGATGGTGCGGTTGTTGGGCGATTGGTAGAGCCCGAACCCCGCCCCTGCGAGCGCCATGCGCCAGACGATGTCGGGAGTGCTGGTGCGTGCGCCGAGCATGGCGAGCGCGGCCAGTCCCGCGCCGAACGCGGCGAGCCCGATCAATCCGAGAAGGCCCGCCGGATAGCGGTCGGAAAGCTTGCCCGCGATGGGCGCGAACACCGCGGTCGCGAGCGGCCATGGCGTGATCAGCAGGCCGGTGTCCACCGCCGAATAGCCGATCGCCTGCAGGTGGAAGGGGAGCGCTATGAAGGCGAGGCTTTGCGCCAGGAACGAGCACACCGATGTGGCGACCGACAACGCAAGCAGGGGCAGCTTGAGCAGATCGACCGGAATCAACGGCAGAGGCATCCGGGTCTGCCGGCGATAGAGGACAACGCCCATCGACAGCGTCAACCCAATCTCAGCGAACAGCAGCGAAGGGAGGGCAGGGCGGCTGAGCGAATCCAAAAGCACGATCAGCGTCCCGAACGTAATGGCGCTCATCACCGCGCTGACCATGTCGAAGGGATGATGCGTGCGGGGCGTCTCGGGGAGCGCGTAAATGCCCACGATGACCGCGACAATGGTGATCGGGACTTTGACGGCAAAAAGCCACGGCCAGGGCGCGAAGGCGAGGATGGAACTCGCGATGGTCGGGCCTGCCGCAGCCGAGACCGCGATCACCACCGCATTGATGCCGATGCCGTGGCCGAGCCGGTTGATGGGATGAATGAACCGCACCAGCGCCATGTTCACGCTCATCACGCCGGCCGCACCCAAGCCCTGCACGACCCGCATCATCGTGAGGATCAGCAGGTTCGGCGCAAGCGCACAGCCGAGCGAGGCGACGCAGAACAGGCACAACCCCGCGAGATAGACCCGCTTGTAGCCGAGAATGTCGCCGGCCGATGCCAATGGCAGCAGCGAAAGCATGATCGTCACCTGATAGGCGTTGACGATCCAAACGGAGGCGGCGGCATCGATCTTGAAATCGGCGCCGATGGTCGGCAGAGCCACATTGACGATGGTCTGCTCAATGACGGTGACGAAGATGGCAAGGCAGATGGTTAGAATAGCCCACCGGCGCTGCGGCAGCGGCAGACCGTCGAAACTGGTACGGGAGGTGTCCTGCAACAACGAAGTCCGGAAAATAGCGGGTGCCAAGGACATAAGCGGAAAAGCCTTGCGCCGTCCAGGCGGCCATATGGCGGTCACGGTTTTCAGCTAGAATGTCTTCCCGCAAATATGGTGGTGCTTCCAATGCGTACCAAAGCGTCGTTACTGAAGATTTGGATGCTCGCCCTGTGCTTGGGGCTGGCGATTATTTCCGGATTCGCTCTGTCTGCGGCTGCGGCAACCGCGCAAGACTTCGAGATCGCGGGACTGAAGGTCACCGCTTGGCTCCCCCAGGGGGCGGCGGCACAAGGAGCGCCGGTCATCCTGTTTTCGCATGGCTTCCATGGCTGTGCGAAGCAGTCGACGTTCCTCACCGAGGCACTGGCAGATGCCGGCTACGCGGTATTTGCGCCCAATCATCGGGATGTGGCCTGCGGCAATTTGGCGGCCTGGTTTGGTGCCGCTGAAGCGCCGTTCCTCGATACGGACCGCTGGACCGAAGCCACCTATGCCGACCGCGCGATGGACCTGAAGGCCCTGATCGACGCGGCCTCTCGGGACCCGCGTTTCGCCGCCTTCGATTGGGGCCGTATCGGCCTGGCCGGTCATTCACTCGGCGGTTACACGGTCCTGGGCTTGGGCGGCGGCTGGACGGGCTGGAAGGATGCGCGCGTGCGTGCCGTGCTCGCACTTTCGCCCTACAGCGCGCCGTTTCTCTACCGGCAGACGCTCTCGGGCTTGTCCGTGCCGGTGATGTATCAGGGCGGCACCTGGGATGTCGGCATCACGCCGCTCGTCGGTCAGGGCGGTGGCGCCTATGACCAGACGCCGGCCCCCAAATATTATGTCGAGCTGGAAGGCGCCGGGCATTTCGCCTGGACGGACCTCAATCCGCGGTTTCACGAAGCGATCAATGCCTACAGCATTGCGTTTTTCGATGCCTATCTGAAGGACAAGCCCTTTCCAGATGCGCTGCTCCGGAAAGGCAAGCAGGTCTCAGATATCCGTATGCAGATGAACTGACGTTCAGCCGCGATGTCTGGCAAGAAAATCCAGAACCGCGCGATTGAAAACGTCCGGCCGTTCCCAATAGACCGAGTGGCCGGCCTCCGGCACGATCACGAGTTCGGCGCCCGGAATATGCGCGGCATAGGTCCTGATGAGGGGGGGTGGCACGTACAAGTCGGCATCGCCGCCGATAATGAGCGCCGGCACGTTCAGGCCTGAGAGGCGAGCCCATGTCACGGTGTTTGCTGGCTTCTGGCCCAGCCGGTTGCCGGTGACGGCGGCGCGCTCCAGCGCGGCCCATTGCGCGGCGCCTTCCGGATTTGCGGCGCGGTAGGCGGGGGACAGTTCGCGGAAGACCGCCGGCATCGCGTCGAAGCCGTTGGGACGCAGCGCTTCGATCCTTTGCGCATAATCCCTGTCTTCGACGCCGCCGACCGCGCAAGCGACGATGAGGCTTGCGAGCCGCTCGGGATGGGAAAGCGCGTAATCCACCGCGATACCGCCCCCTGCCGCCGAACCGATGGCGTGGAATTTCCTGACCTTCAGAAAATCCATCAGGGCCTGCAGATCGCCTGCAGCCGTCCCAGGGTTCTCTTTCGGGACGGAATCGGAGCCACCATAGCCGCGCCGCGAATAGGCGATGACGCGATAGCCGGCCTTCGCGAATACCGGTTGCTGATACGACCAGATGCGCTCGCTTCCGGTCGCCGGATGCAGAAGCACGATCGCCTCGCCCGTGCCGCCGGTGTCCCAATAGGAAAGCCTCGTGCCCGCGACTGCGGCGATGCCGGATTTCGCGGGCTCCTGCAGGGGAACCGGAATGGGCCCAGGGGTATCGGCGTTCATCGCGCGTAAGGCGGTGCTTTGCGCGAGCGCGGCCGCCGAAATCGCGGTTTGCACAAACACGCGGCGGCTGATGCGCATCTCATGGGTCCGTTCGGCGCTCTAATCTGCGGAAGAAACAAGCGGTCGCGCCGGTGTGGCAGGCAGGGCCCACCTGATCGACCTTCAAGAGCAGCGTGTCGCCGTCGCAATCGACATAGGCTTCGACGAGTGTCTGCGTATGCCCGCTGGTCTCGCCCTTGCGCCACAGCCGGCCGCGCGACCGCGACCAATAGGTGACCTCGCGCGTCTCCAGCGTGTGCCGCAGCGAGTCCGCGTTCATCCAGGCCATCATCAGGACCTCGCCGGTTGTCGCATCCTGCGCGATGGCCGGCACCAGTCCGTTCGCATCGAACGCCACGGCGGCCAGGAACGCAGCGGCGGAGATTGCTTCGTCGCTCAGGCGCGAACTCCCGAAAAAGACTGCGTCCCGAACATCCCGAGCTTCACCGATCCGGTCATGGTGTCGCCATCGACCGTGCCGGAGAATTCCAGCGTCAGCGGCATCGGCTTCGAGATGGAGGCCTTCCACGTGACCGCGTTGCCGTCGACCGTCACGTCATCGACGGGCCGGGGGCCGCTCGGCCCCGCGCTCTGGGTTGCCGTCGCGGTGCCGCCGGCGGTCGAGATCACCAGCGTGCTCTCCTGTGCGCCCATCGGGGTGTTGACCGTCAGATTCCACGTGCCATCGACCGCCATGCGGGTCTCCTTCTTTGTTGACGGATTAATACCAAATTACGCCGCTTCAAGCAGGCGCTCGAAACCGGCCGCGAGATCGGCCTTCAAATCATCCACGTCCTCGAGCCCGATATGGAAGCGCAGCATCGGCCCTTCGGAGGCTTGCGGGAAGGTTCGATGATAATGGGCTGGCACCACCAGGCTTTCGAAGCCGCCCCAGGAATAGCCGAGCCCGAAATGTTGGAGCCCATCCACCATGGCGGCGACCGCCTTCTCCGAAACTGGTTTCAGCACCACGCTGAAGAGGCCGCAGGCGCCCGTGAAATCGCGCTTCCACAACGCGTGGCCCTCATCGTCATGGAGCGGGGGATAGATCACATGCGCCACTTCGGGGCGAGACTTCATCCAGGCCGCGATTTCGATTGCGCTCTCCTGATGCCGCTTCAGCCGGACGCCCAGCGTGCGCAAGCCCCTGAGTGCGAGATACGCCTCATCGCCGTTGGAACAGAGGCCGAGCGTGCCATGGGTTTCGACCAGCCGGTCCTTCCAGGCGTCGTTCGCGGTGATCGCGCCCATCATGATATCGGCATGGCCGCCGATATATTTGGTGGCCGCCTGCACCGACAGATCGACGCCGTGACCGAGCGCGTTGAAGCAAAGCGGCGTCGCCCAGGTGTTGTCCATGATGACCGTGCAGCCATGCGCATGCGCCACGCGGGCGAGCGCGGGAACGTCTTGGACCTCGAACGTCATGGTGCCGGGGCTCTCCAGGAACACCGCCTTGGTCTCGGGCCGGAACAGATCGGCAAACGCCGCCGCCTCGATGCGCGGCTCGAAATAGGACGCCGCGATGCCGTAGCGCTTGCCGAGCTTCTGACAGAAAACACGCGTCGGCCCGTACACCGCATCCGTCACCAATATGTGGTCGCCCGCGCCGCACGCCGTGAGGATCGCGAGCGTGCAGGCGGACAAGCCCGAGGGTGTCAACACGGTGCGCGCGCCGCCTTCGAGCCCGCACAGCGCCTGTTCCAGCGCGCGCGTCGTCGGCGTGCCGCGCCGCCCATAGGTGTAGGCCTGCGATTCCCCGCGCATGGTTTCGAGGTCGGGAAACAGCACCGTCGAGACGCGATAGACAGGCGTGTTCACCGCGCCCGCATGCAGCGCCGGGTCCCGTCCGGCCTCGATAAGCCGCGTGTCCTTGCGCGCCATGCCTATTCCTTGAGGATGGGCTTGAGCGGGAAATTGAACGCCCAGGTGACGACGCCTGCCGCCGCCCCGATGCCCGAGCACAACAGGAAGAAGCTGATCTTATCGAGCAGCGTGAAATAGGTGCCGATATAGCCCTGTATCAGATTGCCGGTGAAGCTGGTGATGAACCAGAGGCCCATCATCATGGAAAGAATCTGCGGCGGCGCGACGCGCGCGACCAAGGCCAGGCCAATCGGCGAAAGATAGAGCTCTCCCAGCGTGATCAGGGCAAAGAAGCCGAACAGCCACAGCCAGCTGGAATGGCCACCGGGCGCCATATAGGCCGCCACCGCCATGACCACATAGGAAAGTGCGAGCAGGAAAAGCCCGAGCGCCATCTTGGTCACGGTGGAGGGTTCGGTTCCTTTTTTCGACTGCCAACCCCACAGCGCCACCACAAGCGGCGTGAAGGCGACGATCATGAACGGGTTGAAGGCCTGGAACCAGGTCACCGGAATCTGCCAGTCGATCAGTCCCGGAATGAGCCGCCGGTCGGTGAAATCCTGCGCCCACAGATTGATGGTGTTGCCTTGCTGCTCATAGGTCGCCCAGAAGAAGGTTGTCGGAATGCACAGCAGGATAAGGGCCACCACGGCCTTCCAATCCTGCGTCGTCATGGGCTTTTTCTCTTCGGTATGCGATTTCAGCCGCGCGATGCGATCGGGCGGCAGGGTATGCAGGCCGATCAGATAGGTGGCGAGCCCGACCACCATGCCGATGCCGGCGGCCAGGAAGCCCCAGCGATAGCCGACATCCTCAGCTAGCGTTCCGGCGACTAGGGGAGAGAAGAACGCACCGACATTGATCCCGACATAGAAAAGCGAATAGGCGCGGTCGATCCGACTGTCGCCGGTCTTATAAAGGCTTCCGACCTGGGTGGAGATGTTGGGCTTGAAGAACCCGTTGCCCAGAATGAGCAGCAACAACCCCAGAAAGAACAATTGCGGCACCATCAGCACGAATTCGGCCAACGCCATCATCACCGCGCCGATGATGACGGTGTAGCGTTGCCCCAGCCATCGGTCGGCGATCATGCCGCCGAAGAACGGCGTCAGATACACGAACCCCGTGTAGGTGCCATAGATCATGGAGGCGAATTGCTGAACGTTCAGCGGCCCCGTCACCGATTCGAACATCGCCTTGAACGCGTTGTGGCCAAGCACGCCGGGGGCGATGGGCTGAAGCAGAAGGTAGTTCGTCAAATAGAGGACGAGAAACGCCCGCATCCCGTAATAGGCAAAGCGCTCCCACATCTCCGTCCCGAAGAGCACGGTCAGTCCGACCGGGTGGCCCAGGAATTCGCTTTCGCGCCGCGGCGTGACCCGGGTCTCGGCGGTGATGGTGCTCATTTCGGTTGGGCTCCCACTTTCAGCATCCAACCATAGAGAAGCACGACGAGCGCGCCAAAAGCGAGCACCCCGATGGCGCCGGCCGGTGCGAACGTCTCCGGGACGAGGGCCAGAGGCGCATCGCTGTTGAGCCCTACGATCAGGCCGGCCAGGAGTACGCCAAACAGGCTCTCCCCCACGATCATGCCGGAAGCCACCAGTACGCCCAGATGCTGCGACCGGGCCGGATTTGCGCCCTTTTCCGTGCGCCGGTTGTACCACCAGCCGATCAGCGCGCCTACCGTAACCGGCAGCGTCGCTGACATCGGAAGATAGATCCCCATGCCGACGGCCAGCGGCGGCAGGCGCATCCAATTCCGCCGGCCGAGAAACGAATCCACCGCCACGATGACGCCTCCGAGAACGGCGCCGAGGCCGATCATGGCCCAGTCGAGCTTGCCTCCAATCACGCCCAAGGCGAGCGTCGAAATGAGGCTCGCCTGCGGAGCGGGCAAAGGGGCCGCCGTCACCGTGCTCGCATTGGCCGCGCCCGCGAAACCGTAGGCCTGAGCGAGGAGGTTGAGGATCGGCGGGATGACGGCCGCGCCTGCCACGACGCCAACGATGAGGGCCACCTGTTGCCGCCAGGGAGCGGCGCCGACCAGCTGGCCGGTCTTCAAATCCTGGAGATTGTCGTTGGAGGTGATCGCGACGCCGAACACGATTGTGGTCGCGAACAGCGCAAAGGCAACCAGGGCCGGCGCGGTTTCCGGGGTGGGCGGGGCGACAAGCAGCAGCATCGCCGCACAAGTCGCAATCGCGAGAATGCCCACGCCCGAGA
>Ga0265338_10008446_pt1 | contig 12504 bp, 10 predicted proteins | sample 42126metaG_FD_193579 | JGI IMG/M metagenome (GOLD analysis project Ga0265338, IMG submission 193579) | Rhizosphere microbial communities from Carex aquatilis grown in University of Washington, Seatle, WA, United States - 4-21-26 metaG | ecosystem: Host-associated > Plants > Roots > Rhizosphere... | reverse complement strand
TTTTTCGGGGTTGAAAATCGATGAGTTGCTCGGGCCGTTCATTGATTTTATGAAGGACAATCGCGCGCCGCTGACCGCCACGATTTCCAATGTGAATTCCGTTACCTACCAGATTTCGCAGGGCAAGGGCACGGTCGGGAAACTCATTTATGACCAGACGCTTTACGATACCGCGCTGGCCACAGTCACGAATCTGCAAGCGACCATGGCGGACGCGCAGGTGACCATCGCGCATGCCCGGGAGATCGTGGACCAGATTAACGCCGGCGAGGGCACGGTGGGCAAGCTGGTGAAGGACCCGACGCTTTACAACGAGACAACGGCTGCAATGACGAACGCGAAGGAGATTCTGCAAAAGGTGAATCAAGGCCAAGGCACGGTCGGAAAGTTGATTAATGACCAGGAGTTCTACAAAAATGCAAAGCTGGCTTTGCAGAAACTGGACAAGGCAACCGAGGGTTTGGAGGATCAAGGACCCTTGAGTGTGCTGGGGATTGCCGTGAACAGCCTGCTCTGATCGTAAAGTGTTGAAATTGTTAGACTTGCGATTGTTAAACGTTCAATGTTGCCAATATTGAAAATTTAGACGCAAAAAGCGCTTGGAATGGCTTATTCGATGCTAATGCAACTGGTGTAGTTGTCATAGTAAGAAACGGGAACCACGCTTGACTGCTAAAGAACAAAATACGACTAGTTTCTTTGATTGCCAAACAGCCTCGCCTCAGGGAAGATACGCCGAGATGAGTGTTGTAACGGAAGGGTCCGGCAATCCAGGAGTTGGTAGGGATTCGAAGCTAAGAAACCCGGTTTTTATTGTGGGGGTTTTTCGTTCCGGTACGTCCCTGCTGTACTCCCTGCTCAATCAACATCCGCAAATGGCGTTCATGTATGAATGCGACGCCTTGAATTTTCCCGAATTGCTTTCCGGCCCGCGATTCAGAGGCAACTGGCTGGAACGGCTGGAGTTTTACAACCAGTCCCTTTCCCGGCACCGGTTGGTTTACGGGAATACCCTGCGGGGTTTGGAGAAGGTTCGTACTCCCGAGGATTTATACGAAGTATTCGGCCAAGGCAAAGAGGCGGTCTTGTGGGGCGAAAAATCCCCATTTTACTGTTCTCATCTCGTGCGCCTGGCCAAACGGAATCCGCAAAGTCCATTCGTCTTAATTTGGCGGGACCCGGTGGAGGTTTACCGAAGTGTCGCGAATCTGGGCCGCAAGAACCGGTTTTTCGGCCGCGGCGGAATGTTAAGCCGTTCGATTATCTATCACGAAAGAATGGTGGCACAGGCGGGTGCGCTGGAAAAAGCGGGAGCGCGCGTCCATCACGTCACCTATGCCGACCTGGTGGATAAACCCGCCGAAGTCTGCCAGGGCATTTGCCGGTTTCTGGGCGTGCCGTTCGATGAGCAGATGCTGAATCTCGGCACGGCGGATTTATCCGCCGTTTATCACGCCGCCCACAACGATTACCTGAGTTGCGGAGTTATCCAACGGCGGCAAATCCCGAACGAAATTTTAAGTCCCGAGGTCATCCAGAAGTTGGAGCGCTTCCGCAATCGATGGAATCAATTGGCCCCCGGCAAATTTGTTCCGGCAAAATCTTCCACCAACACTCGGCAACCGTCTTTTCTGGAAAGAGCCTATCACCGCATCGCGGGTAATTTGCTGTGTGGATGGGATGACACCAAACGCGTTCTTTTCGAGTTTATGCCGCTGGACTGGCTGCGGACTTATCGCGGAGTGGCTCACTGGTTCTTCACGCGTGACGGTCGCGCGGAGCCCAAGAAGTCATGGCGCGAACTGATTGCGGCGCATTGGCTGACGATCGTGATTTCGTACTTGATGATTGCGGCGGTCGGGGAAGTCGATTCTTTAAATCGATATTTATCGCTGTTGCCTTTTTACATGATCCCCTGCGCGGTTCTGTCTTTGACGATAAACTGGCGGTGGGGAACCATTGCCGCGCTCATCGCCTCCTTCATTGGGCCGTCGATATCGCGTACGATCGACCCGTCTTTCGCACAGATTGAGGTCATTGTTTGGAATAGCGCCATGCGGTTTGCGTTGTTTGAATTTATGGTGCTGGTTTTGGACCGTGTCCGCTGTGAATTCGTTTCCCGCAAAACGGAAAAAAACTGAATCTTCCCCGCGGTGTCTCTCTCAGGGGCGGGGCGCCCGGAATCAAGTTAGAATTTTTTTACCACGGATGAAATGATCTGGCGGGCGCGTCAATCCGCGGGCGCACGTTGCTGGATAACGTGCAAGCGGCGCGCGCGGAGCGACGCGCCCTACCATTTCGCCTCCGTGTTCATCCGCGGCGAAGAAATCATTTCAAACGCATGGATTTGGGGGGGAAGGTGGAGCTGTCGGGAACGCTAGGAAAACCGAAGGTAAATTCCTTTCAAATACTCCGCTTCCTTGAACATTGCCGGGTGATCGGGGGCGTGGCGGGTGGTTTGAATTTCCTCAAACGCGCGGGCCGACCTTCCGGCGCCGCGGCGCACGGCCTCAAAAAATTCTTCCGCGGTAACGTGCGCCGAGCACGAACACGCCACCAATATTCCGCCGGGCGCCAGGCGGTGGATGCCCAGGCCCGCGAGTTTCTCATAGGCGCGAATGGCGCCGGCGCGTTCGGTCTCGCGTTTGGCGAATGACGGCGGGTCGAGCACAATCAAATCAAACGCGCGTTGCGCATTGGCACCCAGCCAATCGAAAGTATCACCTTGCGCGCGTTCACGGGGGCATTGCGCCACGGCGGGGATGGATTGATTCAGCGCGAAATTCCGCTCGGCGCTGGCGAGCGCATGCGCGCTGATGTCGAGGTCGGTGACGGAAGCGGCTCCACCGCGCGCGGCATACAGTGAAAAACCGCCCGAGAAGCTGAACGCGTTCAGCACCCGGCGGCCATTCGCCAGCGATTCCACGGCGCGGCGATTCTCGCGTTGATCGAGGAAAAAACCGGTTTTTTGCCCATGACAAACGTCCGCTTCAAAGCGCAATCCGCTCTCGAGAAATGTCGGACAGGCTTCCAGCCGGTCTCCCAATAAAATCTGGCCGTCCTCCGCGGAAATGGTTTTGCGCGCGGCCGCTTGAATATTGCGGCTCAACCGCAACACCAGACGCTCCGGTTTGAATTGGGCGCGAATCAGGTCCAGGATCACCTCAAATCTCGGCAGCCACACGACCGAGTACAGCTTGAGCACGAAGGTTTCATCGTAACGATCCAAAACGAGCCCGGGCCAGCCGTCGCTTTCGCCATTGATTAAACGGAAGCCGTTGGTGTGTTCGTCGAACAAACCGCGCCGGCGTTCCGCGGCTTGCGCGATCCGCGAGGACCACCAGGCGGCATCGATGGTTTGCGTTTTTCCAACGTGCAGAATGCGCACGCGTATCGGCGAATCCGGATCGAACAATCCCACGGCGAGAAATTTATCTTTGCGATCGTAGATCACCGCAAGTTCGCCCGGCGCTCCGTCGCGGTTTTGTTCGCGGACGCTGTCGTCATAGACCCACGGATGGCCGGCGCGCAACTGCGTTTCCGCCGCGGCGGTGACGCGCAGGCGCAGGCGCGGCGCGGGCTGGTTTTCAGGCAGTTGATTTTTTGACTGCTTCATTCAAATTATACCATGGCGGAGAACAAGACATTTCACGTGGTCGTGCTCGGCGCCGGCTTCGGCGGCCTGGAATTCTGCAAACATTTTCGCCGGCCCAACGCGCGCGTCACCCTGGTGGATCGCACCAATCATCATTTGTTTCAACCGTTGCTTTACCAGGTCGCCGCGGCGGGCCTTTCCGCGACGGAAATTGCGCAACCGGTGCGCGCGATTTTTTCCGACTGGCCGGACATTACCGTGCTGCTGGACAAAGTCGTGGATTTCGACCTCGCAAACAAGCAGGTCTTGCTCGAGGAAAACACGCTGGACTACGACTACCTGGTGCTGGCGCTGGGCGGCTGCACGAGTTACTTCGGGCACCCGGAATGGGAGCCATGTGCGCCCGGCCTCAAAACGCTCGATGACGCCTTGCGAATTCGCAGCCGTGTCTTGCTGGCCTTTGAGAAAGCTGAGAACGAGGCCAAAGCGGCGCAGCGCGAAAAACTCTTAACGATCCTGATCGTGGGCGGGGGGCCGACCGGGGTGGAAATGGCGGGCGCCTTCGCCGAACTGGCGCGGACCGTTTTGAAGCGCGACTTTCGCCGGATCGATCCATCACAGGCGAAAATTATTTTGATCGAAGGCGCGGCGAACGTGCTTTCTTTCCTGCCGCCCGACCTGCAGGAAAGCGCGAAGCGACAACTGGAAGGTTTGGGCGTAACCGTGCGGACTTCCGTGCGGGTAAAGGATATCCGCGACGGCGAAGTGGAGTTGGACACGGGCGAAGTGATTCGGGCAGGCAATATTTTGTGGACCGCGGGAGTTTCCGCCGTGCCGTTGACGAAAAAACTTGGCGTGGAACTCGACAAAGCGGGGCGCGTGAAAGTGAATCCCGACCTCAGCCTGCCGGGACGTTCCGAGGTCTTCGTTATCGGTGACATGGCGATTTTGATGCAGGAGAACGGCAAGCCGGTGCCCGGCGTTTCGCCCGCCGCGATGCAGGAAGGCCGCCACGTGGCGAAGATCGTGGAGGATGAAATTGATTTAGGCGCGGGCCGTTCGCCGCGACCGCCGTTCAAGTATTGGGACAAGGGCACGATGGCGACGATCGGCCGCTCGAAAGCCGTCGCGGAAGTGGGACGATTTAAATTTTCAGGATTGCTCGCCTGGCTCACCTGGCTGTTCGTGCATCTGCTTTTTCTCATCGGCTTCCGCAACAAAATCTCGGTGCTGATCCAGTGGGCGTATTCGTATTTTGCGTATAAACGCAGCGCGCGGATAATTGTGACCGCGCCGCCGGAGCCGCAGAAGCAGGGAGTGCCTTAACGCCAGGCCGGACCGGACTGGCTTATTTACGCAGCAATTCGGCCACGTCCACCGCCACATTTGGAAAAGCCGAAGGAATTGCCGGTTCACCCGCTCGCACGACGGTCTTCTTTTCGTAGCCGGTAAAATGCGGTTCGCGATAGATTTCAATCGCAGAGTCCGGAAGATTCACAATCCAAAATTCGGCGATCCCAGCCCGCGCGTAGACCTGAAGTTTTTTCCCGCGATCAAAATCCAGGGAGCTGTCGGCGACTTCGATTAGCAGAAACACGTCGTCCGGAGTTGGATGATGTGAGACGTAGTCATCCGGCGCGGGTTTCAGAAGAAGGAGGTCAGGTTGCGGTTCCGAATAATTATCCAATCCTACCGGGTTCTGTGATGAAACAATCCAGCGCTTTTTTGCCTGGAGTTGGAAAAATCGATTCAACCGATTTACGATGCCACTATGGAGCGGCCCGATCGGCGACATATCGTGAATCGCGCCGTCGATCAATTCCACGCGGGCTTCCCGCGACAGAATTCCTGTTTCTGCCAAACGATGATATTCCCCGGCGCTGAAGCGATGAAGCGTGGGAGCATTCATGCGAAATAGTTTAACAAATCACTTCGGCATCTTCAATCCCACCTTCGCCGCAACTTGTTGCACGTCTTTATCACCGCGTCCGGACAGGTTCACGATGATGAGCTGATCCTTGGCCATTTTTGGCGCGCGCACCATCGCTTCAGCAACCGCGTGGGCGCTTTCGAGCGCGGGAATGATGCCTTCGAGACGCGCGAGTTTCATAAAAGCTGCGAGCGCTTTTTCGTCGGTGGCGTAAGTGTATTCGGCGCGGTGCAGATCCCGCAAATAAGCGTGCTCCGGTCCCACGGCGGCGTAATCAAGCCCGGCGCTGACACTGTGCGTCATTTGAATCTGGCCAAATTCATCCTGCAACAAAAACGAGCGTGTGCCTTGCAGCACCCCGAGCGAGCCGCCCTGGAATCGCGCCGCGTGGCGATTCGGAATAATGCCCTCGCCGCCGGCCTCCACGCCGACCATCTTGACCGAGGCGTCTTCGAGGAACGGATAAAATAACCCGATGGCGTTTGAGCCGCCGCCAACGCACGCGATCAACAGGTCGGGCAAACGCTTTTCGTGTTCGAGCATCTGGCGGCGGGCTTCATCGCCGATGACGCGCTGGAAATTGCGCACCATTACGGGATAGGGATGCGCGCCGTAGGCCGTGCCAAGAATGTAATGCGTGCTGCGGACGTTGGTGACCCAATCCCGCATGGCTTCATTGACGGCTTCCTTCAAGGTTTTTTGCCCGGCGTGCACCGGCACGACTTCCGCGCCCAGCATCTTCATACGATAGACATTCAGTTCCTGCCGCTCGCAATCGACCGCGCCCATGTAGATGACGCATTTCATGCCGAACATTGCGGCGACGGTGGCGGTGGCGACGCCATGCTGGCCGGCGCCGGTTTCGGCGATGATCCGCGTTTTGCCCATGCGTTTCGCGAGGAGAATTTGGCCGATGGCGTTGTTGATCTTGTGCGCGCCGGTGTGGAGCAGGTCTTCGCGCTTGAGATAAATTTTTGCGCCACCGAGTTCGCGGGTTAAGCGTTCGGCGAAATAAAGCGGCGTGGGGCGACCGCAAAATTCCTCGAGATAATACGCGAGCTCACGCTGAAATTCGGGGTCCTTTTGCGCGCGGAAATATTCCTCCTCCAACTCCTGCAATGGATGCATCAGGGTTTCCGGGACGAAACGGCCGCCGTACGGGCCGAAATGGCCGGTTGCGTCGGGGACTGTGGCTGTCGAACTCATGCCGGGAAGGTAATGGATAATGGCACGGGCGTCGAGGAGGACAGTACGCCCCAAGGAACGTCAGCGACGCGATAAAAGTGGATGAACGGTGTGAGATGTTTATACGTGAATCCGGTCCGAGTTATCCCGCCGCTTGTTCCGAAGGGACAAGGCAGGCGAGACGCCGGCGCTCCCAAGTGAAAGCGCGCATGGCGCATTATAATCCGCCGATTTTTCATCTTCACATTCTCTTAAGGTAGCTTCGCGTAGAGTGGCGCCATGAAGAACAAAACGGGCGCACGCTGGATGGTGGTGGATGATGACACGGCGGCTTTGGATGCTGTGGCCGAATTGCTCGGGGCCGTCAGCGACGCGGAAATCTGCGCGTTCCCGTCTCCCTGGCAGGCGCTGAATGCATTCGCCGCCGCGCCGGAAACGTTTCACCTCGTCGTCACCGACTTTGAAATGCCAGGCATGAATGGCGTCGATTTCCGCCGACACGTGCAGGCCGTGTCTCCCGCCACCCAGGTTCTGCTCACCACCGGGAGCGGAATGTTCACCGAAGAATCCGCCCGCGAAAATGGATTCTGCGGACTGCTTTGCAAACCCTTTTCAATCGGCGCACTCAAACAGACGCTGGCAAACGTCCGGGCGGCGGCCGGTAATCTCTCAACAACTTCCGTAGGTAACTGATTTAGAAAACATAACAACAAACAAAGAAAGGCACACAAATGAAAACCACAATGAAAACAATGCTCGTGCTGGTCGCGCTCGGCGCTTCGGCACTCGTCATCAACGCTCAAGACGCCGGTGGCCCTCCGCCCGGCGGCGAACGCCCTTACCGAGGTCAAGGCGGCCAAGGCGGTCCGGGCGGAATGAACGGCCCCCGCCGCATGCCGCCGTCGCCGTTGATGGAGGCGTTGGACGCGAACCACGACGGCGTGATTGACGCGGCCGAAATCGCCAACGCTTCCGCGGCGTTGAAGACGCTGGATAAGAATGGCGACGGAAAATTGACCCAGGACGAGTTGCGCCCGCCGCGTCCGCAAGGCGGCGGTGATCGCCAGGGGCGGCCTCCAGGCCCGGGCGGACCGGCTCCGCAACAGCCGCCCGCGGATAATTAATTTCTCTCCCAGCGAACCCCACCATGGGACGGGCAACCAGTTGCCCGTCCCTTTTTCCATGCGTAGGTGCCTGTCTCCATTTTCGAGAGCGACAGAAACAACCGATACTGTCCGGCAATTCTGTGAAATCGCGCTTGTTGCCGCGCCCGAAATGAACCACAAAGAGAGCGATGGCGCGTCCGCGAACGATTTGCCTGCTGCTTGCCCTGGTCACCGTGCTGGCGTATTCGCCCGTGCGGCAGGCGGCGTTGGTTGTCTTCGATGATCCCGTTTACGTCCAGAACAGCCAGGTGGAAGCGGGTTTGACGTGGGCCGGAATCAAGTGGGCCTTCACGACCTGGTACGGGAGCAACTGGCATCCGCTTACCTGGCTCTCGCACATGCTCGATGTGAGCCTTTTCGGCAAGGACGCCGGTGCGCAACATTTCGTGAACGTCCTGTTCCACGCCGCGAATGCGATTCTCCTTTTTCTGCTGCTATTTCGCCTGACGGAAAAATTGTGGCCGGCGGCATTCGTCGCCGCCTTGTTTGCGTGGCATCCATTGCACGTGGAATCGGTGGCGTGGATTTCGGAGCGCAAGGATGTTCTCAGCACGTGTTTCGGACTGCTGACACTGCTCGCTTATGGGAACTACGTTAACGAGCTCACCCCGCGGCGAGAGGCTGCGGCGCACAAACGGTCCAAAGTTTGGTACGGCTGCGCGCTGGGGTTATTCGCGCTTAGTCTGATGGCGAAGCCGATGCTGGTCACGCTGCCGTTCGTCCTGTTGCTGCTGGATTTTTGGCCGCTGGGAAGAAGCAGCGCGTTCGGCTTCGCCCCCGCAGATTCCGCAACACGCAACACGCAACACGGAACACGCACCACGCACGCCCCGCGGTTAATTCTCGAAAAACTCCCGTTCCTCGCCCTGACGATTGTTTCGTGCATCGTCACCTTCCTGGCGCAACGCAGCGAAGCGGTGGTCTCGCTAGAACAACGCCCACTCGGGTTGCGGTTCGCGAACGCAATTGTTTCGTATGTCGAATATCTCGGCAAAGCGCTCTGGCCAGCGAAACTGGCGATTATTTACCCACTGCCGGACGCGATTCCCGCGCGGCAAATCGCCGGGGCGGCGCTGATTCTGGCGGTTCTTTCTTTCATCGTGTGGCGCATGCGACGAACCAGTCCTTATCTCCTCATTGGATGGCTTTGGTTTTTGGGAACGCTCGTGCCGGTGATCGGAATTGTCCAGGTAGGCGGACAAGCGCTCGCGGATCGTTATACGTATGTGCCGTTGATTGGCGTGTTCATCGCGGCGGCCTATGGCGCGGCTGAAGTCGCGGCGCGATTTCGGATTTCAAACGCCGTTGTCTCGATCATCGCGGCCGGAATTCTTGTCGGCAGCCTGCGCGTCACGGAATATCAACTTCAGTTCTGGCAGAACAGCCAGGCGCTCTTTGGCCACGCCATCGCCGTCACGAAGAACAACGCCATTGCCCACATCAATCTCGGTGTCGCGCTGGAGCAGGATGAACATCGACCGGAAGCGCTCGCGGAATATCGGAGGGCCATCGAAATCGACCCGCGCCGGTTCCAGGCGCATAACAATCTCGCGAACTTGCTCAGCGCGATGGGTTGGCGCGAGGCGGCGTTCAGTGAATACCAGGAGGCTTTGCGGTTGAATCCGGAGGCGGCGGTTGCGCATGTGAACTTCGCCACGCTCCTCGCCGAAATGGGCCGGTTTGACGACGCGATGGCTGAGTATGCCAAGGCCACGCGACTCGCGCCGGATGATCCGCGGCCATTCTACCTGATGGGCAAAGCCTGCTTGCGGCATGGCCAAAGCGTGGAGGCGATAAAACATTTCCGCGAAGCACGGCAACGCGCGCCCCGGGACTTCGAGACGCTCACCTGGCTCGCGCGCGTCCTGGCCGCCGACCAGAACCCCGCGGTTCGAAATGGTTCGGAAGGGGTTGCGCTCGCGGAACAAGCGAACCAGATAACCGGCGGTGAGCAACCGTTCGTGTTGGACACACTGGCGATGGCTTACGCGGAGGCCGGTCGTTTTAAAGAAGCGCAATCGGCCGCGCAGCAGGCGATCCAAGTGGCGACGGCTGGGGGCGCACAAAAGACGGTCCCGGAAATGCAACAACGCCTTCAGCTTTATGAAGCGGGACGGCCTTATCACGAGGATTTTTCCAAGGGTGCCGCCGCTTCGAAGTGAGCGGTTTGGCTGCTTTCACCTTGTTCAAGTGGTCCCTTGCGCAAATACTGATCGGGAGGTTATAATATGGGTGATGAAGCTCAGAACCGATCTGCTGAAAAAGCTGACTCCGGAGATGCTGAAGGAGAGCGTGACAATGAACACTCTCCGCTACAGACCCGAGCCGCTTTTATCCAGAACTGGGACTGGGAGTTTATCATCGGCCTCAACCGCGCAGCGTGCGAAAGAGGACGAGCTCAGCACGGCCTTAATCAAGAAGCTCACGAAAAAGTCCGGTGCGAATGGGAAGAAACGCGCCGCCACGCGCTGACGCTGCTCGAAACCCTGGACTTTTTCCGTCATTGCCACCGTTCCGCTCCCTTCCTTTTCTTCAATGGCAACACTTTTGCCGAATTAGCCCGCCGCTTGGTGGACGTTTTGTTCGCCGACCTTCCACGCGGCCGCCGGCGCGAGGCGGATTCACTCGCGGCTCATTACGTGGCAGGAGTACTGGATCGCGAGCCGATGGTCTCCGGAATTATCTCATTAGTGGAAGTCGCCGATTTCCAACCCGGCGATCGGGTGAAAACCTTGAAAGGCTCCCTGCACGGTGTCGTTCGCAAGATTCTCTCCGATGGGCGCATCGTCTGGCAGCCCGACGATAACGATGCCGAGCTGACCGCGCTGCCGGAAAGTTTGTTGCGAAAGAAAAGATAGGCGGCGGCGAGAGTTGCGTGAGGGTGCAACGGGCTGCCTCGGTGGAGCGAACCTGGGATTGATCAGCCGGCAGACCGGCGAGCGAGGACGCTCGCCCCACCCGCGCCAGGCGAGGTCAACTCTTGCCGCTCTTGCCGGACATTGCTTGATTTCGGGTGGTTTCTTGGGTTTACTACGGCTGCCACCGTTGTGAATTATTTAAGCCCGTCATTCCGCGTCGTTACCCTGTTGACTCTCTGGCAACTGCTCTTCGTTTCCTCTGGCCACGCTTCGATTCAGATCCAAGTGGGGCAGAATTTCGCCGGAAGCGACAATTCCAGCACCTTTATCACGCCGGCGGATAGCAACGGCGCAATCGGCCCCGCAAATTTCGTGGAATTCATTAATGGGGCATTCGCGATTTACAACAAGACCAACGGCGCCACCATCAGCCGAATCGCGGATTACCAGTTCTGGGCTAACGCGGGCGTCACCAACGTTTTTGATAACGTGAGTGATCCCCGGATCATTTATGATCCAACTGTTCAACGCTGGTTTGCCTCGGCAGTGGATTTTGACAGCGGAGCCGGCGATCCCACGGATTTTGCAAATGATTTCCTGATCGCCGTATCCGACACGGTAGATCCCGCCGGCCCGTGGCACGGGGTGTCGTTCGTGGCGGACCCGAAAACGAGTTTTTTCGCGGACTTTCCCACCCTCGGCGTGGATTCCCAGGCGGTGTATCTCTCGGGCGATATGTATTCGTCCAGCATACCAGCCGGATGCACGTTATGGTCCATACCCAAATCCGACCTGTTGATTAACCAGACGCCGGCGGTGATCACGAACGCGACCAGTTTCGGCGTTATGAACTACAGTGAGCGCGGCGAGGTGCTGCAGCCAGCGATCTGCTTTGACGGGAGCGGCGTTGGGGACGTTCTGGGTGTCGACAATATTTCCGGCGGCAACACGCTCATTGATTCGGAGGTTTTGGATGGGAACACCATGAACGCCTCGTTGCCGCCCGCAACTGTAATTCCGGTGGATGATTTTACCGAACCGATCGATCCAACCCAGCCCGATGGCTCGGCCAACCTGGCCGACAATGAAGCTCGTCTGAGCGCCAGTATTTACACGGTCGGCGGGATCCTTTACGTCGCGCAGAGCGTCGAAGTCGCCAGACGCGCCGCCATACGATGGTATCGCATCGACGTGACAAACCAGACTTTGCTTGAATCCGGCACCATCACCAATTCGGATCTGGATTTGTTTTTTCCGTCAATGGCAGTGACGAAAAACGGCGTGATGCTTATCTGCTGCAACGGAAGCAGCATCAATGTGCCCGTCAGTTCGTATGCATTCGCGGGCCAGACGGTCAACGGCGTGACCTCCTTCGGCAATCCGGTGCTGCTGCAGGCCGGCACCATCCCCAGTTACCAGGATGGCCGGTCCGAAAGCCGCTGGGGCGATTATAGCACGACCTCCCTGGACCCGTCCGATCCCAGCCGTTTTTGGACGATTCAACTGCTTCCGCTCACCTTCGGAACCTGGGTCACTCGGATCACGGAAGTGCTCGTAGTTCCGCAACTCACGATTACCGTGTCCGGCGGGAACGTGAATCTTTCCTGGCCGTTATTCGCCGCGAACTATCAATTGCAATCCACGACGAACCTGTTGAGCGATTGGGCGATGGTTTCGCAGACTCCAACCACGAATGCCGAACAGATTTCCGTGACCCTGCCGGCGAGCGCAAGCCAGCAGTTCTTCCGATTGGTCGAATCGCGGTGAAGC
>Ga0265338_10008445_pt1 | contig 12505 bp, 10 predicted proteins | sample 42126metaG_FD_193579 | JGI IMG/M metagenome (GOLD analysis project Ga0265338, IMG submission 193579) | Rhizosphere microbial communities from Carex aquatilis grown in University of Washington, Seatle, WA, United States - 4-21-26 metaG | ecosystem: Host-associated > Plants > Roots > Rhizosphere... | reverse complement strand
GTTCATACGGCTCGGCACGCCCAGCGGATTCAAGACGATGTCCACCGGAGTCCCGTCCGCAAGATACGGCATGTTCTCTTCCGGCAGGATCTTGGCAATGACGCCCTTGTTACAGTGGCGACCTGCCATCTTATCGCCCACGCTCAGCTTGCGCTTGCTGGCGATGTAGACTTTGACCTGCTTGATGATTCCCGGGTCGACGTCTTCGCCGCTCTCGATCCGATCCAACTGACGGTCGCGTTCCATGTCCAGTTCGCTGAACCGGTGCTCGAACTCGCCGATGATCTCTCGAATCTTGATGCGGATCGGCGAAGGATCGATCTCGATGTGATCGTATACCGTGGCCAGCTTGCGCAAGAGTGTTTTCGTGATCTTGCGGTTCGCCGGGATGATGATTTCGCCCGTCTCCGCGTTGACGACGTCCAACGGAATCTTCTCGCCGAGCAGGATATTGCTCAACTTCTCGGTGAGTTCTTCGCGCAACTCAGTGGACTTCTTCTTGTGCTCCTCTTCGATCTGCTTCTTCTGGCGACGGATCTCCGTCGGCGTCAGGTTGGGACGTGTCGGCTCCTTGCGGGCCGAGACCTTCACATCCATCACGATGCCGTACGTGCCGCTGGGCACGCGCAACGACGTGTCTTTCACGTCCGCGGCCTTTTCGCCGAAGATGGCACGCAACAGCCGCTCTTCCGGGGCGAGTTCGGTCTCACCTTTCGGTGTGATTTTGCCGACGAGAATGTCGCCTGGCTTCACTTCCGCGCCAACACGGATAACGCCGTCGTGGCCGAGGTCTTTTAAGGCCTCTTCCCCGACGTTCGGGATGTCACGAGTAATTTCCTCGGGTCCCAACTTCGTATCTCTCGCGCCCGCTTCGAATTCGTCCACGTGAATCGACGTGTACACGTCCTCCTTCACGAGGCGCTCATTCACCAAGATAGCGTCTTCAAAGTTGTATCCGCACCACGGCATGAACGCGACAAGCACGTTTCGACCAAGTGCCAGCTCACCGTTCTCGCAACACGGGCCGTCCGCCAACACCTGCCCCTTCTTGATCTTCTCGCCGCGGGCTACGATAGGCCTCTGGTTAAAACAAGTTCCGGCATTCGACCGCATGAACTTCCGAAGTTCGTAGACCCAAAGATGGTTCTCAGGGTCGGTCACCAATTTGCGTTTGCCTTCCGGCATCTCACCGTCTTTGGTTACGATAATCCGACGCGCGTCCACGCTGGCAATCGTCCCCGATTCTTCTGCCACAATACACACCTTCGAGTCGCGCGCGATGCGCCCTTCCAAGCCCGTGCCGACCAGCGGTGAATCGCTTTGCAGCAATGGCACGGCCTGCCGTTGCATGTTCGAACCCATCAACGCTCGGTTCGCGTCGTCATGTTCGAGGAATGGGATGAGACCCGCGGCGATCGACACCAACTGTTTCGGCGACACGTCCATATAATGGACGCGTTCGGGTTCGACTTCGATGAAGTCGCCCTTGTAGCGGCACGATACCTTCTCGATTTGGAAGTGACCGCGGGCATCGATCGGCGCATTTGCCTGCGCGACCACGTAGTTCTCCTCCTGGTCGGCGGTGAGATAATCCACCTGCTCCGTGACGCGACCGTCCTTCAGCTTCCGGTACGGCGTCTCGAGGAAACCAAACTCGTTAATCCGCGCATAGAGACTCATCGCGCTGATCAAGCCGATGTTCGGACCTTCAGGTGTTTCAATCGGGCAAATGCGGCCGTAATGCGACGGATGAACGTCGCGAACTTCGAATCCCGCGCGTTCGCGGGACAGGCCGCCCGGTCCAAGTGCGGAGAGACGGCGTTTGTGCGTCAGCTCGCTCAATGGGTTCGTTTGGTCCATGAACTGGCTCAGCTGGCTGCGTCCAAAGAAATCCCGAATGACTGCCGACAGCGCCTTGGGGTTGATCAGCTGCTGCGGGGTCATCGTGTCGGTATTGACGTCGAACAACGTCATGCGTTCCTTGACCACGCGTTCGGTGCGGGCGAGGCCGATGCGGCACTGATTGGCGAGCAATTCGCCCACTGTGCGCAACCGGCGGCTGCCGAGATGATCGATATCGTCCACCGAGCCTTCGCCCTTGCGCAGGTTCAGTAGATACTTGATCGCTTCGATCAGGTCTTCCTTCTCGAGGATGCGGCTTTCCAGGTCGCCACTACGATTCAATTTCTGGTTGATCTTGTAACGGCCGACGCGACCGAGGTCGTAGCGGCGGGCATCGAAGAACAAACGCTTTATCATCGCGTTGGCGTTGGCAATCGTGGGCGGATCGCCCGGACGCAACCGTCGGTAGATATCCTTGAGCGCTTCTTCCTGGTCTTTACACGTGTCTTTGCGCAGGCATTTGACGATGCAACCGTCGTCCACGGAAATATCGACGACCTTGACCTTGTCCACGCCGAGGTCGATCAATTGCCGCGCCACAGTCTTGTTGAGTGGCTCAAACGCGCGCCCGACAACGAGCTGTTTTTCCGTGTCCATCACGTCGGCGATGAGTACCTTGTTGGCTGTCTCCTCGCCGCTGGTGAAGTCCTTCAGCTTGATGTCCTCGATCTGGTAGAACAATTTGAGGATGTCTTCGTCGGTGCTGTACCCCAACGCGCGCAAAAACGTCGTCGCCAAAAACTTGCGGCGGCGATGGCGACGATCGAGATAGATGTTGAGCAGATCGCTGTTGTCGAACTGTACTTCCAACCACGAACCGCGGTCGGGAATAATGCGGAAGCCGTACAATACCTTGCCGCTCGTGTGAATGGTCGATTCGAAGCAGATGCCGGGTGAACGATGCAACTGGCTGACAATGACGCGTTCCGCGCCATTGATAACGAAACTGCCCGAGGGGCTCATAAGCGGGATTTCGCCCATGTACACTTTTTCTTCCTTCGTGCCGTTCGTGTCCTTGAGACGGAACGTCACGTGAAGCGGACCGCTGTAGCTGATGCCTTCGCGCAGGCAATCCAGCCACGAGGTCTTGGAATCGCCGATGGTGTATTCCACGAAATCGAGAACCGCCTGCCCATCATAACTCTCGATCGGGAACACTTCCTTGAACACGGCCTGAAGCCCAATGTTCTTGCGGCGGGTCGTCCCCTCCGCCTGCAGAAATTCTGCATAGGAATCCGTCTGGGCCTCAATCATCGGAGGAGGCTCAATCACGTCACCCAATTTGCCGAAGTATTTGCGTTCAGCCATGAATTACTTCCCGGGCATCGCTGCCCTCTGTCTGCGTTGTTGGTGGTGCCGAGGCGCTTCCGCGAAGCGCCCCGTCACCGAATTCTTCCGCGCCGATTACTTCAATTCGACTTTGGCGCCGGCCGCTTCGAGCTTCTTCTTGATCTCTTCGGCCTCTTCCTTCGTGGCGCCTTCCTTCACGGTCTTCGGAGCGGCTTCGACCAGGTCCTTGGCTTCCTTCAAGCCGAGGCTGGTCACCGCGCGCACTTCCTTGATCACGCCAATCTTGTTCGCGCCCGTCTCCTTCAGAACCACATCGAAGGTTGTCTTGGCTTCCGCCGCCGGAGCCGCACCCGCGCCGCCCGCCGGGGCTGCCGCGACCGCAACCGGGGCCGCTGCACTAACGCCCCATTTCTCTTCAAGTTTCTTCGATAGGTCCGCGGCTTCGATCACCGTGAGACCGCTCAGTTGTTCTACGATTTGATCCAGATTTGCTGCCATGTTCGTATCCTTCCTATCGGTATCGTCGCGCCCTGAAGCTTCAGGACGTTTACAGCCGACAGCCATCGGCCCGACGAGGAACCATTTGTTTTCTCTGCTACGCGGGAGCCGCCGCGACCGGAGTTGCGGTTTCTGCTCCCTGTTTGTCGGCGTGAGCCTTCAGCACACGCGCAATTTGACTCGCGGGCGCGCCGAGCACAACCGCGATGCGGGTGGCGGGCGTCTGCAACAGGCCCACCAACTGCGCTCGCAGCACGTCCAATGAAGGCAAGTCCGCCACCGCGGAAATCTCATCCGCGGTCAGCGCCTGCTTGCCCAGCGACCCGACCTTAAATTTCGGTTTTTCAAATTCCTTGCCGAACTGTTTCAGCACTTTCGCGACCGCGCCGATATCCGCCTTATCTTTGCCCACCACGACAGCGGTCATGCCACCGAGGTTGCGGTCGAACTCGGGGAGTTCGGCAGCTTTCATCGCGTGGCGCAGCATCGTGTTCTTGGCCACGTGATACTCGGCCTTCGCACCGCGCAGTCGCTTGCGCAACTCGGCGAACTGCTCGACTGTCATCCCTTTGTACTCCGTCAGGATCACAAACGGTGACGAGCCGACCTGTGTTTTCAAATCTTCAATAATCAGTTGCTTTTCCGGTCTCATGTAAATCCATGCCCTTCTGCGTCAACTCGCCGAAAACTCGTGGTGATCAATCTTGATACCCGGGCTCATTGTGCTCGAGATCGTGCAGCTCTCGATAAAATGACCCTTCGACGTCGCCGGCTTCGCGTGCGCCACGGCGCTGATCACGGCGCGGGCGTTTTCCTCGATCGCCTTGCCCTCGAACGATAGCTTGCCGAACGAGACGTGCAGGTTCGCCGCTTTATCCATCTTGAATTCAACCCGGCCCGCTTTCACTTCCTTGACGGCCTTTCCCGTATCCTCCGTGACCGTGCCCGTCTTCGGATTTGGCATCAGCCCCTTGGGACCAAGGACCTTGCCGAGCTTGCGGACCTCCTGCATTGCCTCGGGTGTCGCGACCGCCACGTCAAAATCGGTCCAGCCTTCCTGGCACTTCTTAATGAGGTCTTCAAACCCAACGAAATCCGCGCCGGCATCCTTCGCCGCCTGGCCCGCCGCACCCTTGGCGAACACCACCACCCGCACCTTCTTGCCGCTGCCGTGCGGTAGGGCGACCGTTCCGCGAACCATCTGGTCGCTTTGTTTGGGGTCGACCCCCAATTTGAACGCCAGCTCAATCGTCTCGTCAAATTTCGTCTTGGGCAGTTTCTTGAGAAGCTCGACCGCGTCGCCAATCTTATACTGGCGCTTCGAATCAACCTGCTTGACTGCCTCGTTATATCGTTTGCCGTGCGTTGCCATAAAAGCCTCGAACTCCGCTAATTAATCAACCACATCAATGCCCATACTGCGTGCCGTGCCCGCAATGACCCGACACGCCGCCTCCTCGGTCCTCGAGTTAAGGTCGGCCATTTTCGTCTTCGCGATTTCCAAGACCTGCTTGCGGGTCACTTTCCCAACCTTGTTACGGTTTGGTTCAGCGCTCGCCGTGGCGATGCCCGCCGCTTTCTTCAATAACGCGCTGGCCGGCGGCGACTTGGTAATAAAGGTAAACGTCTTGTCCTTATAGACCGTGATGACGACCGGGATGATTGTCCCCGCCATCTTCTGCGTGGCCGCGTTGAACTGCTTGCAGAACTCCATGATATTGACGCCCTGCTGGCCCAATGCCGGGCCGACCGGCGGCGCGGGATTTGCCTGCCCCGCGGGGATCTGCAACTTGATCATGCCTGTGACTGGTTTTCCTGCCATGTTCCCTCGCTACGCTCGTTCGACCTGCCAGTACTCCAATTCGACCGGAGTCGAACGACCAAAAATTGATACCGAAATCTTCAGTTTCCCGCGGTTGGGATCGATCTCGTCGATCACACCTGTAAAGTTCTGGAACGGTCCATCCGTAACCTTGACCGTTTCCCCCTTCTCGAAGGCGACCTTCGGCGCGACCTTCTCCTGTCGCTCCTCGATCTGCGCCAAAATACTCTCCACTTCATCCTGCTTGAGCGGCACCGGACGCTCTCCGCCAATAAACCCTATGATACCCGGCGTCTCCCGAATGAAGTACCACGGCTTGTCCTGCAACTGGTTCTTTTCGTCGAGCAGTTTCATATGTACGAGGATGTAGCCCGGATAAAACTTCCGGGTACTGGTCGTCTTCTTGCCTTTTTTGACCTCGGCGACCTTCTCCGTCGGGATCAGCACTTCCTTGATCCACTCACTCATCTCCTCGACTTTGATGCGTTTCTCGATGCTGTCCTTCACCTTCTGTTCCTGGCCAGAAAGCGTATGGAGCACGAACCACTGAAATTCAGATTTTATCGTCGTTTCCATCTCGTCTCTTTCATCAGGCCTTGGTCAAGAAGGCAATGATCCGCAAAAACACCATGTCCGCTAGCGCGACAAACACACCCAGTATCAGCACCGTAACAATCACGACGATGGTCGAGTCCCCCAATTCCTTCCAAGTTGGCCAGGACGACTTCTTCAATTCCGCCATCACTTCGACCACGAAGGTCCGCGCTCTGAGAAATGGGTTTGTCATATTCTCGCCATCTTTGTCTGATTCATCCGCCCCATCGCCACAATCAGCCGGCCATCCTCAGACAGCCGACCTCGACTCCCGCGACTGGCACGCCAGGAGGGACTTGAACCCCCAACCTACGGTTTTGGAGACCGTCGCTCTGCCAATTGAGCTACTGGCGTATCCGCACTGCGGTCTCTTCCGCGCAAAACCTCCGTCCCGGCTTACTTCGTTTCTTTGTGCGACACATGTTTGCCGCACTTGGGACAAAACTTGCGCAACTCCAGTCGCTCGGAACCTTGCGCCCGCTTGTTCCGCGTCGACGTATAATTGCGGCTCTTGCACTCGGTGCAGGCCATGGTGATCAACTCTCTGGGCATTTGGTGTTGACTCCCGAATCTTCGGCCTTAGTCCTCAATAATGTCAGTCACGCGTCCCGCGCCGACCGTGCGCCCGCCTTCGCGAATGGCGAACCGCATCGTCTTTTCCATGGCGATAGGGGTGATCAACTCGACCTCGATGTTCACGTTATCCCCGGGCATCACCATTTCGACGCCTTGCGGCAATTTCGCCACGCCGGTGACGTCCGTCGTGCGGAAGTAGAACTGCGGGCGATATCCGTTAAAGAACGGCGTGTGACGACCGCCCTCTTCCTTGCTCAGCACGTACACCTCCGCCTTGAACTTCTTGTGCGGCTTGATCGAGCCGGGCTTGGCCAATACCTGGCCGCGTTCGATGCCGTCCTTTTCAACGCCACGCAACAACAATCCAACGTTGTCGCCGGCTTCTGCCTGATCCAATAGCTTGCGGAACATTTCCGCGCCGGTCACCACGGTCTTCACCGTGTCGCGCAACCCGACGATCTCGACATCGTCGCCGACCTTGATCGTACCGCGCTCGACGCGACCGGTGGCCACCGTCCCACGACCCGTGATCGAGAACACGTCCTCGACGGGCATCAGGAACGGCTTGTCCTTCTCGCGGGTCGGCTGCGGGATAAAGTCATCCACCGCCTTGATCAGATCCAATAGTTGTTTCTCGGCTTCGGGATCGCCGGCCAACGCCTTCGAGGCGCTGACCCGAACCACCGGCGTCTTGTCGCCGGGGAATTGATACGCGGAGAGCAACTCGCGTACTTCGAGTTCGACGAGATCCAGAAGTTCCGCATCATCGACCAGGTCCACCTTGTTCAGTGCCACAACAATTGCGGGCACACCGACCTGGCGGGCCAGCAGGATGTGTTCGCGCGTCTGCGGCATAGGACCGTCCGCCGCGCTGACAACCAAGATCGCGCCGTCCATCTGCGCGGCGCCCGTGATCATGTTCTTGACGTAGTCGGCATGGCCGGGACAGTCCACGTGTGCGTAGTGGCGCTTCTCGCTCTCGTACTCCACGTGAGCCACCGCGATGGTCACCGTCTTGGTCTCATCACGCACCGTACCGCCCTTGGCGATATCCGCGTAGCTCTTGATCTCCGCCTTCCCCTGCTTCGATAGCACCTGTAAGATTGCGGCAGTCAGCGTGGTCTTCCCATGATCGATGTGACCGATGGTGCCGACGTTGGCGTGTGGCTTCGTTCTTTCAAATTTTCCTTTGGCCATACTCTCCTCCTGTCTCTCTCTTAATTATCTGATCTTAACCGACCGCGTCGGCTGCCGCACCGCCCGTCTTCTGGAGCCCACGATCGGGTTTGAACCGATGACCTCGTCCTTACCAAGGACGTGCTCTACCAACTGAGCTACGTGGGCAACGATTCACTTCCCAACGCCATCTTGTACAACCGTTTCCAGAAACAGTGCATTGACGCATCGCCTGACGAAAACACATTAGACACAAAAAGACGCTAGAACCCCCACCTGGTTCCTTAAACGGCCCTTTTGCATTAAGGAAACAGTCGGCGGGTTCTGCTGCCCCTCTTAAGCTTGCCTTACTGTATCACCCCTCCATGGGGTGACGCGACTATAGCGTATTCCGGAAACGTGTCAACACCACTTTTGCAGAAATTTCCACTCCTCTGTCCTCGTCTTAAATCCGTGTGTTGGCCGGTATCACGGCGTTCTTGGGTACAATGACGATGCCGTCGCGAATGCAATAGTTCGGCCCGTCAAAGTCTGGCGAATCGCTCTTGTCGGTAATTACCACGCCTTCCCCAATATGCACGTTCTTATCGATGATCGCCCTCTCGATCCGGGAGCCGCGTCCGATGCTCATATGCGGAATCCCCATCGCGTCTTCCTCCAGCATCTCATGCGGCGTCTCAAAAAAATCGCATCCCATCAGGATCACGTCCCGCAACACGCAGTCGGAGCCGATGAACGAGCGCACACCGATGACGGCGTTCTCGATGCGCGACCGCAGGATGACACATCCATCCGCGACCAGCGCATTGCGAATGTCGCTTTCCACCAGTTTCGAGGCCGGCAGAAAACGCGGATGCGTGTACACCGGCGCATCACGGTCGAAGAAATTGAACGACGGTTTGAGCGAGCACAGCGCCAGGTTTGCGTCGAAAAAGGAGCGGATCGTTCCCACGTCCTCCCAGTATCCCTGGAAAATGTACGCCGACACACGGTGCCGACCGATGGCGTCGGGAATAATGTGATTGCCAAAGTCAGTCTTGTCGTTGTCCAGCACCTTGCGGAGAATCTCCCGGTTGAACACGTAGATCCCCATCGACGCCAGATAGTGGTCGTCACTACTGGTAATGCGCAGATGGGACAGCAACGGGTCCTGGATCTTCAGCTCGTCCAAGAGCTTCAAGTCCCGGGGTTTTTCCACGAACCGGACAATCCGTTTCTCTTCGTTCACCTGCAACACGCCCACCGAACTCGCTTCGCTCCGCGCCACCGGGATGGCCGCGATGGTGATGTCCGCATACGATTCCACATGCTGCTGCAGGACTTTCCGAAAATCCATGCGGTACAGTTGGTCGCCGGAGAGAATCACGATGTACTCATAATCCTGCTCCAGGAAGTAACGCAGATTCTGGCGCACCGCATCGGCCGTCCCTTGATACCAACTCGATCCACCACCGGTCGTCTGTTGCGCGGCCAGGATTTCCACAAAACCGCGCGAAAACCGGTCGAACGCATAGCTCTGGTGAATGTGGCGGTGCAATGACGTCGAGTTGAATTGCGTGAGAATGTAAATGTGGCGGATGTTGGAGTTGATGCAATTGCTGATGGGGATGTCCACCAGCCGATATTTGCCGGCAATCGGCACGGCAGGTTTCGCCCGCTCCTTCGTCAACGGAAAGAGTCGTCGTCCCTCACCACCGCCCATGATCACGCCCAGCACGTTCGCAGGGGTGACTGGTCTGAGTCCTAACGGAGACATGGCGCGATACTAGTCAAAGCCCCTTCGTCGCGTCAATTGACATTCTGGCGAACTTGGATACAGTAAACACTGTCGGCGGCATAAAAAACAACTGCGATACGAAGTCCACGCCACTGTGATTCGCCATCGCCGCCGATGCCCGGACACTTCGGGAGGTTGAATCATCGTCGCGCGACTTCAGACAGGAATGCGCTATGTGTGGCATTATTGGCTACATTGGCCGGAAACCCGCCCAAAATGTCATCCTCGAAGGCCTGCGACGACTCGAGTACCGTGGTTATGATTCCGCCGGCCTCTGTATCATTAATAAGGGCGTCTTCGAACTCCGCAAGAAAGCGGGCCGAATTAACAATCTCGCCGGTCTCCTTGCGAAAGAACCCGCCAAAGGTGAGACCGGCATAGGCCACACCCGCTGGGCCACCCACGGCCCGCCCACGGATGTCAACGCCCACCCCCATCTCAGCCAGTCGGGCAAGATCGCCCTCGTCCACAACGGCGTGATTGAAAACCATCAGCTTCTTAAGGAACGGCTCCTCGCGAAAGGCCACACGTTCGTCTCCCAGACCGACACGGAAGTCCTCGCCCACCTCGTCGGCGACCACTACGACCAGGTTCAGGCCGAACATCCGGGCGCCAATGGCTCCACGCTCACCGAAGCAGTGCGCCGTGCGCTCAAGGATGTCGTGGGCACGTACGGCATTGTCGTCGTCCACGCCGATCACCCCGACCAGATCGTCGGGGCGCGCCGTGGTAGTCCCCTGCTCATCGGCGTCGGACGCGACGAGAATTTCCTGGCCAGCGACGTCAGCGCGATCATCGCGCACACGCGGCGGGTGGTGTACCTGAACGATTTTGAGATTGTCACGCTCGCGCGCGATGATTTCCAGGTGTCCACCATCGAGGCGGCAAGTGTCAGCCCGCAAATTCGGGAAGTCGAGTTTGCCGCCGACGAGGTCGAACGCGGCAAGTTCCCCCACTTCATGCTGAAGGAAATCTTCGAGCAACCCCACGCTGTGGCCAACGCCATTCGCGGCCGTATCAGTCACGAAGAAGCCACCGCACGGCTGGGCGGGCTGAATCTCAACCCCGGCGAATTGCGGGGTGTCGACCGGATTATCTACATTGCCTGCGGAACCGCGTTGCACGCCGGCATGATCGGCGAGTATTTGATGGAAGACCTCGCACGCATCCCGACCGAGTGCGATTACGCCAGCGAGTTTCGCTACCGCAACGCACCCGTGGATAAGCACACTGTCGTGTTTGCCATCAGCCAATCGGGCGAGACCATCGACACACTGGCTGCAGTGCGTGAATCGCGGCGCAAAGGCCACAAGACACTCGCTATTATCAATGTGGTGGGGTCCACCATCGCCCGGGAAGTCGATGGCGGCACCTACATGCATGCGGGACCCGAGATCGGCGTCGCCGCGACGAAGACATTCACGTCGCAAGTCACGCTGATGACGTTGCTGGCGGTGCTGATGGGCCGGATGCGGCATCTCGCCTCCACGCGCGGCACAGAGATTCTCCGCGGGCTGGAGGAAATCCCATCGAAGATGGAACGGGTGTTGAACCAGAGCGACGCGATTGCGGCCATCGCGAAGAAGTATTGCGAGGCCAATAGCTTCTTGTTCCTGGCGCGCCAGATCAATTTCCCTGTCGCCCTAGAAGGTGCACTGAAGTTGAAGGAGATCTCCTACATCCACGCGGAGGGTTACCCCGCCGCCGAGATGAAGCACGGGCCCATCGCCCTTGTCGATCCGCGCACCCCGTCCGTTTTCATCTGCCCCAAAGGGCCGGTGTACGAGAAGGTCATGGCCAACATCGAGGAAGTGAAGGCCCGCAAGGGCCCGGTAATTGCCGTGGCGACCGAGGGTGACGAGGCCATCCGTCAGAAAGCCGACGATGTGATTTACGTCCCGGACACGTTGGAATGCCTCCAGCCGTTGCTCACGGTCCTCCCGCTTCAACTGCTCGCGTATCACATCGCCGTGTTGCGCGGCTGTGACGTGGATAAGCCCCGCAACCTGGCCAAGAGTGTAACGGTCGAATAATTCCGGCAGCCGAGAGCTTCTCACCCGGTCTTCAGTGGTTAGAATGCAAATGAGTGGTACCGCCGGAGGGAGTCGAACCCACACACCATTGCTGGTACTGGATTTTGAGTCCAGCGCGTCTGCCAGTTCCGCCACGGCGGCGACGGCGTCAGAGTAGCGGCTGGGCTGCCGCTCGTCAAGAGGAGGAAGGGCCGAGGTCGAGATGCTGCGGGGAATTCGGTGGAAGTTTCCACACGATCTCATCGTGATTGCTCGCGGTGTGCATTGGGAAAATAGACTTGCGAGCACAGTCAGCGAGGATAAAATGACGCCCAATGAAATTCAATCCCTCGCGATGGTCGCGGAGGTTGGTGATATGGGAAACGGAGGTTTACCTTGTTCGAACTTGAACGGGGGGGTCGCGCTGACGCTTCCCGTGAAATCCGCCGCCTTCGAGATCAAACAATGGGAATGAAGACCATCTTGTCCTGCTTGGGCGTCGTCGTCCTGCTGCAACTCGGCTTCGGAGCAACGGCGCGGGCGGCTGATTATGCCATCGGGGCCGACCTTTCGTTCCTGGCTCAGACCGAGGCGCGGGGCACGGTGTTCAGGGATTGTGGCCAAGCCAAGAACGGCCTCCAAATCTTCCACGACCATGGTTACAACTGGGTACGACTACGGCTGTTCCACACTCCGACACGGCTGCCCAACACTTTGGATTACACTCTGGCCACGGCCAGGCAGGCCAAGCAACTTGGCTTCAAATTCCTGTTGGATTTTCACTACTCCGATACCTGGGCTGACCCCGACAAGCAGTTTATTCCCAAAGCGTGGGAGGGCCAGTCACACACCGGGCTG
>Ga0265338_10008444_pt1 | contig 12505 bp, 7 predicted proteins | sample 42126metaG_FD_193579 | JGI IMG/M metagenome (GOLD analysis project Ga0265338, IMG submission 193579) | Rhizosphere microbial communities from Carex aquatilis grown in University of Washington, Seatle, WA, United States - 4-21-26 metaG | ecosystem: Host-associated > Plants > Roots > Rhizosphere >... | reverse complement strand
GCCAACAGTTTCTGCGCCCCCTCCAGCATCGCACGCCACTGGGGAAGTTGCTGGAAGTATAACAAGGCGCGAATTTTACTTCGCAAAGCAAAATTGCGACGGTATCATAAAGCCCAGCATGCGACTTAAAACCTGGGCTGGCAGCATTGCCTTATTAACAATACTGTTTGCGGCAACGGCTGCCCTCGGTGCGGGCGCGCAGCCTTCTGATCCCATCAACCATGGTCGGCTCATTGTCCGCGGGCTGGGTACCGGCCCCGTTCCGCTAGGCGGCCAGTGGAGCTTTCACACCGGCGACCATCGCGATTGGGCTTCGCCTGAATATAACGATTCCGGCTGGAAGGCCATAGATATTTCCAAGCCATGGGGTGACCAGGGCTACTTCGCCTACTCCGGGTTTGCATGGTACCGGCAACGCATCGATTTTGGCGACGCGGAGAAAGTCGCGATTTTTGTCCCCGAAGCTTCAGGCACTTATGAACTCTTCTGGAATGGCAAGCGTGTGGGCGGATTTGGACCGCTCCCCGGCCGGCCCAGTGCTTATTCAATGCCGCCGGCTTTTTATCAACTGTCCAGGCCCGGCAGCGGCACCATGGCCTTCCGCGTGTGGACCCATCCCCTCGATTCGTCGAATCCCGGAAACATCCTCGGATTGGCCGCCACTCCCCTCGCGACTAATCCTGAAGCGGCCGCCAATCTATTGCAGCTCGACCAGTACGCGACAATTCGATCGTACCTGGCAAGCTTTTCGCTGATTCCGTTTTATGCGGGGCTAAGTATAGTCGGCGCGCTCGTATGGTTTCGCAATCGCAACCAGAAGCTCATCCTGTGGATGACCCTATATTCTTCTTCGCTTCTCCTCTTCATTTCTCTCAACCCGGGTGCAACAGTTCGCGCTGTCTTTCAATTAAGCCCAATCTTCCTCTCTTCGCCGTTTCACTCGCTTAACGATGTCGCGTTGTGGTACCTGCTCATCCACCTGCTCGACCTCGATCGCCATCCCTGGGTGTTGCACCTGGCACGCATATTGGCCATCGTCTCTCTGCTCTCGGCCTTTGGCGATGACTGGCTCTTTTCCGTCCTCTGGAGCAGCACACATATTCTTGCCTTCCAGGTTCTTGACGCCGTTCTGACCGCGGGATTTTCCATTCCCGAGTTGTTTCCCCTCTTGCTTGTCGGTCTGGCAATCGGCCGTGGGCGGCTAGGCTCCTCACGCTGGCTCGTGGCCATTGCAGCCGCAGCCAATGAGATGTGGTTCGTAACCTGGCACACCGCCGATCAGGGATGCAGATTCACGCATGTGACTCTTGGTCTGAGGATGAATTTGCCCGCGTTCACTGTCTTCGGCGTTCCGATCCTCGCGCAGGAAATACTCTCCACCATCCTGATTTTTACGATCATTCTCGCGGTATACCGCTACATCCTTACAGAGGCTGCCCACCAGCGCATCATTCGCGAAGAGATGAAAAGCGCGCAGGAACTGCAGCGGGTGCTCATTCCCGAAGCGCTGCCACGCTTGTCAGGCTACGCAATCACCAGCGCCTACCAGCCGGCCGCGGAGGTGGGTGGAGATTTCTTTCAGCTTGTTGCCGTTGACGACGACACTTCCATTCTGGTTGTTGGCGATGTGAGCGGCAAGGGGTTGAAGGCCGCCATGACGGTGTCGCTCATCATTGGCGCTCTGCGCACGCTCACTGACCTTACTTCCCAGCCCGACAAGATTCTTGAAATGCTGAACCGCAGAATGATGGGCCGGTTGCAGCACGGGTTTGTTACCTGCCTCGTCATCAGAATCAGCTCTGACGGTGCTTGCATCGCGGCAAGCGCAGGGCATCCGCCGCCATTTATTGAAGATCACGAACTGGTGCTGGTTCCCGCCATGCCCCTGGGACTCGATCCAGATGCCAAATACGAAAAGCTGCCCTTCGACCTGCGGGTGGGCGCACACCTCACGGTCTACACCGATGGATTGCTTGAGGCGCGCAACAGCGAAGGCGAACTATTCGGCTTCAAACGCCTCGAGAAGCTGATTTCGCTGCGGCCCAACGCTAAGGAAGCAGTGGATACTGCAATTGAATTCGGGCAGGACGACGACATCACGGTGCTTACAGTAACCAGGCTCGATGTCGGCCAGCGTTCTAGCACTTCGCTTCAGGCTCCAGAGCTGGAGCCCACTTCAGCTTAAGCGGTCAAGTTACACTGAGAATGAATGGTCTTTGTTCTCGACAACTACGATTCGTTTACTTACAACCTGGTTCAGTACCTGGGCGAACTGGGCGCTGAGGTTGAGGTGCGCCGCAACGACGAGGTGACGCCGGAGCAGGTTGAGGCGATGAAGCCCGAACGGATTCTGCTTTCGCCCGGGCCCTGTACGCCGGGCGAGGCCGGCATCCTGGTGCCGCTGATCAGGTACATGGCCGGTAAAGTCCCCATACTGGGCGTCTGTCTCGGCCACCAGGCCATTGGAGAGGCATTTGGCGGCGACGTGGTGCGGGCAGCGACGTTGATGCATGGCAAAACCAGCGCCGTGGAGCACGACGGCAAAGGAGTTTTTGCCGGTCTCCCCAGCCCCTTAACTTGTACGCGCTACCACTCGCTGATTGTGGCTGAGAAGTCGCTGCCACGGGAGCTTGAAGTGACGGCGCGGGCGAAAGAAGGGAACGGAGATGGGAACGGCAAGGGCTCGGTGATTATGGGTCTGCGCCACCGCACGCTGCGGGTTGAGGGAGTGCAGTTCCATCCTGAAAGCGTGCTGACCGAAGGCGGTCACCAGATGATCCGCAACTTTCTGAATATGTGACTGGACAAGTAAGGCCGATGCAGCGTTCCCAGGTGAGAAAGCCAAAACGAGCGAGACGGCGCTGGGAGAAGGCTTGCGGTGTAGTTGCGCTTTTCGCATTGGGTGGCGCTGGCCTGTTAAGCGCCCAGGCGGCACAGGAGCAGCAACCGCCTGTACCAGCGTCGCCGGCCACGTCCGCGGGTGCAACAGACGCGTCGTCGGCTGGGCCGATTGCGATTGTCACAGTGAACGGCCCCGATGCCAGCGCAAATCCAACCTTAACTGGCGCGATTGAAATCAGTGCCGGCAAGGCGATGATTGCCGCCAGCGGAAGCATTACGGCCGGCGACCGCACTACGACGGTGGTTTTGCCTCATCGCGGCACCTTGCGTGTGTGCGCTTCAACCACGGTGAAGCTTGCCGCAGACTCGAGCGAGGCGGCAGGCGATGCGCCAGGGTTGCTGATGGCCATCGATCACGGCGCGCTCGAAACCAGCTACGCAACCGGGCAGAACGCCGACGTTATTCTTACGCCGCATTTCCGCATTTTGATTGGTGGTCCGGGCGCGTCTGAGTTGAAGGTGAGGTTGGGCGACGACGGCGACACATGCGTCGATAACAGCGGCGCGAATGCCCCCTACGTGGTGGTGAGCAGCTTGTTTGAAGGCGGGTTGTACCGGGTGCAGCCCGACCAGAGAGTGATGTTCCAGCAAGGCAGCCTGGGCCAGGTGGTCGACAACGAGAAGGAATCTTGTGGCTGCCCTCCGCCTCCGTCGAATGAGGGCAACGAGTTCCCGCTGGCGCAGAGCGAAGGCCTTGCGCCCACGCCCGCAATCGCCCCTGCGCCTCCGCAGCCGGCAAATCTCTCGCCCGCTATAACAGTGCCGCTGGTCCACAATAGTTCTGAGGCCGTTGCGCAAACTGCACCCGTCCCGACGACTCCGACGCAGGCCAGTCAGGCTGGTTCGGAGACGCCAACGGCCGCGCCGCAGAAGAAAAAGCCCGGATTTTTCACGCGCGTCGGGAATTTCTTCAAAAAAATCTTCGGCGCCGAATGACCTCGCTACGGGATTAAATCATGCACCTCGCAGGGAACGCGGCGAATCACCCTGCCAGGCCTGTCAAGCTGATACATATAGCTGCACTGCAGCGCTGAGTTTCCCGTGGTGGCGCCCTGATACACGTACACGGTTTTATCGCCCGGCTGGTACACCAGCAGCGAACTGGTTTCATTTACTCCGGTGAGTTGAAATTCGACGACGCCGCCGGAGCCGCTGCTTGACGCCTTTACGTTGCGGCCTGTCCCGAGCCAAAATCCCAGCGCAAGCACTCCCACGAGCGCCAGGCAATTCTTCGTCCATGCCAATGCTTTGTTCACAGTTCCCCCTGCTGCCAATATGTTGTTCAATCGACGCAGCAGGTCGTTAAGGTGCTCGCGTTGTGTTGTACTGCCTTAGCACGCTGCCGAAAGGCGCTGCTCATGGGATCTGGCGAGACTGCGCGTGCCGCATGGAACCAACTCTCACGCAGTCTCTCCTTTGCTGCTCAGGCGGTGGCGCTCACCAGCGAGCCGGAGGAAAGGTTTGTGAGAAAGTTGTCCAGGGCGGTCTGAGCATTCTGGACGTTGCCCGAACTGAGCGCTGACCCGATCTTGGATAGCAGATCGGAGAAAGATGTGCCATCGGAACTGCTCGATGTCCCGTCGGTGGATGTGCTGCTCCCGCTGGAGTTGAGCAGGCTGGTCAGCGAGTCGTAGGCCGACTGAGCTTCGCTCACGTTTCCCGAACTGATAGCGCTGAATAGATTCAGCACATCTTTCCCCACGGCGCTTATGCCCGAATCGCTGGATGAATCGCTCGAGGTGGACGACGAACCGGAAGTGGAACTGCTTGCGGCCGTGTTCGGCATCGCGTAGGTCTCAAGAGTCGTCAATGCGCTTTGCGCCCCGGCTATATTGTTGTCGGAGAGCGCGGTGGAGACGCTCGAAAGGAACTCGCCCAGAGGGCTGTTGGAACTCACGTTCGACGGCGTCTGCTTTTCGACCTCGGCCAGATACTTCTTGGCATCGGAGGAATCACCCGACTTGATGGCCGACATAAGGCTGGATAGCGCGCTGTCGAATGAGTTACTGCTGTTGGAAGAGCTGGATGTCGACGACGTAGACGATGTGGAGAGTTCCGTGAAAAGTGAACTGGTGCTTTGCAAATTGGAAATCAACATAAATTTCAATCCTCACCGAGCAAATTCTCCAGGCGCCGGATAGGGGAACTTACGAGCCTCGAGTCATACTCGTGGACTGCATTTTCATGCGCAATGTGTACTCGGAAGGGTGCAACAAAACAAGACCGATCCCACAACGGGATCAAGGGCGCGATCAGTTCTGAAATGGGAGACCCTACAACCCTTTCGCACGCTCAATCGCCCGTATCACCGCCTGGGCCTTGTTAATCGACTCCTTGTACTCAAGCTCGGGCACCGAATCGGCAACGATACCCGCGCCGGCCTGCAGGTAGCCCTTGCCGCCGATTGACAGCAGCGAACGAATAGCAATGCACGAGTCCAGATTACCCGAGAAGTCAGCGTAAAGAACAGCGCCCCCGTAAGTGCCGCGCCGCGCGGGCTCCATTTCCTCGATGATCTCCATGGCGCGCACCTTGGGCGCACCCGAGAGCGTGCCGGCAGGGAAGCAGGCGCGCAGTGCGTCAACCGCAGTCAGATCGGGCCGCAGCTTGCCTTCAATCGAGCTCACAATGTGCATCACGTGGCTGTAGCGTTCAACAAACATCAGCTTGTCGACCTTCACGCTGCCGAATTTGCTAACGCGGCCCACGTCGTTGCGGCCCAAGTCAACCAGCATCACGTGCTCGGCGCGCTCCTTCTCGTCGTGGATCATCTCGTCGGCAAGCGCCTGGTCCTCGGCCTCTGTTGCGCCACGCGGCCGTGTGCCGGCAATCGGCCGATACTCAACCTTGTCGTCGTGCACACGCACAAGCAATTCAGGCGAGGAACCGGCCAGCTCCACCATCCCCGATGCCTTCGATTTTTTAGAACTGTTCTTAAGCTTGCCTTCAGGCGCAACACGCAGAAAGAACATATACGGGCTGGGATTCACCGTGCGCAATGCGCGATAGACCTGGAAACTGTCCACTCCCGGCTCCATATCGAAGCGCTGCGACAGCACCACCTGAAAGGCGTCCCCGGCGGCAATGTACTGCTTGGTTTTGGCCACCGCCGCAGTGTAGTCCTTCTGCGCCGTTCGCGGCGTAACCTTCAGCTTGCCCGGCTTGGCTGGTTGCAGTTTAGGCAGCGGTTCGGCGAGGCGTTTCTCCAGCTTGTTGAGCCGTTTCACAGCGCGATCGTATGCGTCCGTTGCCTTGCCGTTTGAAACATCTGTGGTGGCCACCAGCCAGATCTCCTTGCGTACATGGTCAAAGGCCAGCACCTGGTCAAAGAACATAAGGCACGCGTCAGGAACCCCAAGCTCATCTTTGGCGATCTCCGGCAATCGTTCAATCTGGCGCACAGCATCGTATGCAAAAAAGCCCACTGCGCCGGCGGTGAACGGAGGCAGGCCGGGTAGCCGCGCCGGCTTGTGACCGGTCAGGGCATCGCGCAACACGGCAAACACGTCGCCCTCAATATGCGTGGTTTTCCCCTGCTCGGTGATGGCTACGTCGCGGCCGCGAGCCACGATCCGTTTGAATGGCTCAATGCCGATGAAGGTGTAGCGGCCAAGCTGCTCGCCGCCCTCCACCGATTCCAGCAGAAAGCACTCGGGCTCGCTCCACGCCGCCCGCAAAAATGCCGAAACCGGGGTTTCAAGGTCGGCCGTCAGAATGCGGCACACCGGGACCAGCGTGTGGCCTTTGGCCAGTCGCAGGAATTCTTTTCGGCTAGGGATGACAGAGCGCTTATCGGGCTTCACAGCACCAGTGTAACTGGCCCGGAGAGCCAGCGGCGTGCGTCAGTACGCTAGTACCGGCTTCAGTTTGGCGCGGTAATCGTGCAGCCAGTTAACCATCTCGTTGGCCGGCAGGGGACGGCTAAAGAAATAACCTTGCGCACTGTCGCAGCCCCTCAAAAGCAGAAAGTCCAGTTGCTCCTGGGTCTCCACGCCTTCTGCGATCACGTGCATCCCTAGCTCGTGGCCTATTTCAATGGTCTTTTGAACTATCACCCTGTCTCTCTCATTCTTGTGCATTTCAAGAATGAAAGACCGGTCGATCTTCAGTTCCGTTGCCGGTATCACTTTCAGTTGTTGCATCATGGCATATCCCGTGCCAAAATCATCGATCGACACTTTCACATCCTTCATCCGCAGCCTGGTCAATATATCCAGGGTATTCGGGAGTTCCTTGATCAAGCCGCTCTCTGTGATTTCAACGGTTACGTTGGCCGGCGATATGCCATGCTTCTCTGTGAGACTCACCAGAATGTCAGGGAACTTCAGATCGTGCAGGGAATACACTGACTCATTTATCGAAAGCATTGGAGCTCTTCCGTCTCCATTGGCAAATTGACCTATTTCACTCATTCCGAGGTTCGCAACAATCCAGCCGAGTTCGTCGATGAATCCGAATCTTTCCATTCGGCCGATAAAGCTGTCGGGAAAGACCAGTCCGCGCTCCGGATGTTGCCAGCGGACAAGCGCCTCCAGGCCGATTACGCGGCCGGAAGCGATTTCGATCTGAGGCTGATAATGAAGAACAAACTCATCCCGAACGATGGCGCGCCGCAGTTCGTCCTTGCGGATAATGGTCCTGTCATCCTGCCTCGCGATGGGCACTTCTTCTGAAATGGCGTGCTGACCCAGCACCATTTCCAATTCTGCCAGCCGAAATGGCTTTTGGAGGTGACCTGCGATTGAAAGCCCGTGAGCCTGTGCCAATTGTCCGGCTGACTCTATGATGCGCTTGCCCTTGCCGCTCATCAAAATGATGCCGGCCTGGCACTTTTGCTTACCAAGCTGCCTCAGCAGCTCAATGCCATCCATATCCGGCATCATGAGATCCAGCAGGATGAGAGCCGTGTCGGGCGCGAGCATCTCCAGGAATGACGCCGCATCGGTCGTCGCGTTGCACTCGAATCCCATGGCCTGTGCCGCGGCGCAGACGAATTCGCCCACATCAACTTCATCGTCGATCACCAGGATTTTCTTGGTTGCTTTCATTGCTTCTCCGCTTGCCGCCGTTGAGGGTTACTAATGTTAGTCCCTGGTTTAATTGAGAGGCAGATTCCCGGCCGTGGCATAATTGGTGTCCATTACGTTGTGAATCATTGCGGTGAATTCGCCGCGTTGATAAGGCTTGTGCAGCAGTGGACCGTCAACCAGCGACATGCTTCGTTCGGCCAACGCCTCTGCCGGAAACCCTGACGAATAAATGATCTTTAGATCGGGGCGGATTACGCGCGCTAACTGGACCAATTCAACGCCGTTCATTCCACCGGGCATCACGATATCGGTGAACAGAAGATTGATCTCTCGGTGATGTGCAAGGATATCCAGGGCACTTGTGCCGTCATTGGCCTGGAAGGAAGTGAACCCCATCTCCGCAAGATAGGAAATGGCGATTTCAACCAGATCTACTTCATCGTCCACCACCAGAACCGTGCAGCCCAACTCTTTGTTGAGGGGCATCGGCGCGTCCAGCGGAGCAGCATGAAGATGACTTCCAGCCAAGGGAAGATAAATCGATACCGTGGTCCCGTGACCAAGTTCACTGTAAACGCGGACATTGCCGCCCGACTGCTTTACGAAACCGTAGACCATGGCCAGGCCCAGGCCGGTGCCCTTGTCGCGTGACTTGGTAGTAAAAAACGGTTCAAATGCACGTTCCAGCGTTTCCCGCGACATGCCGTTCCCTGTGTCGGTCACTGCGATGCAGACGTACCGGCCCGGTTTCAAATCACCGGAGCGCACCGCGGGATGACTGTCATCGAGGTGTTGCTCATGCGAGGTAATAATGATGGAGCCGCCATTCGGCATGGCATCGCGTGCATTCACCACCAGATTGAGCAGGGCGCTTTCAAGACCGGCGGAGTCGACAAACAATGGCGGCACAGAATCATCGATGCGTGTCGTGATCTTGATGTCCGCGCCAAGCCCGTGGGCTGCCAATTCAATCATGTTTCGAATCGAATCGCCGAGCAGAATCACAGATGGCTTCAGCTCTTCGTTGCTTGAAAACATCAGCAGGCGTCGCGTAATGTCGGCCCCGCGTGTTGCAGCCTTCTGCGCGGTATGAACGCGTTTCATCGCCGCTGGATTGTCGGCGACAAGCCTGTCAAGCAGGTCGAGGTTTCCTATGATGACCCCGAGCAGGTTGTTGAAGTCATGAGCGATGCCGCCGGTTAACTGGCCGATGGCCTCCATCTTCTGGCTCTGGTGCAATTGGCGTTCCAGCAGCTTCCTCTCGCTGATGTCGCGCGTTGCCGCGGTCACCAGGATGCCCTCAGGGCTTTCCAGCGGGCTGAGCATGATTTCGAGCGGGAACACGGTACCGTCCTTGCGCCTCCCATGCAACTCGATACCTGTGCCGATCTGCTGCGCCAGCGCCTCTGCGGTAGTGCGCAGCGCGTCGGCCACCAATCGCTCTGCAAAACCTTCGGGTATGATGCTCTTCACCTTCTGACCCAGGAGCTCGTCTCGCCGATAGCCGAACTGGCTTTCAGCACGCGCGTTCAAGATCACAATTTCGCCTGCCTGGTTCACCACTACCATGCCGTCGGGAGCTGCTTCCATCAGACCGCGGTATCTACCTTCCATCTGGGCCAGATGCTCTTCAGCATCTCTTCGCACGGTGATGTCGCGAATGGCCGCGGTAATCAGTATGCCCTCGGGGCTTTCAAGGGGGCTAAGCATGATTTCGATAGGGAAGTTGGTTCCGTCGCTGCGGCGCCCTATGAGTTCAATGCCCGTGCCAATCTGCTGCGCCAGCGCTTCGGCCGCGGTGCGCGTTTCGTCGGCGATGAGGCGCTCGGCAAAGCCAGACGGAATGATGTTGGTCACTTTCTGGCCGAGCAGCTCATCGCGGCGGTAGCCGAACTGCTTCTCTGCCTGGGCATTAAGCAGCACAATCTCTCCGGCCTGGTTCACAACCACCATGCCATCCGGAGCCGCTTCAAGCAGTCCGCGATACCTGCCTTCCATCTGCGCCAAATGCTTTTCAGCATCTTTGCGCACAGTGATATTACGGATGGCCGCGGTAATCAGGATGCCCTCTGCGCTCTCCAATGGGCTCAGCATGATCTCGATAGGAAACTCGCTCCCATCCTTCCGTTTTCCGTTCAGCTCTATCCCTGTGCCGATCTGCTGCGCCAGTGCCTCGGCCGCCGTCCGGGTCCCATCCGCGATCAGCCGCTCGGCAAAACCGGTGGGAATAATGTTGGTCACTTTCTGGCCAAGAAGCTCATCGCGGCGATAGCCGAACTGCTTTTCTGCCTGCGCATTCAGCAGAACAATCTCTCCAGCCTGGTTAACCACCACCATTCCATCGGGGGCGGCTTCAAGCAGCCCGCGGTACCGGACCTCCGACTCCTTGTGCTCGCTCAGGTCGCGGCATATTTCGGAGAATCCGCGAAGATTGCCGGCCGCATCCCGCAACGCGATGAAGGTCACGCTGGCCAGGAACTGGGTTTGATCCTTGCGCACGCGCATGCCGAATTCTTCGTGTCGACCGTTGGTAGCAGCCAGCCTCAATACCTCTTCCGGCCTCCCTCGGCGTATGTCTTCAGGTGTAAAGAAGCGTGAGGAACTCTGGCCGATTATCTCCTGCGAGGTGTATCCCTTGATATGAGCCGCACTGGCGCTCCAACTTACCACAGTGCCGCGCGGGTCGAGCATGAAGATGGCGTAATCCTGCACTCCGTCGAGGAGCATCCTGTATTTCTCCTCGCTTTGCTGCAAGGCCTCTTCGGCCGTAGCACGCCGGTTGCTGTCGCGCACAGCGGACCACGCCGCGACTCCCGCGATGAAAACTCCTAGTATGGTTCCGATAATCAGAATCATCCGCGTCTGGTTGCGGTCGCGATCCGTGGTCTCCATGCGAATTGCCAGCAAGCGCAGTTCTTCATCCTGCATCTTTTCGATGACCGCTTGAAACTCGTCATTTACCTGGTCTTCGGGTGCGCGATCGATTGCGGCGATTGCCGCATCCAATCCTTCGTTGCGGCGCAAGCCGATCACCGTGTCGGCGTGTGCAATCCGCTCAGTGGCCAAGGTCTCAACGGTCGGAAAATGGTTTTGCTGCGCGGGGTTATCCGCGGTGAGGGTCCTTATAGTCGCCTGATCCTGTTCTGCCCTCAGTACATTCGCCCGATAGGCAGTCAATTCGGTCTCACTGCCCGAGAGTACGAATCCCCGGCTGCTGGACTCGATGGTTTCCATCGCGAGCGCCAGGTCCTGAATGCTCTCGATCACTTCATGCGTATGCCGTACCCAGTGGCTGCTTTTTTCTGAGATGCTCATCCAGCGATAAGAGAATGTCCCCATCAGCACCAGGGTCAACATGGCAAAGCCGAATGCAAGCCGCACCTTCTGGTTTAAGAATGACTTCATCTTTGCTCCCTCAATCTCTTTATGAGTCCATGCTCCGATTTCCGCGGGAGCTAGCTGGTGCTTTTGGGGTCCGCGAATTCAGTGGGCCTGAACTGAAATTTGAAGGCCCCCTGTCCTCGTCTTATTTCCTGAGAAGAAAACAATGCGCTTATACGTCAAAGGACACCACACAAGCGACCAATGAGTCTGATCAGTTTTGATAAACTCGCCTTCGCAGCCCGGATCGACGATTAAACCCTGTGGCGCTTGGACTTAAGGGCGGCTCATCAGGCCAGGGAACAAGCGCAAACGGCGTGCATGACCGGTTTTCCGGTCCCAGGTTTGCAGGAATTCGGGGTTTCAACCCGATCCTGAGCGACTTTTCCCACCCAGGCGCCAAAATGAAAGCCTGGGTCAGCCCGGGAATCGGGGGTTACTTGCCGTGTCCTGACCGCTTGACGGTCTTCCGGCTGCGGGCCTAGACTCACAAAGTTTGGTCTGAGAGCCATTCGCGCCAAACCCGAAGATTGGTTTCGGGTAGATTGAAAGATGATCGGCGCTTAAAAGAGCCCTTGGTTCCCAACGCGATTTGCCGCGTCCGCGCGCTTGAGCATTAAAAATGCGCACGGCGCCACGGCAAATATGGAGAAGGTTATGCCCATTTCAAACAATACGGTGTCTTTGGAACAGGAGATCAACCCCTGGGAAGCCCAAAGTGCCCGTTTCGAATTTGCAGCCCGCAAGCTCAATCTTGATGAAGGCTTGTGGAAAGTGCTGCGCTCCCCCTCGCGGGAGATCATTGTTCACTTTCCGGTGACTCTCGACGACGGAAAGATCGAGATGTTCACCGGTTTTCGCGTACAACATTCGATGGCCCGCGGCCCGGCCAAGGGCGGCATTCGCTATTCACCCGACGTCACGCTCGACGAGGTGCGTGCGCTGGCCAGTTGGATGACCTGGAAGTGCGCTGTCGTCAACATACCCTTTGGCGGAGCCAAGGGCGGCGTTATCTGCGACCCGAAACACATGAGCCGCGGAGAACTCGAGCGGATGACTCGCCGTTACACCTCGGAGATCATCGAGTTCATCGGTCCTGAGAAAGATGTTCCCGCACCCGACGTCAACACCAACGAACAGACCATGGCATGGATCATGGACACCTACTCCATGCACATGCGCCAAACCGTCAC
>Ga0265338_10008442_pt1 | contig 12506 bp, 16 predicted proteins | sample 42126metaG_FD_193579 | JGI IMG/M metagenome (GOLD analysis project Ga0265338, IMG submission 193579) | Rhizosphere microbial communities from Carex aquatilis grown in University of Washington, Seatle, WA, United States - 4-21-26 metaG | ecosystem: Host-associated > Plants > Roots > Rhizosphere... | reverse complement strand
CGGGGAGCCGTTCGTGCCGCAGCGAGCGGTGGGCGGCGCCCTCATCGTCTGCGCGATGGTGACCAGCGAGCTCGGCAAGCTCGGCCTGCTGCGCGGCCGCCGCAAGGAAGTCCTGCCCGCGTGAGCGACCGGCGGCTGATCCGCGCCATCGGCGTGCTCGAGTCCTGCTTCAAGGAGAAGTTCGGCACGCCGCGCCAGCCGCAGCTCGTGCCCGCCTCGCGCGCGCGGCTGCGCATCAAGCCGCAGTTCATCCCGGAGCAGTCGCTCAAGGGCCTTTCCGAGTTCTCGCACGTCTGGCTGCTGCCGTACTTCCACCTCAACACCAACAAGGCCTTCGTCTCCACGATCCACCCGCCGCGGCTCAAGGGCAAGACGATGGGCGTCTTCGCCTCGCGCTCGCCGCACCGGCCGAGTCCGATCGGCCTGAGCCTGGCGCGACTGCTGCGCGTGGAGGGGGACACGCTCTATTTCTCCGAGATCGACCTGGTGGACGGCACCCCCATCCTGGACCTCAAGCCGTACATCCCGGCTTACGATTCCGTGCCCGAGGCGTCCCCGGGCTGGACGGCGCGCGCCGGCGCCCGAGAGCTCGCCGTCGAGTTCTCGCCCGAGGCGCGGGAGCAGGCGCGCCGCCACGAGCTCGAGGACCTGGTCTCCCAGGTGCTGCGCCAGGACCTGCGCAACCCCCGCGACGCCTCGCAGATGCGCGACGGCAAGCCCCTGGCCTGCATGCTCGGCGACTTCGACGTGCGCTACGAGGTCCGCGAAGGCACGGCGCGCGTGCTCGAGATCGTCCCCGCCCCCGAGGAGCACGCCCAGAAGCGCCGCGTCCCCGTCCCCGGAGAACTCGAATAACTTAACGACGGGCCGCCCTAACAATTAAGTTGATACTTAATTGTTAGGGCGGCCCGTCGTTAAGTTATTCGACGAGTCCGAGCGCGGCGAGGGCGCGCCGGAGGTCGTGGCCCTTCTTGTGGTGGATGACCTGCAGGCCGAAGCGCCGCGCGGCCGCCACGTTCTCCTCGAGGTCGTCGATGAAGAGGCAGCGCGCGGCTTCCACGCCGGCGAGCTTGACGGCCGCGGCGTAGATCGCGGCCTCGGGCTTGCGCAGGCCCAGCTCGTAGGACAGGATGGCGCCGTGGACGTGCCGCGGGAAGGCGTAGCGGCGCTTGATGTACTCGTAGTGCAGGGCGTTGGTGTTGGAGAGCAGGTAGACGCGCTTGGTCTCGGTCAGGCGCCGCAGCAGCGCGAAGTTGGCGCGGTCGAGCGTGAAGTGGTCGCACCAGAAGTCCCGGAACTGCGGAAAGCTCCCCTTGTAGCCGAACTCGTCGCGGAAGACCGCGTAGAGCTGCTCGGCGCTCATCCGGCCGCGCTCGATGGCGTCGACGGTCTTGGTCTTCCAGAGATACTGCGCCAGCTTCAGCGGATGGCGGCGCAGCTGCCAGGCCATCTTGGCGGCGACGGCCTTGGGGTCGAAGCGCAGCAGGACGTTGCCGATGTCGAAGAAGACGGCGTCGACGGGGAGGGTGGTCTCAGGCATCGGGGGCCTCGAGGCCGGCGGCGCTCAGCGCGGCGCGGAAATCCGGCGGCAGCGGGGCGCGGATCGACAGCGGCGCGTCCGTCACGGGATGGGCGATGTCGAGGCGCTCCGCGTGCAGCATCTGCCGCGGCGCGCCCAGGGCGTCCAAGTCCGCGTCCGTCAGCTCCCGGCGCACGGCCTTCATGTAGTACGCGCCGTCGCCGGTGTACAGCTTGTCGCCCAAGATCGAGGCGCCGAGCGAGGCCAAGTGCACGCGGATCTGGTGCAGCCGGCCCGTGCGCGGCCGCGCGGCGACGAGGGAGAGCGCGTCGTTGCCCGCCAGCACCTCGAAGTCCGTGACCGCCGGCTGGCCGGCGCCCACCGACTGGCGCACCATGATGTCGCCGCCCTCGTAGTCGATGGGCGCGTCCACCGTCTTGCGCGTCCAGTCCAGGCGCCCAGCGACGAGAGCGAGGTAGCGCTTGCGCACGGCCCGGTCGAAGAAGGCGTCCGTCAGCAGCCGCGCGGTGGCCGGGTCCTTGGCCAGCAGCAGCACGCCGCTGGTCTCGCGGTCCAGGCGATGGGCGAGATGGAGCTTGGCGCCGCCGAGCTGCTTCTTGAGCACGGTCGTCACCGAGTTCTCGACGACCTTGTCGGTCGGATGGCTGAGCATGCGCGGGGGCTTGTCGACGGCCAGCAGCCACTGGTCCTCGAAGACGACGTCCAGCCGGTCGGCGGCGGGCGGCGGCTCCTCGCGCCGCGGGTAGCGGATGATGACGGTCTGTCCGGCCGCCACGCGGGTCGACGCCTTGACCGCCCGGCCGGCGACGAGCACCTGGCCCTCGCCGATGAGCTTCTGCACGGCGCTGCGCGAGTAGCGGTGCAGGCGCTGGGCGAGGTAGGCGTCGACGCGCAGGCCGTCCTGGGGCTTTTGCACCTCGAACGGCACCTCGACCCAGTCCGTCACGAGAGCTGACGCTTGGCCAGCCACGACCAGGCCGCGAACGCCAGGCCGGCCGCGACGCTCAGCCACGGCCAGCCGCGCCGCGCCGCGTCCGCGAGGCGGCCGAAGAGCGGGTCGGGAGCCGAGCCGTCCGCCTCCGCCGGCGCCGCGCCGGCGGACCGCGCGTCCGAGCCGAACCGGCCGGCGTCGCGGCTCTGGACGGCCGCGGCGTACTCGGAGGCGAACGCCGGGTCCGCTTGCGCCGCCGCTCGATAGGCGGCGAGGACCTCGTCCGGCGAGGCGCCGGTGGCCTCGAGCGCCCGGGCCAGCGCCACCTGCGCGGTCGCGCTGCGCGGCGCGGCGGCGACCCCCTGCCGGGCGTGCGCCAGCGCCTCGCGCGCGGTCGCGGCGTCGGCGCCCGGGCGCAGAAGCGTCAGGGCTTTGAGCGCGTGCAGCCGGCCGTCCGCCGGCTCGAGCGCCAGCGCGCGGTCGAGGAGACGTCCCGCGCCGTCGCGGTCGCCGAGCTTCATCTGGCTCGAGGCCTCCGTGACGAGGCCCTCAACCTTGGCCCGGTCGGCCGCGAGCGCCGCTTGCGCGGCGGTCCGCTGGCGCTGCGCTTCCGCGGCCAGCTCCGCGTCCGAGAAGGCGGGCTTGGCCGCCGAGCCGTCGATCGCGCGCGCGGCGGGGGCCGGCCCGGCGGGAGCCGGCGCGGCGGCGGCCTGGGTCCGGCCGCCCGCGAACCTGAGGACCGTCAAAGCCGTCTGGTTTCCCGGCTCCAGGCGCTCGGCGGCGGAGGCGTCCGCCACGGCCTGCTCCCGGCGGCCGCCTTGCAGGTTGGCCATCGCGCGCACGGACAGCGCCTCGGCGGAGTCCGGCGCCAGGGCGACGGCGCGGTCGGCGGCGGCCAGCGCGCTCCGCGGCTCGCCGGCGTCCAGGAGGTCGCGCGCCACGGCCGCTTGAGCGCGCGCGTCGTCCGGGCGAGAGGAGCCCACGTCTTCGATGCGCCTGAGGTTGCGCTCGATGTCCCGGGATAAATCCGCGCGACGCGCGGGATTGGCGGTCTTGAGCTGCGCTTTCTCGCTCGACACGATGTAGACCATGCTGGCCAGGGCGTCGAACTGGGCCAGCGCCGCCGGGACCAGGCCCGCGGCCAGCCACCCCGCCGCGGCCAGCGCCCGCAATGCCCTCCCATGAATATGTTTGTGCCTAGGCACAAACATATTCACGGGAGGGCATGAGCGCGCCGCGGGCGCGGCCTTCATCGTTATTCTTCCTCGACGAAGGGCTTCTTGCCGAGCTTGCCGTTCTGCTGCGTCAGCACCTCGACCTTGTGCTTGGCGTCCTCGAGCTGCTTGGTCAGCGTCTTGGCGAGGGTGATGCCCTTCTCGAAGACTTCCAGCGACTCCTCGAGGCCCTTCTCGCCGCTTTCGAGCTGGCGGACCAGGTCCTCCAGCGTCTCCAACGACGCCTCGAACGACTCCTTCTTAGGCGCGGCCTTGTTCATCGGTCACCTCGCAAGAGATCTCTCCTTCGCGCACCCGCAGGCGCAGCGCGTCGCCGGGCTTGACCTGCTCGGGCGAGCGCACGATCGTGCCGTCCGCCTTCCGCGCGATCGCGTAGCCGCGGCCGAGCACTTTGAGCGGCGAAAAAGCGTCGAGCCTATGCGCCTGCAGGCCGAGGTCCCGCTCCGCGTCCTGCAGGCGGCGGCGCGCCGCCTCCGGCAGCCGGGCGGCGGTCTCCTCGACGCGGCGGGCGCGGTCGTCGTAGACGCGCCGGATCAGGTCCGGCAGCCGCGCGTAGAGCTCGTCCACGCGGCGCATGCGTTCCTCGTACATCCGGTACGGCGACTGCAAGAACGGGTGGCGCGCCAAGCTTTCGACGCGCTCGCGCAGGCGGTCGATCTTGTGGAGCATGGCCGATTCCAGGTCGTCCGCCGCCGCGCCGAGCTCGTCGAGCACGGCCTGCTTGTCCGGCACCGCCAGCTCCGCCGCGGCCGACGGGGTGGGCGCGCGCACGTCCGCCACGTAGTCGGCGATCGTCGTGTCCGTCTCGTGGCCCACGCAGGAGACGATCGGGATCGCCGAGGCCGCGATGGCGCGGGCCACGAGCTCCTCGTTGAAGGCCCACAGGTCCTCCAACGAGCCGCCGCCGCGGCCCACCAGCAGCACGTCGATGTCCGGATAGTTCCGGTTGAGCTGCTCGATCGCGGCGGCGATCTCGTGCTTGGCCGCCTCGCCTTGCACCGCGACGGGCGCGAGCAGGATCTCGAGGCCCGGCCAGCGGCGGCCGATGACGGAGAGCATGTCGTGCAGCGCCGCGCCGGAGGGGGAGGTGACGATGCCGATCTTCATCGGGAAGCGCGGCAGGGGCTTCTTGCGCTCGGCGTCGAACAAGCCTTCGGCCTCCAGCTTGGCCTTGAGCTGCTCGAACGCCAGCTGCAGCGAGCCCTTGTCCTTGGGCTCCATCGCCGAGACGATGAGCTGCAGGTCTCCCCGCGGCGCGTAGCAGGAGACGCGCCCGCGCGCGAGGACCTTCAGGCCGTCCTCCAGGCGGAAGCGCACGTTGTAGGCGTTGCCCTTGAAGAGCACGGCCTTGATCTGCCCCGCCTCGTCCTTGAGCGTCATGTACGTGTGGCCGGAGGGATACGTCTTGCAGTTGGAGATCTCGCCCTCGACCCAGACGTCCGGGAAGTTGCCTTCCAGGATGTCGTGGATGCGCGCGGTCAGCTCGCTGACCTTGAGCGCTGTCCTCGTCGGGGAGGGCGGCAGCATGGGCCTTAGGATAGCCGTTTGGAGAGCCTTCCGCCAGGATCAGGCGTACGCCCACTCCCACTCGCGCACGCCCCATCGGACCAGCGCGGCGTGCGCCCGGCACAAGAGCCGGTAGCAGCAAGGATCGTCCTCGTAGCCGAAGGGGATGACGCCCCAAGGCTCGACGGCGAGATCGACGAATTCCTGGCAGCGCTGGCCCTTCTCCACGAACGCGCAGAGGCCGCCGTCGCGGTCCCAGACCTCCAATTGCGTCCGACGCGGCGGACGTCGTCTCGGCATTCGCACCTCCCACTCTTATACGAACGAGGGCGGCGTTTTGTTCCTTACTTGCGCAGCTTGTCGAGGCGCTCTTTGAGGCGCTTCTCGTCGCCCTGGTCGGTGGGCTCGTAGAAGCGGACGGGGTCGGGCATGTATTGCTGCTCGACCCAGTGGCCGGGGAAGTCGTGGGCGTACTTGTAGCCCTCGCCGTGGCCGCGGGACTTGCGATCGCCGGTGGCGTCGCGCAGGTGGAGCGGGACCTCGCGGGCCTTTCCGTGCTGCGCCTCCTGAAGAGCGGCGTCGATGGCCATGTAGGCGGCGTTGGACTTGGGCGCGCAGGCGACGAAGGTGACGGCCTGGGCGAGGGTGATGCGCGCCTCCGGCATCCCGAGAACCTCGACGGCGTGGTAAGCCGCCTGGGCGACGAGCAGGGCGCGGAAGTCGGCGTTGCCGACGTCCTCGGAGGCGCAGATCAGCACGCGGCGCGCGATGAAGCGGGGGTCCTCGCCGGCGGTGAGCATCTTCGCCATCCAGTAGAGGGCGGCGTCCGGGTCGCTGCCGCGCATGGACTTGATGAAGGCGGAGATGTGGTCGTAGTGGTCGTCGGACTTCTTGTCGTAGCGGATCGAGCGGCGCTGGATCGATTCTTCGGCCACTTCCAGCGAGATCGTCTTCGTCGATGAGGACAAGGCCGCGAGCTCGACGGCATTGAGCAGCTTGCGGGCGTCGCCCGCCGCCATGTTGGCCAGGTGCTTCTCGGCCTCCGGAGACAGCTCCTTTCCCATTTCCTTGGCGCCGCGGCGCGCCAGCGCCGTCAGGTCCTCGAACGACAGCGGCTGGAACTCGAACGCCGTGACGCGCGAGAGCAGCGCCGCGTTCACGTAGAAGGAGGGGTTCTCCGTCGTCATGCCGATGAGCAGGATCTCGCCGCGCTCCGCGGCCGGCAGCAGCACGTCCTGCTGCGTCCGGTTGAAATGGTGGATCTCGTCGACGAGCAGGAGGGTGCGTTTGCCCTTCATCGAGAGGCTGTATTTCGCCTGCTCGAGCGCCTTCTTGAGGTCGGCCACGCCCGCGGCGACGGCGTTGAGCTCGACGACTTCGGCGTCCGCCTGCCGCGCGATGTAGCGCGCCAGCCCCGTCTTGCCCACGCCCGGCGGTCCGAAGAAGATCGCCGACTGAAAGCGCTTGGCCTCGACCAGCCGCCGCAGCATCTTCCCCGGCCCGAGCAGCTGCGTCTGCCCGACGAAATCGTCGAGCGTCTTGGGGGCCAGCCGCGCGGCCAACGGCTGCGCGGAGGGGGGAACGTCTGAGGAGAATAGTTCCATTAACTCAACTTGCGGGGAGCCTTGAGTTGTTGAGTTTGGAAACTCAACAACTCAAGGCTCCCCGCAAGTTGAGTTTACTTCTTCGGGACGTGGGAGAGGGAGGCGCGCAGGGACAGGGAGAGCTCCTCGACCTTGCGCTCGAGGGCGGCTTGCTCGGTGGAGCGGGCGTCGCGGGCTTGCTGGAGCTCGGCGGCGAAGTGGAGGGCGGCCAGGATGGCGAGCTTCGAGGAGTCGGCGATCTTGTTGTTCTGTTCGCTGATCTCCATCATGCGGTCGTGGACCTTCTGCGCCAGAGCGTTGATCTCGAGGGGGTTGAGGCCTTCCATCTCGATCGTCAGGCGCCGGCGAAAGACTTCGATCTCGACCTTCTCGTTCACCCGAGCTTCTCCAGCTTCTGGCTGAGCTTCTCCAAGCGAGACCGCAGCCGGTCCTGCTTCACGGCGGCGAAGGAGAGGCGCTTCACTTCCTCGCGCAGACGGCGGACCTCGTCGTCGAGCTTCTTGTTCTCGCGCGAGAGCTTCTCGTTCTCGTCGGACAGCGCTTTGACGGCCGCGGCCGCCTGCGTCACCAATCCCTCGAGCGTCTTGAAGCGGATGTCGTGGATGTTCACTTAAGACCGCAGCGCGGCTCCGAGAGCCGTGAGCGACTTAAGTATAGCATCGACGGCCGCGTTGACCTCGGCGTCGGTGAGGGTGCGCTCCGTCGTGCCGAAGGTGAAGCGGATCGTGACGCTGTGCTTGCCCGGCGGCAAGCCCTTGCCGGCGAAGACGTCGACGAGCTCGACGGCCTGGAGGAACGAGCCGCCGGCCCGGCGCGCGGCGGCTTCGAGCTCGGCGTACGGCTTGGCCGTGTCGACGAGCAGCGAGAGGTCGCGGCGCGACACCGGGAACTGCGAGAACGGGGCGAAGCGCTTGGCCGGCGAGCGCAGCTCGCCCAGCGCGCCGAGGTCGAGATCGAAGAGGGCGACGGGCCGTCCGTCGAGCTCCCAGGCGCGCGCCAGGGAAGGGTGCAGCAGGCCCACGCAGCCGAGCGGGCCTTTCGCGGACTGCAGCCGCAGCGCGGCGCCGGGATGGAAGAAGACGTCGGCGTCCAGCGCGGCGGCCGCGGCGCGCAGAGGGACAGTGTCGATCCCGGGGATCCCTTCCAGCAGCTCGGCGACCAGGCCCTTCGCGTCGTAGAAGTCGGCGTCGGGCGTGCGCGCCGCTCTCCAGAAGCGCTCGCCGGCGGGCCCGAGGATGAGGCCGGCGGCGTGGAGCGTCTCGCGCCCCGGCCGATACTGCTTGCCGAGCTCGAAGAGGCGCACCGACGTCGCGCCGTGGTTGAGGTTGGTCGCCGCGTTGCGCAGCAGGCCCAGGAGCAGCGTCGGCCGCAGCAGCGTCCAGTCGTCCGAGAGGGGGTTGGCCAGGCGCGGGCAGAGCTTCGGGTCGAGGCGCGCCCGCTCGACCTCCTTTTCCGAGACGAAGTCGTAGTTGTACGCCTCCATCAGGCCGAGCGCGGACAGGCGCGAGCGGCACCGGTCGACCAGGGTCTCGGCCGGCGTCACCGTCGCCGGCTTGAGGGCCACGGCCGACGCCTGCGTCGGGATCTTGTCGTAGCCGAGCAGCCGGGCGACCTCCTCGGCCAGGTCCCACGGCGTCTCGAGATCGGCGCGGTGGGAAGGTCTCTGGAAGCGCAGCGTCTCGCCGTGCTTGTCGAGCTTGAGCGCGATCGAATGCAGCGCGCCCTGGATGTCCGCCTCGGAGAACGAGGAGCCCAGGATGTCGTTGATCCGGCCGGCGGTGACGCTGATCGGCGGGTGCGGCTGCGGCGAAGCGCCCGCCACTCGGGCCGCGGAGACCTTCACGTCCTTGCCGCCCACCTGAGCGATCAGGGCCGCCGCGCGCTCGGAGGCGGCCAGCGGCAGCTCGGGATCGGTGCCGCGCTCGAAGCGATAGGACGAATCGCTCTTCAAGCGGAGCTTTTGGGAGCTCTTGCGCACCGTCGGAGGGGTGAAGTAGGCCGACTCCAAAAGGATGGAGGTTGTCTTCTCGGTGACGGAGGAATCGAGACCGCCCATGACGCCGGCGATGGCGGCGGGCTTCTCGGCATCCGCGATGAGGAGGATCTGATCGGAAAGCGAGTAGCTCTTCTGATCGAGGGCCTTGATAGTTTCGCCTGACCGGGCAGAACGGATACGGACCTCCGGTCCGGTCAGGCGAGCCGCGTCGAAAGCGTGCATAGGCTGCCCTATGTCCAGCATCACGTAATTGGTCGTATCCACCACGTTGTTGATGGGCCGAAGACCGATGGACTCGAGGCGCGCGGCCAGCCAGCCCGGCGAGGGGCCGACCTTCACGCCGGTGATGAGCCGGCCGACGTAGATCGGGCAGCCCTTGGCCTCGATGGTGATGGGCGGGCATTCGCCGGAGACGCCGTGCAGAGCGAGGGGCTTGAGCGGCTTGAGCGGCACGCGCAGGGCGGCGGCGAGCTCGCGCGCGAGGCCGCGGTGCGACAGGACGTCCGGGCGGTTGGGCGTGATCTCCACCTCGAGGATGGTGTCCCCGGGGCCCTGCAGCGCGGCGAAGTCCTGGCCGAGCGGCGTGCCTTCTCCCAGCACCATGATGCCGGCGTGATCGCTGCCCAAGCCGAGCTCCGCGCCCGAGCAGAGCATCCCCTGGGACTCCACGCCGCGGATCTTCGCCGGCGTGAGCTTGCGCCCGCCGGGCAGCTCCGCGCCGATGCGCGCCAGCGGCACGGTCTGGCCCACCGCCACGTTCGGAGCGCCGCAGACGATCGAGAGCTTCTGCGAGCCGTCGTCGACGGTGCACAGGCGCAGGCGGTCCGCGTTCGGGTGCTTGACCACTTCCAGGATCTTGGCGGTGACGACGCCGCGGAAAGCCGGGCCTTTGCGCTCGACGGAGGCGACCTCGAAGCCCAGCTGCAGCAGCAGCTCGGCCAGGCGCTCGACGGGCGCGTCGAGCTCGACGTGCTCGCGCAGCCAGTTATACGAGACTTTCATCGAATTGCCTCAGGAAGCGCGCGTCGTTCTCGTAGAAGTGGCGGATGTCCTTGATGCCCAGCCGCAGCATGGCGATGCGCTCGACGCCGATGCCGAACGCGAAGCCGGACCAGTGCTCCGGGTCGTAGTTGACCGCCTTGAAGACGTTCGGATGCACGAGGCCGGCGCCCAGCAGCTCGATCCAGCCCGACTGCTTGCAGATGCCGCAGCCCTGGCCCTTGCAGAAGAAGCAGTTGACGTCCACTTCCGTCGAGGGCTCGGTGAACGGGAAGTACGAGGGGCGGAAACGCATCTTCGTTTCCGCCCCGAGCATCTTTTGCATGAACTGCTGCAGCGTCCCCTTCAGATCGGCCAACGTCACCTTCCGGTCGACGTAGAGCCCCTCGACCTGATGAAAGACCGCCGAATGCGTGGCGTCCACCGCCTCGTGCCTGAACACCCGCCCCGGCGCCATCACGCGGATCGGCGGCTTCTGCGCCAGCATGGCGCGGATCTGCACCGGGGAGGTGTGCGTGCGCATGAGCAGCGACTCGCGCATCTCGCTGCGCTCGCCGGCGAGGTAGAAGGTGTCCAGCATGTCCCGCGCGGAGTGGTGCTCGGGGATGTTGAGCTTCGTGAAATTGTTGTCGTCGGTCTCGACGAGCGGGCCTTCCGCCCAGGAAAAGCCCATGAGGCTCAGGATGCGCGTCATCTCCTGCAGCGTCTGGGTGAGGGGGTGGAGGCGGCCGCGCGGCGGGCGATAACCGGGGAGCGTGACGTCGATCGAGGCGCCCTGCAGCGCCGCCTCGTCGGCGGCGACCTGCAGCTGGCGCTGGCGCTTCTCGATCTTCTCGTCGAGGGAGAGCTTGAGGCTATTGGCCTTCGGCCCGAGCTCCCGCTTGTCCTCGATCGAGAGATCCTTGAGCGACTTCAGCAGTTCAGTAAGAGACCCCTTGCGTCCCAGAAAACGCACGCGGACCTCCTCGAGCTTGAGGAGGTCCGGTGCTTGCGCGGGATCGGCCGACTGTAAGGCTGCTTCGACTTCGCGGTAGGCGGCTTCCCAGCTTTCGCGGGTCGGCGTCGCCATGCGGGGCGAGACTTACGCCTTGGCGAGCTCGACGAGCTTCTTGAACGAGTTCGCGTCGCGCACGGCCATCTCGGAGAGCATCTTGCGGTTGAGCGTGACGCCCGCCTTCTTGAGGCCGTTCATGAAGCGGCTGTAGCTCGTCTCGTGGATGCGGCAGGCCGCGTTGATGCGCTGGATCCAGAGCGAGCGGAAGTCGGCTTTCTTCTCTTTGCGGCCCTTGTAGGCCTCATTGAGAGACTGCTCGACCTGCTGCTTGACCATGCGCCAGCGCGTGCGTTTGGCGGAATAGTTGCCCTTGGCGAGCTTGAAGAACTTCTTCTTGTGGTGGCGCGTGGTGACGCCGGACTTGATTCTCATGGCTTCTCTCTACTTCCTGGTTACTTGTAAGGGAGATACTTCTCGAGCATCTTCGAGTCGGTCTTGTTGAGCGTGTTCTTGCCGCTCAAGAAACGGCTGCGCTCGTTGCCGAGCGGAGCCATCAAGTGCCGCTTGCCCGCGCGCTGGTGGCGCCATTTTCCCGTGGCCGTCTTGTTGAAGCGCTTCTTGGCGCCGCTGTGCGATTTCAGTTTAGGCATATCAGTGTGTACGAGGGATCAAAGTCATCACGAGCCTGTTGCGGTCCGGGACGGGGGCCTGTTCGACGGACGCCGTCTCGACGAGTCTCTCTTTGATGTTCATCAGAAGCTTCATGCCGAGGTCGCGGTGCTGCATCTCGCGGCCGCGGAACACCACGGTGATGCGGACCTTGTCGTGCGCCGCGATGAACTCGCTGATGTGCTTGATCTTGACCTCGAGGTCGTGCGTGCCGATATGCGGCTTGAAGCGCACTTCCTTGAGAAGGCCCGCTTTTTGCTTCTTGCGCGCCTCTCTCTTCTGCTTGTCCTGCTCGTACTTGAACTTGGAGTAGTCGAGGATCTTGCAGACGGGAGGGTTGGCTTGCGGAGCGATCTCGATGAGATCAAGCCCGCGTTGGCGGGCGATGGCCAAGGCGTCGCTGACGGGTCTGACCCCGATCTGCGTGCCGTCCGAGTCGATCACTCGGACTTCTTTGGCCGTGATCCTGTTGTTGACTCGCGTCGTGTCCCGGTTCGGTGGCGTGTAGCTGCCTTTGAATTTGTTGATGGCTCTCCTCGTGTCTCCTTGAAAATAGGGTTTTTAGACCCGAGGGGAAAGGATATCAATTCGCGTCCGCCGCCGTCAAGGAAGCGCCGTCGGAGGGATGCAGGTCTCCGGGGACCCGGCAAGGGGGGTCCTTCGACCCTGGGGCCGGCGGCCCGAAACCCTTACGCTTGGGGCATGACGGTCTGGGTCGCGGCGCTGCTGGCGGGTTGGGCCTGGGCGGGGCCTTTGGAGGTCTCGCCCACGGGCGTTCTGCCCGTCCAGCTGTCCTTGGCGCTGGCGCCGCAGGCCGCCGAGGCCGGGCGCTTCGAGGCCATCGAGGCGATCTAGCAGATCCCGGGAGCGGCCCAGGCCGCCCAAGCCGTCGTGCCCGTCCTGCCCGCCGCGGCGATGCCGGCGGAGGCGATGCCGCAGGCGGTGGCGGCCGCGCTGCGCGGCGGCGACGCCCTGGCCTTCTACCAAGCCGCGGAGCGGACCGGCTACTTCCCGCCCGAGTCCGACGAGCAT
>Ga0265338_10008441_pt1 | contig 12507 bp, 13 predicted proteins | sample 42126metaG_FD_193579 | JGI IMG/M metagenome (GOLD analysis project Ga0265338, IMG submission 193579) | Rhizosphere microbial communities from Carex aquatilis grown in University of Washington, Seatle, WA, United States - 4-21-26 metaG | ecosystem: Host-associated > Plants > Roots > Rhizosphere... | reverse complement strand
TGAAGCGGACCATCTGCTGGCGCGGCAACGAAGCGCGCATCGGCGCGGGCAGCGTGCTGCGACCGGTGCATCCCGAGCTCAGACCGCGGGCGCCCGAGCCCGCCGAGGAGGCCGCATGAGTGCTGCAATCGCTGTCCGTGCCACGTGGCAACGCTTGCTCGCGCTCGACGAGAGCGCGTTCCTTCGATTTCGCGCGCTCGAGCGGCCGCGGCTCACGCCGTTGATGCGCAGCTTCACGCGGCTCGGCGATCCCTCGAGCTGGCTGCTTCAGGGACTGGTGCTCGCGCTCGTGCCTGGCGGCGCATCGTTCGCGCTGCGGCTTGGGCTTGCGGCTGCGCTGGCGACGGCCGTCGTTCAAGTGCTCAAGCGCAGCTGTCGTCGGCCGCGGCCGAGCCGGGGCATCGCGGGGTTCTCGGCGCTCGCGCAGGATCCCGATGCGTTCTCGTTTCCCTCGGGACACTCGGCGGTGGCGTTCGCGGTCGCGATTTCGATCGTGATGACCGCTTCTCCACTCGGCGGCTTCGAGCTGGCGCTCGCGTCGTGCATCGCGGTGTCGCGTGTCTATCTCGGCGCGCACTACCCGCTCGACGTGACGCTCGGCGCAGCGCTAGGTGGACTCTGTGGCGCGGGCGTGGCGCTCGCGCTGGGCTAAACGGGGGACGTGGCCATGTTCGAGACTTCACCGATTCTTCTTCTGGGCGAGAGCCCGGCGTGTGCGAACGCGTCGCGGACGCTGGTGGCGCAAGGCTATCCGGTCGTGCGCGCCGAGGACGTGGAGGGCGCGAGCGAGCTCTCTCCGGCCCTGGTCATCGCCGACGCGGGTTCAGTTCGCGAGGCCGCGCGCTGGCAGGACGCGCCGCTGATCCTGCTCGCGCAGATCGATCACGGCACGCTGCCGGGTGTTCGCTGCGCCGAGCTGCTCTCGCTGCCGCTGCGCCAGGATCTGCTCGTCGGCGCCGTGCAGCGCGTGCTCGCGGCTTAGGGGAACGCGAGGAACGCGAGGTTGTGCTCGGCTGTGGCCGGGATCCACTTCGCGTCCACGGGACGGCCGGAGAGCACGTCGAGCACCCAGCTTCGGAACGACGTGCTCTCGCGCGTGGGCTGACCGTTCACCGCGTACGTGCCCGCCTCGGCCTTGAGCAGCTCCACGTTGTGCAGGTCGGCGCCGGTGGTGACCATCTTGAACGGCTGCACCGCGCGCACGAGCTGGCCGTTCTCCACCCAGAAGCGCACGCGCTGCACGTTGAGCGGATCGGTGCGCACGTACCAGCTGCCGGAGAAGTGGTTGCCGCCGTCGGCGGCGGGCGGCGTGGCGTTGGTGGCCTTGCCGGGCGGCGCGAAGTTGGTGAGCTCGATGCTCTCGCGCTCGTCTTTGCCGACGTAGTGGTAGGTGCGCACGAGGCCGTCGAGCCAGTAGAGGCAATCGACGGGATCGGCCACGCACACGTGCTGCGGATTCGGCGGCGACACCACGTGATCCGTGCAGTTGAAGGTGTGCGCGCTCACGGTGAGCTGCGACGGCCGCGCGGCGTCGTTCGGCAAGATCCACGGCATCGCGGCGGCGTTCGCGCTGGCTCCGGTGTGCAGCTCGAGCAGGAACTTCGCGGGCAGGCCACTCGGCAGCGTGCTCACGCCGTCGAACGTGACCTCGGCCCACGCGCGATCGTTCTGGCGCGCGACGACGTGCAGATCGAACGAGGCGACGGCCTTCTTCGCCTCGCCCACGATGTTGCCGCCTTGCCGAACCGCTGCGCCGCCCGACATCGGCTCGCGGGTGACCGAGTAGGTCACGCGCTCGCCTTCGCGGATGTCGGACCAACTGCACGCGCGCGGAACGTCGGTGGCCGCGATGGCGGCAGCAGGCGAGGGTGCCGCAGCGGGAGCGGGCGCGGGCTCGGCCTTGGGCGCGACGGCTTCGGGCGGCGCGACGGGCGCTGGCGGCGGAACGGCGGGCTTGTCCTCGCACGCCATCGCTCCGGCGAGCGCCGCCGCGAGCATCCCCATTCGCAAGATCGCTTTCATGGTCTTCCCCTTCACGCAGGTGCGCGATTGAAGAGCCGCAGCATCCACGCGGGCGTCCGCATCTGCTGACGACGCACCGCGAGCCATACGAAGTAAACGCCCAACGCCGTGCAAGGGATCACCGCGGCCAGGCCGGCCTCGGGCCCGAACTTGCCGCCGGTCCAGATTGCGGGCCCGGCGATGTGCGGCGCGAGCCAGTGCGGCCCATGCGTGCCCGAGACGGCCTCGCCGAACACGGGGCCCTCGAAGAAGTTCCACGCCCAGTGAATGCCGATGGGCAACCACAGCGAACGCGTGACCGCGTACGCCGCCGCGAGCAACACGCCCGCTTCGACAGCAATCGCGATCGCGGAGATCGCCGTCGCCCCGGGATTGCTGCGGTGGCTCACGCCGAAGAAGAGCGCGGTGATGATGATCGCGAACCAGCTGCCGAGCAGCCGCTCGAGCTGTCGAAACAAGATGCCGCGCATCAGCACCTCTTCGAACACGGCCACCACGCCGAAGAGGATGAACGTCCCCGCGAGCTCCGACGCGCTCGAGTCGGTGGTGCGATTCTCCGCGAACGCGTACCAGCCAAAGAGCGCGAGCAGCACCACCACCAGCGTCTGCAAGCCCGCGCCGGTCGCGAAGCCGAGCCCCATCGGTCGCAGCGCCGGCCTCGACCAGCCCACGGCTTTGGGCTTCTCGCGCTCGAGAAGCCACGCGGCGAAGAGCTGGCCGAGCACGGCGCCCGTCGCGAGCGCGAGCTCCACCGGCAGCATCTTCCACGGCGAGACCTGTTCGCGGTCCGCGTGCAACAGGACCACCACGGGCGCGCCGATGGCGCCGGTGATCACGCACGCCACGAGGATGCAGGTGAGCGGAAAGCGCGCGATGCGGCGAGCGAGCGAGGGCTTGTCGGGAACAGGCTCCATGCGCGCCACGAGCGTACGACGACGCCGGCCGCGGCGTCTGCGAGAATGGTGGGGTGAGCGAGCTCCTCGTCGACGAAGCGCCGTTCCTGCTCCGACTTCGCCAGCGCGTGGGCGGCACGGCGATCCACGGCGGCATTCGCTTGCTCGAGCGGCTGGGCCGGCTGCATCCGCGCGCAGATCCGGCGTCGCACGGCGTCGAGCGCATCGCGAACGTGCCGTACTTGCCGAGCGGAAATCCGCGCCACGCCGTCGACGTCTATCGGCCGCTGCGCGCGGAGAAGCTTCCCGTCGTCCTCTATTTTCACGGCGGCGCGTTCTCGATCCTCTCCAAGGACACGCACTGGGTGATGGGCCTCGCGTTCGCGCGCCAGGGCTACTTGACGATCCTCGCGGGTTATCGACTCGCGTCCGAGGCGCCGTTTCCCGCAGCGCTCGCCGACGCCTGCGCGGCCTGGCAGTGGACGCTCGATCACGCCGCGTCGCTCGGCGGCGATCCCACGCGCATCGCGATCGCGGGTGAGTCGGCGGGTGCCAACCTGGCGCTGGCGATGGCGGTGAGCACCTGCTTCAAGCGAAGCGAAAGTTACGCACGCGAGGCCTTCGAACGCGGTGTGGCGCCGCGCGCGGTGATGCCCGCCTGCGGAATCCTTCAAGTGAGCGGCGCCGAGCGCTACCGCGGTCGCGTGCCCGATTGGCAGTTCCGCCAGATCGACGGCGTCGGTCGCGCGTACCTGCGCGGCATTCCGCGAAGCCAGGGCTGCGCGCTCGCAGATCCGCTCTGCGTCCTCGAGAGCGAGCTCGCGCCCGAGCGGCCGTTCCCGCCGACGTTCGCGCCCGTGGGCGCGCGCGACCCGCTGCTCGATGACACCGTTCGGTTACAAAACGCGCTGCGCCGCCGAGGCGTTCCTGTCGAGGCACCGGTGTTTCCGGGCGAGGGCCACGCGTTCCATGCGCTGGTGTTTCGCGAGAGCGCGAGGCGCTGCTGGCGCCAGCAGTACGACTTCCTCGCGCGTCACGTCCGCGGCTAATTAGCGCGCGAGGTCGCGGCTGCGCGGATGGCGGATGTCGGTGCCGCGCACCATGTACACCACCATCTCGCCCACGTTCACCACGTGATCGCCGAGGCGCTCGAGGTGCTTGGCCACGAACATCAAACTGGTGGCGCGGCGGATGTTCTTCGAGTCCTCCATCATCAGCGCGAGCAGCTCGTTGAAGACCTTGAGGAAGAGCGCGTCGAGCAGGTCGTCGCTCTTGCAGACCTCCTCGGCCTTGGTGACATCGGCTTCCACGAACGCGTCGAGCGCGAGCTTGAGCTGGCCCTGTGCGAGGTCGGCGAGCTTCTGGATGTCGAGGTACGGCCGGAGCTGCGGCGCCTGGTTCAGATCCATGGCGCGCTCGGCGATGTTCACCGCGAGATCGCCCATGCGCTCCAGGTCCACCACGATCTTGAGCGCGGTGGTGATGAAGCGCAGGTCGCTCGCGGCGGGCTGACGAAGCGCGAGCAGCCGGCGACACATGTCGTCGATCTCCACCTCGAGGCGGTTGATGTCGCGGTCGGCCACGGGCACGTGCTCGGCGAGCTCGCTGTCGCGCTCGGTGAGCGAGCGCACGCTCGCTGCGATCGCGGCCTCCACCTTGCCGCCCATGGTCAACAGGCGATCGCGCAGCTCCTGCAACTCGTGCTCGTAGGTCTTGTCGGTGTGGGTCGCCATGGCAGGTATTCTCAACCGAACTTGCCGGTCACGTAATCCTCGGTCCGCGGCTTCGAGGGCCGGGTGAAGATCGTTTCAGTCTTGTCGTGCTCCACCAGCTCGCCCATGTAGAAGAACGCGGTGTGGTCCGAGACGCGCGCGGCCTGCTGCATGTTGTGGGTGACGATCACGATCGTGTAGCGCGCCTTCAGCTCGTGGATGAGCTGCTCCACCTTCGCCGTGGCGATGGGATCGAGCGCGCTCGCGGGCTCGTCCATGAGCAGCACCTCGGGCTCGATGGCCAGCGCGCGCGCGATGCAGAGGCGCTGCTGCTGGCCGCCGGAGAGCGAGAGCGCCGAGGCGTTCAAGCGGTCTTTCACTTCGTCCCAGAGCGCGGCCTGCTTGAGGCTCTTCTCGACGACCTCGGCGTGATTGCCCTTCACCCTGTTGAGCTTCAGGCCCGCGGCCACGTTGTCGAAGATGGACATCGTGGGAAATGGATTCGGCCGCTGGAACACCATGCCCACGCGGCGGCGCAGAAGCACCGGATCGACGTCGCCGGAGTTGATGTCCAGGCCGTCGAGCAGGATCTTGCCCTCGCTGTGCGCGCCCGGTCCGAGCTCGTGCATGCGGTTGAGGCAGCGCAGAAACGTGCTCTTGCCGCAGCCCGAGGGACCGATCACCGCGAGCACCGAGTTCGCGGGAACGGCGATGTTCACGTCGCGGATGATCGCCTTGTCGCCGTAGCCGGCGTTCAGGTGCGTGACGTTCAGCTTGGCTTCGGGGGTGCTCATCGTGCGCCCTTCAGACGATTGCGGGTCAGCGCCCGCGCCGTCAGGTTCAGCCCGCCGACGAGCAGCAGCAGCACCAGCGCGGCCGACCACGCCTTCTGGTGCCAGTCGTCGTAGGGGCTGATGGCGTAGTTGAAGATCTGGACCGTGAGCGACGCCGTCGGCTGATCCGGCCGCACGTTCCAGTACTGGTTGTTGAGCGCGGTGAAGAGCAGCGGCGCCGTTTCGCCCGTGGCGCGCGCGATGGCGAGCAGTGCCGCGGTGGCCACGCCGCCGAGCGCCGTGCGCAGCACCACGCGCAGGCTCGTCTTCCACTCGGGCACGCCGAGACCGAGCGCCGCTTCGCGAATCGATCGCGGCACCAGGCGCACGAGCTCTTCGGTGCCGCGCGCGAGCGTGGGAACCATGAGGATCGCGAGCGCCACCGCGCCAGCGATGGCCGAGAAGCGCTTCATGGGCACCACGACCAATCCGTACGCGACGATGCCCACCACGATCGACGGCACGCCGCTCAGCACCTCGGCCGTGAAGCGCACCGCGTTGCCGAGCGCGGAGTCGCCCTTCTCCGCGAGGAACACGCCCGCGCCGACGCCGAGTGGCAAGCCAATCACGCACGCGAGCGCGACGATCTGCAGCGTGCCGACGACGGCATTTCCCACGCCGCCGCCGGCCTCGCCCACGGGCTTCGGGAGCGCAGTGAAGAAGGTGAAGTTCAGTCCGGCGACGCCATGTGAGACGACGAGCCAGAGCACCGAGCCCAGCGGCAGCAGCGCGCCGAGCGCGGCCAATCCGCAGAGCACCATCATCACGAGGTTCACGACCTTGCGGCCCGCGTACGCGTTCATCCGTGCGCCCCCGCGGTGTGCTTCGAACGCCGCACCAGCACGCGCGCGCCGGCGTTCATCAAGAAGGTGATCGCGAAGAGCACCAGCGCGAGTGAAGCCAGCGCGGCGGTGTGCGAAGCGTCGGTGGCTTCGGCGAACTCGTTCGCGATCACCGACGGCAGCGAGTAGCCCGCCGCGAACAGTGACGCGTGGATCTCCGGGTTGTTGCCGATGACCATGGTCACGGCCATCGTCTCGCCGAGCGCGCGGCCGAGGCCGAGCAGCACCGCGCCGAGAATGCCCGCCTTGGAGTAGGGCAGCACGCTGAGGCGCACCATCTCCCAGCGCGTGGCCCCGAGCGCGAGCGACGCTTCGCGCAGCGGGAGCGGCACGGTCTTCACCACCTCCGTCGTCACCGCGCAGATGGTGGGCAGGATCATGATCGCGAGGATCACACCTGCGGACAGAAAGCCGAGCCCGAGCGGCGCACCTCGAAACAGCGCGCCGATGCCGGGAATCGGACCGAGCACCTTGGCGAGGAACGGCTGCACGTGCTCACGCAGCAGCGGCGCGAGCGTGAACAATCCCCAGAGCCCGTAGACGACGCTGGGAATTCCCGCCAGCAGCTCCACGCCAAACGCGACGAACGGCCGCAGCTGCTTCGGCGCGAGCTCGGTCAAGAAGATCGACAGCCCAAGTCCCACGGGAACCGCGAGCAGCAGCGCGAGCCCGCTCGTCACCAAGGTGCCGTAGATGAAGGGCAGGGCGCCGAAGGAGTCGTTCGCGGGATCCCAGTCGGTCGACTTGAGGAACTGCCACGGCGACATCGCCTTCCACAGCGGCTGCGACGCGTGCAGCAGCATGCCGATGATCACCGCGGCCAGCGCGAGCACGGCCAGGCCGAGCCCCAGCAAGAGCCCGTTCCACGCGCGATCGCCGCGGTTGACGCCGGCGTGGTGCCGGGTCGACTGCGGCGACGCGGGGGCCTCGAGGGCCATCTCAGGGGTTGGAGGCAAGCGCGGGCTTCCCCTGCACGGTGAGCGTCTTCAGCGTGGCCTCGATCTTCTTCACCACCGCGTCGGGCAGCGGCGCGTAGTCGAGCGCGGGCGCCGTCTTCTGGCCCTCGTGCGTGGCCCACCAGAGGAACTTGGCGATGGCCGGACCCTTGGTGCTGTCGGACATGTCCTTGAACACGAGCAAGTACGTGAAGGCGCTGATGGGGTAGGTGGCCTTGCCCGCGGCGTCGGTGATGGAGACGCGGTAGTCGGCGGGGAGCGTGGCGCCCGCGGCGGCAGCGGAGACGGCTGCGACGGTTGGCTTCACGAACGCGCCGTCGTGGTTCTGGAGCGCGGCCACCGGCAGCTTGTTCTGGTTGGCATACGCGAGCTCCACGTAGCCCACGCCGCCTGGCGCCTGCTTGATGAGCCCGGTGACGCCGTCGTTGCCCTTGCCGCCCAGGCCCACGGGCCACTTCACGCTCTTGCCCGCGCCGACCTTCGACTTCCACTCCGGCGAGACCTTCGCGAGGTAGTCCGTGAAGATCGCGGTGGTGCCCGAGCCGTCCGAGCGGTGCGCGACGGCGATGGGCATGTCCGGCAGCCTGGCGCCCGCGTTCTCCGCGGCGATGGCCGGGTCGTTCCACTTGGTGATGGTGCCGAGGAAGATTCCGGACAGCGTCTTCGGCGAGAGGTTCAGCGAGGTCACGCCGGGCACATTGAAGGCGATGACCACGGCGCCGAGCACGGTGGGGATGTGCAAGACGCCGGGTGCCTTGGCGAGCTCCGCGTCGGACATGGGCGCGTCGGAGGCGCCGAAGTCGACGGTCTTCTCGGTGACCTGCTTGATGCCGCCGCCCGAGCCGATGGCCTGGTAGTTGAAAGCCTGGTCGGGGTGGAGGCCGTGGTAGTCGCTGAACCACTTCTGGTACAGCGGCGCGGGGAACGTGGCGCCGGCGCCGGTGATGAGCGTGTCGGCGAACGCGGGTGCGGCGAACATCAAGAGCGCTGCGGCGATGAGCTTGCTGGACATGAGATTCTCCCTTTCCTTCAGCGCTAGAAGATGAACAGGCCCGTGAGCATCACGCGGCTGTTCTTACCCTGGACCTTGTCGCCGTAGTCCTCGGTGTAGTTGTCGTACTCGAGACCGAAGCGGGTGGAGTCGGTGACGTCGGCCACCACCATCGCGTCCCACCAGATCTCCTGCCCGAACACCGCCTTCGACGAGCCGAACTCACCGATGTTGTCGGAGTACGCGTTGCTGTACGTGCCCGAGAGCCAGAGCTTGCCGCTGGGCGGCAGGTAGAGCTGCGCCGAGACGAGCAGGGTGCGCCAGTCCACGGTGCTGAGCTGGTGCGTGACCGAGGACCAACCCACCATGCCGTCGACGTCGGCGAGCTTGGCGTAGTCCGTGCTGCTGATGCCCTTCGGCGCGCCCACGCCTGCGCCGCCGTTGAGGCTGGTGTACTGGTCGGCGTAGCCCGAGCTCCACGCGGCCTCGCCGAGGAAGGTGAGGGCCCAAGGCTGGCGCGTCTTCGCAGGGATGATGGGGACGAGCACGTCGGCCGCGATGATGTGACCGTTCACGCCTTGCAGGGCCGGGTTCGTCTCCGGGTCAGTGAGGCGGAAGTGGCGAATGCCACCGGAGACCGCGAGGGCCGCGGGCGAGATCGCGGTGCCGGTTTGGCCGACGCTCTGCACGCCCTTGTAGTCGTTGATGGAGAGCTTGATGCCGCCCTGGAAATCGGGGACGCCCGAGTCCATCTGCGGCGGACGCAGGGCAGCCACAGCCGCCTCCACCGTGACCGGGCCGGCCTTCACTGGCTTGTCGATGCGGAGCTGCGGGTTGCGCGCGTACAACTCACCGGGCACGCCCTGGCTGAGCATGGACGCCGGCTGGAATCCACCGCCCCAGCCCACCAGGCCCCAGGTCTGGCCCACCCAGACGTTGACGATGTCCGTGTCAGCCTTGAGGAGCATGTGGCGGACGCGGAATGCCGGGCTGGTGAAGAAGCTGCTTTCCGCGTAGCCGGCGCTCTTGGGCGGCGACGACGGCTGGTTGCCGTAGAAGTCCATCTCCAACAGGCCCGAGCTGCGGATGCCGTTCATCTCCGGCGCAGCGATGCGGAAGCCGATGCGGCTGTTGCGGACGCTGAACATCGTCCGGCCGAGCTCGCCCGCGGGCGTGCCGGGCCGCGCAATGGCGCCCATGCCAGGCAGGTCGAGGAAGCTCTGGGTGCTGTCGTGGATGAAGTCCGCCTGAGCGAACCCGTACATCGTCGTGGCGAAGCGGCCCACCACCAGCGTGTTCTCATTCTTCGCGCGCATGCCGAGCTCGGCCAGGTCATGCAGCGCCTCGGCATACTCGGCGTCGGTGATGAGGCCCTTGCGGTGCATCAACTCGAGGGTGGTGAGACTGATCTGCGGAGCGGGCAGGTTACCCGGCCAGGCGGGGAGGTTTCCCTCGTCGCCCGGCGGCTGGGTCGCTGCAGGCGTCGGCGGCGACATGGGAGGGGTGGCGGCGGCCGGGGTCATCGCGGAGGGCGCCGGCGTGGCGTCCGGAGTCGAAGCGGCGGCCGGGGAGGCAGCCGCGGCCGGTGCCGGTGAAGCCGCCGGTGTCTGGGCGCGGGCCAGGGTGGGGAGGGTGATGAAAGCCAGAGCTGCGATCAGGATGCGCTGCAAGATGGGCCTCCAGAAACTCCGCGCTCGGGGGACTGTTGCGCGGCGGGCAGATCAGTAGGCGGGCTGCGTGACGCCGTAATGCGTCGAACGTGACTTTTTGGTGACGCGCCCCGAAAGATCAGCTCGCGGCAGGCAAGCGCACCCAGAAGCGGCTGCCGGTGCGGTCCGAATCGACGCCCACTTCGCCGCCCATGGCCTGCATGAGGTGCTTCACGATCGACAGGCCCAATCCCGTGCCGCCGGCATCGCGCGCGCGCCCGGAGTCGACCCGGTAGAAGCGCTCGAAGAGGCGGCCCAGGTGGTGGCGGTCGATGCCCGGTCCGGTGTCGGTGACGGTGATCGTGACCCACTGCCCGTCGCGCGCGCCGTCGAGGACGACCGTGCCGTTCGCGGGCGTGTACTTCACGGCGTTGTCGAGCAGGTTCACCAGCACCTGCTCCACCGCGCGCCGATCGCCGAGGACTCTCAAATCCGCAGCGATCAGGTTGCGCATCACCAGCTTCTTGTCCTCGGCGCGCTCGCGCAGCAGCTCGAACGTGCCCGAGGCGAGCGAGGCGACATCGAGCGGCGCCATCTGCACCTGCCACTCGCCGCTCTCGATGCGCGAAAGATCGAGCAGCTCCTGCGTCAGCCGCGAGAGCCGATCGGCGTGGCGGGAGATCATCTCCACGAAGCCCAGCGCGGCGTCGGGATCGTCCACGGCGCCGTTGAGCAGCGTCTCGGCCGCGCCGCAGATGGCAGTCACGGGCGTGCGCAGCTCGTGGCTCGCGTTGGCCACGAAGTCGCGGCGCGCGCGCTCCATGCGCTTGGCCTCGGTGATGTCGCGTGCGGTGACGAGCGCGCCGCCCTGCATCGGCGAGAAGAAGAGCAGCAGCGTCCGACGCGCCACCGGCAACGTGACCTCGAGCCGGCGCTGCTGGCCCGCGAGCGCGGCCACCACGGCCTGGCCCGCATCCGCGTCGCGCGTGAGCTCCAGCACCGTGCGGCCGGCGGAGCTGCCGAAGAGCTCGCGGAAGCCGCGGTTGCAGCTGCCGATCTTGCCGTCGGCGCCGAGGAGGGCGGTGGCGTCGGGGAGCGCTTCCAGGATCTGGGCGGCGTCGGACGGGCCCATCTCACTCGCCCGTCGGCGACTTCATGCGGTAGCCCACGCCGCGCACGGTCTCGATGAGATCGCGCGCCACGCCGAGCTTCTCGCGCAGGCGCTTCACGTGGGTGTCCACGGTGCGCGTCTCGATCTCCGCGGTGATGCCCCACACGTCGGAGAGGAGCTGCTCGCGCGACTGAACGCGGCCCAGGCGCGCCATCAGCATCTGCAGCAGCTTGAACTCCAGCGCGGTGAGGATCACTTCCTGGCCCTCGACGAACGCGCGGTGTGCGCCCACGTCGATCTTCACCGGGCCGATTTCCGTGTTGCCCTCGGTGGGCTCGTCGTTCGGGCCGCCGCGGCGGAGCACGGCCTTCACGCGCAGCACCAGCTCGCGGACGCTGAAGGGCTTGGTGACGTAGTCGTCGGCGCCGAGCTCGAAGCCGACCACGCGATCGACCTCTTCGCTCTTGGCGGTGAGCATCAAGATGGGCACCGACTTCAGGCTCGCGTCGCGGCGCAGCTGGCGGCAGACCTCGGTCCCCGAGATGTCGGGGAGCATGATGTCCAGCAGCACCAGGTCGGGCTTGCGCGCGCGCGCGAGGGCGAGCGCGGTCTCGCCGGTGGAGGTGGTGATGGTCTCGTAGCCGGCCTGCTTGAGGTTGTAGTCCAGCAGGCGGACGAGATCGGGTTCGTCGTCGACGATGAGGATTCGTGGCACGGTTCAATAGTCAGCGCAGCGGGTGGACGCTGCGTGGCGCCTGGGTGACGACCCGGTGAAATCGTCACATGGCGTCTGTGTGACGAAGCCCGCCGGGCCGTGTGACGACTGTCGAGGACGAGATAACACGCTCGACCCAGCACGACCAGTGAACCTCCGGCGACGAACGTGCGTCGGGTTCGAAGGTCCTGCCGATGCCCGGTCAGTGACCTGCCGGGCCGGCGTCCGCTGCCTTCTCGGTGACCTTTTCGCCCTGACGAATGGCGTCGGTGGCGTGCGCACCACGGGGGCCCCGGGCTGCAGGTTGCCCACCACCTCGATCTCGCCGTTCGCGCTCTGCCCGGTCTGCACCGTGACCCACTCGCGTTCGCCGCTACAACACCGGGCGTCTGGGCCGCCTCCGCCAGGTGGCTGTGGGTGCCCTCGTCGGCGGTGAGCTTGGCCTGCGCGCTCGCGAGCTGGGACTGCGCAGCCTCCAGCGCGGCCTCGGCCTGCGCGCGCTTCGCCTCGAGCTCGGGCGCAGAGAGCTTCGCCAGGAGCTCCCCTTTCTTCACCGAGAGCCCACGTCGACCGGGAGCTGGTCCACGAAGCCCAGAGGATGAGCATCCAAGGCCGGACCGATGCGGTCCACGGGCGGACCGACTCGGTTCAAGGCCGGACCGACTCGGTTCAAGGCCGGACCGATGCGGTCCACGGGCGGACCGACTCGGTTCACGGCCGGACCGACGCGGTCCACGGGCGGACCGACGCGGTCCACGGGCGGCCCGGAGCGGTCCACGGGCG
>Ga0265338_10008440_pt1 | contig 12508 bp, 11 predicted proteins | sample 42126metaG_FD_193579 | JGI IMG/M metagenome (GOLD analysis project Ga0265338, IMG submission 193579) | Rhizosphere microbial communities from Carex aquatilis grown in University of Washington, Seatle, WA, United States - 4-21-26 metaG | ecosystem: Host-associated > Plants > Roots > Rhizosphere... | reverse complement strand
AGGCAAAGCTTATCGGCCGCCGTGAGGGGCTGAGATGGAGACGGTCGGGGGGCCGGTTTGGCCGAAGAGGACGCGAGCCGTCCTCAATCATCACCAGGATTCCAGCCAGTGGGACGTGATCGACCTGCGCGAGGGCGACGTCGTCGCGGCCAACTGGGCCAAGTCCGGGGTCACCTGGCTGCAGCAGATCATCCTGCAATTGCTGCACGACGGTCGCGAGGAGGTGGCGGTCAATCAGACTGCGATCTGGCCGGATTGGTGGAGCATCCCCAAGGTCGGGCTGAAGGCCTGGGCGGAGTCCCTGACCGGACGCCGGGTGTTCAAGACCCACCTGCCCGCCGACGCGCTCAACCTGTCGCCGCTCGCCCGCTACATCTACATCGCCCGCGATCCGCGCGACGTCGTGTGGAGCTTCTATCCTCACCTGTTGAACTACGCCCAGGACCTGATCGACTTGATCAACAGCGCGCCGCACCGTGACTGGCCGGCGTGGGCTCGGCCCGCCAGCGATCTGCGCACCTTCTACAACGACTGGCTCGAACAGGACGGCGCGCCCTACTGGCCATTCTGGTCGAATGTGCAGTCCTGGTGGGATGTGCGCGGCCTGCCCAATGTCCTGCTCGTCCACCACCAGCAGCTGAAGGCCGACACGGAGGGCCAGATCCGGCGCATCGGCCGCTTCCTGGACGCCCGGCCGGACGCCCAGGCGTGGCCCGCAATCCTGGAGCACTGCAGCTTCGACTGGATGAAGGCCAACAAGGACCGGCTGCTGCCGGTCGATTCCTTCATCGACAAGGGGGCGAGCTTCATGAACAAGGGCGTCAACGGTCGCTGGCGCGAGGTCCTGAGCCTCGCGGAGATCGCCAAGGCCGACGACTACGCCGCCCGCAACCTCACCGCCGACTGCGCCCATTGGCTGATGGCGGGCGATGCGCCCTGACGCCGGCTGTGCCGGCCCTGGCCTTACGATTCGCCTCATCCTGACTCTGGGATGTGCTAGAACGGCCTCTTCACAGAAGGGGCTTGAGGCCCTCGCGCCGCAGAAGGCGCCGCCGGCTTCGAGATGAGCCAATGAATCCGATCACTTTCTTCCTGGTCGTCGTCTGCCTGCTGCTGGCCGCCGGGTCGGGCGCGCTAGGGATCTACGCCCTGACGCCGGTCTTCGTCGTCTTGGCCGGCCTCATCGCCGCGTCGCTGAAGATGGCCAACACCTGGCAGAAGTTCGTGGTGCTCCGCGCGGGCAAGCTGATGGGCGTCAAGGGTCCGGGCCTGTTCCTGATCTTCCCGGTGGTCGACACCGTGGTCGCTGTGATCGACGAGCGGATCCAGACCACCGCCTTCAACGCCGAACAGGCCCTGACCAAGGACACCGTGCCGGTCAATGTCGACGCCATCATCTTCTGGCGTGTGCACGACGCGCGGCGAGCGGCGCTGGAGATCACCGATTACCGCCAGGCCATCGACCGCGTGGCCCAGACATCGCTGCGCGAGATGATCGGGTCGTCGATGCTTTCGGCCCTGCTGGCCGACCGCAAGACCGCCGATGAGCGGCTGCGGCAGGAGATCGGCCGCAAGACCGACGAGTGGGGGATCACCGTGCTCGCGGTCGAGATCCGCGATGTGGCCATTCCGGAGGGCCTGCAGGACGCCATGTCGCGCCAGGCCCAGGCCGAACGCGAGAAGGAGGCCCGGATCATCCTCGGGTCCGCCGAGGCCGAGATCGCCAACAAGTTCGTCGAGGCTGCGAAGCTTTACGCCGACCATCCGCAGGCCCTGCAGTTGCGGGCCATGAACATCATCTACGAGACCACCAAGGAGCGCGGTGCCACCATATTGATGCCGTCCGCCATGGTCGACAGCATGAACCCTGCAGCCCTCGCCACCGCCCTCAGCCAACCGAGCGCGCCCCGCCCAGCCAAACCCGCGCCCAAGGCCAAGTAGCGTCCTACTGGGGCGGGCGAGCCCGCGAGGTCATGCCCGCGGCTGCCGCGTCCTCGGCCACCTGCTCATCGGAGATCGGCGCGTCAGCGGCGGCGAGGGGGGCCGCAGCGGCCGCGGGGGTGGCGGCGAGCGGATTCAGCGTCCGATGATGTCGGCCTGGCGTGGCGACGGCGACGTTTTGCGGGCCCGCGTCCGCGTCCTCAGAGTCGCGCTCGCCGCGGCTTATGAAGATCACGGTGGCCAGGGTGCCAGCCACGCCCAGGAAAAAGCCGATCAGCCCCCACCAGAAGGCGTTTGAGCTCCCGGTCCGCTCCGCCATGCATGACGTCTCCTAAGGCCGTCCGGAGGGGCCGCGCTCAGTCCGTCCGGACATCGAATCTTGGATGTCGAGCTTAGAGCGTCACGACGATTCGGTCGCAACCGATCGCGATGTCAGACGCCTTGCCACTGACGGACGGGGCCCACGTCCACGTGGACGAAACTGGTGCGGGGATAATAGCCCACGCCGCCGCGGCCAAGGTTGAGCGCGGCCTCGTGCAAATGGCTGAGCTCGACATCCTCGAGGAAGATGTCCATCGCCATCCCGTCCATATGCAGGCTGTGCTTGGCGACTTCCGCGCTCTGCTCATGCAGCATGGCGTTGGTCTTGGGCGAGCGGTAGCCGGAGATCACCTGGAAGGGGGTATTTGATCCCACCCTGGCGTGGAGGTCGGTCACCAGGTCCAGCAGGTGCGGATCAATCGGATGGATGTCGCCGGTGCGGAAGTCGCGCAGCACCCGGTTCACCTCGGTGAGGGCGTCGGGGACATAGGCGCCCCGCTCCCAATAGACCGCGTCCAGGGATTCGTCGGTGTGCACGTTCTTCAGAATGAGGCGGCGCGCCTCGAAGCGGACCGGCTGCAGCTCCAGCGGCTCGGGGGCGCGCAGGACCTCAGTGCGGACCGGCTGGGTCGCGTGATGCAGCATGTGGGACTTGGCGTGTCTGTGGACAGCCGCCATCACTGCGGTCGGACCGGCGAGGCTCGCGCCAGCGCCCAGGCCCCATCCGAGAAGCTTTCGTCGGTCGATCAAGGACAACTCCCCGCCTCCCCCGAGCCATTAATCGGGCCGTTAACCCAGCGAGTTTGTCATGCTCGGATTTACAAATCCATAGCAACAACGCCCCCGCGGCATCATGTCCCGGGCGAAACGGCAGCGCCGTTGATCCGCTGAATCAACAGCTTGTCCCACTGGTACGGATCGCCGCGGAAGTTCATCTGACCGTCCGGCCCCTGATAGGCCGTCCAGTAGAACAGAAAGACGGAGATTGGGCGCCGGACCGGCGCGCTTACGGTCTTGCCGCCGGCGATTGTCGCGTCGATCATCTCCGGTGTCCACTTCGGGTCGCCCTCAAGCAGAGCCTTGGCCAGCTCCAGCGGTTTCTGCAGCCGCACGCAGCCGTGGCTGGCCAGGCGGCTGTAGCGGTCGAAGCCGGAGCGCGCCGGGGTGTCGTGCAGATAGACCCCGTAAGGATTGGGGAAGTCGAACTTGATCTTGCCGAGCGCCGCCTGCGATCCGGCCTTCTGCTGCAGCCTCGAACCGCCGCCCGGGGTGGGAATCACGATGAAGTCGTGCTTGGCGAAATAGCCTGGGTGGGCGCGTTCCTTCGGCCACAGCTCCTTGGCGGCGATCGAGGAGGGAACGTTCCAGGGCGGGTTGAACACGATGCTGTCGATCTGCGAGCTGAGCATCGGCGTCTCGTCGCCGGGCCGGCCGGTCACCGCGCGCATGGACAGGATCGGGGCGTCGACGTGGAACACGGTCAGGATCGCCGCCGCGATGTTCACCTGGATGCGGTCGGCGGGCAGCTCCGCCGGCAGCCACCGCCAGCGTTCCAGATTGGCGATGATCTGCGAAATCCTGTCTTCGATGGGGACGTTGAGCGCAGCGAGGGTCGAGGCGTTGACCACGCCGTCGTCCTTCAGTCCGAAGCGCCTTTGGGCCCGCATCACCGCCTTCGCGAGAGCGTCATCGAACAGCGCCGGCCCGTCTGCGGCCACGCCGGGGTCTTCCGCCGCCAGCCGTGCGCGCAGTTCCTGCACCCGCGGATCGGTGACCCCGGGTTTCAACGCGGGGCCCGCAGAGACGGGTTTCCAGCCGCCCTTCGCAGCGATCGTGCGATAGGCCGCCAGACCCTGGGTCAGGGACTGATAGCCGGTGTAGGGCGGCGGAAGGCCTTCGAGCCAGGGCCCAAGCCGGTCCTGGGCGACAGCCTGGTTGAAGTCCGCCGTCGGATCGTAGGGCTGGGGTCTGAGGCCCCAGTCCTCGATGAAGCCGTCCGCCGCCAGCCGGCCGGCGTGGACCGCCCTGGCGTAACGCAGCACGGCGGCGACCAGCTGCGCCTGGCCCGACTGATGCACGGCGGGGTCTGCGGACTTCAGCAGGTCATCCACGCCCGGCGGCGTGAACTGGCCGGGCTCGAAGCCCTGGTTTTGCGCCTTGGCCAGCACGTCTTCCAGCAGGGCGACCTGATCCGGTCGCAGCTGCATCTGGACCGGCGGCGCCGACGACGCTGGGGCGGACAGGGCCGGCGTTGGTGCAGGCGGTTCCGGTGCGCCTGAACCCACGGCGGGGGCGCCGAGCGCGGGCCCGCACATCCCTGCCGCCGCGATCAATGCGGCCAGGAGCCTCAACGCTTCAGGGAGTGTCCACTGGGCGCCGCATCGGCTAAACAACGACATCCAGGGGTTCGAACCACGACTAGCCATCCGGCGCCAATGGATAGAGAAGAGCCGCCCGGTCAAGGCCGCGGCGGCCGGCTGTGCAAACAAAGCGCAAACGGGCGCGATTCAGGAACCAAAGGCAAAGCTGTGGCTTTTCACCGGGTCGTGGTCGGCGGCGGGGGGATGGTGCGTCGAGCTCCACAAGCGCAGCGCAGCCATACGGCTGTGGTGGAACGGGCCGCGGCGAAGCGTCCGCGGGCGCCCATGCGTTGTATTGCAAAGACCTCCGTAGCAAAGGCGCTTGCATCCCCCGAATCAACCCTCATGAACTCCGAAGGCGGTTCCTACCGGTCCCGCGGCCTGCAAACCTGTGGGCCGGCGCGAGAGGTCTTGAATTGAGATTCCGGGCTCGGGCCGCGGATTGGCTGGTCGCTGTGGCCGGGCTGCTGGTGGTCTTGCCGACCGCCGCAGCGGCTGGAGGCGGCGCGCCCGCGTCGCCCTAGTATCCGGTCAAGGCGACCTATCTCTATAAGTTCGCCCCCTTCGTGACATGGCCGGAGGGAGCCTTCGAAGCGCCCGGCAGCCCGTTCGTGTTGTGCGTCGCCGGGGAGGATCCGTTTGGACCCGTGCTGGATCAGGCCACGGCCGGCCAGCGCGTGGGCCAGCATCCGATTATCGTCCGCCGGTTGCAGAGGGTGGACAGGGGCGTGAACTGCCACATCCTGTTCGTCGGCGCCTTGCGAGGCCAGACGGCGGCTGACGCTCTTGCGGCCGTGAAAGGCGCTCCCGTGCTGACGGTCACGGATTCCGCGCTCGCGGACTCCAACGCCGGCGTCATCCAGTTCGTGGTGAAGGATAACCGTGTGCGGTTCAGCATCGACGGACAGGCCGCCGCCCAAAGCGGGCTGGTGATCAGCTCGAAACTCATGAGCCTCGCGCTCGCCCTTCCCAGGCGCGGGACCTAGAGCATGCATTCCGCCGCCAGACGGTTCATGCTGTGGAAGCCCCTGCCAAGGTTCGCCGTGGTCGGGGCGGCCTTGCTCCTGCTGACCGGCTTCGCCGCGGGGCTCTACAACGAGGAAATCTACCGCATCAACCGGGCCCGTGAGGTCGCGGCGCAGGCGCGCATCCTGGCGGCCAGCGTGACCGCCGCCCTGGCCTTCAACGACAATGCGACGGCCCAGCAATACGTCAACGCCCTGCGCGCCAATCCGGAAGTCGAGGCCGCCGGCGTCTATGACGAGCACGGCGTGCTGGTGGCCAGCTACGCCAAGGACGGCGTCCCGCCAGCGCCCCGGATCCGTCCCCGCGAGGGCAGCGAGGTCCAAGGCTCGCGGGTGATCATCGACCTGCCGGTGGCCGAGGGGGAAACCTCCCTGGGCGCGGTGTTCCTGCGAACGACTGCCGATCCCCTGGGCGCCGTGCTGGCCCGCCACGCGGGCCTGGCCCTGCTCATCGCCATGACGTCCCTGATGATGGGTCTGCTGGGCTCCGCCCAGGCTGCGCTGCGGCGCGCCAACGCCGAGCTGGGCGATCGCGCCCGCGACCTCGCCGCAGCCAATCGCGAGCTCCAGGTCCACATGGCCGAGCGGGAACGGGCGGAGGAGGCCCTGAGGCAGAGCCAGAAGATGGAAGCCATCGGCCAGTTGACCGGCGGCATCGCGCACGATTTCAACAACATATTGATGGTCGCGTCTTCCGGCCTCGACCTTCTGGAGACGACCATCGATCCTGCGCGGCGCCAGAAGCTGAGGGAGGGGGTCCGACAGGCGGTGGACCGGGGCGCCAGCCTCACCCGGCAACTGCTGGCGGTCGCCCGCCGCACCGCCTTGCAGCCCCAGCCGATCGATATCGCCAGCCAGATCGACGGCATGCGCCTGCTGCTCGATCGCTCGCTGCGCGAGGACATCTCGGTGGAGCTGAGCCTGCCCAATGACCTCTGGCCAGTGGAGGCTGATCCCACCCAGCTCGAGGTGGCCCTGCTCAACGTCGCTGTGAACGCCCGCGACGCCATGCCCAACGGGGGCGCGATCACCATCTCGGCGCGGAATGCGCCGGGCCTCACCGAAGAGACCCTGCAGGGCGACTTTGTCTGTTTGTCGGTGACCGACCAGGGCGCGGGCATGTCCAACGAGGTGCTGACCCGCATCTTCGAACCGTTCTTCACCACCAAGGGCGTGGGCAAGGGCACGGGGCTGGGCCTTTCCCAGGTCTATGGTTTCGCGCGCGCCTCCGGCGGCGATGTCCGCGTGCAGAGCGATCCTGGCCAGGGGACCACCGTCTCCATCTACCTGCAGCGCACGACCAAGACGCCCAAGGCCGCCGCCCCTCCCGCCGAGGTCAGGACGCCGACCGACGGCGGGGGCCGGATCCTGTTGGTGGAAGACGACGCCGGCGTGGCCGCCCTGGTCAGCGAGATGCTGAAGGAGCTCGGCTACGACGTGGCCCACGCCCCCTCCGCGGCCGTTGCGCTCGACATGCTCGAGGCCGAGCCCGAAGTCGACTTCGTGTTCTCGGACATGGTCATGCCTGGCGGGATGAACGGGATGGAGCTTGCCCGCGAGGTCGCCCGCCGCCGGCCCGATCTGCCGATCCTGCTCACCACCGGCTTCAGCGAAGCGGCCGAGGCCGCAGCCCATGAAGGCCTGCGCCTCTTGCTCAAGCCCTATCGCATCGAAGCCTTGGCGGCCGCCTTGTCCGCGGCGCGCGAGCAGCGGGTCGCCTGAGCGTCGGACACCGGCGACGCCTGTGGTCCTGACGGCGCGACGCCCCATGATTTATTTACCCGGTCCGTCGTAGATTGGCCTCGCTCCCGACAGGAAAGGGACCGCGCCATGGACCGCTGCAAGGTCTTGATCGTCGACGAGAACATCCAAGTCCGGCGCCTGGTCAAGGCGATCCTGGCGGGAATCCCTGGGGCAGAGGTCTGCGAATGCGCGGACGGGGACTCGGCCATAGCGCTCGCCGCCTATTGGGCTCCGGACGCGGCCCTGGTGGACTATGAAACCCGGCCCATGAGCGGGGTTGTCTTCACCGAGAAGGTGCGGTCTGGAAAGACGCCGCTGCCCTCCGATCTTCCGATCGTGATGATGACCGAATTGGCCGACGACGTCCGCATGGCCCGCGTGCGGACGGCCGGGGCCGACGCCGTGCTGGTCAAGCCGCTCTTGGCTGCGGCGGTGGTCGACAGGCTGCAGCAGATGCTTCGGGCGCCGCCGATGCGGCAGGCCGCCGCCGGCTGACCCTCAGCCGCGCCTCGCGCACGCGTCGGCGCCTTATGGCTGCAGGATTTTGAACGAGCTGAAGAAGACGTCCTCGGCGCCCGGCGCATCGACGCCCGGGGCGTGGATGTAGGCCACCTGGTAGACCCGGTCGCCCAACATCAGCACCCGCATGATCTGGATGTTCCCGTCCATATCCACATAGGCGCCTTCCAGGCACGGCCGCCCCGACAGGCGCGCCGGGCGAGTCGATTTCAAAGCCGTCGGATCGTCCTGGGCATAGACGCGCAACAGCTTGTCATAGACCGCCTCGTTGGGCTCGGTGGGCAGGACGCCCTGCGGATACTGATCGACGGTGACCATGAAGGTGCGGCCGCTCTCCTCGTCCACATAGCGCCGGTGGTCCACGTCGTTGCTGCGGCGGGCGGGCCGGGTCTGGATCGCGGGCGCCATGGGGAACATCGCGGCGAAGTCGCCTTCGGGAGGGCGGAAGGGGTCCTGGGCGGCCGCCGACGCCGCGATCGCAAGGCCGACAGCAGCGATGATGCCGGCGAGCGCGCCTGCGCGGCTGGGCCGGATCATTGGCCGACGAACTTGAAGGAGTCGAAGAAGCGCTCGCCGTCCTCGGTCGAGGTCTGGGCGTCAGGATGAGACCAGGCGAGCGTGTAGATGCGGCTGCCCCTCGCCACGAGCCGCACAACCATGGTGGCGCCTTCCGGGGTCTTCAGCGTCCCTTCGATCGCCGGCCGCCCGGCGAGGGACACCGGCCGGCTCGACTGTTTGTCCGAACCGCTGCCCTTCGTATAGAGATCGAGCGCGCGCTCGTAGAAGCCGGCGTCCGGAGCGGCCGGGACCACGCCTGTCCTGAACTGGCTCACCGCCACCAGGAAGCCATGATCGCCTTCGTCATCAAGGTAGGTGCGATCATCCGCGGGTTGCGAGGGGTCGGTCGACGCGCCGCCGTGGACCTCCGGCGCCTTTGGGAACACGGCGCTGAAATCCCCCTCCGGCGGACTGAAAGCGACTTGGGCGGCGGCCGTCGCCGTCCAGGCCAGCGCGATCGCCGCGACGATGGCCGAGCCTCTCATAACGTCTCCAAACACAAGCTCGCCCCTTGGACCCGGCCGATAGAGCCTAGCACGGTCCGACGCAACCTTGTCTCGCCCGGCGGCTTCATTCACCACCGCCTGGCTCAGCCATTCTGACGGGGACCACCGCTTGCCCTCTCCTGGCCTGAACGACGCCGTTCCCAGCCCGCTGCCGGTGGATCCGGCGGCGAGGCGCTACAGCACATCGGCGATCCTGCTGCACTGGATCCTCGCCCTGGCGCTCGCCGGCCAGGTCTGGCTCGGCTGGTACGAGGGGGACCTCCCCGACAACAGTGCGGCGCAGGACTCGGCGCTCGACCTGCACATGGCCGTGGGCCTCACCATCCTGCTGCTCAGTCTGCTGCGGCTGGCGCTGCGGTTCTCGCGCCCGTGGCCGACCCTTCCCGCAGCCATGCCCCGGTGGGAGAGGATGCTCGCTCAGGTCACCCATGTGCTGTTCTATGTGCTGATGCTCGGCCTGCCGTTGAGCGGCTGGGTGCTGGCTTCGCTGGGCCGCCGGCCGATTCCCTTCTGGGGGCTGTTCGACTGGCCGCACCTGCCGGTGGCGGGGCTGGCCACGCCCGCCAATCGTCGCGCCGTCCACCATCTGCTGCTGACATTCCACGGGACGATCCTGGTCTGGATCGGCATAGCGCTCGTGGTGTTGCACATTGTCGGCGCCCTAAGACACCAGTTCGATCGGACGCCGGTGCTCTGGCGGATGCTCCCGTTCATGCGCCCAGCAGCCCCCTGAGACGGTCCGACGTCGACGAGCGCTTCAGGTCTGGCCGACGGCCGGAGCCTTGTCCAGAAGCCGGTGGAGCTGACTCTGCCGGGTGCGCAGGCCGTCGAGCTCCTTCGTGATCTCGCTATCTGACGGGTGTTGGGCGCTGAGGCGTTCCTCGGTCTCGATGGCTGAGCGGAAGAAGCTCAGCGCGCGCTCGCGGTCACCCATCGCGGCCTCAAGCTCGCCCGCCTGTGCGTAGCTGTGCACGAGGTCACGCGCCCACAAGGTATTGGCCGGATCGAGTTCGGTGAGCGTCTTGCGCAGCGCCGCGGCCTCGCCGACAGCCTTGGTCGCGCCCTTCAGATCCTGCCGCAGCCGGGAGATGGCGCCCAGCTGGTCGTAGCTCGAAGCCAGATTGCGCCGGTGTTGCGCATTGCCCTGATCGGCGTCGCTGAGCGTCTTGAAGATGGCGATCGCACTGGCCGAGGCTCGGCTCGCGTCGACCAGGTCGTGGGCCTGGACGGATGCGTCGGCGATCATCTCAAATGTGCCTGCGATCGTGGTCTTGGTGGCCGTATTGGCGGGGTCCTGCGCGGCAAGGGCTTGGGCGATTCCGAGGGCTCCGGCGTAGGCCTTGAGCGCCGCCGCCGGATTGTTGGACTTCTGGGCCAATTGCCCGAGGTTCTGCAGTATGCCGGCCAGACGCCCCTTCCACTCGGCATTGGATGGATCGGCCTTGACGAGGCCCTGGAAGGTGGTGAGCGCATCTTCGTAGGCTTTCACAGCCGCGGCGCGATCGCCGGCGGCCTCCTCGACCTGGGCGAGCTCGATGTTGGTGACCGCCAGGTCGCGTTTCCATCCGATGTTGCCAGGGTCCAGCGCCATCAGCTGGAGACATACGGCGGCGGAGTCCTGCGCCGTTTGCCGCGCCTTCGGAATGTCGCCTTCTCGCAGTGCGAGCCTGCTGATCCGCGAATCCAGCTCGGCTCGGCTGTGCTTCCAATTGACGTGCTGTGGATCAAGCGCGGTCAGGGTGGCGTTGAGCGCCAAACCATCGTCATAGGCCTTGCCGGCCGCGACAAGGTCACCCTGCGCCTGAGCTATGTCGCCCAGGGTTTCGTCGACCAGGGCGAGCTCCCACCGCCAATCCAGGTTGGTCGGATCCAGCGCGTCCAAGTTCCGTCGGACCACAACGGCCTCGGTGAGGCTCCGGCGGGCCCGGGCCAGATCGCCTGACGCGGCTGCGGCTTCTCCGAGCCCGAAGTCGGCCATTGCGAGCATGTGCATCAGTTCGCGATCTCCGGCGTCGGTCTCGGCGAGCTTCCTGACGGTTTCCGCGGCGTCGCTGAAGTTGCGGCGCGCGGTCGGCGCATCCCCCTGTCCGGCGGCGGCCTCGCCCGTCCTGAGCAATCCTCCGGCTAACTCGCGCGACAGGAACCGGTCATTCGGATCTTTCGCGAGCAGGGCGGACCTTATGGCCGATGTCTGACCGAAGGCCCGCCTCGCCGCGCCCAGGTCCCCGCCGGCCGCCGCCACATCGCCCAACTGCTCATCGGCGTCGGCGAGCAGTCGCGGCCAACCCAGATCGTCGGGCTCGTAGGTCGTCAGGTCGGAGACCAGGATCTGCGTGCGTTCGAACGCCGCGCGCGCTGCTGGCAGGTCCCCCTGCCGCATCGCGGCCTGGCCGAGACCGCTGTAGCTGGCGGCCATATCGGCCTTGCGCTGGCCGTCGTCGGGCTCATCCGCCGCCAGCGCCTTGAAGAGCGCAAGAGCCGCGTCATAACTCTGCCGGGCCGTCGGACCGTCGCCTCGGTTGATCGCCGCCAGGCCCAGGTTGAGGTAGGCGATCGCCACCTCGCGCCTGGCGGCGCGGCTTTCGGCATCTTCCGCGGCCAAGGCCTGGCGGATGGAAAGGCTGTGTTCAAGGGCGGCGCGCGCAGCCGGCGCCTCGCCTGCGGCCTCGGCCGCCCCGCCTATCTCATCGTAGGCGGCCGCGAGGTTTTCCTGCAGTTCCCCATCTTTCGGCTTGGCGTCCGCAAGGGACTTGCTGATCGAGAACGCCTCTTCCAGGGTTGCACGGGCCCTGGGCAGATCGTCGCTGGCCAGCGCGTCCCAGCCCAGAGCCGTCAAGGTCGCCACCAGCTCGCGGCGGCTGACGGGGTCGTTCGGCCTTTCTGCGACGAGGCCTCGCCGCACGGCCAGGGCCTGGGTCAGCGAACCGCGGGCTTCCGCAAGCTCCCCCCGCGAACTGAAGGCGTCTCCCAGGCTCTCGAGGCCCAGGGCGCGCCACTCAGGCCCGCGGGCGTTGGCGATGGCCGCCCGCGCGGCGGTCTCCGCCTCCGGGAGGCGGTGACGAGCGGCGTAGAGGTCGGACAACCAGACCTGGGTGTCGGCGCTGTGGGGATCAATGCGGGCGGCTCGCTGATAGGCGTCCAGGGCGAGAGCGGGTTTGCGGAAATAGGCGATGGCGCCGGCTTGCCGGAAGCGCATGGCGGCGTGGACGGAGTCGGTCTCCCCGACCTTGATCAAGGCCTCGGCGACGGCTTCGAAGTCACCGCGCAGCAGGGCGTCTCGCGCCGGTCGAACACGCGGATCGGCGCCGTCCAACAGGTCCGTAACGGCGTGCACGGCCGCCGCCTCGGAGAAGGGCCCCGGTCCCAGGGAGGACGCGGCGCGCCCGGCGGTGAGGCGCGCCACGAGCGATTTTGCGCCCACGTCGCTGGCGGGCGCTGCGCCGAACGCAGGCGCGGGGCCGGCCAAGGCCGCCGCGATCCATAGGGCGCACGCCGCGCTCGCAAGGACGTCCACTGCCGGCTTCATTGGATTCAC